>Ga0315291_10000945_pt1 | contig 38912 bp, 36 predicted proteins | sample YL17G12_20_MG_FD_203070 | JGI IMG/M metagenome (GOLD analysis project Ga0315291, IMG submission 203070) | Sediment microbial communities from Yellowstone Lake, YNP, Wyoming, USA - YL17G12_20 | ecosystem: Environmental > Aquatic > Freshwater > Lake > Sediment | place: USA: Wyoming | collected...
AACTGGACTGGGTGGTGGAGCGGCAGTGGGCGCCGGTGCTGGCGCGGAATCCGCACCTGGCGCGCGTTCACCAACTGGAGACACGCGCCTGGAGGCGAACCCCGGCGAACTCCACCACCTGGCGGTCAGTGTTCGGCGCGTTTCGCGCGCTGCGCGAGCGGCGCTACGACTGCGCGCTGGATTTCCAGGGGCTGGTGAAATCGGCGGCCATCGCGCGGCTGAGCGGCGCGGCCGCCGTGGTGGGCTTCGACCGGGGCGAGTCGCGCGAAGGCGTTAGCGCGCTGTTCTATACGTCGCGCGTGCGGCCACCATCCGATGGCCGGCCGCTGCATGTCGTGGAGCGGAACCTGGCCATCGCCGCCGCGGTGGGCGCCTCCGAAGTGGTGCTGGAGTTTTCCGCCCGTCCCGCCGAGGAGGACATCGAGCGCATCCGGGCCACCACGCCGGGACCCGGCCGCTACGCGGTGCTCAGCCCCTCGGCCGGCTGGGACGCCAAGCGCTGGCCCCAGGAGGCCTATGCGGCCCTGGCCTTCCGCGTGGCTCAGGAGCTTTCGCTGCCGGTGATCATTAACTGCGGCCCAGGCGAAGAGCGGGTGGCGGGCCGCGTCGTAGAGCTGGCCGCCGAGGCGCGCCCCCGGCTGTTGAAACCATCGGTCGGCGAGTTGATGGCCCTGCTCGGCGACGCGGCCCTGGTGGTCGGCGGCGACACCGGCCCGGTGCACCTGGCGGCGGCCTACCAGGTTCCGGTGGTGGCCATCTTCGGGCCCACCGACCCGCTGCGCAACGGACCCTTCGGCGCCCGCTGCCGCGTGGTGCGCTCCCAGCAAGCCGCCACCACCTATTCGCGCAGGGCCGGCCGCGAAGCCATTTCCGGCGTCAGTGTGGAGTCGGTCTTCAACGCCATCACCGAGTTGCTGGGCTGAACCGAGGACCTTGGATCTTGGACCCTTGGACTTTCGGACCTGCTTGATGAACTGGAAACGCTACGCCGAAACCGCCGCCCGCATGCGGGTTCCTTCCGGGTTCGGGCTGCTGGCGGTGTACGTGGTGTGCGCCCGCCCGGCGGCCGTTTCGGTGGCCGTGGGCGCGGCGGTGGCGCTGCTCGGCATCCTGTTGCGCGCCTGCGCCACCGGGCACCTGGAAAAAAACCAGCGCCTGGCAACCTCCGGCCCTTACGCCTATACGCGCAACCCGTTGTACCTGGGCTCGGCGCTGGTGGCCCTGGGCTTTGCCATTGCCGCACGGGTCTGGTGGCTGGGCCTGTCGTTTGCCGCCTACCTGGCGGCTGTTTATTTGCCGGTGGTCTGGGAAGAAGAGGCCCGTCTGGCTGAGCTGTTTCCCGAATTCTCCCGGTATGCGGCGGCCGTGCCCCGGTTCTGGCCGGCGGGCCGGAGGGGCGCGGCCGCGGTTTACTCCGGTGCTTCTACCGGATTCCGCTGGGCGCTTTATTGGAAGAATCAAGAGTACAATGCGTCACTGGGATACCTGTTCGGGCTGATCGTGCTGCTCTGGAAAATGCGCTGAAATGTAGGGGCGCTGCTTGCTGCGCCCCTCGGGCGCGTTGACGAGGCGGGGCGCAGCAAGCAGCGCCCCTACATGGCCTGAATGCTGAATTCCTTCGCGCAAGCGCGTCTGTTGGTGGCATTGCTGCTAAGTGCGCAATCGGCCTTGTCCCAGGCGCCCGCCCCGCCGGCCCAGGCCCCCGCCTCCGCGCCGATGGTCGCCGCGCCATTTGCCTCGGGCGAGACGCTGACCTACCAAATCTCGTGGCGGTTGTTCGGTGCCGGCGAGGCGCGCATGCACATCGAGTCGCGGGGCGCCGATGCCGCCTCGTCTCTCTGGCAGGCCACGCTGAACGTCACTTCCGGCGGCTTCGTCTCCCTGCTCTATAAGGTGGACGACACGGTCCTTTCAACCTTCCGCGACGGCAAGACCAGCCGGATGTGCTCGGTTTCGGTGCTCAAGACGCAGAACGAAGGGCGCCGCTACCGCGAGACGCGCATCGACTTCCATGGCGACCGCAGCACCGCCTCCATCCGGGAAACCGACCTCTCCAAGGGACAGGTTCTACGCCAGGCCCAAGAGCCCATGCCGCCTTGCTCCTACGATATCCTCTCCGCGCTCTACTACGTGCGCTCGCTGCCGCTCGAGGTCGGGCGCAAGTTCGAGTTGCCGGTCAATGACGGAGGCAAAACCCTTTCCGTTACGATCGAAGTGCAGGCCAAAGAGGAAGTCAAGACCGGAGCGGGCGTGTTCCGCGCCATCCGCGTCGAGCCCAAGGTCTTCAGCGGGAGCCTCTTCAAGCGCAGCGGGCGCATGCAAATCTGGTTCAGCGACGACCCGCAGCGCCTGCTGGTTCAACTCAAGGCCAAGCTGTTCTTCGGCACCGTCAGCGCCGTCCTCCAGCAAAAATAGTGATGAGTGATGGGTGCCGCGAAGACTATGAAGAGGCCACGCGGAAGTAGCCGCCGTCGCAGCGCGGAAGGGGGACTCGCCCGCGAATGCCGCTTTGACTATGGCAAGTCGCGGCCGAACCGATTCGCCCGTCAAGGCGGCAGGGATGTCGCCGTAGTATTCCTCGGCTCCGACGTCGGACAACCGACCGCGGAAGATTTCGGGGACAGATTGCCCGGCGAGACAGAAGCCGTTAGAATCTAAGGCAGTTGCCGCCCCGACTCACCGGCGGCGGTTGGGCCTTCTGCCAACCAGGAGCGGTTTTATACGGGTCAGCACAAAGATGCGTTGCGCGAGAGGAGAATGATTGGCACGCAAGGTGCGCGACCTCATACGAGACCTTGAACAGGCTGGGTTCGTCGACCGGGGCGGGAAGGGCAGCCATCGGAACTTCGTTCACCCGAAAGTCAGAAAGCCTGTCACCGTTTCCGGGCAGGGAGGTGACGACGCCTTGCGCTACCAGGAGAAAGCGGCTCGACTGGCCATTGAGGAGTCAAAGCAATGAGCAAAGGTGATCGGTATGTGAAGTTGGTCGAGTGGTCGGAGGAGGACGGTTGCTTCATCGGAAGCTGTCCGGAATTGTTCTATGGCGGTTGCCATGGCCAGGATGCCATGGGCGTGTTCGCCGAGCTCTGCGAAATTGTCGACGAAACCGTGCAACTCTATGAGCAGGACGGCAAGCCGCTTCCCGCGGCTATGGCGGGCCGAGATTTCGTCAATGCCATGCAGCGAATCGCATAACAGCCCGCTGCGCCCGGCCGGGGTACCTGAAGATCGGCCAGACCGAGCGCCACCCGGCGGCGGGTGCCACTCAGCACTTTCTACTGGATGTTATATTTTTCCGCCAGAAGGCGCTGCAGGCGCGGCTTGTAGATGAGGTTGTAGGTAAACTCCTTATCCGGGAACATGGCGAGGGCCGCCCGCTTGGTGGCCGCCACCATGGCGCAGGCTTCCTCCACCGGCATGTTCTGGCTCTGGCTGATCACGCTCATCACCAGGTGCACCAGGAACTGCAGCCGCCTGACTTTCTTGTTTTCTGCGCGGATCTCTTCTTCGGTCGGTTTCGGTCGATTCTCGCCTTGGGCGCCTTCAGTCAAGAACCACCTCGCGTCGGCCGAGGGGGGGCCGGAGGAAAAGCCACTCTTGTGTCCAGTATATAATCTCGCCGGTCTCGATCCAACAGGGGTTAGGATGGAGAGAGATGCGATGGAGGAGCCGTGACAGAGGACCAGCGTGAGGCTGATTCGCGGGATGCGGATGCGGGCCATTCTCCACTCTCCCCCGAGCCGGACGAGGAACTCGAAGTGGTATTCACCACCAATGACGATTCCGAGGCGCTGGTGGTGAAGGGGTTGCTGGAAGCCAGCGGGTTCCAGGTGGCCATGAGCACCCCCGAAGCGCCGATCGGCGTATTCCCAATCAGTTCGAGCGACCTGGGGCAGGTGCGGCTGACGGTGCGGGCCGAGCAGGCCGAAGAAGCCCGCCGCGTCATCGAGGAATCGGAAGAACAAGGACCGCAGGCCGCCGAGGAAGCCGAGCGTCAGTCGGAAGGGTGATTTCTCACCACAAAGACACAAAGAGCACAAAGACCACAAAGAAAGAAGCTTCGTGAACTTTGTGTTCTTTGTGGTGAAACGGTCTACCACAGGTCGGTGGCGGTGCGGGGGTGCTCCCAGGCGAACATCGTCAGTTCAATGCGGCGGCCGTCGGTGGTCCAGGTGACCGCGCCGTCTCGGTCGGTGCGCAACACGCGGCAGTGGGCTTCGGCCAGGCGCTCGAGCGCCTCCTGGTGCGGGTGGCCAAAGGGGCTGTTCACCGCCACCGAGATAACGCCGTAGGGCGCCGCCACCGCCGCCAGAAACTCCGCCGAATTTGAGGTCTTGCTGCCGTGGTGCGGCGTCTTCAGCAGGTCGGCGCCGAGCGGTTGCCGATCGCGCAGCATCTCCAATTCCATCTTCCTCTCGACGTCGCCGGCCAGCAGCGCGGTGCGCCCGCCGTACTGAATGCTCATCACCAGCGAATCGTTGTTCTGCGCCTGCCGACCCGGATGGTACTCCGGGCCGGGGGAGAGGAAGGCGATGCGCGCTTGTCCCAGCGCCGTGGTTTCCCCGCGGGCATGGATGCGAACGGGGATGCGCCGCTCCTGGGCCATCTCGAACACCCGCGCATAGGCCTCCGAGCCCAGGCTGGGAGGCAGCCAGATTTCGCCGACCGGAAAATTCCGCAAAATAGATTCCAGCCCGCCGACATGGTCCTGGTGGGCGTGGGTGACAGCCAGCACATCGATGCGGCGGATGCGGCGCGACCAGAGGTACGGGGAAACGATCTGCTCGCCGGTGTCGATGGCCAGCGGCCCGGGCAGGCCGCCGCAATCAGTGACCAGGACGCGTCCGGGGGGAATCACGATCAGCAGCGCGTCGCCCTGTCCGACATCGAGCGTGGTCACCTCCAGACGCCCGGGCTGCCACAGCGGAGCGAAGGGGTGCCAGGTGATCAGCGCGGCGGCTATAGCAAGCGCCACGCCCGGGCCGATGAGCCGGAGCCGCGAACGATTGCGGATTGCGAGCGGGCCAGGCTTGAGATCCGCAATTTGCAATCCGAAATCCGAAATCCCCGACAAACCGATTGCCAGCGATACTACCGAGGCCAGAAACAGCAGCGCCAGCCACAGCGGCGGGCCGGGCACGCGCAATGACGCCGCGCCCAGCGAGGCGTGCCAGCGCGCGATGGCGGCCATCAGCTCCACCAGCGCGGCCAGGGGAATCGCCAGCAGCCCGGCCAGGGTCGTGGAGGCCAGCGCCACCAGCAGCGCGGTGATGCCCAGCGGAACCACCAGCCCCAGCAGCGGCACGATCAGCAGGTTGGCGGAAACCGAAACCCAGGCCGCGCGGTGGAAGTGCACGGCCATGGGCAACAGGAAGCCCACCTGCAGCACCAGCGAGACCACCGCCAGCTCGTAGACGCGCAGCCCCGCCCGCGCGGCCAGCAGCACGCACCAGCCGGGCAGCTTCTCGCGCAGCGCCTCGCGCAGCATCCGCAGCTCGAGGCGGAACTGCGCCTGCCGCGGTTTCATGAGCAGGTCGCGGTCCAGGTTGTCCATGTCGGCCACCGCCCGCCGATAGGGCGCCGAAGTCCGCTCGATCCAGGGGAGGGCGATGGCGGCGATGAGCAGCACGGAGAAAAAGGAAAGCTGGAATCCGGCGTCGTCGAGTTCGGCCGGCTGGGCGGCCAGCAGCAGCAGCGCCGCGGCCGCAATGGTGTTCAGCAGCGCCCGCTCGCGGTACACCAGCCGCGCCAGCAGGTAGATGGCGAGCATCAGCGCCGCGCGCATGGCCGGCAGGTTTCCGCCGGTCAGCGGCACCCAGGCCGCCAGCCCGCAAATGGCCGCCGCGGTGGCCGGGATGGGCGGCACCCGGCACCAGCGCAGCAGCAGCAGCAGGAAGCCGGCCACGGCGCCGGTATGGAGGCCGGCCACCACCAGGGCGTGGTAGGTGCCCGTCTTCTGGAAATCCTCCGACAGGCGGCGGTCCAGGCCCGAGCGGTCTCCCAGCAGCATGGCCCGCAGCAGCCCGTTGGCGGCCGATTCGGGAGGGAACAAGGCGTCGAGCCGCTGGAGCAGCGTGGTCCGGAGGGCCACCACCCAGCCCGCGACCCGGTATCCGCCGCGGCCCGGCAGCCGTTCAGCCAACTCGGCGGCCTTGATGCTGGCGTAGTAGACGGCGCCTTCGCGCCGGGCGCGCGTTTCGCGGTCGAAGCTGCCGGGGTTGTGGAAGCCGCGCACGGCGCGCAGCCGCGCCAGCACCGCGACGCGCTCCCCGTAGCGCAGGTCCAGGCGCGGCTCCGACCGCTCCCAGCGATAGTGTTGCAGGCGCACCTTGCCGGAGGCCGGCCACGCCACCTGCCCGCTCTCGATGGCCTCCAGCCGCAGCAGGTACATCTCATCGCCGCCGCGCCGCGCCTCGATGTCGCTGATCCAGCCCGTGAGCCGCACCGGCTCGTCCAGCTCCACCTTCTTGCCCGCCACCAGCCTCTGGATGTCGTTCGGCGGAAGGTAACGTTCCCAGTGGTCGTGATAAAAGCTTCCGGCCAGGAAGGCGCCCAGCAGCGAGAAGGCCAGTGCGCCGCCGCGCCGGTCCAAGAGCAGGCAGACGGCGGCCAGCAGCAAGACCACGCCGCTCCACAACAGATACTGCCGGCCGGAAAGAGACATCCAGCGCTCGGCAAAAACGCCGGCCGCCAGGGCCGCCGCGATCGGCAAGAGTGGAGTACGCACCGCCGTCCCTTCGCCCGCGCTTCACATTAGCCGGGAATGCCTATCGGCGGATTACACGCGGATTACAGCTTGACGCCCAGGTCGCTCCAGTTGACCACTTTCTCTTTGCTCATGGCCTCATGGCCAAGAATGGACGTCAAGGCCGCGGTTGCGCCGATGACGATGTCGGCCGGGTTCTGCAAGCCTTTGTTGACGCAGTCGTAGAACGCGGCGATGTGGGCGTGCTGATACTCCTCCTGTTTCTGGGCCAGCACGGACGGCGCGCCTCCGGCGCCCAACGGATACATGGTCGCGGCGGAAATCAGATCGACCGCGCCCTTCGTGCCGTACACGTAGACGTACTGGCCGCCGCTGGGCAGCGACCGGGGATGAAAGACGTTCTGGGTGAACGACAGCTTCACGCCGTTGGGGTACTCGTAGGTGAGCAGGCTGCAATCGAAGATGGTGCGGCCGGCCGGATCGTTCTTGTAGAGCAGCGCCCCGCCGAAGCCGCAGGCGCGCAGCGGATGAGCGCCGATGACCCAATTGCAGAGGTCGAGGTTGTGCACCGACTGCTCGATCAGGTAGCCGCCGGATTTGGCCACGTCGAAATACCAGTCGGCGGATGTCCCGTCGTGGGGCAGGTCGGCGGTGGCGTGGCGCTGCGCCTTCACCATGATCACCTCACCGATGGCGCCTTCTCGAATCTTCCGGACGGCCTCGCTCAACTGCTTGTACGAGCGCATCTGCTGGCCGGCGACGAAGACCCGGTTGGAGGCGCGCGCAACCTGGACCAGCTCGCGCACCTGCGCCGCGGTCACCCCGATCGGCTTCTCGCAAAATACGTGCTTGCCCGCTTTCAGCGCGGCGATGGCCATCTCGGAATGCAGGTGCGGCGGCGTGGCGATGAACACCGCCTGCACGTCGTTGCGGTCGATGATCTTGCGCCAGTCGGCGTAGGTGGCGGGGTTGTCGCGCGCGGCGGCGGCAGCGGCTTTTTCCAGGCGGTCGGGCTTGATATCGCACAGCGCGACCGCTTTGGCCCCGGCTTGATCGAGAATGCCCCGGAGCAGGTACGAGCCGCGATTGCCGGTGCCGATCACCGCGGTCTGGATTTGCTCGGCCGATTGCGCCCAGGTCAGGCCCGCCGCGCCGGCCGAGCCAAGAAGGAAGCATCTGCGATTGACGTTCATGATTACCTCTCCAATCTTCCAGCGTCTCAACCCAGGCAATATATCGCGGTCCACCGGGTTCAACAACGGTGTGCCGCTGTCGGCGGTCTTTAGACCGCCATCTGCGAGGGCAAGTTGTTGCAGTGGCGACCCCGCCCGGCGGGGTCGCCGCCACATGATTCTTTCACGGACGCAAGTACGGGCTGGAATATGCCGAGGCTTACCATTACATCGGACCGAAACCGCCGGCGGTGGATGAGTACATCAAGCAACACGCCGTCCCGTTGCAGACCTGGTCTTGGCCACGCGCGCGATCCGCGGCGGCAGGCGCCTTACCGGTAGCGGTAGAGCCGGACGCGCTGGATGGCGGGCCCGTCGGCGCCGAAACGCAAGCCGCTGCCCGACTGGTTTTCCGCGGCAGCGGCGGCCAGGTCGTACCGCAGTTGCACCTCGTCGCCATTCAGCACCCGGCCGGCCACCCAGCGTCCGTTCACATACGTGCCTTCTTCCACGGTGGCCAGCCCGGCGATGGGCGGGCCCGGCGTGTTCGGAGAGAATGTCACCTGCACGTCCGTGCCGGCGGCGATGTACTCATCCGGGCCCGCGGCGATGAAGATGCCGGAGCCGACTTCCGGCAGCAAGCCGGGCGCGCGGCGAGTGCGCCTCAGCTCGATATTCAGCGTGTAATTCCCCAACTGGAGTTTCTGAGCCGGCTGCTCCTTGTTCAGCCACACGGCGGCGATCGAGCCTTTGCTCTGGTGTTCGAGAATCTGGGGAGCCAGTTGCGCCAGGACGGCGTAAGCCTTCGGGATCGGTCCCTTCTCGGGGTCCTCGCGCTCTTCGATGCCGAAGGGCGAGTAGCCCATGGCGCCGTGCTGTCCGAAGGCGTAAAAGGCATTGGCGGCGCCCGCCGCCCCGGCCCTGGACTCGGGGATGAAGGCCGGGTTGGCGGCCCGGCTGTACCGGGCGACCAACTCCGGGAAGTTCGGCAGGTAGATATCCGGCGCCAGGATGTCGATCAGCGGCGCGCCGGCGCGCCAGACGTCGTGCACGTGGTCCACGGGGCCGCCGCTGGGGTAGTCGCCGGGGCCCTTGTCCTCGGGCTGCACAATCCAGGCGTTCACGAACATGGGCAGGCGGTATTCCGCTTTGCCTGCTTCCGCCACCCGGTTGATGTAGCGCGCGTAATTCCAGGCCATGAAGATCTCATCCGCGGCCAAGCTCTTGCCGAAAACTTCTTCCCACGTGCCCGAGGTCCTGGAGCCGGCAGCCTCCCACACCCTGCGGAATTCCGGCAGCAGCGTGTCCCGGTGCTTCCGGAGATATTCGAGCAGTTCGGCGGGCGCCGGTCCGGCAAAGGCTTCGTTGGCCGCCGGAGAGCGGTCGCGCGAGTCGCCGAGCACCCCCACTTCGTTCTCCAGTTGGACCATGATCACCGTGCGCTGCGCGGAGTCCTCCTGGCGGATGTGGCGCATCAGGGCTGCGAAGGCGCGGGCATCGGCGTCGCGATTGGCCGCGCTCAAGGTGGAGAGGATTTCCAGCGTCTTGCCGCCCTTCATCTGCACGAGCGGGAAGCGCTCCTGGTTGGCTTTGACCCAGGGCGGGGTGTACCTGGAGATGCCGTTCTTCCAGCTTCCAAACCAAAGCAGCACCAGGCGCAGCGAGTTGGCCCGGGCGCCCCGCAGCAGGCCATCCACCAGCGCGAAGTCAAACTTGCCCTCCTGGGCCTCGATGGACTCCCAGGAAACGACCGCCAGAACCGTGTTGAGATGCATCCGGGCCAGCTTCGGCCATATCGGCTTCATGTACTCCAGGCTGGAAGAACTGGAGTTGCGAAGCTCGCCCGCCAGCATCAGGAATGGTTTGCCATCAACGATCAGTTGGGTGACGCCGCCCCGCTTTTCGAGATGAGGAATGGGCGGCGCCGATTTGGTTTGCGCGTACCCGGCCACAACGGCCAGCGCGCAGACCGCAATCGAGCAACAGAGAATTCGCAGTCGCATTTGCTTCACCTGCTCCGACGGCCAACATTCTACCTGATCCGGTGGCGGGGGCATTCCTGCCCAACGTTACTTACGCTCGGGATAGAGAAACTCCCGGCACGTGATGCCCGCGTGCGTTATGTCAACTTCCAGCAGGGCGTTTACAAGCTCGCGGCGGCCGATGTGAGCCAAAGCAGCCCGGAAGAGTTCGGGCTGGAGCCTCGGAGTGGCGTTCGGCACGATGATAATGAGGCCCGCATGGATTTTCTCGCGGTCATAGAGGGCAGCAAAGTCAACGCGGTTGTTTGTGACGAAGGCGTATTCCCCGGCACGGATTCGGTCCATCAACTGCCAGTCCTTGTGCCCACTGAGCCCAATGAAGTTCACGTGGTCGCACGCGTGGCCCGCCTGATGCGCTATGGCCACCAGCGAAGTGTGCAGGCACTCGTCGATCAGCAGTCTCATCAGCTCACCAGACGGTTCTGGGTTGCTTTCCGCGGCTGCCGCCTGGACCATGGCCGCACGGGCGGGCGTCCTCGGCGTGGAAACGCCTTGGCGTAGACGGCCGCCAGTTCCACTGCTTCGCGCGTGAGTGCAGGATAGCCCTCAAGGGTTTCCTCGGCCGTCGCCCCTTGAGCCAGCATATCCGCGATCGCATGAACCGGGATGCGCGTTCCGCGGTATACGGGTGTGCCTTTCATGATCTCGGGATCGGACACGATCATTCGCTCGGCTTGAGCAAGGCGCCGAAGCGCGCCCTCCATCTGCTTTCTGGCGGACTTGGCCTCTACAAGCAGAATGCCTCCCGGCGAAACCGCAAAGGCATCGAGATCGGGGGTCTGCTCCACCGCTCGCGCGATTTGCCTTCGTGTCGCCAGAGGCAGGCATCGGAGTCCGTTGGCTTCTAGTTGGAGGTAAAGGACCTGGGGCTTCGACAGCAAGCGATAGAGGCTTCGCCCTTCACGGACAACTTTCGGCCGGATGAGCCGGTATTCGATGGCCTTGTGCACAGCAGGCAAAGAAAGGCCAGTCACCGCGGCCGCCTGCGCCGGCGTGTAAGGATTGTTCTGTCTGATGGTTTCCATAGCATAATTCTACCCTGACTGGGGATGCTTTTCCAGTGCGGATCGCTACGCCAACGCCCGGGCTGTGGCGCAGCCGCGGGCAAGGGTGCTACAGTTACTCGGCAAGCGGCCGGGCCAGGATCGGATGTCCCGGAAGGAGGGCGCCATGATGGATCGCAGGTCCTTTTTGCAGTTGGGGGCGGCGGCGCTGGGCGGTGGTTTGCGGGCCGCCGAGGCCGCTCCCATGCCTACTGCCACGCTGGGCAAAAGCAAGTTGAAAGTCTCCCGCTTCACGCTGGGCGGGGCCCACATGCGGCATGGCGGCCAGGAGAGCGCCGTCCGCATCATCCAGCGCGCGCTGGACCTGGGCGTCACGTTCTTCGACAGCGCCCACCTCTACAACAACGGCGAGAGCGACATCGCCTACGGCAAGGCCCTCAGCAAGAGCACGCGCAAGGGAATCCTGCTCATGGGCAAGGCTCACAGACGCGACGCCAAGGGCGCCATGCAGCAGTTGGAAGAAACGCTGCAGCGCATGAACACCGACTACCTGGATCTGTGGCAGTGCCACCAGGTCACCTTGCAGCAGGAAGTGGACCAGATCCTGGCTCCCGGCGGCGCGCTGGAAGCCTTCATCAAGGCCAAGGAGCAGGGCAAGGTGCGGCACATCGGCTTTACCGGCCACAACGATCCGGCCGTCCACCAGCGGTTGCTGGAGGCCTTTGACGGATGGGAAACGGTCCAGCACCCGGTCAACCTGATCGATCCGCACCACCGCAGCTTCATCCGGAATTTCCTGCCGAAAGCGCGCGCCAAGGGTTTGGGGCTGGTGGCCATGAAGTCCAACGGCATGGGGGGCATCGGCCGGGCCGGCATCGCCCCCATCGAGGAGTGCCTGCGCTTCACGCTGAGCCAGGACATCGACACGCTGGTCTCCGGGGTGGAAACCGTCGAACAGTTGGAGCAGAACGTGGCCGTGGTGAAGACCGCGAAGCTGATGTCCCCGCAAGAAATCGCCGCCGTGCTCGAACGCACCAAGAAAGGGCCTTACGGAGACGCCGTCGAGCAATACAAGAGGGAGATGAGTCGCCGGTAGGCCGCCGTGGGCAGTAAGCAGTAAGCAGAAGGCAGTAGGCAGCCGGCCCACTGCTTACTGCCTACTGCCGTTCAATGCTCCGGGTCATCTTGTCCAGCACGTCGCGGTCGAGCTCGTACCCCAGACCCGGCTTGGTGGGCGCGTACACGTATCCATCCTTGGCAATGCGGATGCGGTCCTTCATGTAGGGCCGGTCGCCGGCGCCCTGGGGCGCCGTCATTTCGAACCACACGTTGTTGGGCATGGCCAGCTCGCAGTGGAAGTGCACGGCGTGGTCGAAGATCTCGCCCCAGTTGTGCGGTGCGCACTCCATGCCAAAGCATTCGGCCAGGTGGGCGACCTTCATGGCCCCGGTTATCCCGCCGATGTTGTCCACTATCAGGCGCAGGACATCGACGGCCCCCCGGCGGATGTATTCCGGGTAGTCGTAGATGGAGAAAATGAACTCTCCGATGTGTATGGGCACGTCCAGGGCCCGGCACAACTCCGCCAGCCCCTCGATATCCGTGGTGGGAATGGGGTCTTCGTAAGCCACAAAGTCCAACTGGTCCATCAACCGGCCGACCTTCATGGCCTCCTCGCGGGTGTACACGCCGACCGGGTCCATCAACAGGATGAAATCGTCGCCCGCCGCCTTCCGGACGGCCTTGGCCACCTCCATGTCCAGCCTGTAATCGACGCGGCCGCCGCGCTGGCGCGGCCCCGGCGGGTGGATCTTGTAGGCTTTGAAGCCCTCGGCCTTGCACTTCCGGACTTCTTCAACGAAAGCATCCACGGTGCGGTGGTGCTGGGAACTGGCATAGGCCAGCACCCGGTCCCGGTAGGCGCCGAGGAGCCGGTAAATCGGGAGGCCCACGGCCTTGCCCAGAATATCCCACAGGCAGTTGTCAATGGCCGAGGCGTACGAGCTTTGTCCCCGGCGGCGCTTCTGCGGCTCCCACTGCGAAGTCAGCGCGGGCAGGTCCAGCACGCTCTTGCCGGCCAGCAGGGCCTTGGCGTACGGCAGCCAGCCCTGGTTGTTCCAGTCGGGGTGCCAGTAGCGGTCGGCGACGGTGTAGTTACCCTCAATCCCGCTGTTGGTCACGATGGAGGCGATGCGAGCGTAGCCCGCATTGGTCACTCCGGGCCGCACCTGCCCCCGGTCCAGCACGTAGACTTTCACTTCTTTGACTGTAAGATCGGGCAGGTCGGCGGGCTTGATGCCAGCGGCCTGGGCGGCCAGGCGCGCCGGATGGTTCATCAGGGAGACCGCCGCTATCGGCCCCAGTGTGGAAGCGCCAAGGAAATGACGGCGCGACACGCTTGGCTTTGGCATCGGATTGCTCCAGCGATCTTTGGGCCGCCGAGGAGAGAGGTTGGTGGGCCCGGCAGGACTCGAACCTGCGACCAGCGGATTATGAGTCCGCCGCTCTGACCGACTGAGCTACGGGCCCGCAAGGGATGGCGGCCGGCCCCTCCGATAGTGTAGTGAAAACGGTAGGGACTGGCAACGGCTTGGCCCCTGCCGGCGGAACAGACAACCGGGGGCCGCTGCAGGCACTCAGAAATTGATACCCAGCAGGAACTCCAGTTGGTTCCGCTGGGAGCTGAGTGCGGAGCTGCTGCCGGCCTGGAAGTTCTGGCTCCCCCAGCGCGTGAAGCGCAGCTCCGGCTGAATGTGGATGACCAGGGCGCGGAAGTCGATGCCGCCGCCCAGCACCAGCCCGGCCGAGACCGAGTGCCGCAGCTCGCTGGGACTCTCCTGCCCCGTCACCACCCGCGGCACCCCGGTCACCAGCGTATTCGTGAAGCTGGTGACGCCGCTGACGCGGTTAAAGGCCAGCCCGGCATCCAGGAACGGATGGACCAGCGGCTTGCCCTTGGCGCGGTACTTCAGCAACAGCGGGAATTCCCAGGCGTTGGCTTCCGTGCGGCGCAGCGCGATTACGTCCAGCAGGCTGCTGGTGGAACGGTAGTCGAAGCGCCGGTACAGGGCATCGAATTCCACCGCCACCCGGTGCGGGAGCTTCAGCTCAATGGTCGGTCCCACGACGTAACGCTTCGCTTCGGAAAAATACTGGAGGGTAGGAACGGTTCCGGTGGCGAACGCGTCGGTGACCGGCACGCCCACCTTCAGGCCGGCATGGACCTGGCCAAACACCGAGACGGCGGAAAACAGCAGTACGCAAGGCAGTCTCTTTCTCATGCTTCTGGTGACGCGAACTGGGCGCCCCTCGTTTCCATTGTAGCGCCGGCAGGAAGCCAATCCGAAAGTGAACGCCGAAAGAAACTGCCGATGAACCAGATGGTGTACTATTAGACGAGCGGATTGTTTCTATGCCTGACGAACAACTCAGGATTGCGGTGTTCATCGACTTCGACAACATCGAGATCGGCGTGCGCAGCACGATGAACAAGGATTTCGACGTGGGCTCGGTGCTGGAAGCGCTGAAGGAACGCGGCGAGGTGATCAGCAAGATCGCCTACGGCAACTGGAAGCGCCACGGCAACGCCAGCCGGATGATGAGCGAGCAGGCGGTGCAGATGGTGCAGCGGGACCCCACCCCGCGCGGCGACAAGAACGGCGCCGACATCAACCTGGCGTTGGACGCGCTGGAGATGGCCTTCACCAAGCCGCACATCAACGCTTACGCCATCGTGGGCGGCGACAGCGACTTCATCGCCCTGGTCGAGAAACTGAAGCAGTACAACAAGGCGGTGTTCGTGGTCGGGGGGCGCGGATTCACCAGCGCCATCCTGCAGAAGAACTGCCGCGAGTTCATCAGCTACGAGAACGTGGTGCGGGAACCGGAGCCCCGGCGGCAGCAACAGGCCGCCCGGCGCCCGGCGCGGCGCGGCGAGTTGCTGCCGCTGGAGGGTGTGGTCCCGCTGCTGGAACGCGCGCTGCGGCTGCTGGCCGAGCGCGAACACCAGCCGCTGCTGGGCCTGGTCAAGAGCACCATGCTGCAGCTTGATTCCACCTTCAGCGAGCGCGACTACGGCTCCGGCTCCTTCCTCGATTTCGCGCAGAAGCTGGCCCATGCCCGCCTGGTGGATGTGGCCCGGATCGACTCCAACTACGCCGTCAAGTTGCCGGAAAGACTCCATCTGGCGGAGACGCCGCGGCTGGCGGCGAAGGCCACGGCTGTGGGCCAGCCGGGGGCGCCGGGAGGGGAAGGCGCGGAAGCGGCCGCGGAAACGGCCGCCGCGACGGGGGAACAGGCAGCACCGGCACAGGCCGGCGCGGTCCGGCGTTCCCGGCGGGGCCGGCGCGGCACGCCGCGCAAGGCCGCCGTGCCCGCACGACCGGAGCCGGAGAGGGAGGCCCCCGAGGCGGCTGCGCCCCTCGAGGTTGCCGCGGCCGAGGATCCGCAGCCGTCCGCCGGCCCAGCGCCTCCGCCGTCCGAGGCAGCCCCGCCGGCGGCAGCCCGGCGCAGCCCGGCGCACCGCCGCCGGCGAAAGCCGTAGGGACCGGCTTCAGCCGCTGCCGTCCTGCTCAGGGCTTCGCCGGAAACTGCTTGTCGTAGGCGGCCACGATTTCCGCCGTGATGTCGCCGCTGCTGGCCGCGTACATCGTTCCGGAAGCGTTGCTGTCGAGAACCAGCAGGTATTGCCCGGCGGCGCCGACCTTCTGCACCACCTCATTGACGCGCTTGCTCAGGCGCGCCAGGGTTTCCTCGCGGGCCGCATTGAAGTCGGCGGTGACGTCCTCGTTGAGCCGTTCCAGCGCCTTCTGTTTCTGCTGGATCTCGGCCGTTCGCCGCTGGCGTTCCGCGTCGCCCATGCTGTTCTGCTTCTGCTGATAGTCGGCCTGCAGCTTGTCCAACTCGGCGGCGTTGGTCTGGAGCTGTTTCTGCTGGGGCGCGAACTTGCGCTCCAGTTCGGCCAGCACGGCCTTGCCTTCGGCCGTGGAAGCCAGCACGCGCTCGGTGTTGACGACCGCGATCTTGGTAGGCGTGGCGGGCGCGGGCGTCTGCCCCACGGCCAGCCAGGTAACCGGCAACAACAAAACGAATCCCGCAATCCAACGCATTCGCTTCTCTCCTCCGAACCGCGCCCGCCTGCTCCGGCGCCCGGTCCCCCGGGGTTCGCCGGAGCGGTTGGCCGGGGTGTGAACTTCGATCATACACGAGTGCCGGAACCAGTGGCGCGGTCAGGCGGGTTTGGCTTACCCTTACAAGGAACGATTCTCTTATGGCCGACAAGCTCATTCGCAAAGCTGTCTTTCCGGCCGCCGGGCTGGGCACGCGCTTCCTGCCGGCCACCAAGGCCCAGCCCAAGGAAATGCTGCCCCTGGTGGACAAGCCCATCATCCAGTACGTGGTCGAGGAGGCGCACGCCTCCGGCGTCGATACGGTGATCATCGTCACGGGACGCGGCAAGGCCGCCATCGAGGACCATTTCGATGTTTCCTACGAACTGGAGAAGATCCTGGAGGAGCGCGGCAAACTCGATTTGCTGGGCCTGGTGCGCCAGATCTCGGACATGATCCACGTCTGTTACGTCCGGCAGAAGGAAGCGCTGGGGCTCGGCCACGCCATTCTCATGGCCCGCGAACTGGTGGGAAACGAGCCGTTCGCCGTGCTTCTCGGCGACGACATCATCGACTCGGCGGTGCCCTGCCTGCGGCAGATGATCCAGGTCTACGAAAAATGCCGGCAGCCGGTGCTGGCCATTTGCCGGGTGCCCGGGCCGGAGATTTCCGCCTATGGCGTGATCGCCGGTTCGCCGGTGGAATACAACGGCGGGCAGGACCGGCTGTACCGGATCAGCGACCTGGTCGAGAAGCCGCCCGCCGGCCGCGCTCCGTCGGACCTGGCCATCATCGGCCGCTACATCCTGACGCCCGAGGTCTTCGAGGAACTGGAACGGACCCGGCCCGGCAGCGGTGGCGAGATTCAATTGACCGACGCGCTGCGGGCTCTGCTGGCCCGCGGACAGCAGCTCTACGGGTATCGCTTCGAAGGCCGCCGCTACGACGCCGGTGACAAGCTGGGATTCCTGATTGCCACCGTCGAGTTCGCCCTGAAACGCCAGGGACTGGGTGAACAATTCCGCGAGTACCTGAAGAGCCTGAAACTGTAGTCAGGTGCCGGGTGCCAGGTGCCAGGGCTTCCGGCCTCCTGTAAAATAGAGGGTGATGCCGCTATACGAGTATGAATGCCGCCAGTGCCGGCGCACCTACGAAAGAATACAGAAGTTCTCCGATCCACCGGACGCGAATTGCGAGGTTTGCGGAGGCGACGTCTACCGGCTGCTGTCGGCTCCGGCCTTTCACTTCAAGGGAAGCGGCTGGTACGCGACCGACTACGCGCGCAAGAGCGGCTCCACGGCCGAGTCCGGCGCCGACAACGGCAGCAAGCCTGAGAAGACCGACAAGACCGAGAAAAAGGACGCGGCCAAGACCGCCGACAAGCCCGAGAAGAAAGACACGGCCAAGACCGCCGACAAGCCCGCCGAATCCAGCAAGAAATAACCACACAAAACGCCACGGACGGCTGTAGACCGTGGGCCGTAGGCTGAGGCCCTCTCGCGGCATGCTCCGGCCTACAGCCCACAGCCTACGGCCCACAGCCTTTATTCACGCCGGTTTCTGCAGCTCTTCGACGATTTCGCCGGCCACCCGGCGGGCCCGTTCCAGCGCGCCCGTTTCGAAGCTGATCGCTCCTACGCGGGCGTGCCCGCCACCCCCATACCGCTCGCAGATGGTGGCCAGGTTGTGCATCCCCGGCTGGGTGTTCCACGGATTGGACCCAACCGAGATCTTGGTGCGGAAGGACGAGGGACTGACGCTGACGCTATAGACGCTCTCGGGGAACAGGTAATAGGGGATGAACTTGCTGTAACCTTCCAGGCCCAGGCTGATCAGATCGAAAAACACCACGCCTCCGTCGCAGCGCGAGCGCTCGCGAATCAGATCGATCGATTGCAGGTGCCGCTCATACAGGGGCTTGAACAGGGCGGCGACCTCCGGGGCCTTCATGATGTCGGCGAGCGGCAGGCGGGCCATCATGCCAATGACGCGGGGCAATAGGTCGTGGTCCGGACCCATCTCGATGACCAGCGTCAACTGCGTGGCCGGGGCCTCCATGCGCACCGCGGTGGCCGCGTTTGGATACTGCGCCCCGTCGATGATGTCGGCCCATTCCACCAGTTCCGCCAGTTCCGGCGCCTCGAAACCGAACCGCGCGCGGGCGATGGCCGCCACGAACTTGGTGCAGGACCGGTAATCGGGGTCGTAGAATTTCTTTCCGCTGCGGTCGAGCTGGAAATGGCGGGCATCGTCGGGCGTCAGGAACGCGCTCTGGTGGTGGTCGAACCACCAGGTCAGGCGAGGGGAGCTGCAATACTTGAAATCGACGATGGCATTCTCGTCGCCGTCGAACTGCGCCTCATCAAACAACTGCGAGGCCCGGTGGACCAGGCCGGTGTACACAAAATCCGCGTCCGGGCGGATTTTGGAGGAATAGAAGCGGCTGAAGACGGCCGCCGCCGCCGCGCCGTCGAAGCATCGGTCGTGGAAGAAAATGCGTACCCGCATAACCTTGGTTTCCGTCCGTGGCGCCTGAGAAATCTTCCCGCCCGCCGGCGGACGGGAGCCGCAGACCCCGCGAAAGGAAAAGCGTATATTCTTACCTGAATTGCGGAAGCGCATCAAGGAGAAATTCGCTGCGCCCAGGGAATGGCCGGCGGCAGGGTTCCCTGCGCTGGGATGCATGTCGATGCGCGCCGGCGTTGCACGTTCATTAGGCTGAACAGCATCTGCGCTATTTTCGAATTCCATTCGGTTCCGCGGCTTCTTCTGGTGGAGTATGGGATGGTGCAGGCGACGTTGACGCTGCTTCGGAATGGGACCTTGATCGACGGGACCGGCGCACCGCCGGCGCCCGGCGACGTCCTGCTCTCCGGGGAGCGGATTGCCGAAGTGGGTCCATGCCGGGCGCCTGCCGACGCGCAGCAGATCGATTGCACCGGGCTGGCGATCGCGCCGGGTTTCATCGATGCCCATAGTCACTCCGACCTCCAGGTGCTGGAAAACCGTCCGGAAAAACTGCGGCAGGGCGTGACCACCGAGGTCGTGGGCAATTGCGGCTTTTCGGCCTACCCCACCGGTCCCCATCCCCGGCTGCTGCGGGATTTCGCCAACGGCCTGTTCTGCGGCGGCGATGACTGGGGCTGGAGCTCGGCCGGCGACTATCTTGCCGACGCGCGGCGCCTGGCGCGCCTGGTGAACGTGGAATCGCTGGCGGGGCACGGCAGCTTGCGGATCGCCGTGGCCGGCAACTTCCCGGGGCCTTTGCCCGCGGGCCAGCAAGAGGCCATGGAGCGGCTCCTGGACGAGTCGCTGTGCGCCGGCGCGTGCGGGCTCTCGACCGGGCTGATGTACGCGCCGGGCGCCGGCGCCTCTCTCGACGAGCTGGAGCGGCTCTGCCGGGTGGTGAAGAAGCGCGACAGGATTCACGTCAGCCATATGCGCAACTACGGAGCCAGGCTGGTGGAGGCCGTGCGGGAGGTGCTGGAGTTGGCGCGCCGCACCGGCTGCCGCTCGCACATCTCCCATTTTCAGGCTGCCGGCGCGGCCAACTGGCGCCTGTTTGATCCCGCCCTGGAGGAGATTGAGAAGGCCCGCCAGGAGGGAATGGACATCGCCTTTGACTGCTACCCCTACACCGCCGGCAGCACGGTGCTCACGCAACTGCTGCCCCAATGGTCGCTCGGGAACGGTATCCAGGGGCTGCTGGAGCGGCTCAGCGATGCCCGCGAGAGGGCCCGCATCGCCGCGGAGACGGAGTCGGCTCTGCCCGGAGACTGGACGGATTTCCACATCTCGGCGGTGGGCTCCGATCGCAACCGGGCGCTGATTGGCAAGAGCATTGCGGCCATTGCCGCGGCCCGCGGAACCTCGCCGGCAGAGGCGGTCCTGGACCTGTTGCGGGAGGAAAGCGGCGAGGTGAACATGGTCGAATTCAACCAGAGCGAGGAGATCATGCGCCGCACCATCACCCACCCGCTCTGTAACGTGACCAGCGACGGGTTCTACGTGAAGGGCCGCGCCCATCCCCGGCTTTATGGTACTTTCCCCTTTCTGCTCGGGGAGCTTTGCCGGAATCGGGGCTGGCTGGGGCTGCCGGAAGCCATCCGGAAAATCACGGACCTGCCGGCGCGACGATTCGGGATGGCGCAGCGCGGCCGTCTGGAGCGTGGTTATTTCGCCGACCTGGCCGTGTTCGATCCAGCCGCTATCTCCAGCCGCGCCGGCTATGAAAACCCGGATGTGCCGCCCGAAGGGATCCGTTTCGTGTTCCGCAAGGGCGAGCGTGTTTTGTGACTACTATCGCCAAGGACGAAAGATATGCCTAAGATCGCAGTTCATCATCCGGACAAGGCCGTCTCCACCGGCGCCTATTCGGCGGGCGTCGCCGTTGACGGATGGCTTTACATCAGCGGGCAGGGGCCCGTGGACATGAAGACGGGAAAGGTCGTTTCCGGAACCATCGAAGAGGAAACGCGGCTGACGATGTCGCACATCGGCGCCATCCTCAAGGCCGCCGGCTGCACCTTCGACGATGTGGTCAAGTGCGCGTGCCACCTAGCCGACATCCGCGACTTCGGCCGCTTCAATAAAACCTACGCCGAGTTCTTCCACGGCGTGCTGCCGGCGCGCACCACGGTGCAGTCGGTGCTCGGCGACGGAATCAAGGTGGAGATTGATGCCATCGCCCGAATGAAAGAGAAATGAGACGGCACAACCCTTTCCTCCAACCAAGGACGACGACACGACTGGAGGTCGCACTTTGAGCGTATCTATGAACCCGTCCATAGCGGCGCGTGACCGGAGGCAAATCGAGCCTGTGGGGCTGATCGGTCTGGGGTTGATGGGCAGGGGGATTGCCGCCTGTCTGCTTTCGCAAGGGCTGGAAGTCAGGGCCTACAATCGAACCGCACGGCGGGCGCAAGACAGCATCCCCCACATCGAAAAGGCGCTGCGGGAACTGGTTGGGAGGAAGCTCGCGCCCGCCGGCCGCCTTCGGGAATGGAAGAGGAAATTCCACCTGGTGGGTTCGGTGAAGGAATTGTCGCCGTGCCGCTTCGTCATCGAGTCTGTAAAGGAAGACCTGCCGCTGAAGCGCCGCATCTACGGAGAGCTGGAGGCTGCCGTTCCGGCGGGCACGGTCATCGCCTCCAACACCTCCAGCCTGCCCATCACCGTTTTGCAGGCCGGGCGGAGGCGCCCCGAGCGCTTCATCGGAATGCATTGGGGCGAGCCCGCGCAGGTCATGCGATACCTGGAAGTCATCCCCGGCCGGCAGACCTGCCCGCGCGCCGTGCGCTTGACCCGCAGACTGGGAGAGATTTGCGGCAAAGAGCCGACGGTCCTGCGCCAGGACATACGGGGTTTCCTCTCCAACCGCATGATGTACGCCATGATCCGGGAGGCCTGCTACCTGGTGGAGGCCGGCATTGCCGACATCGAAACGGTGGACAAGTCCTTCCGCAATGACATGGGTTGGTGGGCCCTGCTGGCCGGGCCGTTTCGCTGGATGGACCTGACCGGGATCCCGGCCTATGCAGCGGTCATGGAAGGGTTGCTGCCCAAGCTGTGCAACACGAAGTCGGTGCCCAGGCTGATGCGCAATGTGGTCGCCGGCGGCGCTACCGGCATCGCCAACGCCAGGGGCTTCTACCGGTATACCAAAGCCAGTGCCCGGCGCTGGGAACACGCCTGGGTCGAGTTCACCTACGACATGCGGCGGCTGGCGGAGAAATACGCCAAAAAGAAGATTGACCACGGATGAAATCGCCGCGGCGACTTCATCCGTGGTGATTAATCCGGCTTGGGGGGAAACGAGCGTGCGTTCCTGGCTGTTTCTGTTCAGTTGCAACCTGATGTGGGCGCTGCAGTTCACCTGCATCAAGCTGGTCCAGGACCAGGTGGGCCCCCTGTTCACCGTGTGGGGACCGATGACCCTGGCCCTGATCATGCTTTATCCCTGGTTGCGCCTGGAAGGAGCTCAAGAGCAGCCCGGCCTTGCCGCCGGGCGGCCGAACCTGGTGTGCATCTACCTTTTGCTGGCCGCGGTCGGCGTGTTTCCAGCCCAGGTGTTCATGACCTGGGGCACGCGCATGTCGCTGGCCAGCAACGCGGCCCTCATCAACCTCACGCTGCCGGTCACCACCGCGCTGTTTGCTTTTATCTTCCTGCGCGAGCGAATGACGGCGCTGCGCTGGATCAGCTTCGGCATTGCCATCTCGGGCGTTTTGCTGTGCTCGGGGATCGACTTCCGCGGTCTGAGTTTTGGGTCCGGCTACCTGGCGGGGAACCTGCTCATCTTCGGCGCCACCCTGGGCAGCGCCTTCTACAACTCCTACGGAAAAAAGGCCCTGGCCTGGCATTCGCCGATGCGCATGCTGTTTTATACCTATGTGGCGGTGTGCGGTCTGATGGCGCCCGTCGTGCTGCTCCAGGAAGGATCGGTATTCAGCCGCATCCCGCAATTCACCTTGAGTACCTGGAGCGGGCTGATCCTGCTGACCTTTTTCCACAACTACCTTTCCATGATTCTGTTCCTGAAGGCGCTCAAGAACCTGGATGCCATGCAGGCGGGATTGTCCAACTACCTGATCACGTTTTTCGGGGTGCCCATCGCCGCCATCTGGCTGGGTGAGAGGCTTACGCGGTCGGCCGTCGCCGGCGGGGTGCTGGTCCTGGCCAGCACGCTACTGATCACCCTTTGGCACGAGAAGCGCAACACCGTTACGGCCCAAGCGGTCGGGCAGCCGGAATAGCGCTGTGCCGCCGGCATCTTACCCGGAGAACAGCCGGGGCGCGGGGCGACCGCTACGCTCCTCTCCGCCCTCTCCCAGGCCGTTGCGAAACCAGCGGCCTACCTCCTCTTGTGCGGCCTTTCGCGGGCCGTGAAGTGCACATTCCCTACGTCGTGACTGGTGAGGGCCACGGTATGGAACGATGGCGAGAAAAGGAGAGCATTGTGCCTTGGCCGGATCTCGTAAGTGCCCGGAAGCAGGTTGCGGAAGATGAACGTTCCATCCGCATGGGTGGTTATCGAATGGGACGGCCGATTGTGCCCCTTGGCCACCACGGTGGCCCGCCGGGGAGTCGGGATGCCATCGATCCGGCCCGAAATCGTGTACCTGGCTTGAGACTTGGCGGAAGCTTTCTTCCTGGCGGAAGGTCCCTGCGCGCCGCCGGAGGGGGCGCAGAAAACAACCAGGATGCACGCGACTATGAGCAGTCTGGCTTTGGCAATCATCGGAGGCTCCTCTGAGCTGGAGTTTGCATTTTCAGTAGGGGGATGGCGTTTAGTATAGCGCCTCACAGTAGCGTCAGGCCAGACCGTGCGCGCGGGCGTGGACCAGGCGGGCCTGGTGCGACTCCCGCGGCAAGGCCGCGAGTTTCCGGCCGGTCATTTCCAAGTAGACTTTCTGCACCTGTGCCGGAAAAGGATCCCACTGGGCCGAGCGCTCTCCGACATAGCGGGCAATCTGAGGGTTGGCTTTGAGGGTGGCGCGCAGGGGCTCGACCAGGGCCCGCGCCTCTTCCGGCGGTTTCTTGGCCATCAGCGCGCCGACCTGCTCCCGCAGCATCTTGAAGAACGCCTGCTGATCGTCCAGCATCGCCGCCGCGCCGCGCGGGCCATGCCCCGGGCAGACGGTGCGCGCGCCGAGCTGCTTGGCGGCGTCCAGAGTCGGCACCCATTTTTCAACCTCGCCGTCGCCGACGTAGTTGTATGGCCCGTTGACGCAGACATCCCCGGTAAACAGGATTCTTTCCTTCGGCAGCCAGGCCACGGCGTCGCCATGGGTGTGCGCCACGCCCAGGTGAATCAGCTCCACGCGGTGCTTGCCGTCGTCAAAGAAAAGTTCCCTCGGGAAAAGAACCGAGGGCGGCTTAAGCTTGCTGTTCTTCACGTCCGCGCGGCCCTTCGCCGCCTGCTCCCAGGCTCCCGGCTTGCCGGCATAGTAACCCGTTTCGTACCGCTTCATCTCCTCCACCACGCCGGTATGCGCCAGCGGAACCGCCCCGTTCTCGACAAATACCTGGTTGCCGTAGGCGTGGTCGCCGTGGTGGTGGGTGTCGAAGGCAAAGCGGATCGGCCGGTCGGTGATGCGGCGGATCTTGCCGATGATCTCTCTGGCGCCGCCGGGGAAATTGGCGTCGATCACCAGCACGTAATCCTCGAAGATGATCCAGCCGTTGTTGCAGACCGCATCCGCCTGTGCGGAAAGCTGCCCCTCATGAAAATAAATATCGGGCGCGAGCAGATCCACCTTGCCGGCTTCCGCGCCGCCCGCACTGGATTGGGAGGCCGGCAATTCCGAGGCCAGGTTCAAGACCGCCGCGCCGCCTGCCAATAGTTCCCGCCTGGTGATCCGGCACATGGTTCTTCTCCTTCTATCGGTTGAATCGTCTTGCGGCTCATGCACGACGGGGGTGATGCTACGCTCCGCCGGCAATCAAGTCAACGGGCGATCGCGAAACGCGCCGCTATCCCCGCCCGCGCTTGTGGTAAAACAGCAGCCATGAACCGGCGAGAGTTCGCGCGAATGGCAGCGGCCGCGCTCGGCGCGGCAAACTTGCGCGCCCAGGAGCGCGCCTACGACCTGGTGATCCGCAATGCGCGCATCGTGGACGGCAGCGGCCGGCCCGCCTTCCCCGGCGACGTGGCCATCCGCGGCGACACCATTGCCGAGATGCCCAAGGTGAACGGCGCGGCCCGGCGGGAGATTGACGCGGCCGGCCTCGCCCTCTGCCCCGGATTCATCGACGCCCACAACCACTCCGACTACTCCATCCTGATCGATCCCGGCGCCCGCAGCATGGTGCACCAGGGCGTGACCACCATGGTGCTGGGGGAAGCGAACTCAGCCGGGCCTGTTGCCGGCAAGGCGCGCTGGGCGGCGCCGGCCGCCGTCACCGAGCGGTGGCGGACGCTGGGTGAATACTTCCGGCTTCTGGAGAAGCGCGGCGTGGCCACCAACATCGCCTCCTACGTCGGCCTGGGACAGGTGTGGGAATGCGCGGTGGGGTACGACATGCGCCGGCCAACAGCCGCGGAGATGGCTGAGATGCGCCGCCTGGTCGCGGAAGCCATGCGGCAGGGCGCGCTGGGACTGGCCGACTCCCTGATCACCCCGCCGTCCTCGGCCGCCACCCGGCAGGAGATCCTGGACCTGGTGCGCGTGGCGAAAAAGTACGGCGGGATTTACTGCACGCACATTCGCACCGAAGGCATCGGGATCTTCGACGCGCTCGAGGAGGCCATCGAGATCGGCCGGTCGGCCGGCGCGCCGGTCGAGGTGCTGCACCTGAAGATCGCCGACCGCGCGTTGTGGGGACGCATGAACGAGGTGGTGGCGCAGATCGAGCGGGCGCGCGCTTCGGGCGTGCGCATCTCGGCCAACGTCTATCCCTACTTCGCGGGCCAGAACAACCTGTCCGCCATCATTCCGCCCTGGGCGCAGGATGGCGGCACGCCCCGCATGCTGGAGCGGCTGCGTGACCCCGCGGCCCGCGCCCGCATGAAGCGCGAGATTCTCGAGGGCCTGCCCGGCTGGTACAACCACTACACCGCCACCGGCGGCTGGGAAGGGATGCTGCTGGTGGCGCTCAAGAATCCGCGCAACCGGCCCTTCCAGGGGCGGCGCATGAGCGAGCTGATCGCGGCGCGGGGCGGCGACCCGGTCGAGGTGCTGTTCGACGTGCTCCTGGAGGAGAACGGCTCGGTGCCCTGCGTCTACTTCCATCATCGCGAGGAAGACATGCAGTTGGCGCTGCGGCAGCCGTGGTGCTCGGTGGCCTCCGACGGTTTGGCCGTGCGTCCCGAAGGCCCGCTGGGCGCTGAAACCCTGCACCCGCGCTCCTACGGCACCTTCGCGCGGGTGCTCGGCCGCTACGTTCGCGAGCTGAAGCTGCTCTCGCTGGAAGAGGCGGTGCGCAAGATGACGTCGCTGAACGCCGAGAAAATCGGAGTCCGGGACCGCGGCGTGATCCGCACGGGAATGCGCGCCGACCTGGTGGTATTCGATCCGGCCACCGTTGCCGACCGCGCCACCTACGAGAAGCCGCACCAGTACGCGGCCGGCATCCACCACGTGCTGGTCAATGGGAAAGTGGTGCTGGAAAACGGCGAGGACACCGGCCAACTCCCCGGCCGGGTGTTGATCCACGGCGTAACCGAGCCTTAGCCGCAGATTCCGCAGATTGCACAGATTCAGACTCTGCTAATCCGTGTAATCTGCGAAATCTGCGGCTCCCATCTCCATGACCGTGCGCAGTTGACAGTCCGGCATTTCTCCGATAGATTTAAAGATTGTGGGAATCGAGAGGTTTTTCGGTCCGGTTGCCAGCCGGACCCCGTGCCTGGGCATCACGGACGTCGCGAAACAGACTCGAGAGAGCGCGTTTCGCCCTTTGTTTTTGCGTTGAGAGCATGAACCAACGGTCGTCAGGGGTTCGCGCGTGACGGCGGCCTTCAACACAGCCACCCGCTCGGCATTCCACTCGCTTTGCAGGCGCGGGTTCCCCCGCCGCCGGACTCATGGAGGACCACGCCGATGAGAAGCAACGAAGGCCGGTTGACCGACAGTGCCGTGCAACCGTCTTCCGAATCGACCAGCGGCCTGCTGCAGGAACTGGTCGCTCACCTGCGCGAAAACCGCACCCAGTTGCGTGAAGACTGGGCCCGCCGGATCACCGAATCGGGGCTGCTGACGGCCATGACCCGGGAAGAGATTTTCGCCGAGGCCACCGCGGTCTATGACAATTACGTGACGGTGCTGGAAACCGGGAGCGTGGAGGCCCTGGAAGCCTATGCGCGCGACCTGTCGGAACGCATCATCCCGCGCGGCGTGGAAGTCCACGAGTTGCTGGGCATCGTGCTGCTGCTGCGCGACGTGCTGGCCCGCTCGCTGTTCGTGAAGTACCAGTCGAAGTTGCCGCTGCTGAGCCGCGTGCTGGACGTCTACGAACCGGCCGCCAACGGGATCGCGACGACGGTGGCCGTGGGTTTCGTGCAGGAACGCGAGCGCATCATCCGGCAGCAGCAGGAGGCCATCCGGGAGCTCTCCACCCCGGTGCTCCAGGTGCGCGAACGCCTGCTCATCCTGCCCATCATCGGGGTGATCGACCCGCAGCGCGCCCGGCAGATTACCGAGCAACTGCTGCGCGGCATCCGCGCCAACCGCGCCAAGGTGGTGGTCATCGACATCACCGGCGTGCCCACGGTGGACTCCACCGTGGCCAACCACATGGTGCAGACCGTGGATGCCTCGCGGCTGATGGGGGCCACCGTGATTGTCACCGGACTGTCGTCGGAGATCGCCCAGACCCTGGTGACCATCGGCGTGGACCTGAGCAGGATGCGGACCGTGGGGGACCTGCAGGGAGGAATTGAGGAGGCTGAACGGTTACTGGGCTACAAGGTCATCCGGGAAAAAACCGAGGAAGAACCAGAAGAAGAACCCGAGGCGACGATATAAGCCATGCTAGTTCCGATTCTAAAGCAGGGTGATTTCCTGATCGCTACCATCCAGTCGGCGCTGACCGACGACGATCTGCTGCGACTGCGCGATGACCTGGCCGAACAGGTGGGCCGCTACCGCTCACGCGGGGTGATCGTGGATGTGACGGTGCTGGACGTCATGGATTCGTTTGCCGCCCGCACCTTGCGGGCCCTGGCACACATGGTGGGCCTGCGCGGGGCGCGAACGGTGATCGTGGGCATCCAGCCGGAAGTGGCGTTCGCCATGGTACAACTGGGTTTGACCCTGGGCGACGTCGAGACGGCCCTGGACCTGGAAGAAGGACTGGAGTTGCTGCACAAACGCACCAAGCGGAGCGCCAGTCGTGGCCGGTGAAGTTCATGTCGTTATTAGTGAACAAGGTGGCTATCGTGGGCGATGAGATTCATGTCCCCATCAGTTCCGATGCGGATATCGTGATCGCCCGGCAGCAGGGCCGCGCCCTGGCGGAGCGCATCGGCTTCACCGGGAGCAGCCTGGCCGTTGTCGCCACTGCGATCTCCGAGGTAGCCCGCAACATCATCGAGTACGCCAAGCGCGGCGAGATCGTCCTGAAACCCGTCAACCAGGGCGGGCGCCAGGGCCTCACGGTCATGGCCCGCGATCAAGGGCCGGGTATCCCGGACATCGCCCTGGCCATGCAGGACGGCTATTCCACGGCCAAAGGCCTGGGCCTGGGCCTGCCTGGGGCGCGCCGGCTGATGGACGAATTCGAGATCATCTCCAAGGTGGGCCGGGGCACCACCGTCACCATGAAAAAGTGGGTCCGATGACTGAGGAAGCATCCTCAGGGGTGCGCCTGGAATGGGGCGCCGCCTCACAGACCCTTCGCGGAGAAACCGTCTGCGGGGACGCCTGGCTGGTGCAGCCCTTCGCCGGCGGCACGCTGGCGGCGGCCATCGACGGGTTGGGCCACGGCGAAGAGGCGGCCTACGCCGCCGGCACCGCCCGCGCGCTTCTCCAGGAACATCCCCACGAACCGCTGGCGGCGCTGTTTCGGCGCTGCCACGCGGCGCTGCTGACCACCCGCGGCGCCGTCATCAGCCTGGCCTGCTTCCGCGCCGCGGGCCTGGAATGGGTGGGCGTCGGCAACGTCGAGGGCCTGCTGTTGCGCGCCGGCCCGGGGCTCGAACCGGCCAGCGAATCCATCATGCTTCATTCCGGCCTGGTGGGAATGAACCTGCCCACCCTGCACCTGTCCCTCTCCGCCCTGGCTCCCGGCGACACCCTGATTCTGACCACCGACGGAATCCGCAACGATTTCCCTCGCAGATTAGTCTTGTCTGACAGGCCCCAGCAAGCCGCCGAGCGCATCTGTGCCCGCTATGCCAAGGGCACCGACGACGCGCTGGTGCTTGTTGTTCGCTACCTGGGCCCCAGTTGAGAGATGCCAGGTTTCAGGTGCCAGGGGTGTCAGGGGAGTGCGTCACCTGTTTGCTGAGACCTGGCGCCTGACAAACCGAGGTATCTGCGAAGTTACAGAATGGACCCAGCAACAGAGCCGCGAGCGTCAGCGAGCGGGTGCTGGCGCAGCGCTGGGTTGGCCTTGCGGGGCACCCGCTCGCTGATCCCGCATGGCGGGACGGCTCTGTTGGCGCGAATGGAGTTTTGCAGGCCCCTCACCTGACACCTGATTGTGGCAGACCACCCTGAGAACCTCGCGGAGCGATACACGGCCGAGCTACGCAAGTACCTGGCCGAAGCCGGTGAAGCGCCGCTTCGTTCGGCGTACGAGCTGGGCCGGCGCGCGTTCGCCGAAGGGTTGGGTGTGCTGGAAATGGCGGCCACGCATCACGACGCGCTGGCCACCATCGCCGCGGAATTGCGGCCCGCGGAGCGGGCGCAGGCGGCCGCCTGGGCTGCCGCCTTCTTCACCGAAAGCCTGTCGCCCTTCGAAATGGCGCTGCGCGGTTTTCAGGAAGCCAACGCCGCCCTGCGCCGCAACGTGGAAGACCTGAGCGCGGCTGAGCGCGAGCTGAGCGCCCGAAACCAGAGGCTGGCTGAAGCCCATCGCGCCGTCGAAGCCGGGCGGCGGCGCTACCGGGAGCTGTTCGAGTTCGCTCCCGACGGCTACGTGGTCACCGATCTGGAGGGCGTGATTCAGGAAGCGAACAACTCAGCCGCGCTCCTGTTCCGCGCGCCCCAGGACAGCCTGGCCGGGACTCCTCTTCTGCTCTTTGTGGCCGGCGAAGATCATGCGGCGTTCCGGGAATTGCTGGCGCAGTTACAGAACAGCCATCCAGAGAAACTGGACAACTGGGAAATCCGCATGCAGCCCCGCGGCAGCCCTGCCTTTCCGGCGGCGATCACGGTGGCGGTGGTGCGCGAGCATGACTCCCGGCCGGCCGGTTTGCGCTGGCTGCTGCGGGACATGACCGAGCGCAAGCGCGCGGAGGAAGAGCGCGCGCGCCTGCTGGTGCGGGAGCGGGTGGCCGACGCCGAGCAGCAAGCCGCCCGCCGCCTGGAGTTTCTGGCCGAAGCCAGCCGTCTGCTGGCTGCTTCGCTGGACTATGAAAAGAGCTTTGCCGCGGTGGCGCGGCTGGCCGTGCCCTCCCTGGCGGATTGGTGCTTTGTTTACCTGGTGGAACACGACGGCGCGGTCCGCCGGCTTCCGCCCGCGCATTCCGATGCGGCGCAGGCGGAACTCGCCGGGAGCTCCGTTTGTTCTTATGCGCGGGGCGGCCCGCTGCCTGGTTGCGTGGCCCAGGTCCTGGCGACGGGGCGGCCGGAGATGCTGCCCGACATTACCCCGGAGTGGCTCGACGACCACTGCGGCGACCGCGAGGTGTTCCGGCAGATCGGCGTGCGGTCGGCCCTGACCGTCCCACTGGCCACCGAAGGCACAACGGTAGGCGCCATCACCTTCGCCATGGCCGAATCCGGCCGGTGCTACTCCGATGTCGATCTTTCCCTGGCCGAGGACCTCGCCCACCGGTGCAGCCTGGCGCTGGAGAACGCCCGCCTCTACCGCGAAATGATCGCCGAACGGGACAAGGCGGAAAAGGCCAGCCGGGCCAAAGACGAGTTCGTGGCCATCCTCAGCCACGAGCTCCGCAATCCCCTGATGCCCATCCTGGGCTGGACGCGCGTCTTGAAGAGCCAGAAGGCTCTGACGCAGGACCCGCTGATCAGCGAAGGCATCAAATCGCTGGAGCGCAACGCCCACAACATCGAGCGCATCGTTTCCGACTGCCTGGACGTGGCCCGCATCTCCGAGCACAAGATCAAGCTCGAGCGGGAACTGGTGGACCTGAACCAGGTGGCGGAGGCTTCCATCGAGGCGGTCCGGGAAATGGCCCACGCCAAGGGGCTGAAATTCCTGGTCCAGTTCGCCCCGCTGACCCTGCGCGTGTGGGGCGACCGGACGCGCCTGCAACAGGTGGTGATGAACCTGCTGACCAACGCCGTCAAATACACCGACACCGGCGGCCTGGTGTGGATCAGTTCCCATGCCCTGCACGACGCCGCCATCCTCGAAGTTCAGGACACCGGCATCGGGATCGCTTCCGATTTTCTGAACCAAATCTTCGAGCCCTTCCGGCAGGGCTCTTCCGCCTGGCTCCAATCGGAGTCGGGGCTGGGAGTGGGGCTGGCGGTGGTGCACCAGATCGTCAATTTGCATGGCGGCTCGATCAGCGCGGAAAGTCAGGGACCGGGGTGCGGAAGCACCTTCCGGCTGCGCCTGCCCCTGGCCGCGCCGCAAAGCGCCGAGCGGGAACCGGCCGGCCGCCCGGTGGCCGCCGCGCCCGCCCCCACCGGCCTCCGCGTCCTGGTGATCGAAGACTCGCACGACATCCTCCGCCTGCTGCGGCTGGAACTGGAAGCCATTGGATACTCCGTACTCACGGCGGAGGGAGGAGAGACCGGCCTGGATGTAGCCCTGCGCAAGCATCCGGACGTGATCATCTCCGACATCCGCATGCCCGGGATGGATGGCTACGAATTCATCCGCCGCCTGCGCCAGTTGCCCGAACTGGCCGCCACCCCAGCCATTGCTCTGACCGGTTTCGGCATGAGCAGCGACATCGAGAAAGCAAAGGCAGCCGGTTACGACGCCCACGCCACCAAGCCCGTCGATCCCTCCGATCTTTCCGCTCTGATCGAGCAGTTAGCCGCTAAACGCCGAGTGCCGAGTCCTGCGCGCTGCGACACGAGCGGCGGGAAATGATACGCTTGGCGCCTGAGGGTCTCGCGGCCCCGGTGGTGAATTATGGCCGTGAAAAAACAGGTGCTGCTCATCTTCCTGCTGGCCTGCAGCCTGGCATCCGCCGATACCGGCGTTTACACGGCGCTGGATCGCTATGTCGAAGCACCCGACTCCTCCTACCGCTACCAGCTCGTCGGCTCCGGATCGGCCTTGGGACTCAACTACTACGTGCTGGAGATGGTCTCGCAGAACTGGCTGACCAGCGCCGAGGTGGACCGGACCGAGTGGCGGCACTGGCTGGTGATCACCCGCCCCGAGCGCGTCACCAGCGCCACCGCCTTGCTGTTCATCGACGGAGGATCGAACGGCGGCAGGGCGCCGGCCGGCCCCGACCCGCTGCTGGCCTCCATGGCGCTCGACAGCGGCGCCGTGGTCGCCGACCTGCAAATGGTGCCCAACCAGCCGCTGCGCTTCGCCGGCGAGAGCATTTCGCGCAGTGAAGACGCCTTGATCGCCTACACCTGGGACCGCTTCCTGCGCACCAATGACGAGCGCTGGCCGGCCCGCCTGCCCATGACCAAGGCCGCGGTCCGGGCCATGGACGCCGTCACCAGTTTTCTCGCCGGCGACGCCGGAGGGAAGATCACCGTCAATCGTTTCGTGGTCGGGGGCGCATCCAAGCGGGGCTGGACCACCTGGACTACGGCGGCCGTCGATCCGCGCGTGGTGGCCATCGTCCCCATGGTCGCCGATTGCCTCAACCTGGAACAATCCTTCGTCCACCACTGGCGCGCCTACGGCTTCTGGTCGCCCGCCATCCAGGACTACGTGGCTGCCGGCGTCATGGGCTGGCTGGGCACGCCCCAGATCGACGCGCTATTCGAGATTGAAGACCCTTACACCTACCGCGAGCGCTTCACCCTGCCCAAGTACCTGGTGAATTCCACCGGCGATCAGTTTTTCCTGCCCGATTCGGCGCAGTTCTACTTCAACGACCTGCCCGGCGAGAAGTATTTGCGCTATGTGCCGAACACCGACCATTCGCTGGCTTCCACCGAGACGCTGACCGGAGTCCTGGCTTGGTTCGAAGCCATCCAGGCGGGCACGCCGCGCCCGCGGTTTTACTGGCGGGCCGACCGCGGCGACGGCTCCATTCTGCTGAAGACCATCGATAAGCCGTCAGAGGTGCGCCTGTGGCAGGCCACCAATCCCCAGGCGCGCGATTTTCGCCTGATGGCCATCGGCCCGGCCTGGACCAGCGCCACGGTGGACGGCGCGCACGGCATCTATTCGGTGCGCGTGCCCAAACCGGCGCAAGGCTACACGGCGTTCATGCTGGAACTGACCTACCCGACCGGGCGGTCGTTCCCGCTGAAATTCACCACCGAGATTGTCGTGGTTCCGGACCTGTATCCGTTCTCGCCGCCGCCGGCCTCGTCGGCGCGCCAGATGCTTCCCCCGCGTTTGCGCCGCTGATCCGTTGGAGCGCTGCTTTCCCGCAGCCCCTACTACCACTGGTTTTCTCTCTTGAAACCAAACACCAAAAACCCAAAACCGGACAGATCGTGTGCTACTAAAAGCATAAATTGGTTACGGGTGGCGGTTAACATCCGGCCCGAACGGCCGCACGCCGAAGGCGTGCGAGGAGATTAGCCGGGGGCAACGCCCCGCGGCAAGTCGATCTTGAAAGAATTTCGGGCACCTCGGAGGGGTGCCTGGAACGCCCTTTTGGCGCGCTTCCTCGCACCCCTCCGGGGCGCGTGGGGCTGTGTGGCACGCAGGGTCTTGTCCTTCACCCGACTCCTAACGTAGCAGGTACGCACAGACTGGCCCGAGGGCCCTCGAAGCGGGCCGCCATGAGCCCGCGAAGCGGGCGACAGTCTGCTAGCCCACGCCGTCAGCCGTGGGAGAGGTTCGCGGCAGGCGGAACAAGCCCGCGAAGCGGGCGACAGAAATCTGGCGGCGTTTTCTGTCGCCCGCTTCGCGGGCTTGTTCTGCCCTCTTTTGCTACCCACAGCTTGCGCTGTGGGCTACCAGACTATCGCCCGCTTCGCGGGCTCAAGGCCGCGCCGCCAGCCGGCCGCCTCTGGGAGCGCACGAGTTCTTGCCAAGTCACGGGCGGCTGTGGCGCCTTCTTGTTCAGCCGGTCAATTGTCCGCCCCAGCCTCATGCTGCTCTCCCCCCTCTAGACGCTGTTCGAGTTCCGCGATTCGCCGGGCCAGGTCGGTGGTCTCGATCGCCCGCCGGGCGCTCTCCAGCAACTCCGCCACGGAAGAGGTTTCCGAGGGTGTCAGATCCCCGCTGGCAAGAGCCTCCACCACCCGGACGAAGCCCGCGGTGATGTCGGCCGCCGTTACGGGTGCGGGCAGGGTCATGGTGAGGTGCCGTTCCCGGCGCACCGGCAGCAGGCGCTCCAGGCAAAGCCGAAGCGCCGTCACATCGCCGGCCAGCGCCATCTCGACCGCCTTTTCGGTCAATGCCTCGACGCGTCCGTCAAGCAGCGCTTCGGCCAGCACGCTGGCGCGGTGGCGGCTGCCTTCCGGCCTCCCCGCCGGGTTGCCGGAAACTCCGACCGGGAACCGCCCGTTCGTGCCGCGCCCCGCCGCCGGCCGGCTGGGTTTCCTCTGCGTGATCGGTTTTTCATTGGTTGCTTGCATTGTCTACTCGCTTTCTTTGGTGCCGGGCAATTCGTCCGGCGGTCTGTCCCTGGCCGCTTCACCTGCTAAAACAGGTGAATAACAGGTGAAAGTGGATAACCAAGTAGAAATTACAACTCAATACACATAATTTCAGTATGACATACGTGTCAAGACTTTTGGGCTTTTTTCACGTATTGCGCGCTGAAAACAAAGGCAATAAAGTCCGGACAGGAGACACTGTTGTCGTCAAATATTCAGCCAAAACAGAACGCGCAAGGAAACATGGTTTGGACGGCGGTCCGGCCCCCCGCCCTGGATGGTTGTCTGGTCTACTTGCAACGGCAGGCCGTTACGGGCACTGGGTCAGTTTCCGAAATGCCGACTATGCGGCCAAGCGAGGCAGAATCGTAAACACTGCGGCGTTAAGCAGGATCTATCCGCTGGTTGGCGTCATCTCCCACCTACTCGGACATTCGATCGCCAATAGCCGATCTGATGTGGCCGCTGACGGGATTTGCAATAGGGACAGTCACTTGGTCGCGATTTCCACCAACTCGACCCGTCGGTTCTTTGCCCGGCCTTCCTCGGTTCTATTGGTTGCCACGGGCGCATAGGGGCCGTCGCCATAAGGGATCAGCCGTGCGCCGGCAATTCCGTGCTGGCTAACCAGCGCGTTCACCACCGACTGGGCCCTAGCTTGCGACAGTTTCACATTCGTGGCGAGATCGGCGACCATATCGGTGTGCCCGACGACGTAGACCTTCAGCGTGGGGCTTTCCTTGAGCAGTTTGGCGATTTCGATGAGCGCGGGACCGGATTCGGGTTTGAGTTCCGCCTTGCCCGTGTCAAAGAAGATGCCATAGATGGCAACCCGGCCGGTCTCTCCGAGGTCCTGGGCCATGGCCTTCGCGTCGATGGTCACGTCCTGCTGCATGGCTTGCTTTTCGATGATGACCATGTTGATGCACAGCCCACTCGGTCTGTTACAGACCTCAACAGAACACCAGACCTCCTTGCCACCCTTGCTGAGGCGAAGTGTCGTGGCCTCGGCTGAGTCGTACAGCACTTGCCCTCCCGCGGAACGCGCTGCATTCTGATAGTTGCGTACGACCTGCAGTTGGCTGGGCATCGTGGCGTTTTCCGTGAGGTTGTACCTGAAATTGTACCGGCGTCCTTCGACCGCCTGTTGCTTCTGCTTGCCGGCTTCCGTAACCGTGAAGGAGAAGGAATCGAATGGAGACTCCTCGTAGCTCGCGATGTAGTAGCCGGGCATGCGGGAGATCCCGGGATAGTCCTTCGACCCCGGAAGGTCCGTCTGCCCGACGGCAAATGGCGCCGTCATCAACGCAACCAGACCCACAACCACTGCACTGAGCAATCGAGTCATGAAAGGCTCCTCCTTAGAGCTTCGTTCAGAATCGACATTCTCATGTTCTGAATTAACCTAGTTTAAGTCAAGCCGATTGTGCCTCTCGCAAATCCCGAACAATCTGAGAACATGGGGCTTGCGCATTCTTCTATGACCTCCGCCTATCGACGCTCGGAGTTCTGCCCGTGCTGGTCGGCGCCCTCTCGTCTCTTTTTTGGGCACGCGCCCTGTCTGTAGCCAAAACCTCATGACGTCTTGGAATCAGTGAATTGCAGTCCGAAGCCTCTGGTTTGCCGCGACGGCGGGAAGCCGGCGCACCCCAACGGCCGCCGCTGCGGTCCTGGCTCCTGGTTTGGCGCTGATCAATCTTCGGGGATCGTGACGCGGACCTGGCGGCCCTTCCCATCGGTCGGGGCGTAGGTCTTCGGTCTCTTCCTGCTCGCGGCTTTCTGGTGCCCCGTCACCGAATGACGCGTTCTGTCCCATCAGGTAGCCGGGCATCGCAGCCGAAGCCAGTTTCTGAAACTTACGGGATGTGCCTCGTACTTGGCAGATCGGTCCTGCCTTGTCCCCTAGTGTTTACCAATCTCCGTTGAGTGGTGCCGACGAGTCACCTGGTCGCATAACGCGCTTATCGGAAACTGGCCCACGACCCGCTCACGCCTACTCGCGGTGCCTGCGACAATACGGTAACCCTCGCACCGGCAGACGGCCAAAAGACCATGACGGTCAGACATAGCAAGTTGATGCACCATCGCCTGACGGAGGTACCCGAGCTCCTCAGCGCCTCCCACAGCGCCTACGAGACGGCGGTCGAGTCGTTCCCGGCGCTTGTTCGGATGAAGATGGCACGCACACGCCTTGAGGAGTACCTGGGAATCCTTGGGCAGAGCCCGCGAGGCGACGCCGCCCGCCGCGATGGTGGAGACCCCCGGTGTTCTCCGCGAACCGCAAGGCAGCGACAACCAGCACAGACTCGCTGAACTCAACCCGCGGGGAAAACACCAGCTTGGCATCGGGAAGTTGAACGTGTAAAATTCGGACATGTGGGACGAGAATCTGCTTTCCCGCATCACGGTTGACCCGGAGGTTTGCCACGGGAAGCCGTGCGTGCGCGGCCTTCGCTACCCCGTGGAAACCATCCTGGAATATCTGGCCGGTGGAGATTCAGTCGAGGATTTGCTGAGAGAGTTTCCTGACCTGGAGCAAGAGGACATTTTCGCCTGCCATGAGTTTTCGAGGCGGATGCTGGCGGCCAAGAGCGTGCATCTGGCGCTGGCATGAAATTCCCCTTTTATTCGCACTTGTTGCAGGGCCGCCCGTGGAAGCTGCTGTTGGTGAAAACCGGGGACCTTTCCACGCGTGATCTGTGCGCGCTGCTGGAGCGCAATCTTCCGGCAATTGAAAACGCGCTGCAGACGCACACGCTCGTGGAAATCGACCGGTTGGCCGTGACGCCAGTGTTATAGGTCCCTCCATTTTCCATCGCGCCGCCGCACCTCTGCCCGAACCTATCCGCGAGAAACCGATTAGCATGGTTGCCCGCCCTTTGACCACCCAGGCACCCGGACACCAAGAGGGGTTGGTAAGCCGGCCGCCCAGGCGTTTCGGTGGTTCCTCACGCGCGCCAGTTGTCCAAACTCAATCGCCCGCCGAAGGCGTGCGAGGAGATTAGCCGGGGGCAACGCCCCGCGGCAAGGCGATCTGGAAAGAATTTCGCTCGTATCCCAAGAGTGTAACGCTTGGCAGCCGGAGAGGAACGTGAATGAAGGTCGCGAAGCGACCGCATGATCTTAGCCCGCTGTTTCAACGGCGGGTCATGAAGCAGAGGAAAGCCGCGCCGCGAAGCGGCAGCATGAAGTGGCCGGGCGGGCCAACTCCCGGACCATACGAACGCCTACCTCGGAGGAAGCATGGGTGGCCTGGCGGCCAGCAGCTCATGCTGCCGCTTCGCGGCGCCTGTGCCCCACACGGTCACCCGCCGTTGAAACGGCGGGCTAAGTTCGTTCCGTCGCTTCGCGACGTTGCGCCCCCAGTCCTTGTTGCTGCGTTTTCCCTTATCGGTCAATGCGTTGCACTTTTGGGATACGAGCCAAGAATTTTGGGCCGGGGGTGTTACCCCCGGCTAATTTCCCGGCGCCCCTGCGGGGTGCCCCAATTTATGCAGGGGTCATTAGAAGGAGTGCGCCACTATCGATGTTTCAGAGAGATCCGTACTTGGCGTGCGCGTCCTTCATCGGCATTCCGGAGCGCAGTTCTTCGCGCATGGCGCTCTCGCGCCGGTAAAGGTCTTCGGCGGCCACCAGGATATCCACGCAGATCTCCTTGGGCACAATCACGACGCCGTCAATGTCGCCGAATACGAAGTCGGCGGGATGAATCACGGTGTTGCCGATTGTGATCGGAACCTGGTGTTCCCTGATGTCCCAGCGCCCAATGGAAGTGGCGGAGCACTTGAAACGGGCAAACACCGGGTACCCCATGGCGTTGATGAAGTCCACGTCGCGCAGGCCTCCGTCAATCACGGCGCCGGTGCAGCCGCGTTGGCGCGCGGCGGTGGACATGATCTCGCCCCAGTGCGCGCAGTCCACGCTGCCGTTACACGCCCACACCGAAACCGTGCATGGCGTGATGCTGTCCAGCATGGCCAGGCGGGTTTCTGTGTCGTCGTTGCCGGCGCCGGGGAATCCCTGTCCGGTAAAGGCCGGTCCGGCCACGCGGTTGGCATTCGTGAACGGCGTGATGTAGTGGGGCAACACCTGGTTCCGATAACCGTTCTTGTCCAGCATATCGGCGATGGCCCCGGTGTACAGCCTCAGGTAGCGGCGGCAGATCTCCGCCCAGTCCTCGGCGCCCATAGTCCGATCCGGCATTCCCGATCTCCTCTGCCGGCGCGGCCGAGCAGGCTGCCTCAGCCTGCTTCCAGCGCGTGCCTGCTGACTCCCGATGACCTGTGGAGGTTACCACACGCCTAACAGTTGTATGGCCGGCGATCCCGGGCCTATTGAGCATCGGCCGCGCGGGCGGAAGTTTTCCTGGTGACCTGCCAGGTGTAGACAATGCGGTGCAGGACGGTGATGTTGGAAACAACCGCGATCACCCAGAGGACCGCGGCCATGCGGTTGAACAGCCCGCCGATGATCAGCAGCACGATGCGCTCGGGCCGCTCCATGAAACCCACCTTGCACATGGGGATCAAGGATTCGGCGCGGGCG
>Ga0315291_10000946_pt1 | contig 38884 bp, 18 predicted proteins | sample YL17G12_20_MG_FD_203070 | JGI IMG/M metagenome (GOLD analysis project Ga0315291, IMG submission 203070) | Sediment microbial communities from Yellowstone Lake, YNP, Wyoming, USA - YL17G12_20 | ecosystem: Environmental > Aquatic > Freshwater > Lake > Sediment | place: USA: Wyoming | collected...
TAAAGTGAACGGTTCCTCGGTAGGCCTGGCGTACATCTATTACGGCGGGGCGAGCATGAACAGTACCTCGGATGTGGTCCTCGCAGGGGCCGCCAATTCCGATTATTTTGGTTGTTCAGTATCAAGCGCCGGCGATGTGAACAAAGACGGATACGATGAAATGTTCGTGGGCGCAAGTCTTAACGACTCGGGCGGAGCAAATACCGGCCGGGCGTACATCTATTCTATTAAAATGGAGACGCTCATCGGCATTCTCGACCCCAGAATCTCGATAGGCAAATCAGCAATCTGGAGCGCAAATGGATATTTCAATGGGACTGCAGAAACGGGGGATTTTGCCACTGTTCTCAACGATTGCTTGCGCTCCGCTTCAGCCTCCGGACACGACAGCTTCGGTAATGATTTTGTCGATCTGGAGCTCAACCTGAGCGCCAAATGCGCAGGAACCCTCGCTCTCTTCAACCTTAATATATATTATCAGTACAATGCATCGATTCCAAACTTCGCCCCATCTCTTAACGATTACCTCAGCTTCCACCAGAACAAAAAGGATGCCTCCGGCAACATCATCATTCCGATCACCATTCGCTCTGGGAGCGCCGGTAGAGTCAAGCTCTCCAGCCTAGCATTGACCCGTGACCTGGCGCCAAAACTGGTTGAGGAAATAAAGTCGATGGAAATCGACGAGGATATGGCCGATTACAACTTCGCAAACATCCATCAATTCTTCCAGGATGATGTGGACCCGGTCAATAATTTGAGCTTCTCCGTAGCATCATCCACCAATTCCACATACGTAACGGTCGGGATACGGAACAATCGATATCTGACGGTAGACGCCATGACCGGGGACGCCAACGACAACTGGACCGGGACGGTCGAAGTTGTCGTTGCCTGTTCCGACCATTGGGTTCAGAGGACCGAATCCAACCAATTCACGATTGTCGTAAAGAATGTGAACGACCCCCCAATAATCACCAGTACGCCAATTCTCGTGGCCGAGCCGGGCATTCCATATCATTACAATGTCACGGTCTTCGATCCCGATAAAGACACAATTCAATATTATTTTACACAAGCCCCGTCAAATATGACTGTTGACGCATCCAATGGGACAATTAAATGGCGTCCCAGACCGCGCGGGATTTATGAAGTGATTCTGGTCGTCAACGACGGGAATGAAACGGCCGAACAAGATTTTTTTATCACAGTTCTCAACAGACCGCCGATAATAACCAGTTCGCCTACATTAAAAGCCTACGTGGGCATTCCTTATACATACAATATCACTGCCGAGGACCCGAATTTGGATGCATTGAGCTTTTCGCTTCTTGGCGCACCGAACGGCATGGATCTGGAGCATTCCTCAAACGCGCTGGTTTGGACACCGGACGCACCGGGGAACTTCGATGTTTCCATAAAGGCGTGGGATGGGAAGATTGGGACATTCCAGAATTTCTCAGTAGAAGTCGTTCAAGGCAACCGGGCTCCGGAGTTCAAGACCAAGCCAGTCACCGTTGCCACTGTCGATAGTTCATATATCTATAATGCGTCGGCAACCGATCCGGATAAAGATGTCTTGGAATTCTCTATCGAATCCTGCCCTGAAGGGATGACTGTTGACAATGCCAAAGGCCAGGTGAGTTGGAAACCGAAATCGATCGGGAACTTCACCGTTGTGCTCAAGGTTTCGGACGGAAAGGGCGGCGAAGCAACGCAGGAGTTCATAATCAAAGTATTGCCTGCGGTGAGACCAAAGGTCGTTCTCGAGGCGCCTGAACCGGGAAAGACATTGAAAGGAATAGTGATTTTCTCGGGGACCGTCACGAAAGGCACTCGCGAGGTCGTCCAGGCACAGATGCGTGTTGATGGTGGAGAATGGAAGGATGCTGTCGGAACCGATAGCTGGACATTTACTATCAATACGAAATCGCTCAAGAAAGGGGTGCATGCCTTCGAGTTCCGGGCCTATGACGGAACAGAATATTCTGATATCGTGAAACTGGATTTCAAGGTGGATAATACGGTAGGCGGTGGAAAGGGATTCATCCCCATGCTTGATGGAATGACGGTTCTGGCCCTGGCTATGACGATTGGCCTGATATTGTGGCGGAGAGGGAAACAATCGACCGTGAAAGGTGACTAAGATGAGGAAGCTCTCCATTTTACTGGTTGCTTGTTTATTCGCCCCTTTCACCTCATTCGGGGTTGGTGCCCCTTCGTTCGAAGATGGGAAGGATGAGTCAATTGTCAGCCTTACTGCACCGGATTACGAGGCCACTGTGAACCTTGAGGTACCGTCGGACTACTATGTTACGAACGCCACGATGAAGGACACTGGGATGGCGGTGGAAGGGAACGCCTCAGCGTATCCGGAGAATGTCACGATGTGGCTCGATGATACGATAATCTGGGGATTTCAAAAGCCTGGTTTCGGGCCCCTCGGAATGCAGGACCGTTTCTCGACCGGGCAGAAACAGCTGCGATTTGAATTTAGCGCGACCGGAGGTTCTCAAAATGCGTATATCAGATTACTAAAAGATGCGGTAGTTCAAAGCGCTTCGATGGATTTGACTGGCTTCCCACCTGCGACGACCCAGGAACTGATGTCTTTTCTTGGGGAGGAGGCCGATGACAACTTCGGTGGCATAACTTCTGCTAAAGATGTGAACGGGGATGGAAATCCTGATTTTATGATTGGTGCTAATCAGTATACCAAAGCAGCTAATGGGAAAGTCTATCTCTACTTCGGTGGCGATGATTTCGATACCGACGCGGATGTGATCCTTTCCGGCGAAGCGGCCTACGATGGATTTGGCACCTCTTTGGCTTGCGGCGACATGAATGGCGACGGCTACGCCGACATTCTCGTGGGTGCGCCATTCCACGACGATCTTCAGGACCGGGACGGCCGGGCGTATCTTTTTCTCGGTGGAAAGAACATGGACAATTCCGCCGATGTCATTTTTTCTGGGAAGGGAAATGATTTTGATCGGTTTGGAGGCAGTGTCGCCTGCGCGGGCGATGTGAACAACGACGGTTATGACGATTTTTTCATCACAGCATATATTGGTTATACATACCTCTATTTCGGCAGTTCAACGCCAGACAATGTTCCGGATTTCGAGTTCAACTCTGGTGGGAGAGGCATCGGAGATGTCAATAATGATGGATATGATGATGTAATCATAGGCAATAAAATATTTTTTGGCGGCCCGAATTGGGATAATACAAGTGATGTGGACCTGGTGACCCCATCCTGCTCTGAAATTTGCTGGGAACCCTCGCTGGGACGGGATGTCAACGGAGATGGATATGATGATGTCATTATTGGAAATTGGACAAATAGTGTTACTGCATCTCGGAGCGGTGCAATTTATATCTATCTTGGCGGCAATCCTATGGATGGTATAGCAGATATTATTTGTTATGGACCACCCGTTATAGATTATGGTCTTGGTTTGACTGCCGTTATCGCTGGCGATCTGGACAATGATGGATATAACGATGTGCTTACAGGTGGAGGATATGGACAAGGAGCAGATTACCGGGGAAATGTAGACCTGTTCCTTGGTGGTCCTCATATGGACAATAGAAGCGATTTGAATCTCACTGGAACCGGGTCCAGTGAGAAGTTTGCTGGAGTGGCAGGAATTGGGGATATCAACCATGATGGGTTCAACGAATTCGCAGTCGGTGCAACCGGAAATGATGAAAACGGCACAAATGCAGGTAAAGTATATATTTACAATTTGAACAAGACCAATGTTACCGGTATTCTCGGACCCGGCATTTCAATAGGTTCGAAGACAATTTGGACCAAATCGGGGTACTTTAATGGAACCGAGCGGTCGGGGGATTTCGCTCAAGCCATCAATGATTGTCTTACCAATGCATCAGTATCCAATTTCGACGAGTTCGGCAATGCTTACATTGATTTGCAGATTAAGGTAACGGCAAAGGACAAAGGATACTTCAATATTTCCAATTTAAAATTAGTTTATCAATACAAGGCCAATATCTCTGACTTTTCTTCCGCACTCAATAAGTATCTAAATGCCCACAAAGGCGAGAAAGATGGTGATGGCAATGTCCAAGTGCCTATTAAGATACTTTCACACACTGCCGGCAGGGTCAAGCTATCCGACCTAGCATTGACGCGCGACCTACCGCCAAAACAGGTCGAAGATATCAAATCGATGGAGATCGACGAAGATATGGCCAATTACAACCTCGCGGACCTCTATCAATTCTTCCAGGATGATGTGGACCCGGATAACAACTTGAGCTTTTCAGTAGCCTCATCCACCAACTCTTCATTCGTGACTGTTGGGATACGGAACAATCGGTACCTGGCAGCAAACGCAATGACCGGGGACGCCAACGACAACTGGACCGGAACGGTCGAAGTTGTTGTTGCATGTTCCGATCGTTGGGGTCAGAGGACCGAATCCAACCAGTTCACGATTATTGTAAAGAATGTGAATGATCCTCCAATAATTACCAGCACGCCGAATCTCAACGCTGAGCCCGGAGTTCCCTATTCGTACAATGTCACGGTCGTCGATGGCGACAGGGATATCTTCCGATATAGCCTTTCAAAAGCCCCGGAGAACATGACCATAGACCCATCCAATGGTATCATCGAATGGCTGCCCAGGGCGCGCGGGACTTATGAAGTGATTCTGGTCGTTAATGATGGGAACGCCACCGCCGAACAAGAATTTTATCTCACGGTCCCCAACAGACCGCCGATCATAACCAGTTCGCCTCCATTAAAAGCCTACTTGGGCATTCCTTATACATACAATATCACTGCCGAGGACCCGAATTTGGATGCATTGAGCTTTTTGCTTCTTGACGCACCGAATGGCATGGATTTGGAGCATTCTTCAAACGCCCTGATTTGGACACCGGACACACCGGGAAAATTCGATGTTTCCATCAAGGCGTGGGACGGGAAGATCGGGGCTTTCCAAAACTTCACATTGGAGGTAGTACAGGGCAACCGGGCCCCGGAGTTCAAGAGTAAACCCGTCACCGTTGCCACTGTCGATGTTCCATATGTCTATAATGCGTCGGCAACCGATCCGGATAATGATGTTTTGGAATTTTCCATAGAATCCGGCCCTGACGGGTTGACTGTCGATACCGCCAAAGGCCAGGTAAGTTGGACACCGAAATCGATTGGGAACTTCACTGTGGTGCTCAAGGTCTCGGACGGACGGGGCAGCGAAGCAAAGCAGGAGTTCATAATCAAGGTATTGCCAGCGGCGAGGCCGCAGGTCGTTCTCGTGGCGCCTGAGCCGGGAAAGACCTTGAAAGGAATAGTGACTTTCTCGGGGACTGTCACGAAAGGCACTCGCGAGGTCGTCCAGGCACAGATGCGTGTTGATGGGGGAGAATGGAACGATCTTGCCGGAACGTATAGCTGGACATACAATATCAACACAAAATCGCTAAAGAATGGGGTGCATACATTCGAGTTCCGGGCTTATGATGGAACAGATTATTCTGATATCGTGAAACTGGATTATAAAGTGGATAATACGGTTGGCGGCGGAAAGGGCTTCATCCCGATGGTCAATGGCCTGATGATGCTGGCTCTGGCCTTTGCCGTTCTTGCCCTCTCCGGAATGAAGCGCAATCGTCGGTTCGGAGGCTCCCTCCGGCCGGATTCCTGAAACGGGTTACTTCACACGCGGCAGGACTTTCTCGGGGGCTTTAAAAGCCCTTGCAGACTTGTACCAATCTGGATTTATAAAAAAGCAATGATATACGACGTGACCTAATGGGAATGAAATCGACGGGTCGCAAGGAAGGAAGGGAGGAATTGGCATGAACGACAAGGAGAAGCGTGCGAAGATTGGCGGCGGCAGTCGCCGTAGGGTTCGAACTTTCGGGGCGTTCTTTTGCGTCCTCTGGATGGTGCTGGGCGCAAGCGCCTTGCTGGCGCCGGCGGAACCGGACCCGCTGGCAGATGTGGAAGGGGATTACGCGCCCGGGGAACTGCTGATCAAGTTCACGGAAAAGGCTTCCGACGATGACGTCAAGGATGCGAAGAAGGCCTTGGACGCCAGGGAGCTCAAGACCTTCAAAGGATTGGGCATCAGCCACTGGAAGCTGGGCGAGGATTGCGACGTGGAAAAGGCCCTGAAGGAATTTGAAAAGGACAAGTACGACGACATCGTCGATTTCGCCGAGCCGAACTACTACTGCCGAGCCAACGGATTTCCAACCGATCCGATGCGCGGCGAGCAATGGAGCATGCACAATGCCGGCCAGACGGGCACCACGAACGACGCCGACATAGACATGCTCGAGTTCTGGGATTCGCCAACCGGCTCAACCGAAGTGGTGGTGGCGGTCCTCGACAGCGGCGTTGACTATACCCACCCGGACCTGGACGGCGCGATGTGGAAGAATCCGGGCGAGACCGGGACTGATGGTAACGGCAAGGACAAGGCCACCAACGGCATCGACGACGACGGCAACGGCTTCAAGGACGATGTCTACGGATACGACTTCTACAACAACGACGGCGACCCGATGGACGACTACGGCCACGGGACGCACTGCGCCGGCATCATCGCGGCCGAGCGCGACAACGGGGTGGGAATAGCCGGCGTCTCGGCCAAGGTCAAGATAATGGCCCTGAAGTTCCTCAGCTCGTACGGGAGCGGGACCAATGACGGCGCCATCGCCGCCGTCAACTATGCCGCCTCTTTCACGAGCGGCGGAAGCAAGGTCGTCAAGATAACCTCCAACAGCTGGGGCAACAGCCTCGTCAAGTCGAAGGCCATGGAGACGGCCATCAAGAACTCCGGCGCCCTATTTGTGGCGTCGGCCGGCACCCGGGCCAGTTCGGACCCGGAGTACCCGGCCGCCTACACGCTGGACAACATCATTTCGGTCACCGCCACGGACGGTAACGATGCCCTTGCCGGGCCCTACAGCACCACCTGGGTTGATCTGGGGGCGCCGGGCGTGAATGTCTATTCCTGCTACCTTGCCGGGAATTACAGATGCATGAGCGGGACCTCGGAAGCGGCGCCACACGTAGCTGGCGCGGCGGCTCTGGTCTGGTCAAAGGATTCCGGAAACACCATCGCCCAGGTCAAGGCGAAGATAATGGACAACGTCGAATCGGAGAGCTCACTCCAGGGCAAGACGGTCTCGGGCGGCAAGCTGAACATACAGAAGATGTTTGGCAGTTCCTCTCTGCCTTCCGACTCGGACGGGCCGGAGACGGTCTCGGACCTCGCTGTGGAGACAGGTAGCGAGACCACCAATGGCCTGACCCTGACCTGGACCGCCATCGCCGAGGATTCCGCCACCGGGACCGGTACGGCCTACGCCTACGATGTCAGGTACCTGAATGGCGAAATAACCGGCAATTTCGACTGGGCCGGCGCGATAGCGGCGAGCGCGGAGCCCAATCCCGGGGCGCCCGATGGCACCGAGAGCTTCACGGTAGCGGGCCTCAATCCGGACACGACCTATACGTTCGCGCTGAAGGTTGTCGACGAAGCCGGAAACATGGGCGGTCTGTCCAGCCTGGTATCGGGGACGACGAGCAAGCCGAAATGGGATATCGACGGCCCCATCCAAAGCGGTTCGGTCTACCAGGGTTTCGCCCTGGACGGGAACGGGAACCCGGCCTTGGCCTATAAGGGATCTTCCGGCCTCGAGTGGGCCGTCCATTCCTCGGACGGGAGCTGGAGCAAGGAGACGGTCGACTCGGGTTCGCCCACGTATACCAGCCTGGCTTGGGACGGGGGCACCTGGGTGATATCCTACACCGTGCCCGGGAAGCTGAATGACGCCCTGAAGTTTGCCCGGCGTACCGGCGCCAACTCCTGGTCGAAGACGACCCTCGAAACGACCAAGATCGCCTACAACGTTCACGACATTGCCGCCTTCAACGACGGCAGCTCCTATCGCGTCGGCATATCATACTGCAAGGGCGGCCTGATCTATGCCGAATACGACGGGAGTTCCTGGACCAAGACCACGGTTGATACAGCAGCCGCCAGGTACAGCGCAATCGAGTTCGACTCATCGGGGCAACCGCACATCGCCTACTGCGACCTGACCGGTACCAACGGGAATCAGGTGGATGTCCAAAAATACGCCAAGAGGTCCTCTTCGGGCAGCTGGTCCACCGAGACCGTCGCCACCGGGGTGGTCGGTTTCGGGATCTTCCCCGACCTGGACCTGGCCGGTGACGTGCCGTACATCGTCAGCAGCTTTAACGGGGTCCATTTCTACACCCCGAAATCGGGGGGCGGCTGGACCCGTGTCGATTGGGGCTCGGCGGAGGCGTTCGCCGCCATAGCCGTGGACGACTCCGGCTCGACGGCCGTTCCGTATGTGGCCTATCCCAACAGCGTCCCGGTGGGTATTAATGTCGCCAAGGGGGAGCAGACCTCAGGCGTGTGGACATTCACCTCCGAATGCGCGGACATAGGAATGATCAATTTGAATTATTGCCCGTGCAACATCGAGTTCTACTACCACAGCGGCGATACTACTGTAAAGAGGCTGGACATCGGCTACAGCGCATTCTATCCCACGCCCAACGAGGTGCCCCGGCCCAGGGAGAACGGGCCTACACTGGCCGAGCGGGACCTTCTGGATCCGTCTACATGGGGATGAGCCCACAGGCTACGGGAGCAAGCCCGAACCGGAAGCTGGCGCACCGGCGCCCGCCGGCCCTTTCCGGCCGGCCAGCGAAAGCCAGGTTCGTCCCGTTCTGGAGCTGGTGATCAATGATAACCATTAATACGGTCCCGGGGAATTTGTATGGACGAGGCGCTCCTATGAAAGGGAGGATATCCCTTCTGGCCCTTCTGCTGGCCCTGGCCCCGCTGATGCCGCCAGGAGTCGGCGCGCCCTCCTTTGAAGGTGGGCGGGACGAGACGATCGCCATCCTTCAGGGGCCCGGCTTCGAAGCCACGGTCGATCTCGCAGTGCAGGCCGGCTTCTATGTCTCGAAAGCCACATTGAATGTCACCGGAATGGCGGCCATCGGGGATGCCGCGGCTTATCCGGGAAATGTCACGGTTTCGCTTGATGGCAGCGAAATATGGGCCTTCTGCGGGACCGGCAGCGGCGCCCTGGGCAGGCAGACCGTCTTCTCAGAAGGACGAACCAAGGCATCTTTTGCATTCGGCGGGAGCGGTGGCTCGGGGCAGGCCTTCATCAGGCTGCCGAAGGATGCGGTTGTCGACAATGCCACCTTGGAGCTCCAGGGCATGCCGATTCTCCGGGCCCGGGAGCTGGTGAACTTCACCGGCGGTCCGTCCGAACCCGGGTGGTTTGGCTTCGGGGTGTCGAACGCCGGCGACTTCAATGGCGATGGATGCGCCGACGTCACCGTGAACTACGATTTCAGCTGGGTCTCCCTTTTCCTGGGAGGCAAGCGCATGGATTCCTCCGCGGACCTGTCCTTCACTGGCTATCATCCCGATATCGGGGTGCCGGTCGCCAGCGCTGGCGATGTGAACAGTGATGGATTCGATGATGTCATCGTGGGGCATTATTTCATCGACCTATTCGGCGACATGATAGGCCGGGCGTACGTCCTGTTCGGCGGGCGGGTTATCGATAATGACCCGGATCTCAACCTGACGAGCCCGGCAAGCTACTACGACTACACCACCGCTGTGGCAGGAGCGGGCGATGTCAACGGCGACGGATACGACGATGTCCTTTGGGGAACGGACGAGCAGCACCTTTCCAGCCAGGGAACTGGCCATGTATATCTTCATTACGGGGGAAAGAGCGTCCACAGCAACCCGGACCTGGCGTTGTCGGTGGGCGCCCAGAACGACAGTTTCGGCTGGTCCGTTTCCGGAGCAGGCGATGTCAATGGTGACGGCTATGACGATTTCATTGTTGGGGCCTACGGAAATGATTCCGGCGGCGCGAATGCCGGTCGGGTCTATATTTTCCTGGGCGGCCAGGAAATGGATAATATTCCGGATGTGGTCCTGACCGGCACGGCTCCGGACGATAATTTCGGGAAATCGGTATCGGGCGCCGGCGACGTGAACGGCGACGGTTACGATGATGTTGTTGTCGGGGCCTACCACAATGACACCGGCGGAAACAACGACGGCGCCGCTTATATTTTCCTGGGCGGGCCTAACATGGATAACCAGCCCGATGTGACTTTGAAGGGCGCTCCGGACGAGATACTTTTCGGCAATTCCGTTTCGAACGCCGGCGATATGAACAACGACGGATACGGCGATTTGATAGTGGGCGCCTATGGTTCCAACTCTGGCGGATATGGTGGTAGGGCCTACCTTTTCTTCGGGGGGAAGGCCCCGGATGGGGTTGCGGACGTGACATTGTACGCAGCGGCCTATGGCGATGCCTTCGGGTATTCGGTGTCCGGCGCCGGTGATGTGAACAATGACGGGTTCGACGAGGTCATTGTCGGGGCGTGGGGGAACGATTCGGGAGGATCAGCCGCTGGACGGGCGTATGTTTATACATTGAACAATCCAGTCAATGAAATCAATATTATAATAGGTTCCGCTCCCATATTGGCAGAGGACCTATTTCCCAATGACAATGAGACATCGGGCGATTTCTCGCAGGCTCTGAACGCCTATCTCGGCGCCGCCTCCCTGACGGCCTCGGATGTCTTCGGCAACGGTTATGTCGATGTGCCGCTGAACCTGAGCGCCGGCAGCGAGGCAAATCTTTCCATCTCCAATTTAAATATAACATATCAATATAATGCCACTATACCCGACTTTTCCGGCCCGCTGAACGCCTATCTTGCGGCCCATCAGGGAAATAAGGACACCAATGGAAACATCTCGGTACCCATCTCGATAAGCGCCAAAAGTTCCGGCAGGGTCCGGCTTTCGGATCTGAACCTGACGCAGGACCTTCCTCCTGTACTTGCCGCTCACATGGGTCCTTTCGAGATGGATGAGGACACCTCGAGCTCCGAGTTCATCGACCTTTACCAATACTTCCAGGACGATGTCGACCCGGACACGGCGCTGGATTTCTCCGTTCTGTCGGCGACCAACTCCAGCCTGGTCGGGATATCGATATTTGGCAAACGATATCTCTCGGCGGATGCCGCTACCGGCGACGCCAACGACAACTGGACCGGTAAAGTGGAGGTAACTGTGGCATGTTCCGACCGGTGGGGCCAGAGGACCGAGTCCAACCAATTCAGCATACTGGTCAGGAAAGTGGACGACCCGCCCGTGATCACGAGCTCGCCGGTCATTGTGGCGGAACCCGGGATGCGCTATCATTACAATGTCACGGCCTATGACGCCGACGGGGACCCTCTTGGGTTCCGGCTGGCCAGGTTCCCGCCGGGAATGACCATCGATTCCAAGGAAGGCACCATACAATGGCTCCCCACGGCCAAGGGCATATTTGAGGTCGAGGTGGTGGTCTCCGACTGGAACTCCACCGCCAGCCAGAGATTCGCAATAACCGTCCCGAACCGGCCGCCCAGGGTGACGAGCACGCCCCCGTTTAACGCCACGGTGGGGGAGCCATATTTCTATAATATCACTTCCGAGGACCCGAACCTGGACGCCATCGAATATGCTCTGATGGCCGGGCCGGACGGGATGAACCTCCAGCCCGGGGGGAAACTCACCTGGACGCCGGCTGCCGCGGGCTACTTTGCCGTGTCCGTCCGTTTGCGGGACGGGACCGACGAAACGTTTCATAATTTCACGGTGACCGTGCATCCGGGAAACCAGGCCCCTGAGATAATCAACCTGACCGGACCGGACGACAAGAAAGTGAGATCGTCCGATACCCTGACCTTCTCGGTGCGGGCCTCCGACCCGGACGGAGACGCCCTTTCCTACGAGTGGCGGGACAACGGGGTTGCACTCGGCAACGGGCAGAGCCTCTCGCGCAAGTTCTCGCCGGGCAAACATGTGCTCGTCCTGCTTATCGGGGACGGCCGCCATCAAACCACGAGGACATTCAATTTCACGATCGAGCCGGCCCCGAAGCCGGTGGGGCCAGCCCCCTTTCTGGCGTCAAGCTACGGGTTGGCGGCCACGCTTCTTCTGGTCGGCGTGGCCTCGGCCGGGATCGCCCTCGGGGCCGGCACGGAGGTCGGCAAGTACCGCATGCTGCTGCTCTTCCTGCCCCTGTACACCCGAATCCGGAAGGACATGGTGCTGGACAACGAGACCCGAGGATTCATCAAGGGTTTCGTTTACGCCGATCCGGGCATACATTTCAACGAGATCCTTCGCCGGGCGAAGCTCGGCAACGGGACCGCCGCCCATCACCTGGCGATGCTGGAGCGTGAAGGCATCATCACATCGCTCTCGGACGGGTACCTCAAGCGCTTCTATCCGGCCGGGATGAAACTCCTGGACCTCCCCATAAGGCTCAAGAAGGTCGAAAGGCTGATTCTGGAGACGGTCCGGGAAAGCGAGGGGCTCGGCCAGCGGGAAATAGCCAAAATACTCGAGATCTCGGAGGCCACGGTCAACCGGCATGCCCGCCAGCTGGCCGCGGCTGGCCTCCTGCGCCTTGAAAGGCATGGGATGATGATAAAGTGCTATCCCGGCGCAGACGGCTCCTTGGGCGGTTCCAGCCCGCCCTGAGCGCCTGGATGAGTTACTTGGGGAGGGCCTGACTGACGAGTTCAGCCAGGTCCATGACCTGCACCGGCAGCTTGCGCTTGAGGAACGTGAACCTGAAGTTGATGAAGCAGGTCGGGCACCCGCTGACCAGCACTTCCGTTTTGGCCGGGACCATGCTCCGTTGGAACTTCGAGTTGGCGACCTCCATCGCCACGTTCGGGTCCACGGACCACATTCCGCCGCCGGCGCCGCAGCACAAGGACCGGTCGCGGTTCGGCGTCAGCTCGACGAGCGTGAGGCCCTCGATGGACTTGAGCACGTCCCGCGGCGGGTCGTAGACCTTGGCATGGCGGCCCAGCGAGCACGGGTCGTGGTAGCTCACGGTCATGGGCTTTTCGAGCTTGAGCTTCAGGTCCTTTTTCCCGGCGATGAACTGGGCGAAGTGCTGTATCTCTACGCCTTCCGGCGGTTTTACGCCCAGTACTTCGGGGTAGAGCCTGGTCAAGGCGTTGTAACAGCCGGCGCAGGCGGTGACGACGCGCTTGGCGCCTGATGCCGTTATGGCCTTGACGAGCTTCTCGGCGTTGGCCTTCGAATCCTCCAGTAGGCCGACAACGATGAGCGGTTCGCCGCAGCAGAGCTCGTCTTTCAGGAGGCGATAGCCGCCCGCGACTTTCGTCAGGACTTCGGCCATTGCCTTGGAGATGTTGGGCGCCATGAGGGGTCCGGCGCAGCCGGTGAAAAAGATTGTCTCCGCGTCGTCTTTGGGCGCCGGGGCGTCCTTGAGCCAGCTCGTCTTGGTCCGGTTGCCGGACTTGAACGGCGTGGCCGTCTCGAGGATGTTCTTGCGAAGGGCGATGATCGAAGGAGGGGCGTAGCCCGCCTTGTAGGCCTTCTGGCGAAGCTCCACGACGAGCTTGGGTATGTCCAGCCCGGCGCCGCACACCTCGTGGCACCGGCCGCACTGCGAGCAGAGCCAGGGGACCTTCTCGAGGAACTCCTTCTCATCGGTCATCTCGAGCTGGACGGCCCTGACCAGCTTGCGCGCGTTGTAGTCGCTGACCTGGCTCGAGCCGCAGGCGGAGGTGCACATGCCGCACTGCTGGCAGATGTAGAAGGCCTCTTCGAGTTTCTTCCTGTCGGCGTCCGTCGAGATGCCCATACCCCCCTATTTGCTCCCGGTTCCCCCTAATTTCAACTCATCTGATAAAGCTTTCATCGTGGCGACGAATTTCGGGCCGTCTGCGGCCGAAAGCCACACCGTGCGGATCCTTTCCACGGGCAAGCCTTTCTTGCCCAGGCTCTTTATCATGCGCTCCACGCGCTTTTCGGCCTTGTAGTTGCCGTCGATGTAGTGGCAGGTCGGGAACTCGCAGCCCATCACGAGGACTGCCGCGGCCTTCATCTCGAGCGCTTTCTGGACCCAGGCGGCGTCGACGCGGCCCGAGCACATGACGCGTATTATGCGCACGTTCGGCGGGTATTCCGAGCGGTTCACGCCGGCCATGTCCACGGCGCCCAAGGCGCACCAGTGGCAGCAGAAGGCCAGGATCTTTTGTCCGGCGTCCTCCTTGAGCGCCTCCTCGACCGCGGCGAGTATCTGCTCGTCGGTGAAGTGGATTATCTGGATGCAGTCCTTGGGGCACTCGGCGGCGCAGGTGCCGCAGCCCTTGCAGATGGCCTGGATTACATGCGGCTCCTTTTCGACGAGTTCGATGGCGGTGTAGGGGCATATCTTGGCGCAGAGGCCGCACTTGGAGCACTTTTCAAGGTCGATGACCGAGACGATGCCCTCGGATTCGACATGACCTTTGTTCATGGGGATGAGGGCGCGCATCGCGGCGCCCAAACCCTCTTCGGTGCTGGTGCGGACATCCTTGGGCGAGCGGGCGCAGCCGCAAAGGTAGACGCCTTCTGCGGCAAAGTCCAACGGGCGCAGTTTGATGTGCGCCTCCTGGAAGAAGCCGTCGTTGTCGGACGAGACCTTCAGGAGGCCCTTGAGCTTCGGCGCCTCCTCAGTGCCCTTGTAGCCGGTTATTAGCACGACCGTGTCGGCCTTGAACTTGATATCCAGGCCGCTGAGGATGTCTCGGGCGGCGACTGTCACGTGGGCGGGGCCTTTCTCGACGGTGGGATAGGCGTCGTCGGCGAAACGATAAAGCTTCAGGCCGTGGCGCCGGACGGCGTCGTCGAACGCGGCCACGCCGGTGCCTTCCAATGATATTTCACGATAGAAATAGCCGACCTTGCTGGCCGGGAATTTCACGCGGACGGCCGAGGCGGCTTGCAGGCCGGCAAGGCACCCGACGTTGCAGCAGCCGCGCTTTTCGTTGCGCGATTCGACGCAGCCGATGAATGCTACATTGCCCGGGTATGCGCCCGATTTCAGCTTCTTTTCGAACTCGAGGAGCGTCATCACGTTCGGGATGGTCCCGTAGCCGAAGCCTGACGGTTTGAGCTCTTCCATGCCGGTTGCGGTGATGATCGTTGAGATGGTGAACGGGTCGGGTTGGCCAGTAAGCCGGACCTTGTAATTCCCGACATAGCCCTTGACATCTTCCACGAGCGTGTTGAGGAACAGGCGGATATTGGGGTTGCCCTTAACCTTTTGCTCCAGGTCCGAAACAAGCTTTTCGGCTGAATGGGCGTGGGGGGCCAGATTCTCGAGGCCGTTGAGAAGCCCTCCGAGCTTGTCGGTCTTTTCGACCAGGACGACCTTGATGCCCTGTTCGGCCAAACCGACGGCGGCAGACATTCCGGCGACGCCCCCGCCGATGATGAGAGCGTCCTTGCCGACCGGGATGCGGACGCACTCTGCGGGCTCCAGCAGGCGCGCCTTGGCGATGCCCATCTTGACGAGGTCCTTTGCGACTTTCGTCGCTTCGGGCTTGTCGAACTTGTGGACCCAGGAGGATTGCTCGCGGATGCTGACGAACTCCAGGAGGAACGGATTGAGGCCTGCTTCCTTGACGGTCGCCTTGAATGTCGGCTCGTGAGTGCGGGGCGTGCAGCAGGCGACCACGACGCGGTCGAGCTTCTGCTCCTTGATGGCGTTCTGGATGCGCGACAGGAAATCGACCGAGCAGATCCACTTGCCCTCTTCGGAATGAACGACGCCCTCCTGCTTTCTGGCCTCTTCGACGACTGCCGGGACATCGACCGTGGCGGCAATGTTGCTGCCGCAATCGCAGACGAAAACGCCGACGCGCTTGGCTTTCTCGGAGGCCATTATCACTCGCCTCCCGAGATGGCCTTGAGCGAGACGGCCGCCGCCTGCGAAACACTTTCCGAGATGTCGATGGGCCCGCCTGCTCCGCCGCAGACATAGATGCCCCTGACGCCCGTCTCAAGGGGCTTGCAGATGGGGTCCTTCTCCTTGATGAACCCGAACTCGTCCAGCGGCAGTTTGAGCGCCTTGGCAATCTTTGCGGTGCGCGTTCCGGGGACAAGGCCGGTCGACAGGACGAGTATGTCCACTTCCATCTCCTCGACCTTGCCCTTGTCGAGGTCCTCGAAGACGATAGTGAGTGTTTTGGTGTCGGGGTTCTCGTAGACGTCGGCGGGTTTGCCCTTGATATAGCGGACGCCGTGCTCCTGCGCCCGGCGGAAGAATGTGTAGAAGCTCTTGCCGTAGGCCTTGAGATTGTTGTAGAGGACGACCGCGTCGACCGAGGGATCGTGCTCCTTGGCGATGATGGACTGCTTGGTCGCTATCATGCAGCAGACCTTCGAGCAGTACTTGACGGGCGCGTCCGCTTCCCGGCCGACGCACTGGACCCAGACGATGCGGTGCGGGTGCTTTCCGTCCGAGGGCCGGCCGATGTTGCCGATGGTCGGGCCGCCGGCGTTCATCAGGCGCTCGAACTGGTAGTTGGTCAGGACGTTTTGGAAAACGCCGTAGCCGTAGGGGCCTTCCGGCGGAGTGTAGGAGTCGACGCCCGTGGCGACGACGATGCTTCTGACATTTACATCGATGAGCTTCTCCTTCTGCCAAAGAAGGATGGCCTCGGCGCCTTCCTTGCGGCAGGCGACGACGCACTTTGCTATCTGGCATTCCCGGCACTGCGAGCAGTCCACCACGCAGGAGCCGATGCAGGCGCCGTCGGCGCGCTTTTTCCCGAACCGGCAGGCGTTGTCCACGACATAGGTGTTGGGCACCGCCTGAGGGAACGGGATGGAGACGAGCTTGCGCTTCCCGCCTATGCGCTTGTCGAGCTCGTCGGGAACGGTCACGGGGCAGGCCTCGGTGCACTTGCCGCAGCCCTTGCATTTTGTCTCGTCGACAAAACGAGGCTTCTGGACCAGCCGGACCTTGAAATTGGGGGCGGAGCCTTCGACCCGGCGTACTTCCGTGTTCGTCAGGAGCATTATGTTGGCCTTCTTCTTGACCTCATACATCATGGGCGCCTGGATGCAGATGGAGCAGTCGTTGGTCGGGAACGTCTTGTCCAGCCGGGCCATGAGCCCTCCGATGGAGGGCGTGTCGTCGACCAGATAGACCTGGGCGCCGTACTCGGCGAGGTTGAGGGCGGCTTCGATGCCGGCGATCCCGCCGCCCACGACCAGGACTGCGTTGGATGGTGGTCGTGTAGGCCGCAAACGACCGCTGTCGTTTAGGCCTGGAAGACCGGAGGTCTTCTCGGGCGAAGACGACTTGGGCCCATTGGGACGGTCGTCCGTGCCTCCGATAACGAGGACGTTTTTACATGGAACGGAAGGGCCTTCTGTTATTTTGCTCCCCGTTAATGCGCAAGAGATTTCGTTTATTTAAGCAATGTGGACAAAATGGCAACCCGTGGTTTTGTGGCGACCGTCAACCATAGAGGTCCTGCATTGCCTTTCTTTCGTCTTCCATTCTTTTTGCGAGCTCCTGTTCGGTCGGTTCGTCCTGCGGACGGAACTTGATGGGCTTCGGCTTCGGTTTTTCGACCGCCTTGATGACGATCCTTGGATTGGAACCGATCTTTTCCTGTATCTCGAGGACATGGATATCATGGACCAGCTTGTCGAACTCCTCTTTGTAACGAAGGTATTCGTATTTGATGTCGGATCGCTCCGCTTTCAATTCCCGCGATCTCTTGCGAAGCAGCTTGAGCTTTTCGGCCTTCATCCGGCGCTTCAATTTGGCGTTCACGATCTTGACCCGGTTGTTAAACGCGGTCAGCTTCCTTGCGAGCGACCTGACGACGGGCCGACGCAAGATATATTCCCTTCTCAACCTCGTGATAGGCCTCATAGAATCATTTAGATATTATCCGCTGGATTGAAAAACTTTTCCCCCCTCTGAAACGAGCGATTTTCAGCTCCCCGCGCACAGTTTAAATAACCCGATAGCCTTGAAGCGACCAGTAATAATCTCGAGATAAGGATGGATTGTCTATGGACATCGTGGTCCTTGTCAAGCAGGTCCCCAACACCGCCGAGGTCAAAATCGATGAAAAGACCGGCACCCTGATGCGGGAGGGCGTCGAGAGCATCATCAATCCCGATGACCTGCACGCGCTCGAGGCCGGCATCCAGCTCCGGGAGAGGCACGGCGGCATCGTCACGGCCGTTTCCATGGGCCCTCCTCAAGCGATGGACGCCCTGCGCGAGGCGCTCGGGATGGGCGCCGACCGCTGCGTCCTGCTGACGGACCGGGCATTTGCCGGGGCCGATACGCTTGCTACTTCGTATTCTTTAGGAAAATGCATACGGAAGCTGGGCCGCTTCGACCTGGTCATTGCCGGCTACCAGGCAATAGACGGCGACACGGCCCAGATCGGGCCCCAGGTCGCCGAATACCTGGACGTGCCGCAGATCATCCGGGCGCTCAAGCTCGATGTCAGCGGCGACGAGCTCACGGTTGAAAAAGCGGCCGAGGACGGGACCGAGGTCGTCAGATGCAGGCTCCCAGCGCTCGTCACCGTGATAAGGGAAACGAACAGGCCCCGATATCCGTTCGTACCGCGGCTTATGGCAGCTTTCGACAAGGATGCACCAATACAGGTCTGGGGCCCACATGACATCGGCGCCGACGGCTCGCGCATCGGGCTGAAAGGCTCGCCCACTCAGGTCCAACGGACATTCACCCCCAAGTTCGAAAAGAAGGTCGAGAAGCTTTCGGGCCAGCCGGCCGAAATGGCGAAAGCACTCGTGGAACGCCTCAGGCAAAGGAGGCTGCTTTAATGGCCGTCTGGGTCGAAAAGGACGAGTGCGCCGGGTGCGAGACCTGCGTCGAGGCCTGCCCGGTCGGAGCCATCTCGATGCGCGACGGGCTGGCTGTGATAGGCGACAGTTGCAACTCTTGCGGTGCCTGCGTCGAGAGCTGCACGACCGGTGCCATACGAAGCGACGCCGCAACTACGAAGGCAGACACCTCGCAATACAAGGACGTCTGGGTCGTCGCCGAGATAAAGGGCGGAAAAGTGAGGCCCTGCACGCAGGAGCTTCTGGGCTGCGGCCGGGGATTGGCGACCGGTCTGGGGCAGAGGCTCTGCGCCGTTCTCGCCGGGAAGAATGTGAAAGGCCACGCCGGCGAGATGGCCGAAAGCGGAGCCGATGTCGTCTATGTCCTCGAGGATGCCGGGCTGGAAGAGGGGCGAACGCTGCCGCACGCCCGGGCCGTGGCGGAAGCGGTGCGGGAAAAGAGGCCTGCGGTCGTTCTGTTGAGCGCAACGCCCTTCGGGCGAGAGCTTGCGCCGAGGATCTCGCGGAGATTGGGCGTCGGGCTCACGGCGGACTGCACCGAGCTGGGCATCGAGGGAACGACGAAGAATTTGCTCCAGACCCGCCCGGCGTGGGGCGGGAACCTGATGGCGACAATCTACTCGCCCGAATCCCGCCCGCAGATGTCGACCGTCCGGCCGGGAGTCATGAAAGCGCTGCCGAAAGAGCCGGGCCGGAAAGCGGATGTGGTGGCGGTGCCGGTCAAGCTTCGGCCCGAGGACACGCGCCTTTCGGTGCTTGAGCTCAAAAAAGAGGTGCGCAAGAAGGTGGACCTGACGGAAGCGAAGATCATTGTTGCCGGCGGCAACGGCGTCGGCTCGAAGGAAGGGTTCCGGATGCTCGAGGAGCTGGCCGGGTTGCTGGGAGCGGAGGTCGCAGGGACCCGGATAGCGGCCGAGGAAGGCTGGGTTTCGCCCGACCGGCAGGTTGGCCAGACCGGCCAGTCCGTTTGCCCGGACCTCTATATTGCATTCGGCATATCCGGGGCGATACAGCACCGCTCGGGAATGGCCGGCGCAAAGACCATCGTTGCCATAAACTCCGACCCGAACGCGCCCATATTCCAGGTCGCTGACATCGCCATAAACGCGGATTTGTTCAAGGTCGTGCCGGAAATCATCAATGCGCTGAAGGAAGACGCCAAGAAGGAGGCCTGCCGATGAACTCCGAGGAGATGCTCCGGCGCAACTTCGCCAAATTCGTCGACAACGAGATCATCCCGATAGCCAACGACCTTGACGAAAAGGAGACTTTTCCACGGGACCTGTTCAAGCGCCTGGCGGACATGGGCTGCTATTCCATCCGGTACCCGAAGAACGCCGGCGGCTCGGCCGCCAACAACACCCATTTCTGCATCATGTGCGAGGAGCTCGCCCGGGGCTCGATGTCCGTGGCGGCGTTCACGGCCATGCAGTGCCTGATGGGCACCGATTTTTTGTTCAAGTACGGCACCCCGGAACTGAAGGAGAAGTACTGGAAGCCGGCGATGCGCGGCGAGAAGGTGGCCGCCTTCTGCCTGACGGAGCCCGGGGGCGGAACGGACCTGGCCGCGGTGACGACGATGGCGAAGAAGACGGCCGAGGACATAGTCATCACGGGCTACAAGACCTGGGTGACCAACGGGCCCGTGGCCGATTTCTTCACGGTGCTCTGCCAGACCGACCGCTCGAAGGGCCCGAAGGGCTTCAGCTTCTTCTTCGTCCCGAGGGACACGCCGGGCGTGGTCGTCACGAAGAAGTTCTCCAAGATGGGCACGCGGGCGACGGAGATATCGGAGGTCATCTTCCGGGACGTCCACGTTCCGAAAGAGAACCAGTTCGGGGCGGACGGCACCGGGGCGGCTCTTCTGAATTCCAAGCTCGAGGAAATACGGATAATGACCGCGGCATTGAGCCTCGGACTGGCGCGGGCCGCGTTCGATGTCAGCCTGAAGTATGCCAACGAACGGGAGGCGTTCGGAAAGCCCATCGGCAAGTTCCAGGCCATCCAGATGAAGCTGGCGACGATGGCTACGGAGATAGAGGCCTCGCGACTGATGATATACAACTGCACCCGGATGATGGACGAGAAGAAGCCGGCCATGAAGGAAGCGTCGATGGCCAAGTACTTCGCCTCCGAGGTGGCCTGCCGGGCGGCGGACGAGTGCACCCGCATATTCGGCGCCTACGCCTACTCGAACGAGTATTCGGCGTCCAGGTTCTACCGGGACACGCGCTTCCTTCTGTACGGCGGCGGGACCTCGGAGATACTGCAGGTCATCATCGCCAAGGAGATAGGGCTGTGATTTAATGGACATCGACCGATCGTGCGTCAATACCCTTCGTTTCCTTTCGGTGGATGCAATAGAGCAGGCGAAATCGGGCCATCCCGGGTTGCCCCTGGGCGCTGCGCCCATGGCGTACGTGCTCTGGGACCGGTTCCTGCGCTTCGACCCGAAGGACCCGGCCTGGATGGACCGGGACCGGTTCGTGCTCTCGGCCGGACACGGGTCGGCGCTCCTTTATTCGCTTCTGCACATGTACGGCTACGACCTTCCTCTTGACGAGCTCAAGCGTTTCCGGCAGTGGGGCAGCCGGACGCCGGGCCACCCGGAGCACGGCGTCACGCCGGGCGTGGAGGCGACCACGGGCCCGCTGGGCCAGGGCCTTGCGATGAGCGTCGGGATGGCCATCGCCGAACGGTTCCTCGAGGACACTTTCAACCTGCCCGACCTCAAGGTCGTCAGCCACAGGATCTACGCCCTTGTCTCGGACGGGGACCTGATGGAAGGAATCTCGTACGAGGCGGCGTCGCTGGCGGGCCTTTTGAAGCTGGACAACCTGATATGCCTTTACGACGACAACGGAATTTCGCTCGAGGGCCCGACTGCCAAGGCGTTCGCCGAGGATGTCAAGGGGCGCTTCGAATCCTCTGGCTGGAACGTGCTCCGGGTGGAGGACGGGAACGACCTGACGGGGATCGACAGGGCGATACGCTCCGCTCTTTCTACGAAGGGGAAGCCCTCGCTGATAATGGTCCGGACGCACATCGGTTACGGGAGCCCGAAGCAGGATTCCCATGGGGCGCACGGCGAACCGCTCGGCAAGGACGCGACGCTCTCGACAAAGAAGGCGCTGGGCTGGCCGGCGGTAGAGCCATTTTACATTCCAAAGGAAGCCCTTGACCATTGCCGGCAGGCGGTGGAAAAGGGAACGAAGCTATCGGAGAAATGGCGCGGCTCCCTTGCAAGTTACAGGGAAAGGGCGCCGGAACTTGCGGCAAGGTTCGACCAGTTCCTCGGCGGGAAGTTGCCGGCCGGCTGGAAGGATGCGCTGACGCCGTTCTCATCTGCCGATCCGCCTATTGCCACCCGCGAGGCCTCGGCCAGGGTGATGAACGCCCTCAACAAGGCGCTTCACGCGATGGGCCCGCATCACATTCTTGTCGGCGGCTCGGCCGACCTGAACCCGTCGGTCAAGACGTTTTTGACCGGATTTGGCGAGTTCGGATTCACCAAGGAGTACCCGCACAACATCCACTTCGGGGTGCGCGAGCACGCCATGGGCGCGATAGCCAACGGGCTGGCGCTTCATAGCCGCTTCCGGCCGTATACTGCCACTTTCCTCGTCTTTTCGGACTACATGCGCGCGTCCATCCGGCTTGCGGCAATCATGCAGACCCGCGTCATATTCATCTTCACGCACGATAGCGTCATGGTCGGCGAGGACGGGCCGACCCACGAGCCGGTGGAGCAGGTCATGTCCCTGCGAATGATACCGGGGCTTACGGTTCTTCGGCCGGCGGACGCCAACGAGACGGCCGAAGCCTGGAAGACTGCATTCGACCGTAAGGGGCCGGTCGCCCTGATATTGACGCGGCAGGCGGTGCCGACGCTGGATTCGGCGAAATACCCGATATCGCAAGGGTTCTCAAAGGGAGCCTACATCATCGCCGAAGCGAAGGGGGCGAAGCCGGATATCGTGCTGGTCGGGACCGGTTCCGAGGTCCACCTGGTGCTTGCGGCGCGCGAGGAGCTGGAGAAGATTGGCATTTCAGCGCGGGTCGTCTCGATGCCGTCCTGGGAGCTCTTCGAAGAACAGGGCGGCCAGTATCGGCGCTCGGTATTGCCGGAAGGCGTGCCGGCGCTGGCCGTCGAGGCCGGTGTAACGGCCGGATGGCACAAGCACGTCGGCGACAAAGGCGCCGTCATCGGGCTGGACCGTTTCGGCGAATCGGCGCCGGGGAAGACCGTCTACGAAAAGCTTGGATTCACAGTTGACAATGTCGTGCGCCAGGCGGCTCTGCTGCTGGGGAGATGAACCGATGGCGAAAGGAATGGGCGGGACCGCCGGCGACCGGATGGTGCTCGACCTTGGAAAGTACAGGCAGAAGGTCGAGGCGCGCCTCTACGCCTGGGAGCAGGAAGGATTCCTTCAAAGGCTTTGGGCGAAGGACCACACGCTCTGGTCGCCGGAGCCTTTGCCGGAGCTATCGGACAGGCTGGGCTGGCTTTTTTTGCCGGAAAGCATGAAAGGGCGGCTGGAGGATTACACGACATTTGCCGAAGAGGTGAAGATGGGCGGGACTAAACACATCCTGCTTCTCGGCATGGGCGGCTCGAGCCTCGGGCCGGAACTTTTCCAGCAGACATTCGGGAACAAGAAAGGCTATCCGGAGCTTGCGGTGCTTGATAGCACCCATCCGGCGGCCGTGAAGGCTGTCGGGGAACGGCTTGATCTTGCACGAACCCTGTTCGTCGTGTCGAGCAAGTCCGGCGGGACGACCGAGACGACCTCGTTCTTCAAATATTTCTGGAAGAGCGCCTCTGAGATATCGAAGGAACCGGGGCGCCAGTTCATTGCCATCACGGATCCGGGAACTTCGCTTGCGAAGCTGGCCGCCGATAGCCGTTTCCGGATGGTCTTCGACGGGGACCCGGACGTTGGAGGCCGATACTCGGCGCTCTCCGCGTTCGGCCTGGTCCCTGCGGCGTTGATAGGGATGGATGTCCGGCGACTGCTTGGGAGCGCGTCGGAAGCCGCCAGGGAGTGCGGGAAGGACGCAAAGGCCATTGAAGCAAGCGGGCTGGTGCTGGGCGCCATCATCGGCGAACTGGCGCTTGCCGGGCGGGACAAGCTCACGTTCATCGTGTCGCCCGGGCTGGCAAGCCTACCGGTTTGGCTCGAGCAACTTATCGCCGAGAGCACCGGCAAGCACGGGAAGGGAATCGTGACCGTGACCGACGAGCCCGTGGCTCCGCCTGCGTCATACGGGAAAGACCGGCTGTTCGTATTCATCGATATGAAGGGCGATGAAGGCTCCCGAACGACCCTGGCAGAGAAGCTCGCCCGGGCCGGCCATCCCACGGTGCGCATCCATCTTTCGGACATGTATGATATAGGCTACGAAATGTATCGTTGGGAGATCGCGACCGCCGCGGCCGGGGCTATTCTTGGCATCAACCCGTTCGACCAGCCCGATGTCCAGCTCGCCAAGGATATGGCGAAGAAGGCCATGGCCGATGGAATGAAGGCGGGGGCAGATAAGGCCACGATCCATGTTGATGATAAGAAGAAACTGAAAAAAGGCATCGAGGCCTGGCTGAAGAAGGCGAGGCCGGGAGATTATTTCGCCATCCAGGCTTTCCTTCCACCCAACGGACGCACGACGGAAGAATTGCAGGGCCTCCGGTCGGCATTTCAGAAACGGAAACGGTTGCCGACTACGGCAAGCTACGGACCGCGTTTTTTGCATTCCACCGGGCAGCTGCACAAGGGCGGGCCCGACAGCGGTTTGTTCCTCCAGCTGGTCGATAATGTATTGGACGAGCTCGATGTTCCCGGCGCCGGCTACACGTTCGGGAAACTGATACGGGCGCAGGCCACCGGGGACCTTTCGGCGCTTAAACAGCGTCGGCGGAGGGTCCTTCGAATCGATCTGAGAAAGGACGTCGCCGCGGGTATTTCCGCCCTGGCGCGAATCCTGGAGAGCCTCCGGGCCGCATAACCTTAATAACGAACGCCGGGCATATTGATGGACCGGCATCCGGGACCAGGAGAGGACCACATGAAGGACTTCGACGTCATCGCGGTGGGCACCGGCTCGGCAATGAACATCATCGGCGCCATGCAGGACCGAAATCCCGATCTGAAGGTAGCGATAATCGACAAGGACGAGCCCGGCGGCATCTGCCTGACGAGAGGGTGCATCCCGTCCAAGATATTGCTCTATCCGGCGGATCTTGTCCGGACCGTGCAGGGAGCGGCGCAGTTCGGCATCGAGGCGCCGATAAAGGCCATTCACTTCGAGCAGGTCATGGACCGGATGCGGCAGATGATATCGAGGGACATCGAGGAGATACGCCACGGCCTCTCGCACGCGCCGAACATGACCTACTACCACGCCCAGGCGGAGTTCATCGCGCCATATACGATGAAGGTCGGCAACGACACCATCAAGGCCCCGATGATACTGCTTTGCATCGGCTCCCGGCCGCTGGTCCCGCCCATCAAGGGCCTCGACAAGGCCGGCTACCACACGAGCGACACGGTGCTGGGATTGCGCAAATTGCCGGCCGCGGTCGGCATCATCGGCGGAGGCTACATCGCCGCCGAGTACGGCCATTTCTTCGCCTCGACGGGCTCCCGGGTGACAATAGTTGGCCGCCAACCTCAATTCTTGCCACGGGAGGACCCTGAAATAGCCGAGTTGGCCCGGGCCGAGATGTCAAGGAGCATGACCATCCTCACGAACACTCAGGTCGTCGAAGTGGAGCATTCCTTGCTCGGCAAGAAGACCATGATAGGTGTCGACCGGACAACGGGCCAGAAATACACTATTCCCGTTGACGAGATCCTGGTGGCGGCCGGCCGCGCCTCGAATGCAGACCTCATCCATCCGGAACGGAGCGGCATTCTCGTTGACCAGAACGGCTGGATAGCCACCGACGACCATCTTGAAACGGCGGCGTCGGGCATCTGGGCGTTCGGGGACGCCAACGGCAAGCACATGTTCAAGCATGTGGCCAACTACGAATCCGTGGTGGTCTATTACAACGCAGTCCAGAAGAAGAATATGGCCGTGGACTACAAGGCAGTGCCCCATGCCGTCTTTTCCCATCCTGAGATCGCGGCCGTCGGGATTCGCGAGGCCGAGGCGTTGCAGCTCTACGGAAAGGACAAGCTGCTCTTGGGCCGGGCCCGTTTCCAGGACACGGCCAAGGGCTCGGCGATGAACGCCGCCGGGCTGGTCAAGGTGATCGCGAAGATGGACGACGAGACAATCGTCGGCGCCCACATCGTCGGGCCGCAGGCCTCGGTGCTGATACAGGAGCTGGTGACGCTAATGTACGCCGGCGGAAGCGCCTCGGCCATCAAGGACGGGATGCACATCCACCCGGCGCTGAGCGAGGTCGTGGAAAGGGCCGTTTCACAGCTGATGCCGGTGGACCGGTATTACCACATGCTGTCGCACGAAAAAGGCGAGCACGACCACGGGCACTTATGAAGGCGCCCACCCACGCTCACTGAACCGGCGGCTGGTACCAGGGCGGCGGCGGCGGGATCGGCAATTGAGGCTCTGGCGGCGGAAGTGGCGATTGAGGTTCTGGCGCCGGAAGTGACCATTGAGCCTCTGCGTTTTGGGATGGTGCGGGCGCAGGCTCGGGTGGCGCCTGGACCGGTGGAACCTCGGAATGCTGGGGAACCGAGGGCTGGGCACTTGCAGGGGCGTGCTTTTTCCTTTTCGCCCTGATGGCAAGGGCGACGGCCGCGAGGACGACCAGAAGGACGATGCCGCCGGCCATAACCGGCAGGAGCGAGGGGGATGCCTTGGAAGAACCGCTTGACACCGTGTTGACCAAAGGCGCTGGAACGTCGACCTGGTGCGTCACGGCCCAGGAGCGCTCGCCATTGCTTGCGGTCAGTGAGAGCTCGTAGCTCCCGCCGTCGATGCCCTCGGGCACCGTGTAAACGACCGGGACCCGGATGGTCGTGTCCGGCTGGACCTTGATATCCGGGACCTCCAGGCGCCAGGCCGCAAGCTCCGGCGCAGAGAGGGTAACGGTCTCCTCCTCGGAACCGAGGTTGGTGGCCGAAAGCCACATGATCCCGGTCGCCCCGGGCGAGGCGCCGGACCTCGCCTCGATATCGAGCTGCAGGTCGGATATCTTTTCGATCCTCACCCGCAATACGAGGAGCTTTGCCAGGGCCGGGTCGGCCGCGGACGAGACCCGGATCGTCAGGTCATGGTCGCCGGAGCGCATCCGGCCGGGCGCCGTCACGATGAACTCGAAGCCGCCCGAGGAACCGCCGCCCACGCCCATCAGGTTCCGGGGGAAATACGCCGGGAGGGCGCCTTCCGCCTCGAGAAGGTAGTTGTCGGGGCAGTTGCCGGTGTTGCGGACGGTCACCGAAAATGCCTGCCGGTCCCCGGGCCGCAGGACCGCCTGGGCAACGTCGAGACGGGCCGTAAACGACCTCTGGGGGCGAACCTCGACCGAAACGGAGGAAAGGCCCTTCCAGCCGGGGGTGCCGGCCACGAGGTCCATCGTGTAGTGGCCGGCCGGACATCCGGGCGGCACCTGCAGGACCACGGTGGCGCTGGCGACCGAGAACGGCTCTATCCCGAACGGTTCCGAGGCCAGGAACCAGCCCCAGCCAACCGGCAAACGTTGCAATTCGAGGTCCACCTTTTCGAAGAAGTTGGACTCGCTTGCGATTCCGAGCTGGAAATCGACGTCCGAGCCGCCGTCGACTGTCCGGAACCGATCCGCGCAGCTGAATTTCAAGGAAGAGGTCTGGTTGACCGTGGCCACGATGTTATATTCCTGCAAAAGGCCCCAGGAGCAGTTGAGCCGCAGGACCATCGTGTAGTCTCCGGCCAGCGCCCGCCCGTCCGGGCAGACCGATATCCTTTGCGCCGTTTGCTCGAAGGCCTCCATCTGGAGCGTATACGAGGATTGGCCGGTCCAGGCGGACGGGAGGTCCAGAAGGACCAGCTCGCAGCCGTCGGGGTGGTTGCCCAGGTTGGTGACCGCCATGTCGAAAACGGCCCCGGCGGCGCCGGCGAACGCCTTATCATTGACCAGCCGTGCGTCGAAGCCGTAGGTCTTGTGGACGACGATTTCGAACTCTGCGGCATCCGCTAGTCCGCTCTCGGTCGTCATGCCGAGCTCGAAGCGGTAGACGCCGGCCAGGCATTTCTCGGGTACGGCGAGACTAAGGCTCCCGTTGAGGAGGGACCGTTTCTCGACCCGGAAGGTGTCGATTCCCTTGGAGAGCTTCCAGCCGGCGTCGTTCCCGGTGGCGGCCAGGCGGACATCCTCGAGGACGTTTCCGTCGTTTTGGAGGGAATAGCCCAGCGAGACGTTCTGGCCGGGGAAAGCGGAGAACCGGGTCTCGTTCACCGAGAAAGCGAGCTTGCGGATGCAGTTCACGTTGGTGGTCAGGTTCAGCCGGGCGGGCAGGCCGGTGCTCCTGGGAATGATATTGACGGTGACCGTGGAGGATTCATAGGCGTCGGCCATCGGGTCCACGCTCACCCGAAGCGTCACGCTGGCCGTGGAATTGACCGGCAACGTCACCTGAGAGGTGTTCAGCCCCGCGGCCCACCGGGCGCCGGTGAGCGTGAGCTGCACGGTGTCGGCGTGCAGGGCGCCGTTTAGGAGGGATATCTGGAACTGGGCCATTTCGCCGGGGTTGACCCATATTGTCTGCTCGTCGGCTGCGGAACTGATGCCGGCGCCACCGATGAACGCCACCGGGTCGCCCAGCTGGATGTACTGGCACATGGTCTTCATGTCGGCGTAGTCCCAGATGCCGACATTGGCCATGTAGCTCTGCTTGGTCCGGTCCAGCATGACGCCGGGCATGATGGTGCCCTTGCTGAACTGCTCGGCCAGGTGGACGTTCATGTAGCCGGAGTTCCCCTGGATGTGCCAGGTGCTCCGGCCGCCATAGGCCACCCGCGTGGCGCCTATGCTGGCAATGGAGCCGCCCTTTGCGTTAAGGACCAGGTCCTCTCCGAGGCAGTCGTTGCTGTCTATGGCGTGGGTGGAGCAGGCGTCGAGCACGCTCAGCGGAAGCTTGGGGCCGTTGGTGAGGGCCGAGGCCGTGCCGCCGGAAAGGCCCGGGCCGCCGCCGGAATCCGGGTAGCACACGCCGTCCGTCGATCCGTGGTTGGCGAATATGGCAAAGCCCTCGCCCCGGTTCAGGCAATCGCGGATGTTGGCTATGCTGAACGTGCCGTTCTTCTCGTAGTACCGGGAGGCGTTGAACCCTTTTGAGGAGTTCAAATAGGAGTAGGCGACATCGCAGGCGTACTCGCCCTCGGCGACGCCGGAGGTCTCGCCCCGCGAGGGCCCGAAGGTGTCGGTGCCGACGAGCGTCACGTTCCTGAACCAGTCGCCGGTCGTGACGTTCTCGTAATACGCTATCGTCTTGTTGACGACCCCGCGCAGTTCCGCCTCGCTTCCGACGGGAAGCCTTCCCACGGTAACATCGGGGTCGATGTCTATGGCGTCCGGGTTGGTGCTCGGGTAGCATTCGGCGAACAGGTTGTCCTTGTCCTTGTCCCAGTCGCAGAATGTTTTCGTACCGGCCTTGTAAATGTCCCCGTAGTAAAGGTCCGTCGGCAGGTCAAGGCTCTCGGTGTAGTAATCGGCGAAGTACGCCCGGCGCACGGGGAACTTGTCCACGTCGCCCGTCAGGACGACGTACCGTATGGTCCAGTTCTCCAGGGCGGCCTTGATGAAGAGCTTTATCCTTTCGGGGTTGTCGCGGCCCGCGCTGACGTTGAATATCGACCCGTTATAGAGGCTGGTCAGGTTTACCATCTTGACAGAAAAGCCCAGCATTTCCTTGTGCGCCTGGTAGCGGGCCATTTCATTCTCGAACTCGACGGGCGTGATTATAAGCAGGTCGTAGGTCACGTTGGCCCTGGGCTCCGGCGCGGGGGCGTTCTGGTAGCGGACGACCACCGTGGCGGATTTGAGCTCCCGGACAAGCCCGGTCACCGGATTGTACCTTACCGGGAAGACCTTGAGGAAGAGGTGGGCCTCGACGGCGCCGGTCTCGCCCATTCCGGTGGTCAGGGTGAAATCCGTCTCCTGCGCCGGATAGAGCTCGCTGTCCGAATAGGCGGGCCCTTCGAACAGGGTCGGGACCGCATCTGGAACGAGGGGAACGGGCTCAGGGGCCGGAAGAATCCTTTCGGCGAGGACATGCTCCTCGTAGGTCGCGTTGTCCAATCCGACCTCGAGGATGCGGGTGTCGACCGGGAACGAAAGCATCCGTCCCCAGAACGGGAGCAATGGGGCGCCGGCGACGCGGACGTACCCGGGAGCCCCGTCGAGCTGGAGCGAGATGTAGCCGTCCACCGGCTCCCAGGTCGGCTCTGCGAACTGGACGGGAATCTGCAGCGCCTCGGAATCGGCCGGCGGCAATACTAGGTGCGCCCGGGCGCCGGAACTTCCCGCTGGCATGCCGGAGGTAACAAGCAGGCATACCAGCAGGCTCGTGAGGGTGAACGATCTCCGACGCATCAGGCGCACCGTCCCATTTTTACCAAATGGGACCTATATATACATTGTTTCTCAATATTTGTTATTAGATTATTGGTATGGTTTCTAATCCTTTTAAATAGCATGCTGTGTGAACACACTTCAACCCCGCCCATTTTGCCAGCGCCAAGGGCGAGACCTATAAGGCCGACAAACGAGGTCCTTTGAGGCGAAGAGGACTTGAATCGAGTGGACAGAAGTCCTCAGAGTTTGAAAAATCGAACCCTCGGCGGGAACGATTGGATGGCGCCGAGGGTGAGATTTGAACTCACGCGGGGGTAGAGCCCCCACGGGCTTGCTGGTGCACGGCGGACCCGGCTATTTCCAGGCCCGCGCCTTACCGGGCTGGGCCACCTCGGCACTTGATTGGGGGAAATAGGGGCGGGGATTAAATAACATACTATTGAAAAAGGCCCGCGCCTTGGGGGCGGGCGAAGCCCGCCACGGCCGCAAACGAGCGAAGCTCGTTTAGGCCCAGAAGGCCTCAGTGGAGGCCTTCTCGGGCAAGGACGAGCGTAGCTCCCGAGTACCGGGCTCGGCCACCTCGGCTCACCAGGGCCTAATGGAACGTGAGTATGAAAAGCCTCGCCGGCCTCGGGGAAGTTTTTATCCGGGCAATACGAACAGGTCTAATTACCCTTCCTTCTGAATATGCGGCCCTCGCTGCGGAGGATGACCAGCACCAATGTCACGCAGACGACGAAGATTATCGCTATCAAAATCACAGAGAGGTCGTTGATGCTGAGCCCCGGCGGGGCCGGCTTGGCCTCGACCAGCACCGTGGTGGACAGGGTGGCGGTGGCTCCCATGTCGTCCGTGACCCGCAGGCTGACCTTGTAGAGCCGGGCCTTGTGGAATATCCTCGTCACCGTGCCGGTGGTGGTGGAGGCGGTGTCATTTCGGCCCCCGAACAGGCCGTCGCCGTCCAGGTCCCATTCGTATAGCGCGATGAAGCCATTGGTGTCGTGCCCGTTGCCCTTGAGGGTCAACGGGTCCCCGAACTTGACCTTGTAGGGGCCGCCGGTGGACACGACGGGCGGCAGGTTGCTCGGGATCGTTATCGTGTCGTCGTTGTCGGTCTCGATGTCCTCGGCTATCTGGCGGCGGTCGTCCAGGACGACTTTGTAACGGTACTCGTTCACCGGGGCCAGCCAGTCGTAACCGAGTCCGATGCTGGTGTTGAACGGCAGGGGCGGGACATTCAGCTCGGCGACCAGCAGGCCGTCCGCGAGCAGGAGGGCATTGCAGAAGCTGGAGTTGGTGTCTCCGTCGTTGGTGACGGTGAAGTTGAGGCGGTAGACGTTGGATGCCGCGGCGGTGCTGTTGTCCCCGGTGCCGGCCAGGCGCGATTGCCGGTAGCCCAGGTTCGAGACCAGGAGGTTCACCCGCGCGGGCGACGGGCCCACCGAACCGGACGGGATCTCCTTTACCATCCGATCGTTGTTCTCGCTGGCTTCGGCCAGCTCGTCGTTGACGTCGACGGCCGCCGAGAAGGTGTGGTTGCCGGGCCCGGTGGCCCATTTCCAGGCGAGCACGGTGCGCGAATTGGCGGCCATCCCGTCGAGCCGGAGGGTCCCCAGCACGGCGGCGTCCGCCGAGAGCGTCACCGACGCGGTCCGCGCGGTGGCCGCGCCCTCGTTTAGGACCTCCACGAAGAGGCTGGTGCCCTCCTCCTTCTGCCAGAGGGGCGGCCAGGTGATGTTGGCGACCTGAAGGTCCGGGTAGCCGGTGGTGGCGAGCTCGTGGAGCCGGTTGTTGTCCTCGCTGGATTCCGCCGTCGTCCCGGCGCGGTCCGCCCAGAGGACGATGTCGGTCTCGCCGGGCTGGGGCCTCCAGTCGAAGGCCAGGCACTGCCGTTCCCCGGAGAGCAGGCCCCGGGCGCTCCTCTGGGCGTGCAGCTTCCCGGCGATGTAGATGTCGGTAGTGAACCTGCCGACCGTGTCGCCGGTGCCGTTGTTCTCGACCACCGCGAACATCGGGGAAAGGAGCCCTTCGGTCGTGTTGGAGCGCACCAACCCGACAAGGCGGAGGTCCGGCACCAGGGCCGAATAGGAGGCGGTCCGCCAGTTGTTGTCGTTGCGCATCTCGTAGACTACATTCCCGGGGTCGGCGGTGACGTTGAGCTCCATGGCGCCTGAACTGGCGGTGGCGTCGAAGCCCGCCACCACCGTTCCGCCCGGGGCGAGGGCCTCGATGGTGGCGGTGCTTCGGTGGCCATTGAATGAAAGCGCTATCTCGGCCTTCCGGAGCAACGTGGCGTTGCCGTCGTTCCCAACGGCGGCAAAGACCCGGACCGGCTCGCCGTCGACCGGGTCCGCGGGAACCATCCACACGCCCCGGACCAGAAGATCGGGCAGGGTGCCCGGGATCTCCGCAACGGGCGAGAAGGGGACGGAGGCGACGTTGTTGGATTCGTCGCCCTCGGCCAGCCCGCCGTCCTCGTCGACCTTTACCGTTATGGTCCCGACAGCGCCGGCCGGGGCGAGCATCGAGACCTGGGTGGAGTTCCGGGCAGGAAGGCCCTCGGTGTACACCTTCCCGGCCGGCCTGTCATCGAGGTACAATGTCGCCGCGACGCCTCGGAGCGTCGGGCCGCCAATGTTCTCCAATGTGACGAAGAAACGGTGCTGGCCGGGCGCTTTCGGGTCCGGCGCGGGCACCGCAGATATGTCGCCGGCCATGATGTCGGGCTGCTCGGTCGTGAGGCCGTCCTTCTGCATCCAGTTGTCCGTCTCGTTGAGCTCGGTCACGACGTCGTCCAGGTCGACGACGGCCCGAACGCGGTGCTTCCCCGGCGTGGCGGTCCAGGTGGCCGAGCACGAGGCCATCCCGCCGGCGGGGAGGCCGTCCACCTGGTCGTCCCCGACCCTCAGCCCGTCGACGAAGAGGCTCACGGTGAAACGGCTCACCGTCGATTGGCCGGCATTTAGGACCTCGGCGAAGAGCTGGACCTTCCCGCCGTCCACGGCCGCGGGCGGCACCTTGAGGCCGACGAGCGAAAGGTCCGGAAAGCCCGTGCCGTTCACGGCAAGCACGGCGTCGTTGTCCGTCTCGTTCATTTCGCTGGTCATTCCGCCGGGCACCGCCGCCACGCGGAGAAGGTGCGCCCCCGCCCCGACCGTGAAGCGCCTGGAAACGGAGAACGAGGCGCCGGCGGGAATGGCCCCCAGGAGGACCTGCCCGGCCTGGAGCTCGTCGACGAAGAACTGGACCGTGGTGGACCGGGTGGTCACGTCGCCGCGGTTGACGATGTCCGCCGAGGCCAGGCACTCGGCCCCGTCCAGCGGCTGCTGGATGAACCGCAGGTTCTCCACCCGGAGGTCGGGCCGCGAGGCGTTGACGGCCGAAATCGTCATCTGGTTGTCCGTCTCGTTGGATTCGCCCACCGACCCGGCAGCGTCGGCGACGGCCGTTATGCGGTGTACGCCGGGAAGGGCCTTCCACTCGCGGATGACCGTCGTGGACCGGCCGGCGAAGAGGCCGCCGACCGGCGAATCGCCCAGCCTGAGACCGTCGACATAGAACCGGACCAGAAGGTCGCGCACCGTGGTGGCGCCCCGGTTGGTCACGGTGGCGGATATCGACACGGGCGCGCCCTCGTCAGCCGAATCGGGGGCGGTGACCGAGGATATCATTAGCTGCGGCCGTTCCACGACAAGAACGGCCGATGCCTGGTCGTTTCCCACATCGGTCTCCCGCAGTCGGCTTCCCCGGACCATTTCCGCCTTGAGGCGGTGGGTGCCCGGGAACGCTTCGAACGTGAAGATGAGGGTGTTGTTCGTGCCGGGGAGCAGGCCGTTGAGCGTCTGGGAAAGGCGGGGCTGTCCGTCCACGAGCAGGCGGACGGAGAACTCGTTTCGGGTGGCGCCCGGGCCGTTGTTGACCACGGTGCAGCTAACGCTCACGCTGTTGCCGTCGGTGGAGCTGGAAACGGACGGGGAAAGGCCCGTCACCGCGGGGTCCGGCGCCAGCGTCGTCAGCGAATCGAACGCCCAATCGTTGTCCTTGCGGCTCTCCGGGACCTGGTATTCGGGGTCGATGATCAATATTATCGTGTGGGCTCCGGGGACTGGCCTGAGCTCGAAAGAGGCGACGCCCTCCCCGCCGGAGAGGCGCACCTTCCGGCTCAGGGCCGTCACGCCGTCCAGGACGCAGCCGACGTCCACGTCCTGCTGGGATGGCCCGCCGGCGGTGGTCAGGTTGACGGTTGCCAGAAGCGTGACCGGCTCGCCGTCGACCGGCTGGTCCGGGAAGAGCCTCACCTCCTTGAACGCCAGGTCGAGCGACGGCGGCCGGCCCAGGACGATGCCGGCCGGGTAGGTGAAGGCGAACTCGTTGTCGAGCTCCGAGCTCTCGCGCACGGCGTTGTCGCTGTCGGCAACGAGGCGTATCGTGGTCGAGCCCGAGCCGAGCACGAAGCTGAGGTTCTGCACGATGGATTGGCCGGCCCGCATGCCCGAAACCGGCACAGACCGGACCAGCGAGCCGTTGTCGTAGAGGCCCAGCCGGAACGGGAAGCTCGTGTTGGCGCCGGCGTTGCCGAATGATACGGTGACGTTCAACGCCTCGCCCGCTCCGGCGTTCGCCGGGGACCAGGAGGTGATGTTGGCGTAAAGGTCCGGGAACGGCACCGCCAGGCGGGAGCTGACCTGGTTATTCAGCTCGTCGAGCTCCGTGACCTCGTCCAGCTCGTCGGCCACCGCGGCAATGTCCGTGGTTCCCGGCTGGGCCGTCCAGGTGGCGCTCAGGTTCTGCACCTTGCCGCGGTCGAGGCCGCTGACGAGCTGCGTGCCCAGCTTCCGCCCTCCGGCGAAGAACGAGACGGAGAACAGGCGTGAGGTGTTCCCCGGGCCGATGTTGCTGACGGCCGTGGCAAGCCGGACGGTATCCCCGGATTCCGGGACCGCCGGGACCACGGTCAGGTTCGAAAGGGTGAGGTCGGGATGGGGCACGTCCGTTTCCTTTACCAGGAAATTGTCCGTTTCGTCCACCTCGTCCACCAGGGCGCCCGGGTCGACCTCGGCGCGCACGTCGTGCCGTCCCGGAAGGGCGGTCCAGTTGGCGCTGAGGTTCGTCCGCTGGCCGGCCGCCAGCCCGGCCGCCACCGGCGTGCCTCCCGGCTGCCCGTCGACGAGAAGCTGGAGCTGGACCGGGCGGGCCGTGGAGCCCGGGCCGATGTTTTGGACAGTTATGTTGAAGCGGACCTCGCGGCCGTCGGTGGGCAGGGACTGCGCCCATTGGACATCCCGGACTACGAGATTGGGGTAGCTTACGGAGAACTCGAGCAGACGGAAATTGTTCGTTTCCACCGCTTCTCCCAGCTGCCCCGCCGGGTCCGCCTCGACCCGCAGGACGTGGCTGCCCGGCCGGACGGTCCATTGCACCGAGACGTTCTTCGACGAGTTGGCCGGGAGCCCGGCGACATTGGCGACGCCGGCCGTGTCCCCGTCAACGAGGAATGCCACTGGGAAGGAGGCGGTGGTGCCGGCCGGCCCGGGATTGGAGACCGTGGCGCCCAGATTCGCCACTGCCCCGTCGGTCAGGTTGGCTGGAAGGGTCAGATTGGATATCACCAGGTCGGGGTAGCCCTGCCCCAGCCGGACGGTCACGCGATTGTTCGCCTTGGTCACCTCGCGCACCGCGTTGCCGGGGTCGAGATCGATGAAGAGCGAGTGGTTGCCTGAGACGGCGTTCCAATGGAAGCTCGCCTGGGCGGTGTTCCCGGGGCCCAGCCCGCCGATTATTTGATTGCTCAGCTGGAACTGATCCGTGTAGGATTCGAGGACCACCGGGCGCGTCGTGCCGCCGGCCCCGCCGTTGTGCACGGTCACGATGAACGTGACCCTGTCCCCGCTCCGGTAATCGGTCGGGTACCAGCTGACGTTCTGGATCTGGAGGTCAGGATAGGGTATCTTCAGATATCCGACCCTGAGGTTGTTGGTCTCGTTCGCCTCGTGGATCGCGTTGGCCGGGTCGGCCACGGCGGTAATCTCGTGCGAGCCGGGCTGGGCCGCCCAGCCGACGCGCACGGTGGTGAAGCTTCCGCCCGGCAGGCCGCCCACGATGGGGCTCCCGGCTGCGGTCCCGTCGACGAGCACGTCGACGCCGAACGTCCCGGACACGTCGGTGCCGTCGTTGAAGAGCGTGGCGAATATCGTCAGCTGGGCCCCGTCGTCGGGGGCGGAAAGGGACCAGTTGAGGCCCGAAAGTATCAGGTCGGGCATCGTGGGCGAAACGGCCCTTCCGCGGCCGGCGCCTTGGTTCGTATGGGAAGGGGAACCCTTGCCGACCGCCTCCGGCCGCGCCAGCTTTCCATTGCCATGCTCGGCGAAGGGGAAGGACGCAAAGGTGGGTAAAATGAGGAGGAACACCAGCAGGAGGACCAGCTGATTTCGGAGCCTCTTTCGCATCCCTTTTACCATCCCTCGAACGCCGGATGACGTCGAGCCAAGCCGGTCGTTCTGATAATGGTTTATGTACTATATATATTTGGATTCAGTCCGAGAAATCCCGCGCCATCGCCAGGCCCATCTCGACGTGCGAATGCCCGTCGTCCTCGTAGTACGGTCCGTGCCCGGGATACAGGCCTCGGATTTTGAGCTTGAGCAGGCGCGCAAGCGAATCGATCAGCGCGTCGTGGTCGCCGGTCGGGAGGTCCCAGCGCCCGACGCCCCCGTTGGCAAAGACCGTGTCCCCGGAGAACAGATCGCCCGTTTCCCGGTCGAGCAGGCAGATGCTCCCGGCGCTGTGGCCGGGCGTGTGGAGCACCTCGAGCTTTGCGTCGCCGCAGTCGAGGACGGCCCCGTCCTTCAGCTCGGAGATCCTGAGCGGGCGCTGTTTTTCACCCAGCCATCCCGAACAGGTCAGGCGGCCGTCGCCATCGGCCAAGGCCTTCGAATCGGGCGGGTGGGCGAAAGCCTGCGCTCCCGTAATTTCCTGGATGGCGGCGGCGGCGCCGGTGTGGTCGAAGTGCATGTGGGTGAGGACGAGGGTCGGGAGCTTTTTTCCGTCGAGATGGGCCCGGAGGCGCTTCTCCGTCTCCTTCAGATTCGCCCCGGTCCCGACGTCGATGAGGACCGGCTTCTTGCAAAGCAGGAGGTAGGAGTTCGATTCCATTCCGAGGCCGTTGAGCTGCTGGATTGCGTAGGACATGTTCCCGGGCGGGGAAATCGCACCACCCACAAATACATTGCGCGCTCGGGCGCGTTCCCGGAAACCTTTAATACGGCGCAACCCTCTCGCCGGCCCGGGGACAGCAAATGGTCATGCCTCATAACGTGCTCGAGAAATCCTTGAACCGACGGGTGAGCCTCCTGCTCAAGGACAGCCGCGTCCTCGACGGCAAGCTGGTCTCCTTCGACGAGAACATGAACATGGTGCTCGAGGAGACGGAGGAAACGGGCCCCGACCAGTCGGTGCGGCGCCTGGGCACGGTCATCCTGCGCGGGAACAACGTCGTCACCATCTCGTTCAAGAACTGAGGGCGCGGTGGTGGAGTGCAGGCCGTAGTCCTCGCCGGCGGGCTCGGGACGCGGCTTCGGCCGATAACGCTTACTCGGCCCAAACCGCTTTTGCCCATACTCAACCGCCCGCTCATTTTGCGCGTGATGGACCTTCTGCCGCCGCAGGTGGACGAGGTCTTCATCGCCACCGGGTACATGGGGCAGAAGGTCGCCGATTTCTTCGCCCGCGAAAAGACGCGGTGGAAGGTCGACGTCGTCATAGAGGATAGGCCGCTGGGCACCGGCGGCGCCCTCAAGAACCTGGAGAAGCGGCTGGACGGCAAGTTCATCGTGCTCAACGGGGACGTCATCTGCTCGGTGGACCTGCGAAAGATGCTCAAGTACCACGAGCAGAAGAAGGGGCTGGCCACCATCTCGCTCTGGGATGTGGAGGACCCGACCGCCTACGGGATGGTCGTGCTCGACCCGGAGGGCCACATAACCGCGTTCAAGGAGAAGCCCCGGCGCGACGAGGTCGTAAGCCACGCGGTGAACGCGGGCACGTACATACTCGAGCCGGAGCTCCTCGGCTACATCGAGCCCGGACGGGAGACCTCGATTGAGAAAGAGGTTTTCCCCAGAGTGCTGGCCCGCGGCCTGTACGGATTCCGATTCGAGGGGCACTGGTCCGACGCCGGCACTCTCAACTCCTACCTGAGGATACACGCCTCGCTCCTGAACGACATCCGCGGCGGCATCAAGAAAGGGAAAGGCGGCAACGTTCCCAACTCGGTCGCCTGGAGCGCACCCGCCCTGCTCGGCGACGGCTGCACCATCGGCGAAAGGTCCCGGATCGGCCCGCGGGCCTGCCTCGGCGACCGCGTGTCCGTCGGCCAGGGCAGCACCGTCCGCGACAGCGTCATCCACGACGGCGCCACCATCGGGAACAGGGTGCTTGTCGAGCAGTGCCTGATCGGCGAGAATGTGGTCATCGAGGACGACGTCAATCTCCCGCCGGGGACCATAGTCGGGGACGGGCAGCACATGGAGCTCAGGCCGTGAAGAAAGGGGCAGCCGGCAGGGCCCTCCGGGCAGGGGAC
>Ga0315291_10000948_pt1 | contig 38858 bp, 44 predicted proteins | sample YL17G12_20_MG_FD_203070 | JGI IMG/M metagenome (GOLD analysis project Ga0315291, IMG submission 203070) | Sediment microbial communities from Yellowstone Lake, YNP, Wyoming, USA - YL17G12_20 | ecosystem: Environmental > Aquatic > Freshwater > Lake > Sediment | place: USA: Wyoming | collected...
CATTCCGACATTTCCCTCCAAAGGCGGGCAGGCAAGAATGTTGGAATGTTTATTTAATCCCTGCCCCGTAGTGAGCTTTGCTCTACTACTGGGGTCCTTCGGGGCGCGGTGGGTGGTTTTTTTAATTATATATCTAACTTTCAACAATTTTTATCTCCTCCGGCGTGAGATTGTAGAGTTTGCCTGTCATTCACATGCTTCCTAATCCCCAGTTCTAAGCACAAACGAAAGCTAGGGTAAAAATTAAAGAGCAAGAGAAGTAACATTCTTCTCGGTTTCTAAGGAAAACAGTTTGACAAAAAATTTCCCTTTCTCTGTCAGTTCAATTTTATTCTTTATTTTGTCAAGATTTATTAAATCATTTGTATGAGAATAAACTAGTATATCCTTCGGAATTTCAAAGGAAACATTGTCATAAACATCTTTTTCTACAACATTCCCGCTATGTTTGTATATTGAATCAACTAAGAGGTTGAACTTTCTGTATATACGAGAGTTTTTAAATTGCTTGAATTCCTCATTCCATACTATTTTTGGATCAATCTGACTGATTTTCTTTTCTTTTTTAGTTTTTTCTGCTACTACATCTAGTTTTCTTATATTTTCTTCTTCTAATTTTCTTTGCTCGATAATTTCAATTCTTCTTTTTTCTGTTTCGTACTCAACTTCTTTTTTGAAGGCAGGAACGGATAACCATTTTGGGAATTGCCAAATGACGAGGTAAGTTATTAAAAATGGGAGTGCCCATAAAACGTAGAACAATGGGTCAGAAAAATTAAAAAAGGTCTGCGCTAAGTAGTCGCTTTTCAAAAGTCCGGTCTTCGTCAATATGTTCTCCTCGCTTACCAAAAACACAGCAACTAAAAACTTCCAATGAAACACTAACCAAGATATTAAGAAAACCCCATAGATTGGAGTGGTGAGTCTTTTCTTAATTATCTCTTTAAATGAGTTAGAAACTTCGTTATTAAATATTTCCATAAAATAAACAAGCTGGGTGGCCCCGGCGGAGGTTTTTACCTAAGTCGGGGTTTTAACCCCAAAATTTATTTAATTGTAGCGGATTTTTGAGGAAAATTCAAGATTTATTCTCCAAATGTTTCGTTGAGATACTTTCTGATCCGTTCTTCGGTAAAGTATCGTATTCCAAGCGACCATGCCGTGACATCCACCATTTCCACAACCACATCCCTCATGCGCTCTTTCAAAAACGGAACCCCGACTGTTTTCTCCCATTTAAGATGGTCGCTTGGGACCAGCAACACCTCATCACCTCCATATATAACGCCCTTTAGAGGATGCGGCACATGCACACCTAAAGCATTTGTGAGTTCCGCCGTTATTTGAACCGTGCCCCAGTAGCCGAGTTTTTGATAAAAAAGAATGGCTGAAGCGAGAAACCGGTGCAATATTGACGGAATATAGTAAAAATTCATGCCCTTAACTTTGATTTTTTCTTCCGATCCATCCAGCTTTTTAACTGCCCGCTCGTCAACATCGCCGATATCGTGTTTGTAAAAATATAATCCGAAGGCGTTAAGATGGGTATATTCAAAAGCCTTGCCGTGTGCTGGCTCCTTTACGTCGTCGCGTATAACGTACAACTTTCGGATGCCATTTTGAATCGGATCACTCTCATAGAGGTGGGGCGGAAACTGGCCCTCATACCTGCTTTGAACCGTGATATCGCTTTCGATGTTGTCGAGACTCTTGAATGGTATGAGGGGTTCCTGCGGGAAAAGTGGGATGATTCTGACAGAGAGAATGGCGAAATAAGGCTCTTTGTCTTTTGGGTTTATACCCCTAAGCTTACAGGCATCGTTAAAATAGCGCTCACTTTCTTGAATAAGAATCTCTCTAAACTCCTCTGATTTTTTGCGTCGTGTAGCCAGCCATTCGATCTTATCATACGTCGCCTCCACATTCGGGGTACTACTTTGTCCCGTTCGTACATAGATTTTTGTGTTGTCAGAAACCCGATGAGGCGTCAAATGGCTTTCCGAAACGCGGACCACAATAAACGTCTTCCCGTTCATTGGATCGCATACCCTTACCTCTGGAAAAACAGGCTCCTTTATGTGGGACAAAATGACACTCTCGATTTTTTCCTCGTATTTCAGCGAGGTATCGAAGTTGAAACCCTCAAACGGAGCCACTGGCTTGCCGCTTGGAGCGTCGACTCCAATAATCAAAATGCCGCCGTAGGTGTTTGCAAAAGCGGCCACGGTTTTTGCGATTTTCTCGTTAGAAAGTGAAGCGAAATCGCGTTTGTATTCGAGGATGAATCCCTCCGAATACCCCGCCGCGCAGAAATCAATGATGTCCTGATACGTTATTTCGTTAATAGGTTTCGTGTAAAGCATATCAAAATAATTTTCTTATATTTGAAGGATTCTGGCGATCCTTCTCTCTTTCCCCTTAATATCCTTCAACAATTTTTATCCAATAAGACCACCTGCGTAAACAAATGTATAAACATCTTTGTCGCGCTTAAAAATTTTCTCCGTTCCTGCCATTTCTTCTATTGAACCGGTAAATTCCTCCCGTTCTAAATCTTCTGCTTTATCTGGCTCACAAATATATTTATAATCCCCTTTCTCCCATTCTACTTTTTGCCAAGTTCGTGCTTTTTCCCAATTATCCAAAAGAGCTTGTCGAAGAATTGAATCCAATTCTTCTTCTTTCATCTTTTTAAAATTCCCATAGTAGGACATACTCCAGACCGCCTTATCTTGATAATAAACAGCTTCTAACCCCGTAAATATTCCATTGCCGGTGTAGTAAACATCGCGATAAGACCAATCATCTTCCTCATACTCTAACTGGTCGGAATCCTTAAAAACTGGCTTTACTTTACCACCGCCGCCAGCATAAGTTTTCGTCCGTGCTTTAAGCAAAAATTGTAATAGTTTTTCTTTGTCCATAAATTTATTTCTCAACTTGTCCTGAATTTATTGATTTTTATATCGACTTAAGCTTCCTTTTTATACTCCGTATCTCTTGAATAGCTTTTTTGTGACGTTGACTTATTCTTCCTCGTAAATATTTTTTAATATTTTTTATTTGGCTCTCTATTTTATGGCCCTTTCTCCTTAGCCTCCTGTCGGCTGTTAGGTTAAACCTCTGCAACCTTTTCTCCAGCGCCTCTTGTTTTCTAATTAATCTCTTTATTTTCCATTCTTCGGCATATCTTTTTCTTAATTCCGGGGAGAGCATTTTGAATATTTTTTGTAGGCAGGTCTTGCAAATAAATTTATAAAATCTAATCTGCGATTTTTGAGAAAAATAATTTTTGGGCCTGTAACCAGTGGGGGCGAACTCTCTATTCCAATAGCATTCACAAATTGCGCATTTATAATAACCCAATCGATCCATTAAACGAATAACATTTATTTCATCGGGATTCGTTTCCACTGACGGAGCCACCTGTTTAAGTTTTTCATTCTCGACATCAATCTGAAAAAGACCAATGCCACTATTTACTGCAATTTCTATTTCTTTTGGTTTAAATTCTCGGGGAGCGGCAAAGAAACATTTATGTGCATAAAATGAAGCTCTTTTAGCCTGATCAATGTGTCGCTGACGATAATTAGGAAGGTTGGGTTTTACTTCTACGGCAATAATTTCTAATTTAGATTGACGAGCCGTCCCAACATCTTTAAAACCGATAACATCCGCCTGAACTCCACCTATACCCATACATAAAAATCCTGCTTTTAGCTTTCTCCATTTTGCTTCCGGATTAGAACAAATGTAGCTATACTCCTTCTTTTCTAATCCTTCTTTAACTATTTTCCATAATTTTTTTTCTGCTATTTTTTTAGCCATATGTTTTTAATTTATTTTTCAATCATTTCTTCGACTTTTTGGTTGGTTTCAGGTTGGGATTTTTGGATTACAGAGTACGTGATCATACTTGCATAGTACTACTTCCCGTAATGTGAAACTTGTTGTACAACCATTCAAATATTTCATTAATACGTTTCACAGATCTAGTACTTAAAGAAACACTCCCGACTTCAACTTTTTCTAAAAACATCCTAGCTAGAACATCCTTTCTTCCTTCGGCAAGTTTCGAATTCTTTTCTAGAGCTTTCCCTCTAGGAAATGGCTGATCGAGAACAAACCGATAGAAATCTTGTGAATCTAGAATATCTTCGACGCCGTTACAATCTTGTATTTTCAAAATGTGCTCGTGCGCTAAGTTATCATCCTTCTCGTAAAATTCGTTTTTTAACTGGGTGTACGCCCTGCGTCCAGACTGAGCATCGTCGTCAAAAACGGCCTTATAGTTACACCCCCAACCAATCAATACACTAACAAGGTTAGGCACATTATTAACCCCGCACGCGGGGAGAAAATAAAGTCTTTCATCTTTATTTAGTAACTTCTTAAATGACGAAAAATAGTAATGATCACTAATGCCTTCTACTACAACATTTAGTCTTTTTGCGTCTAATAACGACCCAACACTATGAATCCCCATCGCTGTAACCAGGGGTGAAAGTGCATCTTTCGCCCCCTGGTCTGCTCTGGATGCAAATTGAGCAACTGTTTCAACTTTAGTACCTAACTCACGACTGTTGGAAACCACTCTAATCCTTGCAAATTCCTTGCCCTCAGTACCTATGAGGTTGGCGTGGTGGGTAGCATAGATTATTTGTGCACCCCTCTCTCCTAACTCTTCAATTACCCGTTTTACGTCTCGCTGAGCTTTCTCATGTAAACCCTGCCCCGGTTCATCAACCAAAATGACTAAGTTCTTGATGGTTCCTTCCTCTACACCCAAGGCTCGCAGTCGTAAATTAAACGCACTAAACCACCGAAAACCCTTGCTTTTTTGCTCTATGTAAAGAGGATTGCCGTCGTCTCTATCAACCATGAACTCTATTTGCGAAGCACTCTCAGCCGGGGTTTTGGGTACTATATTGACAATAAAATTATACTTTCCACCTTCCTCAAGTTTTTGCGTCCAATATTTATTTAAATCATCTCCAGCTTCTCTCTGTAATCTTAGTTCTTCGCGTTCTATAGCCCTTGGTTCTTTTTTTACAATACTTGTAAAGTCCACACCAAAAACTTTTTCGAAGTCGGTGACAGCCAAGTATTTCTTCACTTCAGCGATGGTTACTACCCCTGGCAGTAGAGCATCAAAAGAGTCAAAGAAAATGAAGTTTCTAGTTTTATCAAGAACGAATTTTTCAAGTCCATCTAAATTATTAACACTGGGTTTATCCTCCTCACCTCCAACAACCTCTGCTTGGACTTTCTGTTGCTGTTCCGCCTTGACACTCTCACCATCCGTTTCAGGGAAAAACTTTTTCAATAATTCGGCGGTGTCGCCAGAAAAATAGATTTCATCTAGAGCATCTTCATTGATACTCCCGCGCACGAATCCAATTATCCGATTTCTCTGCAGAAACTTTTTCAATGCTTCGTTATGAGTTACTTGAAATATTTCTTCTATCTCGGGATCATTTAATAGAAATCTACAAATCACCTCTGGATGTTCTTCCTTGCGTCTCTGCAATCTCTCAAAATTCTTTGACGGGCCGTTTTCGAAAAAATCCAGAGCTTCAAGGACTGCACTTTTACCGGCCTCATTTTGTCCAGCTAAGACTAAAATATTGTCAGCTTCTGAAAGGCGACACTCACCAGTATCGATTACCGATTTAAATTTCTTTATCCTAAACGAAATTAACTTCATACCTTTATGTCTTCAAAAACCAAATTTTTGCCCTTTTTGTGACCATTTTACCAAAAAATCCGGGGAGGGCCCCGGCGGAGGTTTTTACCTAGGTCGCGGGGCGTTTGCCCCTTTTTATAATTATAGCGGATTTTTGAGGGAAATTCAAGATGGATTACTGTGGATAACTTTCGGTTTTCTTTCGGGTCTGTATGATATAATAACAGCATACCGAAAATAAACCGAAAGTGGGGATAAATATGACGCAGCTAACTAAACCTCAAAAAGAAATATTGGATTTTATAAAGGATTATTTCAACAAAAAAGGATACTCCCCCATTCAAGAGGAGATTGCTAAAAAATTCCGCCGCTCTCTTGGGACAGTTCATGAACATTTACAAAAACTCCAGGAAAAAGGCGAAATCCGGCTGAATAAAAACCAACGCCGAGGGATTGAAATACTCAGGTCAAGTCCTATGGTTCAAGTTCTTTTACTTGGAACAATCACCGCCGGCCAGCCATTAACTCTATTCGATACTCCAACAGAAACAATTGCAGTTCCAAAAAGCAGAATCCCAGCATCATCTGAAATTTATGCTCTACGCGTAGTTGGAGAAAGTATGATTGAAGAAAATATTCACGATGGGGATGTAATTTTAGTCCGACAACAAAGCGTAGCCGAAAACGGCCAAAAAGTGGTGGCACTTATAGATAATTACGATACAACCCTGAAAACATTTTACAAAGAAAGAAATCAGATTCGCCTTCAACCAGCTAATAAGAACTTCGAACCGATAATTATCAAAAAGGGCGAAAAGGATTTCGCGATTCAAGGCGTTGTTTTAGATGTGATAAGAAACGAAGAAGAATTACAAGCAGAAAAGATCTTAACTTATAATAGGAAAATAAAAAATGAGCAAAAATTGCCTCTTAACAAAATTATTTTGGGCGATGCTGTTGAAGGACTGAAAAAATTGCCAAGTGATAGTTGCGACGTTATTATTATTGACCCGCCATACAATATTGGTAAAGATTTCGGGAATAATTTTGATAAAAGAGAATTAAATGACTACGTAGCATGGAGTAAGAGCTGGATAAATGAAGCAATAAAAATAATGAAACCGACTGGGACAATGTTTATTTACGGTTTTAGTGAAATTTTAGCTTACTTGTCTGTAGAAATCCCCATAAATAAAAGATGGCTTATCTGGCATTATACAAATAAAAATGTTGCTTCTCTTAACTTCTGGCAAAGGAGCCATGAAGCAATTGTTTGTGCTTGGAAAAATAGGCCTATTTTTAACAGAGATGAGGTCAGGGAGCCTTATACCGAAGGATTTTTAAATGGGGCGGCCGGAAAAGTAAGAAAAGGCACTTTGGGACGTTTCAGTAGAAACGGTAAAGAAACGATTTATAAAGCCCATGAAAACGGCGCTTTGCCGAGAGACGTTATAAAAATACCGGCTCTTGCCGGCGGCGCCGGTATGATTGAAAGATGGTTTTTGTGCAAAACTTGCAATGATGTTTTTGAGCCACAAAAACTGGAAGAACATCTAAGGCACGAAATAATAAAACACCCGACTCAAAAGCCTCTTGAATTAACAAGAAAATTAATCAAATCGGCAATGCCAAAAAAGAATGGGCTTGTTTTGATACCATTTGTCGGCAGCGGTTCTGAATGTGTGGTAGCTAAGAAACTGGGACAAAATTATATCGGTTTTGAAATAAATCCCGATTACGTAATGATGGCGGAAAAATGGCTTAAAATAACGAAGGGTATACCGAAGTTACTTTAATTTGCTACTTTTCAAAAATTCAATCAATCCTTCTCCTAATTCTTTAATAGGTATAGAAACGCTTATAAGCTTTTCTTTATTCGAAAAATAACCGAATGGAATTGAATACCATAATTGATTTGACATTTTAAACACTATTTTGGCATCAAAACCCAAACCTTCTTTCAATTCGTAACCGCTTTTAGTTTTCTTCCAATTTTTTGTATTAAGCATGACGGATGGTGCTAACTTCGTAGCGGGTGTCTTAATAACAAGATAATTTAGAGTTTTATTTGTTTCATTTATTTCTCTTGTGCAAATTAAATAAAAATCAAAATTCTTATGCTGATTTTTGATAAAATCCAGTTTGTCTTTTAATGTATTGAAAGTCGTTAAACGATAAGAAGAAACTGTAAGCAGGCCTTCTTTTATAACGCCTCCCTTAGCAGATATTTTTGAAACAGTATTGTTAATCCTTGCTTTTATATCAACGCTCTTTTCGTGCGACTGAGAATCCCACTCAACATTATTATCACCATACATAAAAACAAGAGTAGCCCATATTAATTCTTCCCAGCTTGCGTCCTTAATAGGAATTCTGGTAATATCGGATTTAAATTCTATTAATTTCTTAATAATATTTGAGAATTTTTTATCATCAAAACTCATACGTTTAATATACTTTATTTGGTATCCAATCTCAATAATTCTCTCTGCTGTTCAACTTTTGGTAAATCCTTAATTTTCATACGCTACAGCTTAGTTTTATCCTACCCCTCCTCCGCCTAAAAATAAAGAAATCTCCTTGAGCGAATATTGCCGAAGGAGCGTCCTGCCTACCGGCAGGCAGGCAAAATTACCGAGCACGGAGGAAAGGCATAGGAATTTATCGCTGTCTGAATCCCCCGAGCCGTGCCGAAGGGTTAAGTTCGATAAATTCCGTTATGCCTGACGACAAGCGAGGATTATTTTAGCGAGTGAGGCTTATGAGGGAGAGGAGATTTCTTTGTTTTGGTTAAATCTTGGGGATGAATTTCTTGAAAATGTCGCCGAGCTTTTCCACCACCCCCACCTTCACGTCCCCCTCGTCCCTTACCGGATGCTTCGAGATTATCTCCCGCGGCGGCGTGTGAAGATCCTTTAACGAGCCGATAACAAAATCCAGATACTTTTTCTGTTCGTCGGCGCTCTTGCCGTCCATATCCTCCTTGAGCATCTTCCGGCAAGTCCCGAGCGAGCGAGCCACGAGCGCCTTGAAAGAATATTCCTCCAGATATTCGCGCGCCTTAGAGTGCTGGGCGTGGAAGAAGATGGCCGAATAGACCAGAGGCAGGGCCACCCCGAACTCCAACCAGGAAGCCGCAGCGAAGCCCGTGCCGGTCGTAAGCCCGATGAATATGAGAACCGCCACCAGAAAGAGAATGACGATGTTCGCGATGAACCAGCGCAACCACCGGTCCCTGGATTCCTCAACTTCCCGCTTCCGCTCCTCAAAGACGCGCCAGAGCGCGTCCGTTTCCGGAATGTTCATCTGGTTTTGATTCTGAATATCTTTTTCCATAAAAGGCGAATACTTGGTTACATTATAGCATCCTTCGATGCCACTCAGGACAAGCCCTTCGGCGGGCAGGGAGAGGAGATTTATTTGGCCGAAGCGGCTCTCTACTTTGCGGCGGGGTTTTTCAATTAAATAAAAAGGACGGTTACGCACTTTATGCGAACCGTCCTCAAATACTACCCTCTTCCACGACGCCTAGTTGGGCGTCCATTGGATACCCATGTAGAGCAACCAACGATTCTTATTATTGTTCCAGGTCACGCTGCTTAAGATTTTCAAATTGTCCAACACTTTCGCAGCGTAACTGATGCCCGGAAGCTTATTCCAAGGTTCGTCCAAGAAATTGAGCATCGCGAAACTCAATTCTATAGCACCGATGTTCAATCGCGCATTGGCAAAATATCCAAGCAAAACTTTCTCTGGATTCGGCTTGCCATCGTACCGCTTATCATTTGGCTCCCAAGCAAAGAACGCCGGCCATTGCAAAGTACTGAACGTAATCTGTTGGCCAGCAACGGTAGCAACGGGAATCTCCAAATTTATGAATGGCCCAGCCCAAGGAGCTCCCTGGAAGTAACCAACCGATGCGGCCGTCAGGATATTCGTTGACGAGCCGAATCTCGGACCGCAGATAACCCAAGCCTGTTGTTGCTGAGCAGTGAATTCCAGAAAACGCGAACTGTCTGCGGGAGCCAGCCGGATAGTTCCGGCAATGCCACTTGTGACCGCATTTTCGCCTGACCCGATGGTCAGTGACTGGACTTCGTATGGACCGACCCGTTGAGCTGCAACCGGTGTAACGAGAACCGACAACGCCAGAACAAACATGGCTATAAAACATAAACACCGCGGTTTTTTCATAACCGTACCTTCCTGTTATTCTGAATGAATCTGATTAATTAATAATACAAGGTGCTAAGCTTCCATATATTACACAATATTATTATTTCTGTCAATACCTTACTACTTTGCGGCGGGGTTTGAAAAATCCGCGGAAATAAAAGCCCCGTCGGTTATTGAACCAACGGGGGTAAATCTATTTTGTTTCTTCGCACCACTCTCTGGCGTTCTGAAACATCTGAAGCCAGGGCGATGCTGCGAGTTCCCGATCCAGCTCGGCAGGCAGCCAAGCCCATTGCCATTTCAGGAAAGTCCGTTCCGGGTGAGGCATCATTGCCAGATGCCGGCCATCGGGCGTACAGAGTCCGGCGATTCCCAGGGGCGATCCGTTCGGATTAAAGGGGTACTTCTCCGTTGCTTCCCCTTCGTCATCAACATAGACTATGGGAGCCAGATTTTGATTGATGACTTCATCCAGTATTGCCGGATCTGGGAAATAAGCCTTCCCTTCGCCATGAGCAACCCAGATGCCGAGAACCGAATTAGCCATGCCTTTGAGCATCATGGCCGGACTTTTCAGAATCTTGACGGCAGCCCAGCGAGACTCAAATCTCCCGGATGAATTTCTCACAAATCGGGGCTGTTTGTCATCGGGAATGCCTGACCACGGCACCAAGCCAAGAAGAGCGAAAAGCTGACAGCCGTTGCACACTCCCAAGGAAAAAGTATCAGGACGGTTATAAAACTCCTCAAACATTTTCCTCAACCGCTCGTTGAATCTGATGGTGGCTGCCCAGCCTTTGGCGCTCTCCGGCACGTCAGCATAAGCAAAGCCACCAACTGTCACCAAGCCCCGGAAACGCTCCAGTGTAATCCGGCCGCTGACAAGATCAGTCATGGTGATATCCCACGGCCTGAAACCAGCCAGCCAGAAAGCCGAAGTCATTTCCCTATCACCGTTACTTCCCTCCTCCCGAAGAATTGCAACCTCAGGCTTTTTATCACCAAAAAGAAATCTTGTTGGCGTATCCTTCGGATTGAAAGAAATGAAGTAAGTAGGGCCTTGCCGGTCAAAGATGTTCCGCTTTTCCTCGTCGGCACAAGCCGGATTCTTCTGGAGTCGCTCGATTTGATAGGATGTCTCTTCCCACCACTGGCGAAGAGCCGGCATCTTTGCATTAAGAACTGTTTCGCGATTATAGGTAACGAAAGTTCTCTTCTCTTCCTTGGTCTCGCCAATAATAATCGCAGCGAGATTGAAAGAGTTGAGAATCTCCAGAACCTCTTTAGTATCCTCGCATTCCAATACCAGTCCTAATTCTTCCGAAAAGAACCGCGCCAGCGGTTTCGGAAAATCTTCCATACGAACGTCCCAGCCGCAGTTGCCGGCAAAGGACATCTCAAGCAACGTAGTGATGATGCCGCCGTCAGAGATATCGTGCCCGGCCAGAATGAGATTTCTTTCAATGAGTTCCTGGCCGGCATTGAAAGCGTTTCTGAGACCTTCGGCGTCATCAACGTCCGGTGATTCGCTGCCGATCTGTTTGCAAACCTGAGCTAACACCGAACCGCCGAGACGAGCTTTACCTCTTACGATATCAACAAACACAAGCTTGCTTCGGCCGGGTTTCTTGATGTCAGGCGTAACCACCTTTCTGATGTCAGGCACCGTCGCATAAGCGGAAACGACAAGCTGTCTCGGGGATTTCACGATTTCGTTCCCGACCCGAGTCGCCATTGAAAGACTGTCTTTCCCGCCGTCAACAGCAATGCCTAATTTAATCATAAGGTCTGCCTTGGCTTGAACTGCTTCATAAAGAGCCGCTCCTTCACCGGGAAGTTTGGGTGCCCACATCCAGTTGGCCGAGCACTTAACGTCCTGCAGGCCGCTGATTTTGGCCCAAACCAGATTAGTAAGGGCTTCACCAACTGCCATTCGGGCCCCGGCTGCCGGATTGACGAGCATCTTTATCGGCTGTTCGCCTATAGAGGTGGCGGCGCCGGTTAAACCGAAGTGACTTTGGGCTACTACAGCCACATCGCTCACGGTGAGCTGAAGCGGGCCGCAGCATTGCTGCCGGGCAATGAGTCCGGTAACGCTCCGGTCAACCTTGCTGGTCAAAAATCTTTTGGAACCGACCGCAAGATTGCGAAGCACCCGATAGAGCGCTTCGCCAACAGTGAGACCATCGGGAAGAGAGAGGGGCTGAAGAACGTTTTCAATTCTTTGGTCATGAAAAGTCTTCTGAGGTATGCCCTCTAAAACCTTCCTCAAGTCAAGATTAACCGGCGTAGTGTCATCTTGTTCATCATGAACCACAAAACGACCGTCGCCAGTAACCTCGCCGAGAACTTCGCAGTTTACTTTCTCCCTCTCGCAGATTGATTTGAATTCATCAATCCGGTCGGGCCAGATAAGAAAACCGTGACGTTCCTGATACTCGGCTACCCAAATTTCAGTTTTTGACATTGTTGGATCGCCGAGATTGATTCGCCTCAGTTCCACTCTGCCGCCGGCTTTCCCAACCAGCTCTTTGAGAACATTGGCCGGTCCGCCGGCTCCCTGGTCGTGAGCAACAACAATCGGATTTTGGTCACCCATTTCCACGCAGGTTCTGATGACGCGGTATCCCTTTTGTTCCATTTCAGCGTCACCGCGCTGGACTGCCTTGAAATCCAACTCTGCCGTATTGTCTCCTTGAAGCATGCTGGAAGCCGAACCGCCGCCAAAACCGATGTTATAAGCGGGTCCGCCAATTTGAACAATAAGCATACCTTTCTGGGGTTCTCCCTTCTCAGTATGCCTGTCGTCAATCTGGCCGATGCCGCCGGTAAACATTATCGGCTTTATCCAGGCCCAACGCTCGCCATTCGGCAACCGCTGGTCAAAAGAACGAGTGAAACCGAGAATCATGGGTTCGCCGAACTTATTGCCATAATCACTGGCACCGTCGCTGGCCCGGATTTCAATGGTAAGCGGGTTGGCAAGATCAGACGGATAGACCGCATCTTTATCTTCCCACGGCAAATCGTAGCCAAGGATAAGAAGACTGGCCACGCAATAACCAACTGTGCTAGCAATCACCAAAGACCCTCGGCCCGTGTTCATGAGATCCCTGAGTTTCCCGCCATCACCGGTTCCTGCTCCCTGAAATGGTTCAACACCAGTCGGAAAATCGTGAGTCTCCGCCGTAAAAATGATGTGATAACGAACTTTCCTTTCAACAAAAGGAGAAGGTCTGCCCGGAAACTCAGGCACAATTATCCAGCAATCGTAGCCCCGGATGCCGCTGGAATTATCTTTGTAAGCAATGATGCTGTTTGAAGGATTGGCTTCCAGAGTGGATTTGACGATTTCCAACAGAGACTTGGGCATGGCTACGCCGTCAATGATTTGCTTCCCTTTGAAGTAGCCGTGCCGGGAATGCTCGCTGTTGGCATTGTCCAAATCCCTTATCTCCACGATGGTCGGATTTCGCCCTTCCTCTTCAACAAAATACCGGTAATAGAATATTTTATCCCACTCATCCATGGCCAAACCCGGAATCTCGTTGAAAGCGGCCGGACCTTTTTCTCTGAGCGGAACTTCAAAAACCGGTTCCGGTACTATTCCCGTCTCAAAGGTTCTAAGCGACTGCCGGTAAATGCGCTCCGTCATCCGATCGTGATGTTCTCCGGCAAACCGCTCTCTGTCATTCCCCGGAGAAAGAAAATGACGCCGGGAACGCTCAATGCGGGAAATCTTACTCAGTCCGCAGTTGTGACAGATGGCAACGAGATTGGTGGAATAAGCAGTAGCGAAATTCAGGCGGGGGCCAAGTTCCAGAATTTTTTCTCCATCGGAGAAAAATGACTTGGTCTTCACCGTTTCCGATACAAAACCCTCGGCAAGAATAAACTTCAAAGCGGAAAGTTCTTCCGGCGTCAGCGGTTCTGACGCCTCCACGTTAAAGCAGTACTCTAACGTGGGGTCTCTTTTCAGGAAAAAATGCTCCATGGTTCTACTCTCTCCTTTCTAGATTTTCAGTATATTCTTAATTATTCTGATTAAATTCAGTTTCTTTTAATAATGATTTTCAAAGGACAAAATCTGCCTTTAATTTACCACGTTTTCAAAAATCTGGCAAGGCCGGGGTGCATTATTTAATGCTTTTTATCCAATCAGTAATTATCCTGGCAAGAATAGTTTCTCTTTTCGCAAAGCCGTGACCGGCGTTACGAATGACTGCGCTTCGGAAATCTTTCGTTGAATCGGCGTTATTTTCAAAGACCTGAACCAGTTCCTCGGCTTTCCGGTCCAAATATTCATCCTTTTCGCCAACAATAACAAAAACCGGCACTTTAATGCTTTTTAATTCTTTGAATTTGCCTTTGGGATTATAGTATTGGAAAACGTCTTCCCTGCTCCCCGGCGTGTATAAACTCAAATATCTTCGGGCGGTAATTATTTTGGAGCTGATGTCTGACGGAACAAACTCGTCCATATGATGTTTGGAAAACTTTTTTACTTTTTCCAGGACGGCATTAAACCTTCTGCCCAGTTCTTTCATCTGGCCAACCACATCGCTTAAGGGGCCCAAAAGCGCAAGACCAGCCACCCGTCTGTCTTTTGTTTTGTAAAGATGATACAAAACCTTGTTGGCGCCGGTTGAATGACCGGCTAAAAACACTTTTTTATACCCTTGGGAGCGGACAAATTTGATGCAAGCGTCAATGTCATAAACGCAATGTTCAAATCTTTCAAAACCAGCGCCGCCAAGCATCCGCTTTTTGGTTTCCCCCCGTTTTTTGTAAAATCTGGATACGACGTCGTGGCCGCGCGTATTAAAAGAAACAAAAGCAATGCCGTTTCGGTAACAAAAATCAGCAAGAGTTAACATATTTTGATGGCCGCCATAAAAATTACCGCCCAAGCCGTGAACGAAAATAAGAGCTTTCCCCGATTTCCTTTTCGGCTCCGCAAAAACGCCGTCCAGCTCAATGCCGTCTCTCGTTTTGATTCTTTCCAAGGTGAAATGAATTTTCATAGTGGGCGTTGCTGGGATCGGACCAGCGGCCTTTGCGATGTGAACGCAACGCTCTACCACTGAGCTAAACGCCCTTTATTAAATTAAAGCAAATAAAAATTTCTTCCTCAAGCCAGACTTCAAAACAATTCTTCAGCGAAGCCCTTGAGCCCCGAAGGGGCGAGGTGAGCGAGCTATTCTGCCAAAGGCAGAATCTAAAGCGAGCGAAGGGTTGAGTCCGCTTTAGGCGGACGAAATCGCCCGAGCTGAAGAGGTCTGGTGGAGGAAGAAATTTTTATTGCAACTCCACGGTGGCGCCGACTGTCCCGATGCTAAAAGCATCGCGGATCCACGATTTCGCAAAGCGAAATCGGGACTTCCTCATTATTGCAACTCGACAGACGCCCCCACACTCTCCAGTTTCTTTTTCATTTCCTCGGCGTCTTCTTTTTTAAGACCCTCTTTCACCACTTTTGGCGCGCCTTCAACAATATCTTTTGATTCCTTAAGACCCAACCCGGTGATTTCCTTAACCACTTTAATGACGTTGATTTTCTGGTCGCCGCCGGCTTTAAGCACCACGTTGAAAGCGGTTTTTTCTTCCTTGCCCGCCGAAGCTTCAGCGGAGGCGGGGGCGGCAACGGCTGCGGCCGAAACGCCGAATTTTTCCTCAAGCGCTTTTACAAGCTCGGAAAGTTCCAAAACCGACATTGATTCAACTTTTTCGATTATATCCTTAAATTTTTCTGCCATATTTTTATAAATTTTACAAAAATTTATCTAAAAATATGAGCATCCCGTTAATTTTCGAAGAAAATTGTTCGGGACTACATATTTTTTGCTTCGACCATTTTAGTTTTCTCATTCAAGACGAATAAAAACTTTTTTATGGGAATGGTAAGCATAAAGGCAAGCTGACCAAGCAATGCTTCCCGACCGGGCAGCCGGCCGATTCTTTTCACGTCTCCGCCCTCAATAAATTTCTTTTCCTTAACGTCAAAGCCGCCCAGAATTTTGAACAAATCCTTTTTATCTTTGGAAAAATTGTAAACCGCGCCGGCTGTCTCAACCAAATCTTTTGGCGAAAAAACCACGCCGGTCTGACCGGCAAATTTCTTCGGGTCAAACTCAATGCCTTGTTTTTCAAAAATAAGCTTTAAGAGCCGCTTCTTCACCACGGTAAAACCGGCGCCAATTGCTTTCAAGGTTTTTCGCAAAGTGTTTATATCGTTTACCGGAATGCCGGCAAAGTCGGCAATGACAACTGTCTGGCTTTTTTTCAAATCTTCAACGCCCTGCTCTATTGCTTTTGTTTTTTGAACTCTGGTCTTGGGCATGGCTGTGAAATTAAAAAACGGCCCTGAGCCGTAGACTTGCATCCTCTAGCTTCTGGCTACATCCTCGACGGGTCTTATGGACGCCCGCTGTCTACGGATTTTCTTTACTTTAGCAAACTACAATTCTTTGTCAAGGTCTTCCAAGAGCTTTTTGGCCTGGGCTGACAAATGCTTCGGAGTTTTCAAGTTAAAGGAAATGTAAAGGTCGCCGCGGCTCAAACTGCCCCCAAATGCGCCAAACCGGGGCATGCCGCGACCCGAAATCCGCAATTTGTCTTTTAAACTGAAGCCAGCCGGGATTTGAATATGAAAATTTCGGCCGCCAATGTCTTTTATTTCAATTTCCCTGCCTAAAGCGGCTTCGGTAATGCTTATGTCTTTTGACGTATACAAATCGTCTTTTTTGCGCTCAAAAACCGGATGGGCTTTAACTTTGACAATAACGTATAAATCGCCGGCCGCCGTGCCTTGCTCGCCGGCCTCGCCCATACCCGCAATTTTAATAACCTGACCGTCTTCAACGCCCGGCGCAATTTCAACCGCTGCCTCCCTCACGCCCAAAATCCTGCCAGTGCTTTTGCAAGCCTTGCAGGACGCATTTGGTTTTTCGCCGCGGCCGCGGCAATCAGGACAAGATTTAACCTGGGAAAAATTGCCGAAAAAAGTTTTGCGCTGCTCGCGAATTTCACCCTTACCCTGACAAACCGAACAAACGGTAAACCCTTTATTTTTATCATAACCGGCTCCGCCGCAAGTGCCGCAAGGGACATAAGTATTGTATTTGATTTTTCTTTTTAAACCGGCAAAAGCTTGTTCCAGCGTTAATTCCTGAATCAATTCAATGTCAGAACCGCGAGTATAAGTCTGTCTTCTCGGCCGGCCGCCAAATTGCTCAAAAATGCTTTCAAAAACCTCGCCCAAGTCGCCCAAATCGCTTCCCAAATCAACGTTCCAGCGAAAGCCGTCGCCGCCAAAACCAAAATTTTCCCAGCCGGGCATGGGTCCTCCTCCGCCATAAGCGGGTCCGCCTCCGGCGGAAAAAACCTGGCCAAACCGGTCGTATTGAGACCGTTTCTCGCTGTTTGATAAAATCTGATAAGCTTCGTTTATTTCCTTAAACTTGGCTTCATTGCCGTGAATTTTATCAGGATGATGCTGATGAGCGAGCCGGCGATAGGCCTTTTTAATTTCTTCGGCTGAAGCGCCGGGCTTCACGCCCAAGACTTTGTAATAATCCTTCGCCATAGATTTATGATAAAATTACAAATTCGCGGCTTCTGGCTTCCAAAGCAATATGGGCGAAATTGGTAAGCACCAAAAACCTGAAAACAAGGAAAGCGCAGAAGTTAATGAACCAATAAAACAAAACCACCAAACCGCGCAGGGTTAAAAAGAAAAGAACGGCTATCGCAATTTCTATGCCCAGCTGAAATTGCGGCGGCAGACCCGCAAAATATCTTTTAAACGACTTGGTGGCCACTTCGGCAACCGTGTCTTGGGAATTAATCGGCCCCAGACTTTTCTCCAGCGAACTTTTGATTTCTTCGGATGCCGTGGCCACAAGCCCCTCGCGCACTTCAGGCAAATACTTCATAAAATCAGGCTGCATGCTTTCCAGCCGCGACTCCGTGAATTTTTTTATAAATTCGCCGAAGGGTTTCTCCAGTGAGATGTCGGGAATCCAAAGACGCAGGAGCGGCTCGGTGCTTTGAATCAAGGGTTTGATGACCAGTTTTTCCAGAGATTGAAGAGCGTCGCCCCGCTCAAAAGCCGCCACGTAAAAAACCGCGCTCATAAAAATAAGAATTCCGGTTACGACTTTCGGAGTTACTCCCCGGCTCACCGAAAAAAATTTAATCTCCAGCAGGTTCATCAAAATATTTTTACCCTGTTTGATGCCGGTTGCTCCGAAAATCAAAAACAAGAAAGCGCCGCCAAGCAAAACGAACGACGGTTCGGGATAAACATAATAATAAAGGGGAGCAATAAGCGCCAAGCTTTCCAAAAAAACAATAAAAACGATTTTCCCGCTGCTCTTAATGAAAAATGCGTTAAGGACCGCCAGAACCAAGAAAATCAAACAAGCGCCGAGTACCCACCAGAGAGAAGCTATCCCTTGAAGAAACTGAACAAAGAAAAAACTTAAAGTGGCGGCAACCACTGTTCCTAAAAACCCCAACAAAACTACTTTCGGGATTGATTTATCAACCTCAACTTCAATTGGCGGTCGGCTCAGTGGAGCCGGGCTCGTTTGGTTCATTGCCTTTATGATACAATGATTCGCCTATTTTTTGAAGTTCCAAGGAAAGTTCTTTGGCGGCGGCTTTGATGACCTCGGCATCAGCGTTGTCTTTTACCTGCCGTAAGGCCTCGATTTTTTTATTAATGCCCTCCCGAATGTCGGCCGCTATTTTATCGCCGGCTTCGCGGAGACTTTTTTCGGAAACGTAAATCAACGATTCCGCCTGATTCCTGGCTTCAATCAACTCCTTTTTTCTTTCGTCTTCGGAAGCGTGTTCGGCCGCCTCTTTTTTAAGACGCTCAATCTCTTCTTTGTTCAAACTCGTTGAGGCCTCAATCTTTATTGATTGGGATTTGCCGGTCGCTTTATCTTTGGCGCTCACGCTTAAAATACCGTTGGCGTCAATGTCAAAGGTCACTTCAATCTGAGGCATGCCCCGGGGCGCCGGCGGAATGCCGTCCAAAATGAAACGGGCCAAGGTTTTGTTATCAGCCATCATCGGCCGCTCGCCCTGGCCGACGTGAACTTCAACCGAGGTCTGGTTGTCGCCCGCCGTTGAAAATATCTGGGTTTTGGCCGTGGGAACAGTGGTATTCTTGGGAATCATCGGCGTGGCCACGCCACCCAAGGTTTCAATGCTCAAAGTAAGAGGCGTGACGTCCAAAAGTAAAATGTCTTTAACGTCGCCCTGAAGAATTCCGGCCTGGACCGCGGCGCCCACCGCCACCACTTCATCGGGATTAATGCCCTTGTGTGGCTCTTTGCCGAAAAGTTTTTTCACCGCTTCCTGCATGGCCGGCATCCGGGTTTGGCCGCCGACCAAAATTACCTCGTCAATGTCGCCGAATTTGAGTCCTGCTCCTTTTGGCGGCGCAGCGGTTACGGCTTCTTTTACCAGTTCAAGGGAACGGTCAATGAAATCGTGAACCAAATCCTCAAGTTTGGCCCGGCTTAGTTTCAATAAGAAATGTTTGGGGCCGGCGGCGTCAGAAGTGATGTAAGGCAAATTAATTTCGGTCTCCATGGCGGTTGAAAGTTCGTGCTTGGCTCTCTCGGCCGCTTCTTTCAAACGCTGAAGAGCCAAAGAGTCATTGGAAATATCTATGCCTTCCTGTTTTTTGTATTCCTGAACAAGATATTCAATAATGCGTTTGTCGAAATCATCGCCGCCCAAATGAGTGTCGCCGCCGGTGGCTTTGACTTCAACGGTATTATCGCCTACTTCAAGAATGGAGATGTCAAAAGTGCCGCCGCCAAAATCGTACACAACAATCTGCTCGTTTTTCTCACGGTTCAGACCATAAGCCAAAGCGGCCGCTGTCGGTTCATTAATAATCCGTCTGACCTTAAAGCCGGCGATTTCACCGGCGTTCTTAGTGGCTTGACGCTGGCTGTCGTCAAAATAAGCCGGCACGGTGATAATGGCCTCTTCAATTTTTTCGCCTAATTTGGCTTCGGCATCAAACTTAAGCTTCTGCAAAACCATGGCTGAAATTTCTTCGGGCTTGTACCAGCGGTCAGCCATTTTAATTTCAACGCCGCCTTGTTCCGAGCTTCTCAAATCATAAGACAGCCAGGATTTATCTTTTTGAACTTCCTGGTCGGTAAACTTGCGACCGATTAAACGCTTCACTGAAAAAATTGTGTTTTTGGGATTAACGACGGCCTGCCGCTTGGCTAAAAGCCCCACCAGTCTTTCATTGGATTTGCTGATAGCCACAATGGACGGCGTGGTCCGATTGCCTTCCTGATTTTCCAAAACGCGGGGCTCGCCGCCTTCCACTATCGCCGTGGCCGAATTAGTCGTTCCCAAATCAATTCCTAAAATTTTTGGCATATTTTTTATTTAATTATTTGTTGTTTGATTTAATTTCGACACTTTTACCCTTGATGGCCTTATTACTTTAAAATTGAGCATGTAACCTTTCTCAACTTCCTCAACAACGGTTCCGGGAGGACTGTCGCCTGAAACTTCGCTTACGGCTTCATGAATTTTCGGGTTAAAGACGTCGCCTTTGGCCACTGAAATTTTTTCCAAGCCGTAACCTTTAAGCAAATCCTCCATTTGGGTTTTAATCAAAAAAAATCCTTTTTGAGCGGCGCTTTCTTTTCCTAAAATCGTAAGTCCTAGATCAAAGCTATCAAGAATGGCAATTAAGTCGCGGAGTAAAGCTTCGTTGCTGAATTTTGCGAGCTCTTCAAATCTCTTTATTTCGTCTTTTTTGTAATTTATAAAATCGGCCTTGGCTCTTTTCCAGCCGTCCAAATATTCATCCCGCGTCTTCTCGCATTTTAAAAGAAGTGCCCGGAGTTCTTCCGATGACGGCGTTTTTGATTCCTGATTTTTTTCTTCGGGCATATTAAAAATTAATGACTGGTGACCTTGCTCATCGCCTTGAATAAACGCAGGGATTTTCTGTAGTCCATGCGTTTGGGACCAATGGCCATGAGCAGAACTTTATGGTTTTTAAAAGACAGTTTTTCGGCAATCAAAGAAAGTTCATCACTTCGGGTGATCGGACTCTGACCAATAAAAACCTTAAGCCACTCGTCCTCGCCTTTTAACCAGTTGGTTTGTTCTTGTAAACGCTCTTTGAGCAATTCAAAATCCTTAATAATTGTCATTATTTCGTTTTTAGCCGCTATCTCAAGCCGCGAAAAAAGTTCGCGGAGGCCGCTTTCGTGCAGCTCATCGAGTTCGCATTCGTAACAAACGCCCAAGAGCCGAAGTTCCTTGGCTAAAGATTCAATAAATGACTCATGCTCGCCTTTTAAAAACTCCCGGGCGAAACTCTCCGCGCCGGGTAAATCAACCGCGCCCAAATTCTCATATTCTTCCAGCAAACCGTCCACAAAAAAACGATAAGCCCGATTGGTCGGGAATCGGCCACCCGAAGGATGATTCTGAAAGAAAAAACCTTTATCGGTTAAATCGTTCAACTCCCAGCGAATCATGGCCGGCTTTATGCCAAAATCATAAAAATGATAAAGGCGCTCCGATGTTACCGGCTCGCCGGTTTTTATGAAATCGTTAATGCCGGCTTCAAGAATAGCTTTGGTTCTCTGCTCCATTATAACAAGTATAGGATTAGCACTCAGGACTGTCAAGTGCTAATTTTTAGGCTACGGGCAAGCGACGGAACTTGTGGCAATATTGCCGACGTTACTTATGCCGAGACGATAACAAGTGCTGTTGGGCGACATCAGGATAATTCCGACTGAAGAGGTGGTAAAACCGAAATCGCCGGTGGATTTGATTTTAGCGCCGGAAACAGGCGAAGTACCCAAACCAATGCTTCCGCCGAAATAAGCATCGCGCCAATTATTGAACGAATTGCCGAAATCATAGCTGTTGTTAGCGTTGGGCACGATGCTGTAATCGAAGTTGGCGGCTGAAATTCGCGAAATGGCGCTTCGCCAAGTCCGAGTGAATTTGGCCTGAGGATTGGTCGTTTTGTAATCCAGCGCCAAATCAACTTGCACTACCGCCAGACCGCCGGAACTTTCAAATTTAGTTACCGAAAAATTACCGATGCTTACCTTGTCATTGGTTAAGGCAATGGCAAACCCGGTCCCCTGCTGGACGTAAACAGCCGTGTTCGAAGCGTCAACAAAAATCTTGGTCGGGTCAAGAGAAGAGGAGAGCATCCGAAGCATAAGAGTTGAACTTGAAACGCCGGCTTCATTCTGAATCATGCTGGAATCGCGCACCAGCTTTTGAATGGTGCTTGCCACAAAAGTGATTTGCTGGTTGACTTCGTTTTGCGATGACTGCCGTATTTGAATCCGGGTGGTTGAAGTTAAAATATTCAGCAAAAAAACAGCGCTTACGGCAAAAATCGCCGTATAGATAAGAATTTCGACTAGGGTAAATCCTCCTTTTATTTTTTTGTTTTGAGCCATCTTTATTTAAATCCCTTTCTTTTTTATAATAATACCATAAAGCAGGTCTCTTAAAAATGTTAAGAAAAATTTACCAAAAAATCCCGTTTTTAGCCCTGGGGATTATCCTTGCTGCTGCTTTGGCTTTCATGCTCAATGCCAGCCGAGGCGACTCCGCCATAATGGACGAATTAGCCCATATTCCGGCTGGCTATGGTTACGTTAAATACCTTGATTACCGTTTAAATCCCGAACATCCGCCATTGCTCAAGGCTTTATCCGCTCTGCCTCTTCTCGGGCTTGACCTGCGGTTCCCGACTGACCATAAAAGCTGGACCCAGGACATAAACGGCCAGTGGGAAACAGGCAATGAATTTCTTTACCAGTCCGGCAACGACGCTCAAAAAATCGTTTTTTACGCCCGCCTCTTCCCGATAATCCTGACGCTTCTAACGATTCTTTTGATTTACGTCTGGTCAAAAGAACTTTTGGGGCGGCGGTGGGCGCTTTTACCGGCATTTCTTTTCGGCTTATCGCCCACCGTGCTCGCTCACGGCCATTATGTCACGACTGACCTGGCCGCCACTTTCGGTTTGCTTATTTCGAGCTACACCTTTTTAAAATTCGTTTTACGCCCCAAGAAACTCAATCTGATTTTAGCCGGCATCTGTTTCGGCATCGCCCAACTCACCAAATTTTCTCTTGTTCTCATCATCCCCTATTTTGTTATTTTGATTGTCGTATTTTGGGCGGCTCAAAAAATCCGTGAGCGGCGCGTTCCTGCTTCCGAAATCCAAATTCAGCCGATTTCAAAAAGTTTTTGGTATTATCTCGGGAGCACCGTTCTCATATTCGTAATCGGTTATGTTTTGGTTTATCTCGTTTATTTCATTTTTACAATGAATTACCCTCAGGATAAACAGTTGAGTGACGCGAGTTTTACCCTTAATTCTTTTTCGCCAAAATGGCTGGGAAATATTGACATCGGGATGATGAAAAGCAAAATCCTCAGACCTTTGGGCGAGTATTTTCTGGGATTCCTCATGGTTCTGCAGCGTTCGGCTGGCGGCAACACCGGTTATTTTCTCGGCGAAGTTTCTTCGGTCGGCGCTTGGTACTACTTCCCAGTGGTGTTTTTGCTTAAAGAACCGATCCCTTCGCTCCTGCTTATACTTTTTGCGATTATTCTCGCTCTCCGAAAAACCTTTTCCAATGCGGCGACTCATGTCCCTAAATCAAAAAGACTCGTTGACTGGCTGGGCACTCATTTCCCGGAGTTTTCAATGCTTGTATTTATCGTAATTTACTGGGTTTACAGCATGCGGAGCCCGTTAAACATCGGCCTGCGCCATCTCTTGCCCACTCTTCCTTTCATCTACATCTTAACTGCCGGCGCCTTAAAATCCTGGTTTAATGCAAACGCGAGCTACCAAAGCTTCATCACAATGATTTTCCAAAAAATAAAGAATCTGCTCCGGGGTTCTTTCAAATTCGGCCTGATTTTAATGCTTTTGATTTGGTATTTTTTTGAAACTGCTCTTGCCTCGCCTCACTTCCTTTCTTATTTCAATGAATTCGGCGGCGGCACGGCAAGCGGCTATCGTTACGTTGTTGATTCAAATTATGACTGGGGTCAGGACTTAAAGCGTTTGAAAGAATGGGTCGAGAATCCGCCAGCTGGCGGAAACGTTCAAAAAATTGCGGTTGATTATTTTGGCGGCGGCAATCCAAAATATCTCCTTGGCGAGAACGTGGCCGAAAACTGGTGGTCAGGACGCGGCAATCCCAAAAACATCGGCATTGATTGGCTCGCGGTTTCAGCGAACACCCTGCAGGGAGCTTTCGGCAAACTCCACCCGGGCCAATCCCGCCAACCGGAAGACGAATACAAATGGCTGAAAGATTTGAGAACGTCGCCGCAAGGTTTTGGCGAACTCCCCCAACCCGACTTCAGAGCCGGCACCTCAATATTTATTTATAAACTCTAAAAAGAAAAAATTCTTTCCTCATCAGCCGAAGTTTCAATTTCAAATAAATCCTCTTTATTTGGAAATAGTATTTTCTGCGTTTAAAAAGCTATAGCTTTTTAAACGCAGAATTGAGGAAAGAAAAAATAATCATCTTCCTAAACGTCCAAATTCTTGACGGCGGTGGCGTTGGCTATTCATAAACCCTGACCGGGAAAAATTCTGTTTCGGGCGGGCCTGAATTTTGAATGACAACTTTAACGGTATAATCGCCGGGGCTCGCCCAGCTGTGGCTCAAAACTTTTGCCTTATCTCCTTCAACCCGGCCGTTCTCTTTGGTACCGTCGCCCCAGTCAATGGAAAAATCGCCGCTGCGATTTACGGAAAAAACCAAAGGCGTACCCATTTTGGCAATAATCGTGGTTGGCGGCGGCGGCACGATAAATCCGGGCGTTTTCCCCAAATCAGAAGCAGTAAAAAAATTTTGGGCGTTCTGAGCGGGAATTGAAGTCTCTCCGACAATCAAAGAATTGGCGGCGCCCGCTATTTTTTCTCCCAAATAAGAAAGAGTTTTGGCGGCTTGTTTTTTAAAATAATTGGTTGTCGCTTCCTGGGCTTCGCTTACAACCTTATCGGCGTACTTTTTTGAAGCTTCAGAAACGGCTTGCCGCGCTTTTGTTTCCGTGCTTTTCACAAACTTTTCCGCGCCGCCGCTGCTCCACCAGCCGTCATAAAGCTTGTAGCCGCCGTAACCGATTACGACTATAATCGCCGCCCAAACAACATACTTCAAAAAAGATTTCATTGAATTTATTGTAATCTGACGACTATTTCTGGTAAATGCGGTTAGGCACCCGTAAATCTATGTAGGTCAGCTCGCCCAAATTAAATTTCTCGGCGAGATTTCTCAGGATATTTTTCAGGTCCGAAGGTATAAAATTCAAATTGAAATAAATTAAAGGGCCGTTTGCAATGCGGGCTTCCCACTCTTCCAGATTCAAATCATTTAAGGCGACTTCCGAAACTTTTAAACCGCTCTCAGCCATAATCTTTACGGTTTCAAAAACGTTGCTAACCCAATCGCTCTTGGGAAGAATGGAGCCGCCTAAAACCAGATTCCGCTTATTTTTGTCATTGATTTTTAAAATCAAAAAACCCTGGACTTCGGCGGCTGGCGAAAAAATTATGCCGGCATCGTCAAAAACATAGCACTGGTTTACCTCTCCTGAAGGCTCGCATAAAATGCCGTAAGGCGAGCGCTCGCGAACAGTCGCTTTTACGCTTTTTCCCCCGAAATCCGTTGTTATTTCCACGTCCTTAACGGCCGCAATGTTCTTAAGAACGAGAACAGAAGGGTTCATCATCCAAAAAAGCATATTCTCGGGCCCAAGCCATTTCAAAAAATCGGTTCTCTTTAAATTCTCCGAAGTCAGGGCAGAAACCAAGACGTCTTTTGAAACCAAACGGCTCCCGACGAGTTCAAAATTTTTGACTTTTAAGGCTTCCGAATAAAAAACAAAGTAAAGAACCGCGGTTAAAACTAAAATGACAAGACAAAAAACCAAAATTAAAACCCAAAAAATCAAACGGCTCTTTTTTTTCTTGGCAGGAAAAATTGAATGTTCCCTAAGCATTAAGAGTTAAAAACATCTCTTTTTATGAGTGGGTTCAACCGCGTTAAAGTCTCGTAGACGCTCGTCTCCGCAAGAATTGCCAAATCGTGAGCAGTTATCGTTTTTTCTTTTTCCCGGCCGATTAAAGTGGCGGTTTCGCCGACTTTCGTCTTAATGCCTTCGGGCAATTCAACTGTGAGCAAATCCATTGCCACTCTGCCCAACACTTTCGCATAATCGCCCCGGACTAAAGTCCGGCCTTTATTTGATAAACTCCTTGGGAAACCGTGCCAATAGCCAACGGGAATAATAGCCGACTTTGTATCGCGGCAGATTTTGCAAGTTAAATCGTAGCCAACGAAATCTCCGGCTTTCAAATTTTTTATCTCACTAATCAGAGCCCGCCAGCTTAAGACCGGCTTTAAGCCGAGATTTCTCCGCCAAATAAGCGAGTGCTGGGCCAGCGCCTCCCCGGTGGGCCAGTAGCCGTATAAACCCATGCCCACTCTTACCAAATCAAAATGCGATTGGGGATAAAGAATTGTTCCGCCGGTGGCGGCAGCATGAAACATTAAATTCTTAAAGCCGGCTTTTAAAAATAACTCTTTGGTTTTTTTAAAAACCTCGATTTGACCCAAAGTGTAATAAGGATAAGTAATGTCTTTAGCGGCGGCAAAATGAGTGTAAACGCCTTTAAACTGACCGTGCGCTTGAGGCCACTGCTTTAAAATCTTTAAAACTTTGTTTAAATCGTCAAAATAAAATCCTTGACGGTGCAAACCAGTATCAACTTTAAGATGAAAATCTGCTTTCACTTTGCTCTCAATTAAAGCCGCCAGGGCCTCAAAATTGGAAACGGTTAAAATAACGTCATCGGCGGCCGCTTCGCTAAGACGACTTGGCAGAGTCGGCCCAAGAACTAAAATCGGTTTCTGGATGCCAATTTCCCGCAAAGTATGCCCTTCGGCCACGCTGTCCACGCAAAAACCCTGAACTCCGAGTTCATCGGCTAATTTGCTGAACACCATAAGACCGTGGCCGTAAGCATTCGACTTAACCACGGCAAAAAGTTTTGTCTTGGACGTCAAAATTGACCGAAAAGTTTTGATATTATTGGCTAAGGAATTTTTACTGATTTCAATCCAGGTTTTGTACTCTCGGCTCTTGACCATTATCCTTATTTTACCCCATTTGAGCGAGGTTTATCTATCTATTGCGGGGATTTTACCTCTTCCGCCACTGCTGGGGCCGGCGGGCTTTGCGGCTGCCGAATTTTTTACGCTCAACCATCCGCGGATCCCGCTTCAGAAAACCATAAGCTTTTAATTTAGGCCGCCAAACCGGATTTAACTCAACGAGCGCCCTGGAAATCCCCAACCGGACAGCTTCGGCTTGAGAATTCAGACCGCCGCCGCTCACTTTAACGCTTGCTTTTGTCGGTTTAAGCGATAGAACTTTAAAAGGGGTTTTGACCGTAAGCTGGTCCCGTTTCAAAGAAAAATAACTTGCCAAACTTCTGCCGTTGACCGTAATCTCGTCTTCTTTAAGACCGGTGGCGCTGGAAAAAACTCTCACCCTAGCCACGGCGGTCTTACGCCTGCCGACTCCCTGAACGTAACGTTCTTTTTTCGGGGCGGCTGATTTAGATTGTTCTGCTTTTTTTGCCATAATTCATATAAAAAAACTTATTCGATGACTAATCTCTTTAATCTCTGGATTCTTAAACGATTCTTGGGAAGCATTAAGTTAACCGCGTGACGTAAAACCCAAGCCGGATTTTTTCTAAAAACATCGCTAAACTTTTTTTCTTTTAAGTGGCCCAAGGGGCCGGCATGGCGGTAATAAATTTTTTGAGTTGTTTTTTTGCCGCTCAAACTGATTCCCTTAATGTTTTTAACAATGACCCGGTCGCCGCCGGCAAGCCGCGGCTCGTAATTCGTGTTTCTCTTGCCTTGCAAAATTGAAGCAATCTCTGACGCTAATCTCCCCAATCTTTTATTTTTTGCATCAACAACGTAATCGGCCATGAATTTATACGAACTCAATAATCGCCATTTTCGAACCGTCATGCTTCCGGCGTTTAACTTTTTTTACAATCCGGGTATAACCGCCCTTGCGGGTTGAGTAACGAGGCGCTATTTCGTGATAAAGCTTATAAGCTGATTTCCTGGGAAGTCTTCGCAAAAGCAAACGCAAGGCCGATAAATTTTGTTTTTTGCCGAGAGTCACCGCTTTCTCAATTGTTTTTTTAAGTTCTTTTGCCCGCGCTTCAGTGGTGAGAATCCGACCGTGCTGAATCAGGTTCCCGGTTAAAATTTTTAAAAAGGCCTTGCGCGGGCCTGTTTTTAATCCAAGTTTCCTGCCTCTTTTTAGATGCCTCATGTGCCGTTTTTGTCTAAAATTTCAAGCTCGTTTGCGGCGTGGAAATTTTAGCCACAAAAACGAGCACCCCGTTAGATAACAAGCAACGCTTTGACGTTGCGCATCGTCCCGGGATTCGACTATTTAATTTTGGTATTGCCTTACACATGTTTCTATCTAACGGGGTAAGGTTTGGTAATGAAAAATTCTGCGCCTTTGGCTTGAATCTTTCAACCAAGCCCTTATTTCTTTTTCTTTGTTTTCTTTTTCTCGACTTGGCTTTCCAGCTCCACCTTTAAAACTTCAATTCCGGAAACCTTTTCAAAGTGGTCTTTTAAAACATTGCCGGCTTTGTGAAACGCCCCGGAAGGACTGATTGAACCGTCGGTTTCTATTTTTAATTTAAGCCGGTTGAAATCCGTTCTGTCGCCGACACGCATATTTTCAACAGAAAACTCTACGTTTCTGATCGGAGAAAAAATCGCGTCCAAAACAATTGCGCCAATGGGCAAACGTTCCGTGTATCTGGTTTCAGCCGGACTGTAACCCCTTCCTTTTTCAACCGTCAATTCCATTTCCAGTTCGGCATTTTTCTTGGTTAAGGTGGCTAAGTGAACGTCGGGATTTACCACTCTAACCAAAGCGGTTGATTCAATGCGACCCGCCTTAACCTCCTCCCCGCCTTTGACGTGAAGCCGCAACACCTGAGGTTCGTCGGCAAAAAAATGGAAACGGACCTTTTTTAAATTCAGCGTAAACTCAACCACATCTTCTTGCATGCCAGGAATGGTCGAAAATTCATGGTCAACGCCTTTAATTTTAATCTGAGTGATGGCCGCGCCAGGTAAGGAAGAAAGAAGTGCCCGGCGAAGCGAATTGCCAACGGTTACCCCGTAGCCGGGATACAGACCCTCAACCGTAAAGACACCGACGTTATTTTCCTCGGAGACTTTCGTAACGCTCACTGTCTCGCTTAAATGACTGTATTTCATATTTTTATCTTGAATAAAATTGACCGACTAAATTTATATCAAAAGGGAAAGATGTCTCTTCCATGTGGGGCTTGCCGACGCATTCGCCTTTGAATTCTTCCTTATCGGCCTTGAGCCATTCCGGCGTCTTAAATTGACCCAAACGCAAAGGCATATCTTCAAAAATTTTAATGGAACGGGACTCGGGACGAATGCTTATAACGTCACCAATTTTAACACTATATGAAGGAATTGTCACCTTACGGCTGTTCACGAGAATATGACCATGGGAAATAAGCTGCCTCGCCACCCGCCCTGAACGGGCAAACCCAAGAAGGAAAACCACCCGGTCAAGACGCCTCTCCAAAACGGAAATCATTGAAGTCCCAAACTTTCGGAACAGATTCCTCATTTGTCTGTTGCTCAAACCGTAGGTAATCTGAATTTTTTGTTTTTCCTGCAATTGTTTGCCGTATTCAGAAACCGAATGCCTCTTTGAACCATGGACACCGGGCCGGTAAGGTTTCCGGACCATGGCGCACTTGGGCGAACTGCAACGTTCGGCTTTTAAGAAAAGTTTTGTGCCCAAAGCTCTTTCTTTTTTTTCTTTAACGTTATGCATATCTTGATTTGTCTTAAACTCGGCGAACTTTTGGCGGCCGCGGACCATTGTGAGGAACGGGCGTAACGTCTTTTATTGAAACAATGTCAAGCCTCGCTCCAAGGGAACGGACAGCGGCGTCCCGACCGCTCCCCACTCCTTTTACGAAAATATCAACTTTGGTCGGACCGGATTTTTGAATTTTTTGGATAATGGCTTCGGCAACTCTTGAAGCGGCGAACGGCGTTGCTTTTTTGGGGCCGGAAAAACCAAGGGAACCGGAGGAAAGCCAGGCAACAACATTGCCGCTTTGATCAGTAACCGTGATAAAAGTGTTATTGTAAGAAGAATTAATATAAATCCGGCCGTGTTCAATTCTGTGACTCATCACTCCCGGCGCGCCGCCTTTTTTAGCGGCAATGCTTTCAATGCTCTCGGTTTCTTTAAGAAGCTCTTCTTTTGTTTTCTCAATGATTTTTTTCTTACCCATGGATTTACTTCAATTCTACTTTCCTCTTACCGCTGCCCGCGGTCTTTCGAACATTGCCGCGAACAGTTCGGGAATTTGTTTTTGTCCGCTGACCGCGCACCGGCAATCGCCTCATGTGACGAATGCCCCGATAAGCTTTGATGTCTTTTAAACGACCGATGTTTTGTTTGATTATTTGCTTAAGCTCGCCTTCGACTTTGTATTTTTTTTCAAGAAATGATTGAATCTTATTCACTTCTTCGGGCGTTAAATCTTTGGCGCGCTTTGTTTTTGAAATGCCGGTTTCGTTCAAAATCACATCGGCTAAAGAGCGGCCAATGCCAAAAATATAGCTCAATGCTATTGGCACTGTTTTTTGGTCAGGAATATTTACGCCAACAATTCTCATTTGATTAAATAATTAGCCTTGTCGCTGTTTGTGCTTCGGATTTTTGCAAATAATATAAACCCGCCCTTTGCGGCGAACAACTTTGCAATTCATGCAGATTTTTTTAACCGAGGCTCGAACCTTCATAAATCATAACCGGCGGACAATTCTTCCTCTTTTATCGTCATAAGGCGTAACCTCGACTATCACCCGGTCGCCGGGAATCACCCGAATCCGGTTGAGTTTAAGCTTACCGCCCAAATGAGCCAGCATTTCTTTTCCGTCATTCCTCAATTTAACCCGAAAAAGCAATCCTGGTAAGGCTTCTTCAATAACGCCTTCTAATTTTAAAGTCTTGGAATCGCGCGCCATTTAAAAACGGTATTGAATTAATTTTACAGAACTGTAATAAAATGTCAAATTTTGGAAATAACAGCAGTTTTTCACTTAAATCTTAAGATAGCTCGTTTTTATTTTAGCTTTCTTGGCCAGGCCTAAAATTTTCTTGGACATTCCATAACGGCTATTATAATACTGGCAGTAAACAATTCTTTTAATTCCGGAATTGACCAAGAGTTTGAAGCAATCGTAGCAAGGCGATGCTATGGTATAAATTGTGGCTCCGTCTATAGCCACGCCATTTTTAGCGGCTTGGGCTACGGCGTTTGCTTCTGAGTGGACGGTTCTTACACAATGACCTTCGATCATTTCATGGCCAACATCATCGCAGTGAGCCATGCCGCGCGGCGAACCATTATAACCTGTTGAAAGAATGACCTTGTCTTTGACAATTACTGCTCCGACGCCTTTAAAACCGGGCATATATTTTAAATCAGCGCCGCGATTACAGGTGGCTCTTGTGGCAACCATTTGGGCTACTTCCACGAAATATCTGTCCCAATCTGGTCTGTTTTTATTTTGTTTTTTTGGTTTTTTAACCACTGTTGTCAATTTTATCTACTTTTGCTGTTAGTTCCTCCAACGTACCATCGTTTAGAATGATGAAATCGGCCAATTTAGCTACTGAGTCAAGTTGCTGGCCGGCTGCCGTTCCGGTCCTTTCTCTTTCCTCATTTAATTTGAACTGTTCAAAAGTGCTCTCATCCTCCGGTCTTCTTTGGTTTCTCTGTTGCGTCCTTTGGTATCTTAACTCCAGAGGAGCGTCTACGAGAATCATTTTAAATCCCGGTTCTTTTCTTAATTCCTCAACCTCAAGCGGATGTCTTATGGAAACAACAACCGCTTTTTCATCATGGTTATTTCTTATTCTCTCACGAACTATCTTTGCTAAATAATTATAGCCGAATTTTTCACGCAAGTCATTGCCCGTGGTTATGAGATTTTCACGGGTAATTTCCAAACTTCTTCTACGACACTCCTCGCGGATAACGTCGGAAAGAGAATGGTAAACATAACCCTTTTTTAGGAAATATTCAGCGATGGTATCTTTTCCAGAACCGACGGTTCCTGTAATGCCTATAATCGAGGGCATAATTTTTGTGGGACGCTGAGCGTCCCGATAACAACGCTAAGCGTTGTGCTGTAATTATACACTTCGCGCGAACTTTCTTTGAAAGAAACTGAACGCTTGGGCGGCACGGAATTCCTCCCTTGAACCCCCCTTCCGCGCCGCCCTCGCTCCCGCGCCGAATTTTCGGCCACGAAATGGGATTACTCTACAACCTTAATATTTTTATTAAATTTTTCGCACTTCTCGTTGGTGCACCAGAAATTTATCTCGTCCGGCCCCTTGCGAGCGGGCTCTCCCTCTGGTTTATTGTGAGCGTAAGGTCCACTCTGTTTGAGTTCCCGCCCGCATTTTTCACATTTTGATATTTTATTATCCATATTTTATAGATTGCTAAAAATTTTTGATAGGTAATTTTCTTTTAGTTTAGGAATATTTATCAATCTTCCCAAGCTTTCTATCTCGCCGACCTGAACATATGTTGGCATACCGGCAAAACAATTTCCAGATTTTAGAAAAGCTCCGCCGCCAGAATTACCTTGTTCAATTTTGGCCGAACTGACAAAATAATTATCAAAATTAGAAACATCGTTGCTAATAATACCTTCCGTAGTAATTAATTTCAAATTGGGAACGCCAGGCAAAACAGAATCGCCGCCAATCATTGGATAGCCAAGAACAACTATTTCTTCACCGGCTTTCAGTAAATTTTGGGAGCAAATTTTTGGGAAAATAGTTGTGGATAACAGACTCGTTTTTGGAATAAAGGGTTGAGATATGTATTTCCCCGTAGTCTCGTCATAATACATAGTTTCACCTTGTATTGGTTCCTTAATTTCAACAAAAGAGAAATCAATGGCGTCCATTTCATTTATAAGAGCTTGCTGCTGTGATAACGAAACATACTCGCTCTGGGAAATCATACTTGGAAAGTAAATCGGTTGTCCGTAATAATATTCTCCCAAACCGCTATCACTTACAACACAGGGAGAAATACCAGCAGAAAGTGTTTTTGCATATTTTGTAACATGGTAATTCGTCAAAATAATAAGATTGTTCTGACTTTTTCCAATAATAACTCCTGACCCAAAAACGCTCCCACTTCCGGTAGAACAAACAATACTAACAATAAATTTCTTGTTTTGAGAAACGATTTGTGTGGTTGAAAATGTTTTTTCAGAAGACGGCCTTGCTTGTTCTGTTTTAGTTTGCGATTTTTTTAATTCCTCAACTTCTTGCCTTAACTTTTCTATCTCTGAATTTTGGGGGTTGTTTTTTATTTCTTCATTCTGCTTTTGTTCGGTAGCCGATCTCTCCTTCTCAATTTGATAATTTTGATATTGTTTCACGCCAAAATAGCTTGCCCCACCAACAACTAAAACGCCCGCAATGATTGCGATGAGTAAAGGTATTTGAATAAATCCTTTTTGATTCTTCATTTTATGAAATAGTGAAAATCTTTTTTATAAAGCTCGGCGAACTTTTTTAGTTCTACAATATCCAATCTTTGCTCACCTGCTTCTGCTTTAGAAATATAGGATTGCGGGCGTTTTAGTTTTTTTGCAACCTGAACTTGCGTAAATCCAGCTCCTATCCTTGCCTTTCTTAATTTAGTAGCAAAATCTTGATATTCCCTTGTTCGTATTGACTTACCCATATATTACTATGGTATATTCTAAAAGACAATATTCAAAGTTAGAATATGATGTGCTATACTAAAGGGAGTAAAAAGATATTGCCCGCGCACTGGGAGGGTGGGGTAAGGGCAATTCCTAAAAGCTCCGAAAATTCGGCGTGGGAGCGAGGGCGGCGCGGAAGGGGGGTTCAAGGGGGGAATTCCGCGCCGCCCAAGCGTTCAATTTCTTTCAAAGAAAGTTCGCGCGAAGTGTATAATTACAGCACAACGCTTAGCGTTGTGCGCAGGGAGGGATTCGAACCCCCGTAGCCCATAGGGCGTCAGATTTACAGTCTGATGCAATTGACCGCTCTGCCACCTGCGCTCATTTTAAATTTGGTTAACGACGTCGCTGCCGCCGTTTTCTTTTTTGTCTTCACCGCCAAATCCTGCTTCTTTTTGCGGTTCCTTTTTGAAACGATTCAACCACCCGGAAACAATGTTGTCTATTTTCATGATTAAAACCCGCATCCGCCTTAAAAACTTCTCCAAGAAAAACTTTAACCACTCATCAATCTTTTCCAAGTGAAGGGTGAACCGATGGGGTTGCGGCGTAGAAGCAGCCGAAGTATCTTCTTCACTGATTCGGGGCAAAGTTCTTGCCGCCAAATAAAGGATGGTGCCTAAACTAATCAATATTACGGTCTGCAAAATAAATTTAACCATTTGAATTAAACTTCATAGCGACAAAACTTTTTCACGGTTATATTCTCACCCACTTTGGCAATGGTTCTTTTGATGAGGTCTTGAACTTTAATGGATTCATCTTTAATGTACGGCTGCCCAAGAAGAGCTTTGATGTCCGCCGGCTCCATTGAAGCAATTTGCATGGCAATTTCATGAGCTAATTCCCGAAACGGTTCAGACCGAACCACAAAGTCAGTTTCCGCTCTGATTTCCAAAAGTACGCCGATTCTCCCGTTGTGAAGGTACGATTCAATCAAACCGGCGCCGGTTTTCCGGCCGCTTTTTTTCTCGGCTCTGGCCAAACCTTTATCGTTAATGATTTGAAGGGCCCGGTCAAAATCACCACCCGCTTCCTCTAAAGCCCGCCGGCACTCCATTACGCCGGCGCCGGTCTGAGCTCTTAATTTTTGAACGTTTTTAACCATTGCTTTTCAACTCCTTTTTAATTCTGCCAAACATCCAATCAATGCCGGCTTTATTGTGGTCGCTCGCAAAAATCGGATACTCCACTAAATCCGGGTCATCATCGGTGTCTAAAACAGCGACGATGGGAATTTTGAGCAGTCTGGCTTCCTTAAGAGCGGTACTGTGGACTTTGATGTCAACAATGAAAACGATGTCAGGCAATTTCTTTAAATTAGCCAGGCCATCAAAAAACTTTGAAAGCTTGCTGATTTTTTCATCAAACTGCCGCTGTTCTTTTTTCGTGTACTTTGCAAAATCGCCTCTGGCTTTTTTTACTTTTAAATCTTCGTAATACTTCAATCGCTCGTTTATCACCGAGAAATTCGTAAGAGTGCCGCCCAGCCAGCGACTGACCACGTAAGGCATGCCAAGCTCGCCTGAAATGTTCAAAACGGCTTCTTTGGCCGCCGGCGTCGTACCGACAAAAATAATCAAACCGCCGTTTTTGAATTTTTCTTTCATAAAACCGACTGCCTTATCCAGACTCTCGAGAATTATTTGAGGGTCAATAAATTCGGTGTTGTTCCGATTGCCGGCAATAAAAGGCGCCATTCTGGGATGGGTCTTTGATTTTTTATGGCCGTAAATGATGCCCAACTGGCTCATTTCCCTGACCATTTCTTCGGTTAAAACATTATCAGGCATGGCAAGTTAAATACTAACTAAAAAATAATTTACTGTCAAAAGTTTTTAAATACCCCGTTTGCGACGCCATTCCCCTATTTTTTTATGATTGCCGGAAAGCAAAACTTTCGGCACCCGGTATTTCTTACCTTTATAAACCAGAACCTCTGGACGGGTGTAATGCGGATACTCCAAACCTCTGCCCGGCGAGATGTCCTTTTCTTTTCTAACCAATAAATTCCAGTGTGATTCTTCTTCCAGTGATTCAAGTTTTATGACGCCGGGGATGAGGCGCGAAACGGCCGATATCACGACCATTGCCGCCACATCGCCGTCAGTCAAGACATAATGACCAATGGAAATTTCTTCGGCTTTAAGAACGCTTTTTGCTCGCTCATCAATACCCTCGTAACGGCCGGAGATAAAAATGATGTTATCGTATTTTTTCGCCCAATCATAAGCTGTTTTCTGATTAAACTGCTTCCCTTTAGCGGAAAAAATAACAATCTTTGTTTTTTTTCTATTCTCACTTCTTTTGCGCAACGAATCAGTTATTTTAATAATCGGCTCGGCCATTAAAACCATACCCGCTCCTCCTCCATAAGGGCTATCGTCCACTTTTTTATGCTTATCGGCCGTGTAATCGCGCAGATTGTGAACCTTGATTTTAACAAGCCCGCGATTTTGGGCCCGTTTTAAAATCGATTCATTCAGATAGGAATCGAATATTCTCGGAAAAATTGTAATGACATCAAATCTCATCATTAATATCTTAAATTAATTTTGAAAAAACTCAAACCCCGTTAGATGAGCGAAGCTCTATCTAACGGGGTTGAGTTAATTCCGAAAAACCAAATTAGATTTCTTCTCTAGAGATTTCTTCTCTAGTCTTCCGCGGAGGTCGAGTTGAGCCCTCGGGCTCTTCAATCTTAAGATTCACGCGGGCGCTGTTCTTGATTCCAACAATGCGGAGCAAAGAACGAATCGCCTTGGCAGTAGAACCCTGCCGACCAACTACCTGACCCATATCTTGGGGGTGCACTTTCAAAGAAAGCAAAACGCCCATTTCGTCTACTTTGCGGTCAACCTTCACGTCATCCGGATGATCCACAATAGATTTTACAAGATATTCAAGAAATTCTTGATCAACTGTGTTCTTCGACATAATTAATCGTGACTATCAATTCATTTTCGACCTTTTATTTTGAAAGACTGATTGCTGATTATTTAGAGATATTATAACTAAATCATCAAAATTGTCAAGCGGGCGGGGCTTGGAGTTTTTCCTTTGCCTTAGCTTTTTTATGAACAGCGATTTTTGGACCAGCTTTAATTCCGGCCCTAACCAAAAGATTATGAACGCTCGGGGTCGGTTGAGCTCCGACTTTTAGCCAGTACGCTATCTTCTCCTTGTCTAAATTAAATTTGTCAGTATGGGGGTCAAACCAGCCCAAATCCTCAACGAATCGGCCTTGTAATTTTGACCTTTTTTCGGCCACCACGAAACGAAACGAAGCCTGATGCTTTTTGCCCAATCTTTTTAACTTAATGGCTAGCATATATTTGACTAACAATTATGTTCAAGAATAGAAGATATTGATAAAAAAATCAAGCAGAGGGGAAAATTGATGTAAAAAGTAAATAACAAATGCCAAATTCCAAATTACAAATAAATTCCAATCTCTATTACCCAATCCCATTACTAATAAACAAATATTATTCATCTGAGCGCTGTACCATAGTACAGCAATCATTTCCGCCGTTGAGGAAAAACGAGTTTACCGTGCGGTAAAATCAGCTTCGTATTCGCCCCTCCTCGCCTAGAGAAAACAGAGAATTTTTTCTTCTTTCTCCCCTCAACCTTCCATCTAGCATGCCGAGTTATGTAACCTTTTCTCGATTGCATGCTTTTCCGAATTGCGCTTATCGTCGATGACGAGAGCCAGAGCCTCTCCCCAATTTCCCGATAACTCCTTCCTTGATCGAACATAGAAACGGCCGCTACCCGTTTAACTATTTGTTGCCGCTCATGTTCTGTAATAAACAGCTCAAGTAATTTCTCCACTTCTGACGGGGAGTTGGCTTTTACAAAATCAGCCAGCAACTTTTTCCAAACATACTTCTCCCATTCTTTTTCTTTCATCATACCTCTATCTTACCATAAACGCTGTACTTTGGTACAGCGTTGCAACCGCCCCTTGTAAGCCTTTGCGGCGACCTAAAACGGACGACCCCGGACAAATGATTGACGGAATTGGCTCAATATTAATTCGCATATTATATCTCCGCCGCTGTACTAAAGTACAGCGTTATATTAATACTATGGTGTAGGGACTAACTTAATAACTGAAATGACTGACAATTAATAACTTATTTGCTGAAAATCATAATTAATACGTGCTATTACGAAGCGAGATTTCATATCGCCTCCCCCGTAAAATAGAAACGTTGTACTAAAGTACAGCGTTTTTAACTGTTATCCAGAAATTTTTTATTTGGTGGCGTTATAAATAGCGCTTATTTCGGCGGCGGAGAGGGCGCGGTTGTAGATGCGGACGTCATCAATAGGACCCACAAAAGCCGCATTGCACCCCGAGGCATTTAGTCCTATATATATGGATGCTCCGGTAGCTGAATTCAGTGCGAAAGAGTTGCTTTGAGTATTTTTTAAAACGCTATCCTGATAAATAGATGCCACTTGTCCGCTATATGTGCCGGCAACAAAATGCCATTGGCCATCTACGGTTGAAATCGAAGTCCCAATATTAACGGAGTTACTTCCACCAGCTGGATTGGCTGTGAATTGAGCTCCTGTACCGTTATCTATCCTTAAAGCCCAAGGAGTTGTGTCGCAGGCGGTTAATTTACTAATAATACTTCTCCAGCCAGGGCCATACGTTGTAGTATTTACCCAAGCCGTAAGAGTAATTTGCGTTGTCGGGGTTAAAGAAGACGAATCACTGATTTGGACATAATTGCCATTAAAACTCAAACACCCTCCCACCTTGCAGTTAGCACTGGTCTGCCACGTGGGGCTACTCACTAGGGTACCAGCATTGTTATGTCCGCTCGCATCATAAGCACTGGTCCCACTTCCCTCCTCAAACTTCCAATAGCCAACCAAAGAAGAGTCCCGGTTAACAGGCAAAAGACTGAGGTTGTTGCCGATTTCAAAGAGTTCAGGAGTATCGCCGCCATCTTTGGCTTCTTTGTCATTGTCACCGCCAAAAGAGTATTTGGTTG
>Ga0315291_10000949_pt1 | contig 38854 bp, 43 predicted proteins | sample YL17G12_20_MG_FD_203070 | JGI IMG/M metagenome (GOLD analysis project Ga0315291, IMG submission 203070) | Sediment microbial communities from Yellowstone Lake, YNP, Wyoming, USA - YL17G12_20 | ecosystem: Environmental > Aquatic > Freshwater > Lake > Sediment | place: USA: Wyoming | collected...
CGCCGAGGCTCAGTTTCTGATTTTAGAAAGAATAAAAGATGAAAATCAAGCTTTAAGAGGCGCCCTTGGTTTCAGGAATAATAACCCGTATGGATTTGGCCTTTTGCCGGCAGAGGTAATCGGCCGGGGAGATTCTATAATAGTCGTAAATCGCGGCTCAGATAATGGTGTTTCCGAAGGCCAGACCGTGATTAATAGATCAGGTTTGGTTGGAAAAGTAGGCGAGGTGTCTAAATATTCTTCAAAAATATTGCTTATAACTGATCCCATGAGTGTTATCAGCGCAGTATTGCCGAGAACCGGAACCTACGGCGTTGTGCGCGGAGGATCGCGTCTTACGATGGATTATGTCTCAGAAGGAGCAAGTGTTGAGGCGGGAGAAAAGGTTGTAGTTTCTCCATCCAGTACATCTTTTTTGCGCGGCCTGCCGGTAGGCAGGGTGCGTTCCGTCAGCAAAAAGGTCGAAGATCTGTTTCAAAAAATAGAAATTGATCCAATAGTTGATTTCTCAAAACTGGACATACTATACATATGCCTGCCGTAATTGTTTTTATTTCTTTTATTTTACTTTTGATCCTTAGAGGATTATTTAATCTTGATCTTTTTCCGATATTGATCGTTTATCTTGCGGTTAAAAACAGCCCTGAAGCGACTGTGTTTTGGTCCGCTCTTTTTGGCATATTTGAGGATGCTTTATTTTTCCCCAATTTCCTGCATTTATTAAGCTATACGATTATCGGCGGGCTGGCTCTATACCTTAAAGAAATATTCGCGCTGGAAGAGGATGACTTGATCTTAACTTTGGTTGTGATCTTAACGCCTATTTCTATTTTATTGACTGCCATGGGGTTTTGGATATTCCAGGGAAAAATATATCCCGACCTGTTATTTTTCCTGATCAAAGCGACTGTAATAAACGGCGCGACAGCGTTCCTGCTTAATTTTTTTATCTGGCGCAACCAGTAACATGGCAAAGCCCAAATTTTTTCTGACCCTCGTAATTGCCTTGTTCATATTTTTATTCGCCCGTTTGTTTTACCTGCAGATCATGCAGGGGGAAAATTATTCAAAATTAGCCGAAGAAAACGCCGCCCGCATAAATCCGATTCTGGCTCCGCGCGGGATCATTTTTGACCGCAACGGCAAGATCCTGGTCAAAAACCGCCCGGTCTTCTCGGTTTATATCATCCCGCAATTTTTGCCGCGGGATAAAATAGAAAGCGTGTTTGAAGTTTTGGCCGGGTTATTGTCAACATCGAAAGAGAGAATTAAGCGCCGTTATCTTGAAAGAAGATCACCTCTTTTTGAGGGGATTCAGATTGCGGCGGATATTTCGCCGGCGGTAGTTTCGAAGATTGAGGAATCCAGGCAGAAAATTCCGGGAGTGGATGTGATTTGTTTTCCTATGCGCGCTTATCCGCATCCTGGATCTGCTTCTCATGTATTAGGATATATAGCTGAAATCGGGCAGTTGGAGCTTGGAGAACTTAAGTCACGGGGTTATCGTTTGGGCGACCTGATAGGAAAAGACGGGATCGAAAAAACATACGATGAATATTTAAGGGGGATTCCGGGAGGGAAAAAATTTGAAGTCGATGCTTTTGGCCGGCCGGTCAGGATCAAGGAAATTGTCGAGCCGGTACAGGGTAAAAACATCAAACTTACCATAGACATTGACTTGCAGATTGAGGTTGAAAGACTGCTTGGCGCCAGGGAAGGGGCGGTAGTCGTGCTTGATCCGCGTTCAGGGGAGATCCTTGCCATGACCTCCCATCCTTCATATGATCCAAGCCGCCGCTGGGAGGATATAAGCAAATATAATCATCCATTTATGAATCGAGCCCTTTCCGCTTATCCTCCGGGTTCTACTTTTAAAGTTGTTACCTTATCCGCTGCGCTTGAGGAGGGAAAGACCCATGAAAACGAGAATTTCTTTTGCCGGGGATATTATCAATTGGGAAAGCGCATCGCTTCTTGCTGGCTGTCTTACGGGCATGGAAGCATCACTCCAATTGAAGGGCTGGTGTGGTCATGCGATTCTGTTTTTTATGAACTGGGCAGGCGGCTGGGTCCGGATCTTATTAATAAATACGCGAAGATCTTTGGCTTGAGTGAAAAAACTAAGATCGATCTTCCGCAGGAGAAAAAGGGTTTTATCCCGACATCGGCGTGGAAAAAGGAAGCTCTAAAAGAAGACTGGTATAATGGAGATTCGATCAATCTGGGCATTGGCCAGGGTTTCGCGCAGGCAACGCCTCTTCAAATGGCGGGGATGTACGGCATGATCGCGACCGGTAAAAGGTTTAAACCATATGTAGTAAAAGAGGTGTTTGATCAATCCGGCAAAATAGAATATCAGGGAAAACCGGAATTAGTTGCGCAGTTGCCCGTCTCAATGAAAAATCATGGTCTTTTGCTTTCCGCATTAAGGGATGTGGTCTCAAGGGGGACCGGTGTTGCGGCCTATGTGCCGGGCATTCCGGCGGGAGGAAAAACCGGCACCGCCCAGAATCCGGGCCTTCCGCATGCCTGGTTCATATGTTTTGCGCCAAATCAAAATCCTGAGATCGCAATCGCTTCTTTTGTTGCTCACGGCGAGCATGGCGACCGGATCTCCGCTTACATTGCCAGGGATATCCTAAAGTGGTACAAAGAAAACCGTCTCCAGCAAAAAATTGAGGAAGTTGCGCGTCCCGGCCAATATATTTTGCACGGCGCTCATAAGACTCCCTACGGAAGATTGACAGAGAGCAGTGATTAATATATAATTGGTGCGAAGATATGGAAAAATTAGATCTCGAAGTTAAAGAGAGAGAAAAAATAGGCAAGCAGTTGCAGGGCTTGCGGAGCGGCGGCATTATTCCCGCGATCGTTTACGGGAAAGGAATAAAATCGCTCCCCGTGCAAATAGACGAGAAGCTATTTGTTAAACTTTTAAGCCGAACATCAAGCAAAAATGTGATCTTAAATTTAAAGGTGGGCGGCGATTCGCTTCCCGTGATGATGCATGAGATACAGAAAGATCTCCTGTCTAACAAGATAATCCATGTTGATTTCCGCAAAGTTATGATGGATGAGGAAATAAAGGCCAGGGTACAGGTAGTTCTTTTGGGTGAGGCAGAGGGGGTAAAATCGGACGGCGGTATTTTAGTCCATCCGCTGCGCGAAATAGAAATTAAGGCCCTGCCGGCCAATATCCCTGATAAGATAGAAATAAAAATTTCGGATTTAAAAATCGGCGACGCTATCCATGTCTCAAATCTTCCCGCCATGAATGGCGTTGAATACATAACTCCCGCCCAGGAGATAATTGTAACCGTTTCCGCGCCGACCAAGGAAGAGGAAATCGCGCCTCCAGTTGCTGTTGAAGCTGTTCTTGGAGCCATCCCGGCTGAAGGTGCCGCTGCGGCCGCACCCGGGGCTGTGCCGGGTGCCGTTGCTCCTGCCGCGCCAACAGCCGAAGCTGTTCCCAGGGCCAGCGCTCCCGCCGCAAAAACTGAAAAAACCAAGAAATAATACAAGTTTTATCCTCCAAAATACGATATAATAAGTGTATGGCTTCAGGAGAAATAAATACATCAGCGGGCGGAATACACCCCGGTAAACCTATAATCTGGCCGACAGGCAAGGGTTCCGGCCAGCCCGTTTCATCACCCCAAACAGCAGAAAGCACGGGGGGCGTGCGCCAGATTCCGGGAAGAACAGCATCGACCGGCGGAGCCGGCGCGGCGGCTGAGATGGCGGCGGCGCCGGGAAAAGCAACAACAGCCGCTCCGGCAAGGCAAGCTGCCGTGGCACGACCGCTGACAGTTGAAGATCTTCGCTCCCATTTAATTCAGATCCAGATCCCTGATACAGATTTCAATGTCAAACTTGCCTCCATGATGTTAAAAGACGGCATGGAATTATCCCGCGCTAATTTTGTAAAAGTCCTATCAATGCTTGAAGGTACAAATAAAGGCACAAATGTTCAGGAAGCGGCTATCATGCTCTCGATGAAAGGAATTAATTCTCCAAAAGCACTGCAAGTGCTAAGCCAGTTCATGGCGGAAAATCCTCAGCTTGCCGCACAGCTTGTAGCTATGCAGGAAGCCATGGGTAATTTGGGTACAGCCCTGGGTGTTGCTAAGGGCCTTTTAAATCCGACTTTGATCTCCCAACTTTCATCGCTTCTTGCCTCATTTGATGAAACAGTCAAAAACCTGGCTGAAAAATACCAATTCTCCGGAGACAATTCCGTGAAGCTTAATAATTTTATGAGTGAACTTCGCGGCTTGAAGGCGCTTTTGAGCGGCGTGCAGGATCAGTCGACTGTTTCTGATTCAGCCGAAGCGCAGGTCTTTCAGGCTGCCTTATCTCAAAGCGGCAGCAAGCTTTCAAGCGTTATTGATAATTTAACCGCCCAGGCACTGCTTTCTCAGAAGGGAAGGGAGGAAGTCAATTTCTTATACCAGCAGGCGCCTAACGCTGAAGCCAAGAGCTTGAAAAATGTTGAGATCGTGGTGAAGCGCGATGGGCAGGGAGAAAAAGCGGCTATCGATTATGAAAACACCCAGGTTGTATTGGCCATGGAAACAAGCAATTTAGGCAAAATGGTCTGCTCCATGATCGTTAAAGGGAAAAAAGTTTACGTGATCTTTGTTTTCAATGAAAAAGAATACGGGGATGAAGGACGGCGCCTGATAGCCAATGAGTTTGCCAATCTGCAAAAGAAACTGGGGGACAAAAATTTTATCGTGTCAGGATATCAGGTAAAAGTCGATCCCGCCATGTGCAAGGTGAGTCCATACCTGATCCCAATGCTTCCCAGTTTGGAAGCGCAATTGAGGAAGATAGATTTAGAGGCTTAAAACAATGGCAGAAGAAAGAGTAAATATTCCAGCACCTGAAGAAGAGAAAAAAGCCGCTCCGCCCAAGCGTGCGGCAATAGCCATGCGCTACGATGTCGACCGCGACAAGGCGCCGTTGATTCTGGCCACCGGGCGCGGCCCCATCGCCGAAGAAATAATACGCGTGGCGGAAGACAATAAAATACCTCTTTATGAAGATTCAGAGCTTGCCGCTCTTTTATCAAAACTTGAAATGGATACGGAAGTCCCTCCCGAACTTTATGTTCTTGTAGCTGAAGTTCTTTTCTTTGTTTTCCAGCTTGACCGCATGGCGGAAAAGCGGGAAAAATTGATCACAAGAATGCGTGAAGAGAAAAGATAAAACGAGTTGATTTTTATCTCCTTGATGTTATAATACCTGCATGACCGATTCCATTTTGAGAATTGGAGAGTCTGCACTTAAAACCACTGACGAAAAAGTCAAGAGTCTGGTCAATAAAATGGTTAACGCGGAGACTCCCGGCTTTAAGGGATCGGATGTTATGGTTCGCTCTTTTCCCCTTGAACTTGAATCCGCCGAAAAGAAAATTCAGGCCGAAGAACCGCGCGTTGAAAGCAATTTTTACAATCAGATTAAAGGTTCGCTTGTACGCACAGGCGGCACAACCGATTTTGCCCTCGGATCCGATGGATTTTTTGTGATTTCCTGCCCCTGGGGCGAAGGGTATACTCGCGACGGCCGGTTTTCAATTGACAGCGAGGGCAAACTTATATCAACCGCGGGCCACTTTCCGCTGCTTGGCCAAAATGGTCCTATCATTGTTCCTCCCGGATCAGAGATCGAGGTCAGCCAAACAGGTGAAATAAAAGTCGGTGGGACGCTTGTTGACCGGATAAGAGTCGTGAATTTTGAATCACTCAAGGAGCTTGAATCGATAAACGGATCAATCTTTAAAAATGCGGGCGGACAACTTACCCCTCTTGAAATTGATTCCCCCCGCATCATCCAGGGCTATATTGAAGCTTCCAATGTCAATGTGGTTGATCAAATGATGGACCTTATCATCATAAATCGTTTATATAACATGGACGCAAAGATTATTTCAACTCGAGATGGTAATTTGTCGAGAGCTTTAGAGATGGGTAAGACCCAATAGGAGGTAAAATATGTTTCAGCCACTTTATGTCGCGGCAACCGGATTAAACGCTTTTCAAGATGAAATATTGAATATTACCAACAATCTTTCCAATGCCAAAACAGTCGGCTACAAGCGCGGCCGCACCGATATGGAAAGCCTTTTTTATGTTGAAAAATCTTTCAAGGACCAGCTTGAATCCGCCATGGCGGATGGGGGATTAACTGATGTTTCTCCGGAATTCGGCACCGGGGTGAGGGTGGCGGCGACTCCCAAAGACTTTTCTCAAGGAACAATTGAAACCACCAACAATCCGCTTGATATTGCGATCCAGGGCGAAGGATTTTTGCAATTCAAAATGCCGGATGGATCTTACGCGTACAGCCGCGCCGGCAACCTTCACGCAGATAATGAAGGCAATCTGGTTGATCCTAACGGGCATATGCTGGAGCCGTCTATCATAATACCGGAGGGCGCTACAGCTGTTGTCATACGCCAGGATGGCACGGTTTTTGTTTCGGTCAATAATGAATTGGCACAGACCGAGATCGGCCAGATAAACCTGGTTAAATTTGCGAACCCGGGCGGGTTAAAAAGTCTTGGCCAAAATGTGTTTGCCTCCACGTCAGCTTCAGGCGATCCTATTGTCAGCAATCCCGGGACCGAAGGGTTTGGAAGTATAACTCAGTTTGCGCTTGAGTCATCGAATGTGGACGTAATATCAGAGATGATGCGCATGGTTTTGGTGCAGAGAGTATTTGAGACTATTACGAAAGCTGTTTCAAGTTATGAAGGCATGCTGACATCGCTGGAAAGAATGAAACAATAATTAACAATTAACAATGACACAATTAACAACAATGAATAATTATAATAAATCCCGAGCGAAGCGAGGGATACATAGTTGTTCATTGTTAATTGGGAAATTGTTAATTTTGCTGTTGATTTGTTCATTTGGCTTTGCGGCAAAAGCTGATGTTCTGGATAAAGCCAAGGAGGCGGTTAAGGATTACGTTATAAAGCACAACGCTGATTGGGAAGGCGGGAATATTGTTGTGACAATTAAAGGCGCGGATAAGTTTCTTGAGAAATTCAGCGCCGATGATAATATTAAATTTAAAGTTCCGGAGAATTATGAATTGACAAAGATAACGCCTAACATGATCCTTCCCATCCTGGTGCTTTCAAATAAGCGTGAAGTTGGGAAAACTACGGTAATTGTCAGGATCGAAGTTTATAAGGATGTTCTGGTTGCGAACAGGCAAATTGGGAAGAAGGAGAGCATTGGGGAAAAAGACCTGGATTTAAAAACTAAGGAAGTTTCGCTATATCCGGCAAAATATTTTACCTCAAAAGATGAGATAATCGGCAAAATCGCCGGCAGTATGATCCAAAAAGGGATGGTTATTTTAGACTGGATGGTAGCCGACGAGCCGGTTGTTTCTCGAGGCAGTCAAATTAAGATCATAGCAAAAGGAGAAAATATTGTAATCGAAACCCGGGGGATTGCTCTTAAAGACGGGCAGTTAAATGATCTTATCCCTGTCCGTCGGGAAAATTCAAGGGAAGAATTTAAGGCCCGGATTATTGCGCCGGATGTCGTGGAGGTAAAGATTTAAATGCAAAGATTAAAATCTGAAGCCCTCACCCAACTCGATCTAAATAAGTCATCTCTATCTTACACTCCCTCTCCCTATGGGAGAGGGAGAAATCCTATTACTATTCTTTTCAGACATACTTGGGTGAGGGTATTAATAATTTTATTGTTGGGATTATCGGCTAACGCGGATTCGATCTGGAAAACGGGAAAAGCTACCTCGCCCTACAGCCCTGACAAATCATTTAAAACAGGAGATATCATAACTATTTTGATTATAGAAAACTCTACCGCCCAGCATAAAGCCGGCACTAATACGGATGTAAAAGATGACTTCGGCGTTAAATTTAATCACACGATTGACAAATTAACCCCTATAATCGGAACAAGCAATTCGCTTGGCGGTTCGGGTTCGCAAAAATACGGCGGACAGGGGTCAACTCAGCGCCAGTCGAATGTGCAGGCAAAAGTTGCTGCGGTGGTAACAGATGTAATGGATAACGGGAATCTTAAGATTGAAGGCCGGCATAAAGTTGCCGTGAATGATGAAAATCAGGAAATTATGGTTTCCGGCACTGTGCGTTCCAAAGACATAAGCATCAACAACACGATTTATTCCTATCAGGTGGCGGACGCTGATATTTCCATTAAGGGAACGGGAGTGGTGCAGGAGGCCGAGGCTCCCGGCTGGTTTACCAGAATTCTAAATTGGCTGTTTTGAGGTGATATTGTGAAAAGATTAGCATTTGTATTTTTAATAATTGGGATGTCGGCAGTTTATGCGGTTTCGCCGGCGGTCAGGATTAAAGATATAAGCCACATTCTCGAAGCGCGTGAAAATCAGATAATGGGTTTTGGTTTGGTTGTCGGGCTAAGGAATACGGGAGATTCACAGCAGACCGGCTTTACCAAACAGGCAATGACCAATTTATTGTCCAAGATGGGAGTTGCTCCCCAGCTTGATTTTAGGAGCCGGAATGTGGCGGCAGTCATGGTGACAGCCAATCTTACGCCATTCGCCAAGGTAGGGCAAAAAATGGATGTTACAGTATCTTCCATGGGCGACGCCACAAGTTTGGCCGGAGGCACTTTGCTTTTTACCCCGCTTGCCGGCACGGATTCCGAGATTTACGCCACAGCGCAGGGAAATGTTGTGATAGGGCAGGACCCGATCGCAACTAATCTTCCGCCAATCAGGAGAAGCCAGTCAACGGCGGGAAGGATTTCCGGCGGCGCGCTTATCGAAAAAGAAGTTCCCGTTTCGCTCGCGGATAAAGGGTATATATCAATTGTCCTTGACAATCCTGATTTTACGACCGCTGTTCGCGTCGCGGAAGCCATAGCAAAAGTTGGGTTTGACGCCAATGCGGTAGACGCCGCCACAGTACAGGTGCCGGTATTAGGCGGGGGAGATGCGGTGGCTGTAATTTCAAGAATTGAGAATATTAAAATTACCCCTGATACCGCCGCAAAAGTTGTCATAAATGAACGCACTGGCACAATTGTCATAGGCGATAATGTGACTATATCGGAAGCGGCGGTCACTTCCGGGAGTATAAACGTGACCATCGGCAGTGTCAGGATTTATTCGGAAAGCGATTTGGAGGAAAGAGCTTCCTCCCTGCGTTCAGATGCAACAGCGCAGATTAAACGGCCGGAAGAAGGTCGGCTTGTTGGAATTCCGGCAAGCGCCCGTCTTATGGATCTTATAAGAGCTCTAAATGCCGTAAAAGCTTCGCCGCAGGATTTGATATCGATACTTCAGGCGCTCAAGAAGACCGGCGCGCTAAAAGCCGATCTGGAGGTAATATAAAATGGATTATTTTTCAATCAATCCCATGGCGGGCATAGGCTCGATCGCGGCGCAAAAGCCGCTAAAAAGAGAAAATGTTGATATTGAATTCGCCAAGATATTTTATAAAGAGGTGCTGCGCCAGGTTTTTACTCTTCCGGAAAACGGGGGAGAGAATGTTTTTGCTTCTTCGGTAAATCAGGATATCTTTATTGATAAACTGGCCGAAGAGATGGCCCGTAAAAATATGTCTTTGATCAATGTAAAATAATAAGTAAAGGGTAAAAATTGGCAACAAATAAAAAAGTAGAAAAGAAACTGCCTAAATCAATAGAAGCGTATATGCCGCTGGTCCATTCAATTGCTTCAATGGTTTCGGGCAAGGGGCTGCCGCCCAGCATTGATTATAATGACTTGGTTTCGGACGGCACGGTGGGGCTTATGAAAGCCTGGAATAATTTTGATCCCAACCGGGGCGTTAAATTTGAAACTTACGCTTCCTACCGCGTTCGCGGAGAGATTTTGGACGGGCTTAAAAATTACAGCCCGGTTCCCTACCGCGTGCAGGTCATGATCCGCGATCTGGCGCAGAAAGGATACAAAGCGTCAGTGGCGGACAAGCTCAAAAAAGAAGAAAAAGTGATGGAAAAAAAGGAGCTTACCGAAGGAGAATTTAAGTCGGCGGTTGAAAAGGTCAAAAAAATTATTTCAGCTTCGGCGCTAATGTATATGCTTTCATTAGAAGAGGTAGGCGCGCGCACGGAGGTGACCGTGGCGACAGAGAGAGGGCCGGTAGAAGAGGCGGAGTTTGCTGAGCTTCGCGAGCGATTGAACGCGGCGACTTCCACCCTGCCGCCTTTATATCAGAAAGTGTTAAATTTGTTTTACCATAAAGGGATTAACCAGAAAACGATCGCGAAACAGCTTGATCTTTCGCGTCCGAAGGTCTGCCGGATAATCGACCGGTCGGTGAGGCATCTTCAAAAGGAGTTGAGGAGCTGATGTTTGACAATACTTTTTTAAATCTTGAAAAGGGGATGAAGACGGCGGCCGCCAGGCAATCTGTGATTTCACATAATATTGCAAACAGGGACACGCCCAATTATGAAGCGATGGAATTCGATGAGGAGCTCGGCCTCGCCGTAAAAAGAGCGGATAAAAAGAAGGTGGTCATCGAAGAAGAGATGGCCGCGCTTTCAGAAAATTCGATTAAATATTCAGCTTATGTTAAACTTTTAACATCCAAGTTGAATATTTTAAGAACGATTGCCACTCAGGGAAGGAGATGATAGAGCATGGGATTAAATGAAGCTTTAAATATATCCGTTTCCGGGGTCAACGCAGAACGCTCTCATATGGAGCTAATTTCTTCAAACATTGCCAACATCAATACCACGCGTTCAATAACCGGCGGCTCTTATCGCAGGAAGGTCGCGGTCTTTTCTGAGACGCCTTTATCTTTTGATGAAGAGTTGACTTACGCGGAGAAGAAGATTTTGAGCGGAGGGGTGGAGGTTGCCGAAATAGTTGAAGACAAGTCTCCTTTTAACAGGGTTTACAATCCTTCTCATCCGGATGCGGATGCGCAGGGATTTGTAAATATGCCCAATATCGATCTGTCCAAGGAGATGGTGGACATGGTTTCATCAAGCAAGCTTTATGAAGCCAATATTACGGCTTATAATGTTACAAAGAAAATGATGCAGGATACACTGCAGATACAATAGGAGTTGGTGAGTAATGATTGAAAAAATCAGCCCGCTTGATATGAGAATAGCCCAGCTTTTAGGAACTGAAGATGTCGCGGTGCCGACGGCGCCTCCTAAAGTAACCGATGATATAACGATATCAAATAATCCTTTTGAGGACATCCTGGGACGCGCGGTAAACGCGCTTGAGGGCGTTTCAAAGACCGAGATAACAGCAAATCAGATGATTGACCGTTATGTGCGGGGAGAAGTTGATTTACAGGACGTAATGGTGCAGACAAGCAAGATGAGCATCATGGTTCAGATGGCGACTACAACAATAAATCTTGCCGTAAGCACATTTAAAGAAATAACACAGATGCAGGTTTAAAGCACGAGAGGGGAGAATAAATGGCAGAGCCGCTGGTTCCGGAAACAGGAGCCCAACCGCTGATCAGCAACCGATTACTGATCACAGTATTATCGGTTTTTTTGCTAATTGTTTTGTTTTTCCTTGCCTGGACCTTCAGGGGTTGCGTTCCGGGAGCGGTCGAGAAGGGATACACAAAAATATATTCGAGCCTGGAATTGTCCGATTCCGCCAAGGTTATCGTCCGCCTTAAGGAATTAAAGATCCCTTATGAGGTACAGTCCAAAGGTACGGCGATCGCGGTGCCAAAAGACCGCGCGGATGAAGCCAGGCTGGGATTGGCGGAAAAAAATCTGCCCGCGGGCGGCATGGTCGGCTGGGAGATTTTTAATGAAACCAGGATGGGAGCGACCGATTTTGACCGCCGCATCCAGTTAATCCGCGCCATTTCCGGAGAGCTGTCGCGGAACATAAGAAGAATAGCCGGAGTCGAAGACGCGCGCGTGCAGATTGTTATCCCTGAAACCCGTTTATTTGAAGTGACCAAAGCCCCGGTCACCGCCGCGGTTCTTCTAAAGCTTTCACCCGGCGCCAAGTTAAAGCCCGAACAGATTTCAGGCATAATCCATCTGACGGCAAGCAGTGTTGAGAATTTAAAACCGGAAAATGTTACCGTGGTTGATGAGTATGGAAACATTCTTTCGCAAAAAGTAACGGTTGAGGCAGGCGCTCCGGTAATAATGCCGGAAACCATAACCAAAGAGGCTCAAATCCAGCCTGAACAGAAGATTATTAAAAAGGAAGAAATTTTCCCCGCAAAAGAAATTATACAACCCACAAAAGAAGCTATTCATATTTTGACGACCGAAGAAAAAGAACTATTAAAATTAAAGGCCAAGGAAGAGTATGAAAGACAGCTTACCGCAAAGGTGCAGGATGTTTTAGGGCAATTTTATCCGCCAAACGGCGTAATTATCAAAGTGGTAGTGGAATTTGGAATGCCGGAGGGCGTAATCAAGGGCAAAATAATCGAGAAGGTTGCAAAACTCAAGATAAAAGCAAACTCCGAAATTTTTGATCAGCCGATAAAGCAGATCAAAATATTCGTCCTGGTTGACAACCGGGTCGAGCTGACCGATAAGCTTAAGATGAACACCTATCAGACCGTTTCCGAGGTTGTGCCCTACAACCGCGACCGCGGAGATAAAGTCATCTTAAAGAAAGTTCCTTTCCATTACGCGGTAACCCCTCCATTCGTGAGAGAAATAACGCCGCCCGTCAAATGGTATGCTTCACTCAGTTTTGCTCTGGTTATTTTTGCCTTCGCGCTTGCGACGATTTTGCTGATTCTAATTGTCTTTTTACTATTCCGACCAAAAAAAGAAAAAAAGATGCCTTTTGAGAGCCGGGCGATCGAAGAAGCGCCCGCCGCGCCGTCAGAGACCGAAGCTATGTCGATCATTGATGAAATAAAGAAAACAGTGAACGTCAATCCCGAGAGAATTGCCAATCTGCTGCGAAAATGGCTTACTGAAAAATGATGCAGCTAACAGGCAGGGAAAAAGCGACAATATTTTTATCGATTTTAGGGACGGAGACCTCATCCCGGATATTGAGGTATCTGCCTTTTGAGCTGGCTGATCTTATCGCTTCATCAATAAACCATCTGCCTACCCCGACTCCTGAAGCGCTGGGGGAGGTTTTATTGGATTTTAAAAGTTACGGGGCTCTGCCGCCCGCCATGCCCCGAAGAGTTGAAGCCGTGGAGCCGGAAGTCCCGCGAACTTATGGGTCGCCGAGGGAAATAATTGAGGGCGCCCCTGCCCAGGCAATAGCCTTCGTTTTGTCGGAGGAGCGGCCGCAGATTATTGCCTTCATCCTTTCCCTGCTTCCGGAAAAGAAAAGGGAAAATGTCCTGGCCGCGATCACTGCCCAAAAAGATATAGTGCTTTCTCTTTTAAACGACATTAAGAAGACGCCGATTTCTAAAAAATTGGAAGACAAGCTTATTGCCTATTTCTCGGAGAAGCTCAAGTAATGGCGCTAATTAAAAAAAACCGCATACATGAAACCGGTGAAATAGTTTTAGAGCAAAAGCCGGTTGAGGTTATAGAAAAACCAAAAGAGGAGGAGATTTTATATCCTTCAGGTGAGTTTGGAGTTCCAGAAGCCGAGAGTGAAGCGGCTTTAATCATTAAAAAAGCCAGGCGCGAATCCTCGCAGATGTTTGAGCAGGCAAAAAAAGAAGGGCATGAGGCGGGCAAGCGGGAAGCCGATCTAAAGGTAAAAGAAGCCCTTCAGACATTAAATCAGGCGGTTGCCGAGCGCAAAAAAATCATAAAAGACGCGGAGAGCGAAATCCTTCGCCTGGCGTTAAAAGTTGCCGAACAGATAATCCGCTCTGAGGTATCTCTGCATCGCGACGTTTCATTAAATATTGTAACCGAAGCGATCAATCGGGTGTCTGACAGGGAACAGGTTATCGTAAGAGTAAACCGGGAGGACGCGGAATACATTAAACGGCAAAAAGACCGGCTGGCAGGTATTTTGGACGGGGTTAAAAGTTTTTCTGTTATTGAAGACAGCCAGATAGAACCGGGCGGATGCATAATCGAGACCAATCTCGGTTATGTTGACGCCCGCATCTCAACCAAATTGAAATCCATTGAAGAAGCCCTTGAGAAAGTAAAGTCTTCGGAAGAGCAGTAATGCCCATCAATTTTGAAAAATATCACCGCGCAATTGAAACCGCTGAAATGGTTAAAGTGATCGGAAAAATCATCCAGGTGGTCGGCTTGATAATCGAAGCGCAGGTGGGCGGTGTTTCAGTCGGCGATCTCTGCTCAATACGCATCGAAAAAGAGGGGCGCAATGCGTTTGCCGAGGTAGTCGGTTTCCGCGAATCAAGAGTTCTCCTGATGCCCTTGGGTTCTACCTCCGGAATTGCCCCAGGATCACAGGTTACAGCCGCGGGCAAGCCTATGATGGTTGGAGTAGGACAATCGATATTAGGAAGGGTTTTGGGAGGTTTGGGTGAGCCGATCGATGGCAAGGGGCCTGTCGCGGGTATAGAAGAACAGCGTTCATTATATGCTGAACCGCCGGATCCAGTTAAACGTCCGAGAGTAAATGAGATATTAAGAGTTGGCGTTCGGTCGATCGACGGAATGCTGACCATTGGCCGGGGGCAGAGGATGGGGATTTTTGCCGGCTCCGGTGTTGGTAAATCAACCCTTATGGGAATGATCGCCCGGAACGCTGAAGCAGATTTTAACGTTATTGCTTTGGTTGGCGAGCGCGGAAGGGAAGTCAGGGATTTTATTGAAGAATCATTGGGTGATGAAGGCCTTAAAAAGTCAGTGGTTGTGGTGGCCACATCTGACCAGCCACCGCTTATTCGCTTAAAAGCCGCGTTTGTGGCAACAGCCATCGCGGAATATTTCAGGGATAAAGGTAAAAAAGTAATTCTAATGATGGATTCGGTTACCAGGTTTGCCATGGCGCAAAGAGAGGTCGGGTTGGCGGCCGGCGAGCCGCCAACAACCCGGGGTTATACACCTTCAGTATTTGCCTTGCTTCCAAAATTGATGGAGAGGTCTGGAACTTCAGTTGTCGGATCGATCACCGCTTTTTATACGATCCTGGTTGAAGGTGATGATTTTAACGAGCCGATCGCCGATCAATGCCGATCGATCCTTGACGGTCACATAATCTTATCCCGTGATTTAGCGGCTAAAAATCATTATCCAGCCATAAATGTGCCGCACAGCATTTCCCGTCTCATGACCAATCTGGTAAAAGATGATCAAAAATCCGCGGCGGCAAAATTGAGGGAAGTCCTGGCGCGATATGCAGAGGCGGAAGATCTAATTAACATTGGAGCTTATGTTAAGGGAAGCAATCCAAAGATTGATTATGCTTTATCCAAGATTGACCAGGTTAATGAATTTTTAAAGCAGGGGACATTTGAAAAGATAGCGTATGAGGATACCGTAAGAAAATTGATTGCGATTTTTATGTAGGAGTATTAAATGGCAAAAGAAATAAAACCAGGAAAGAAATTTAAATACGGCCTTGAGACGGTCTTGAAAGTCCGCGGCATAAAAGAGAAAAAAGAGCAGGAAAAATTCGCCGAAAAAAAAAGAGCTTATCTTACTGAAAAGGAAAAAGAAGAGGCGCTAAAAGAGAAAAAGAGGGGAGAAGAGCAGGAGATAAGAGAGGCCTTTAAAAGCAAGGTTTCCGATTTTGAAAAGGTGTTAAGACGGCATTCTCATTTGGGAGTGCTTAAGGGGGAGATCGAAAACCAGGTTGAGAAGGTGATTGAATCCAGCCGCCAGTTAGAAGACCAAAGAGAAAAACTTCTAACCTCCATGAAAGACAAAAAAATCATCGAAAAGGACAAGGAAAAGAAATTTGACCAGTACGCCAAGGTCATGCAGGATTTAGAAATGAAATTCTTAGACGAGATCGCCACCGAACGGTTCATACACGAGAAGATGGAGCGAAGGGAAGACTAGGCCGCTTTTGCGACTTTTCCGGCCTTTAAGCACTTGGTGCAGACATACTCACGCATTTTTTTCCCGGAAACTATGATGCGCACTTTCTGGAGGTTAGGCGCCCAGACCGCTTTTGTTTTCATATTGCTGTGGCTCACGGTATTGCCGACCCGCGGAAATTTGCCGCAGACAAAACACTTTCTACTCATAATATCCAATTTTATGATAAAATTTGAGAAATGTCAAATGATAAGCTAAAAACGCCAGTCCAGTATCTAAAAGGAGTAGGGCCAAAAGCGGCGAAGCTCTTTTTTAAATTGGGTGTTTTAACGGTTCTCGACCTTCTCTATTTTTTTCCCAGAGAATACGAAGACCGGCGCAATATAAGGCCTGTTAGGGAAATAAAAGTTGGGGATGAGGTTGTTCTGGTGAGGGGGGAGATAGAAAAGATTGAACAGAAAAGCACCAGAAACCGCTTCTCCATTTTGAAGATTGTTTTGTCTGATTCTACAGGCAGGATGAATATTGTTTTTTTTAATCAGCCTTTTCTTTCAAAAGTTTTCAGGGTGGGGATGAGGGTGTTTGTTTCGGGTAAAGTCGAGGTTAATCTTTATGATGGCGGAATGCAGCTTTTAGCAAGGGACTGGGATTTGGACACCGGAGCTCAGCCGAAAATAATTCCTATTTATCCGCTGACCGAAGGTCTCTATCAGAAGAGTTTAAGAAATATAGTTAAAAGAGCTTTTGATGATTATCTTATATTTATTAAGGATGAGCTGCCGGGAAAAATTAAAGCAAAATATAAACTTCCAGATCTTGAGCAATCAATAAAGAATCTTCATTTTCCCGAGGATATAAAATATCTTGAACCCGCGCGCTACCGCATAATATTTGAGGATTTCTTTGTGTTTCAGCTGGGATTATTAATAAGTAAAAAAAATATTTCTTCGGAAAAAGGCATAGCTTTTAGAATTCCGGAAAAAACACTTGAAGAATTCATTAGAATGCTTCCTTTTAAATTAACATCAGCTCAACAAAAGGTTTTATCAGAAATCAAAGAAGATATGATGCAAGACCGTCCCATGAACCGGCTTTTGCAGGGTGATGTGGGGTCGGGGAAAACAATTGTTGCGGCTCTTTCGGCATTGATCGTGATCCAGAACGGTTATCAGGCGGCGATTATGGCACCGACGGAGATCCTTGCCAACCAGCATTTTGAAAAGATATCAAAACTTTTGGGAAATTATAAAGTTGAATTAATAACCGGAACAACCCAGAAGAAGGGAAAAAAGAAAACAATCGACAGTGCTGATTTGATAATTGGGACTCATGCTCTAATAGAAGAAGGGGTAAAATTTAAAAAACTTGGTTTGGCTATAATTGACGAACAGCATCGGTTCGGCGTTATGCAGAGGGCGAGATTAGCGCAGAAGGGATATCATCCCGATATCTTGTTTATGACCGCCACGCCGATACCGCGCTCGCTTGCTTTAACATTATATGGCGACCTGGACCGATCCGAAATCGATGAGATGCCGCCGGGAAGGAAACCGATCAAAACGCATTATATCCCTTCCTCAAAAAGGCGGGAAGCGTATGAGTTTATGCGCCGGAAGATAAAAGAAGGACAGCAGATATTTATTGTCTGTCCGCTGGTTTCCGAATCAGAAGAGCTTGATTTAAAAGCGGCTTCCGAAGAGGCGGTCCGACTCCAAAACGAGGTTTTTCCGGAATTTAAGGTGGGCTTGATCCATGGCCGGATGAAGGGTGATGAAAAAGACAAGGTCATGTCCCGGTTTAAGTCAGGCAAAATTCAGCTCCTGGTTTCAACCACTGTAATTGAGGTGGGAATAGATATTCCCAATGCGTCGGTCATGGTGATCGAGCATGCGGAAAGATTCGGCTTGTCTCAACTGCATCAGCTTAGAGGAAGGGTTGGAAGAGGGGTTGATGAATCTTTTTGCCTGCTGATGGCTGATCCCAAATCACAGGAAGCGAAAATCAGGATCAAGGCCATGCTCGATTATATCGATGGATTTAAAATTGCTGAAGTTGACCTTAAGCTTCGCGGTCCGGGAGAATTTTTTGGCGTGCGCCAGTCAGGGTTGCCTGAATTCCGGATGGCTGATATAGTAAGAGATGAAAAAATCTTACAAATTGCAAGAACAGCTGCGGCCGAATTTATGGAGGAGGACTATGCTTCTGCGCGTGATATCTGGCACAGCCAGAGGAAAGCGATTAAAAGTTCCTAAAGGCAATATCCGTCCCTTATCCGAACAGGCAAGGGAAGCTTTGTTTAATATTCTAGCGCCCCGGATTGCTGAGAGTGATTTTTTGGATCTTTTTGCGGGCAGCGGGGCGGTAGGCATTGAAGCGCTCTCCCGCGGCGCGCGCCTGGCCATCTTTGTTGAAATAGATAAAAAAAGCGTGCCGGTGATATGGGAAAACCTGAATAATACGGGCTTTTCCGATCTAGCAGAAGTTTATGCTTTGCCTGTTGCGGTCGCCCTTAAAATATTAAATAAAAAAGACGCGAAATTTGATATAATATTCCTTGGCGCTCCGTACGGCAGTCCGAACATGATTGAGGCAATGAAATATTTAGGTGATTCGTCACTTATAAAAGATTCAGGCGTAGTCATCGCGGAGCATAGGTTTTCCGCCAAAGGCCCGCCTAAGGCGGGCAAAGGCGGATCCGCCTACGGCGGAAAATACGATATAAGCGAGGCCTTTGGTTTTTTGACGATGTTTAGGAAGGAAAGGTACGGGGACACGGTTTTTTCGTTCTTTAAAAGGTGAATAAATGAAAATAGCGATCTATCCGGGCAGTTTTGATCCTGCGACCTGCGGGCATATTGATATCATAGAGCGCGCGGCAAGCGTTTTCGGCAAAGTTTATGTTGCGGTTATTAAAAATCCCGAGAAAAAAGCGGAGTTTGGTTTTGAAGACCGCATGAAGATGCTAAAAGGCGCCACTAAACATTTAAAAAATGTGGTGATAGATAGTTTTTCCGGCCTGCTTATAGATTACGCGAAAAAGAAAAAGGCCTCCGCGATCATAAGGGGCCTGCGCGCGGTATCTGATTTTGAGTATGAATTTCAAATGGCATTGACTAACAGGAAAATGTGCCCTGAGATAGAAACCATATTTTTTATGACCGGTTCCCAGTATGCTTATCTAAGCTCGAGCATGGTAAGGCAGATTGCCAAATTGGGCGGGCCGGTTTCAGGCATGGTGCCGAAAAACGTGGAAAAAGAATTAAAGAAAACCTCACCCACCAAAGCATAGCTTTGGTCCCCCCTCTCCATCGAAGATGGAGAGGGCAGAGGGGAGGGGAAATCTTGCCTTCTCCACGAAGTGGAGAAGGGGGACCACGAGCGTAGCGAGTGGTGGATGAGGAGTAAAGGAGTTAAAAAAATGAAAGTACTAGGACTTCTGGACACATTGGAATCAGTGATTCTTGAAGGGTTTAAGATCCCGTTGACTAAAAAGACTATGGTAAATGAGGATCAGGTCTTAAATATTATAGATAAAATACGCATGGTATTGCAGGGCGGCGACGAATTTGCCAAAGAAAAACCAGAGAAAAAAGTTGAGGTTGTTTCAACCACTGTTGAGCAGCTGCCTGAAACAGAAAAGAGCAAGGCGGTAGAAATAGTTCAGCAGGCGTATCAGCTGGCAAAAGAGATCCGGGAAGGCGCTGATAAATATGCTGATGAAGTGCTCTCAAATCTTGAGCTTTCAACCACCCGCATATTAAGAACTGTCAAGGCCGGCCGCGATAGACTCGTAAGGACAGTTCAGGGAAAGAGTGATAATGTTGAGAGCTGATAAGCGAAAAGCCGATGAGATAAGGCCGGTTAAGATCACGCGCAATTTCATAAAACATGCCGAGGGATCGGTGCTTATTGAGGTCGGCGACACCAAGGTCATTTGCAACGCTACGGTTGACGAAAATATTCCACAGTATAAAAAGGGCACTGGCGAGGGTTGGGTAACGGCGGAATATTCAATGCTGCCGCGGGCAACCGAGCAAAGGACTTTCAGGGAAGGGCATGGAAGGACCCGGGGCCGGACGCAGGAGATACAGCGGCTGATCGGCCGGTCGTTGAGGGCGATTGTTGATTTATCACTGCTGGGAGAGAGAACAATCATTCTTGACGCCGATGTGATTCAGGCGGACGGAGGAACCAGGACAGCTTCGATCACCGGGTGTTTTATCGCGCTGCATGACGCTGTCCAGAAGTTGATCAAAAGCAAGAAAATCCATAAAAATCCAATTAAAGAATATTTAGCGGCGGTATCTGTCGGGATAATTGACGGCAAGCCGATGGTTGATTTAAATTATGAAGAGGATAAAAATGCGGAAGTGGACATGAATGTGGTCATGACCGAATCGGGCAAACTGGTTGAGGTGCAGGGAACGGCAGAGGGAAATCCTTTTACAAAAGAAGATATGAATAAATTAATTGATCTTGCTGAGCAAGGCATAGCTAAACTTATAGTTGAGCAGAAGAAGGCGATTAAAGGGGCAAGATAGCCCTCACCCAGATTTGTCTAAATATGTTGCCTTAATCAATTTGCCCTCTCCCAAGGGGAGAGGGGGTGGTTGATTAACGCTTTTTGTTCAGTCCCTCTCCCTCTGGGAGAGGGCGATTTGATCGAGTTTAGTTACTTAGATATACCCGGGTGAGGGCATTAAGGAGTTGCTTATGAAAGGAATAATTCTGGCAGGCGGGACAGGGAGCAGGCTTTACCCTTTGACCAAGGTGACGAATAAGCATCTTCTGCCGATTGGGCATATGCCGATGATTTACCATCCAATCAAAAAACTTACGCAGGCGGGGATAGAGGATATCTTAATCGTCACCGGCGTTGAGCATATGGGAGATATTGTTAATCTATTAGGTTCAGGGCGGGAATTCAAGTGCCGGTTCACATATAAAGTGCAGGATGAGGCGGGTGGAATAGCACAGGCTTTATTTTTAGCCCGTGAATTTGCCGATGGCGAAAAAATAGTTGTTATATTGGGGGATAATATATTTGAAGAAAGGATTAACACTTTTGCACAAAGATTTGAGAAGCAGAAAAAGGGGGCGAGAATCTTAATTAAAGAAGTGCCGGATCCCCAAAGGTTTGGCGTGGTTGAGATCAAGAATGAGAAAATAATGTCAATTGAAGAGAAGCCAAAAAAGCCAAAAAGCAATTATATCGTGACCGGTATTTATTTCTATGATCCAATGGTTTTTGACATTATAAAGAATTTAAAGCTTTCTGCCAGAGGAGAGCTGGAAATATCAGATGTTAATAGCGCGTATTTAAAAAAGAACCTGCTTGAATATGACATTATGAGCGGATGGTGGACGGACGCGGGTACTTTTGATTCTATCGAGCGCGCGACCTTGCTGGTTGAGGGGAGAGTTAAGCTGTGAAGATATTGGTCACGGGCGGCTGCGGCTTTATCGGCAGTAATTTTATTCATTATGTGCTGGCTAAACATCCGGATTATTCGATTGTAAATCTTGACAAGCTGACCTACGCGGGCAATCCCGAGAACCTTGCTGATCTTAAGAATGACGAACGCTACAGTTTTATAAAAGGTGATATTTGTGACGCGACAGTTGTTGAAAAAGCGATTAATGGAGTAGATGCCATTGTTAATTTTGCTGCCGAAACTCATGTTGATCGTTCCATCCTTTCTGCCGGATCCTTTGTTAATACAGATGTTTACGGCACTTATATCTTATTGGAAGCGGTAAAAAAGCATAAAATCAAACGCTATATCCAAATTTCAACTGATGAAATTTACGGGAGCATTGAAAAGGGTTCATTTACGGAACAAAGCCCGCTAAACCCGAACAGCCCTTATGCCGCGAGCAAGGCGTCAGGCGACCTTCTGGTCAGGGCATATTATAAGACCTATAACCTTCCATTAATCATCACCCGGTCATCTAATAATTTCGGCCCGTTCAAATATCCTGAAAAGTTTATCCCTCTATTTATAACCAATGCGTTATCAGAGCTTAAGCTTCCTTTATACGGTGATGGAAAGAACGTGCGCGATTGGATTTATGTTGAGGATAATTGCGAGGCGATCGATCTCGTTTTGCGTAATGGGAACGAAGGCGAGGTTTACAATATTGGCGGGGGCAACGAAAGAAAGAATATTGAGATAGTTAAAATAATTTTAAAAAAGTTAGGCAAACCGGAATCCATTATTGAATATGTGAAAGACCGCCCCGGCCACGACCAACGTTACTCGCTTGACTGTTCAAAGATAAAAAAAGAGTTCGGCTGGTCGCCAAAATATAATTTTGAAGAAGCTTTGAGTAAAACGGTTGACTGGTATTCTTCTAATATTGATTGGTGGAAAAAGATCAAGGAAAAGCAGAAAGAGTTTAAGGAATTCTATTCCGAGTGGTATCAGAAACGTTGAAAATAGACGACCTCGAAATCCAGGGCCTCGCGTACGATTCCCGCAAGGTAAAACCGGGAGATGTTTTTGTCGCGATACCGGGCTTAAAGTTTGACGGCTATGATTTTATCCCTCAAGCGATAGACAAAGGCGCCAAGGTGATCATCACCGAAAAAGATCTATCCCCGCTTCAAGGTATTAATGTAATAAAGGTAGACAATGCCCGCCGCGCCTTGGCTGAACTCTCATGCCGCTTTTATGATTATCCTTCGCGCAAACTAAAACTGATTGGGGTCACAGGAACCAACGGAAAAACCTCGACAGCTTATTTTATCGAATCAATGCTTAGAGAATCAGGATTCAAGGTAGGGATGATAGGGACAGTTGAGACAAAAATAGCCGGAAAATCCATCCCATCAACTATGACCACGCCGGAATCGCTTGAACTTCAGTATCTTTTGGCGCAGATGGTTAAAGAGGGCGTAACCCATGTTGTGATGGAGGTATCATCTCATGCCCTGGCTCAAGAACGAGTTCGCGGCATGGAATTTGACATTGCTATTTTCACAAATCTGACCCATGAGCACCTGGATTATCACAAGACGATTAAAGAATATCTTGAATCAAAAAAGAAACTTTTTCAAATGCTTAAGCCAAGCGGCATTGCCCTGATCAATGTTGATGATCCCTACAGCAAGCAGATCGCTGAAGCGGTTGAGGGAGAGATTTCATTCTACGGGCTAAAGGATTTAAAGCATGAATTGAGGAGCACCAAACAGAGCGAATTTGATGTCCGCGTTAAGGAATATGATATTCGTCTTGAAGGAATGAGGTTGAGGCTTGATTCAACAGAAATACGCACGCCATACACGGGCATTTATAATATATATAATATTTTGGCCGCTTTCCAATGCGGGCTGGTTTTATTATTAGACCGGAAGAAAATTAAAAATGGAATTGAGAAAGCTTATATTCCCGGAAGATTTGAAAGGATTGAATGCGGTACTGATTTTTCTGTTATAGTTGATTTCGCTCATACGCCTGATGGATTGCAGAAGCTTCTTGAGACCGTAAAGCCGCTGGCAAAAGGCAGGATTATACTGGTTTTTGGCTGTCCCGGTGATAGAGATAAAGAAAAACGTCCGATCATGGGTGAAATCGCTTCTCGTTTGGCGGATCAAGTGATAGTAACCACCGATGACCCGCATTCTGAAGAGCCTCAAGCTATTATCAACGAAATACTTCAAGGGATTACTCGTTACTCGCTACTCGCCGTGCCTGCCGGCAGGCAGGTTACGCATTACGTTGATCGAAGAGAAGCAATTGAAAAAGCGTTAAGCATGGCGCGCAAGGGCGATATCGTTGTGATCGCCGGCAGGGGCCACGAAAAGTATCAGGATTTCAACGGGAAAAAAGCGGAGCTTGATGATAGAGAAGTTGTGAGGAAATTCCTCACCCCGCCTCACTTCGTTCGGCACCCCTCTCCATAAAATGGAGAGGGGTATAAATAACACAAACATAATGCATAGACAATATCCCTTCTCCACAAAGTGGAGAAGGGAATAAAAGGGATGAGGAAAATGCGGACCATAGAATGGAAAACCAGAAAAGTTAAGATTATCGATCAGACAAAGCTTCCGCGCAAACTTGAATTTGTTTATCTTAAAACATTAAGTGATGTTATCCGTGCCATAAAAGAATTAAAGATCCGTGGAGCGCCGGCAATTGGCGTGGCAGCGGCATATGGGATGGTTTTGGGTTATCCCAATCTAAAAGATGCCGCCCGGAAGTTAATAGCTTCGCGCCCCACAGCAAATTCAATTGCCTGGGCAGTTGAAAGAATGCTTAAAGTAAAAGGTGGAAAGGATCAGTTATTAGCTGAAGCCAACAAAATGGCAGAAGAAGATATTAAAATAAATCGTGCTATTGGCAGAAATGGGGCAAAACTGATTAAATCCGGAATGAATATCTTAACCCAATGCAACGCGGGTTCCCTGGCAACCGTTGATTATGGAACAGCTTTGGGAGTGATAAGGGCAGCTTTTGATGAAGGGAAAAAGATACATGTTTATGTTCCTGAAACCAGGCCTGTTTTACAGGGATCCCGTTTGACGGCCTGGGAGCTTAAACAATCAAAGATTCCTTTTACTTTGATAACGGACAATATGGTCGGTTATTTGATGGCTGAAGGTAAAGTTGATATTGTAATAGTAGGGGCGGACAGGATTGCCAAAAATGGGGATGTGGCAAATAAGATCGGCACTTATCAAATAGCTGTATTAGCAAAACATCATGGCATACCTTTTTATGTGGCCGCTCCGCGATCAGTGATTGATAAAAATGTAAGAACAGGAAAAGATATCATAATTGAACAACGGGATCCGAAGGAAGTAATTGAAATACTGGGGATAAAAATTGCTCCAAAGGGGATAAACGTATTCAACCCGGCTTTTGATATTACGCCTGCTGAATTAATTTCTGGTTATATAAATGAAAAGGGAATTTTTAAGCCCTCACCTGCGTAAATGTTATAGTTATTTAACTTCTTATTCTTCCTCTCCCAAAGGGAGAGGAACTGGATGTAATGTGCTAACCAACCACCCCCTCTCCCCCTGGGAGAGGGCAATTAGATCTAGGTAACTTATTTAGACATATCTGGGTGAGGGCAATGACACCATCTGACACCTTTTAATACTGCTTGACACTTTATGCTATTGCTGATAGAATCACAATTATGCCCGAAGTTATCGCAAATGAAATTTATACCACCCGGGAAACTTTATCACTTCTTAAAATATCTAAATCCACTTTTCTTCGTTTGATCAAAAAAGGTGTTTTATCGGTTTCAAAAGTCGGGGGGCAGTACAGGATACTGGGAGAGGAAATTTTGGGGCTTTTCAATCCAAAGATTCAGTCCAAAGCCATGTCAGCGTTAAAAGTGGTGAGCCGCGGGGTAAAAAAGCGGTTAATTATTAATGAGGAGGAGTAAATATGAAAAAAGCTATTCGTTTGCCGGGAGAATTCAAGAAATATTTCTGGGATGTAGATTTTAAAAAGTTGACCTTGAAAAAGTATCCCAATTTTATTCTGGAGAGGATTTTGAATTTCGGAAACATAAGGGCAGTTCGTTGGATGTTGAATGTTTTTGATAAGGGAAAAATCAAAAGATATATTTTATCTTCGGGAGACCGCCAGCTTGATAGAAGAAGCAATAATTTTTGGAGGATTTGCCTTGATCTTCCAGCTTCCAGGAAACCGGTCAATCCGCTTTGGCCGTTTTAAGACATGAATAATTTTCATTTTGAGATACTGGATAAAAAAAGGGAAAGCATGCTTCCCATTTTTAAGCGTTTTAAAGTCCGCTTTTATCTTGCCGGGGGCACTGGATTAGCTTTGCAGATTGGACATAGAGATTCAATTGATTTCGATTTTTTTACAGATCAAGAATTTGATCCTGAAGAACTCCTGCGGGAAATAAAAAAAGCGTTTTCAAATTATTCAATAGAAGTTATTCAGTCGGGGAACATGACCTTAAATCTTATTATTGCTGATGAGGTCAGAGTTTCTTTTTTTTGCATCAAAGAAAAAATGCTTAAACCGTTTTTGGATGCGGAATATTTTAACCTTGCCAGTATTGATGATATCGCCTGCATGAAAATGGCGGCACTTTTACGGGCGGAATTTAAGGACTATGTTGATTTATTTTATATTTTCAAGCAAAGGTCCCTAAATGAAATTATTGATAACTGCAGGAAAAAATATAAGGATTTCAATGAAATGATATACCTTAAAGCACTGACAAGTTATGATGATATAAATGTTACCGATATTCTTTTTAAAAAAGGAAAACAAATAAAATTAAAAGATATTAAAAAAGATTTTGGATTAAGAGTCAAGCAATACCTGGCAAGCTTATAAAAGGATAGGGGGATAATATGAAAAAGATAATTAAATATATTTCAATCATGTTGATTTTTAATATTATAGTTCCTTTTTTCCCGTCAGATGCCGCGGTTCTTGATACGTTGGGCTTAAATATCCCGAATATTCAATCTATCAACGCCTCCGAGCATTCCGGCCCTTCCGCTTCTTTGGGAGATTCGGCCATGGAGACGCCCATAGATGAATCAAGCTATAAGCTAGGGCCGGGGGATGTGTTAGGCGTTCATATAATCGTAGGCGATGCTGATCTTACTTTGGATTATAACCTTAATATTGGAGCAGATGGAAAGATGTTTTTTCCAAATGTTGGTGAAGTATATTTATCAGACCTCAGCTTGAAGGAAGCCAAGGCAAAATTGAATTCCACAATCGCTAAAGTTTATAAGGAAAAATATAACCTTTCGATGTTATTGGCGCAGCCAAAGAAAGTTAAAATTTACCTGACCGGCATGGTTAAAAACCCCGGCCCGCTGGCTGTATATGACAATTCGAGAGTGTCAGAAGTTATCGCGCAGGCGGGCGGAGTCGCCAGCGGCGCTTCGAACAGGTACGTTTATATCAAAAGAGGTGAAAAGCTGCTGACGGCTGATCTTTTTGAGGCCTACCGAAGTCGTGATCTTTCAAAAGACATTCGCGTCTGTTCCCAAGATATAATTGAAGTGCCTGACGCGCAAAACATCCGCATAAGCCAGAATTCACCGAGCGACTTAAACAATAAGCTGTTGTTTGAGGGCCATGAGACCTATATTTATGTTTACGGCGAAGTAGCGCGCAGCGGCCGGTTTGAATATGTTCCCGGCAAGCGGCTTTCCGATTATTTAAGCTACGCCGGAGGGCCCACCTCAAGGGCGCTTTTAAGTTCTGTCACTTTGACCAGGCAGGTTGACGGAAAAGCAAAAAAATATGGAATCAACGCTTCGGATGTGATCTATGACGGCAATTCCAAAAATGATATTGAAATTGCCGGCGGCGATGTGATCAACGTGCCTGGCAATTTCTTTTATTTCTCGGATTTTTCAAGCTTTGCCAGTATGCTCTTTACCGGCCTGGCGCTTTATAATACTTTTGTGAAATGATTGCCTGTAGCATATGGCTTGTAGCATATGGCATATGGCGGAAGGAGAAATAAGTGTTTAGGTTTGAGGGATTAGAAATATATAATGATTCAATTGAATATATTGATAAGGTATATAGGATTGCTGATGGCAGGTTTCCTTTGCATGAAAAATATATCCTTACTCAACAAGCTATTAGGGCAGTCAATTCGATCGCATTGAATATTGCCGAGGGTTCAAGTAGAGGGAATAAAGATTTTAATAGGTTTCTTGGAATAGCTATTGGTTCATTATTTGAGACCGTAACTTGTTTTAAAATAGCATTAAAAAGAAAATATATAACTGAAGAAAAATATAAAGAAATATATGATGAAGCGGAGAAATTAGCAAAAAAGATCAACAGTTTCAGGAAAACTTTGCAATAAACAATTAGCTATTAGCCATAAGCTATTAGCCAAAGGAGGATCAAGCATGGAAGACGAAATTGATTTAAGGGAATATATAAATGTTTTGCTAAAAAGATGGAGGGTTATTGCGCTATTTGCGATTTGTTTTGCGGCAGCCGCGTTTATTTACAGTCTGCGTCAGTCGCCTGTTTATGAAGCGAAAGCGACGATATTATTAAGAACAGGAAACAGCGGTGGGAGTTCTCTTACCCAATACACGGGATTGGCTGGATTAATGGGAATTAATATTGCCGGGTCAGGAGGGAATCTGGGGGATTTAGTTGAACTATTAAAGAGTAGGGCGGTTGCGGCTAAAGTACTTAGTGACCTTAATTTGACTCAAAGAATAAAGGGCTGGGATGATCCCAAAATCAAGAAAGAAGACCTGGCTTCCACAGTAAGCAGAATGCTTAAATCGCCAAAAATCACCGGCAATATTATCGAAATAAAAGCGGAAGCGGATAATCCGCAGCTTGCCGCGGATATCGCCAACGAGTTTATTTTCGCTATTTCCTTTTATTGGAATGAGCTTAATTTTACGGAAGCGCAAAAAAAGCTTAAATACATTCAATCCGAGCTACCCAGGGTTGAAAGCGACCTTAAATTAGTTGAGGCAAAACTAAAATTAGTGCCGCGATCAAGTAACGGTTTTTCTTTCGGGAGCAGTGTGGGTGTAGGCGGATTGCAGAGGGATTATGAAATTTACAATTCGGTTTATACGATGTTAAAAAAAGAGCTGGAATCGACAAAATTGGACGCTTCAAAAGAGATCCCACCATTTTCGATGGTTGACAGCGCATTGAAACCTGATCTGCCCACAAAGCCGAAAATAAAGTTGAACACGATGATTGCCCTGGTACTGGGAGCATTTATTGGGGTTTTTATTGCGTTTTTCCAGGAATACTGGGAGAAGAGTAGAAAAAGTTAAAGCGGCCATTATCGGTGCCGGCGTTATTGGTCTAGCGGTTGCAGAAAGACTCTCTCGACAAATTGACGGTGACGTAATAGTTTTTGAGCGGCATGAAAAATTCGGACAGGAGACAAGCAGCCGCAATAGCGAAGTTATTCATGCGGGAATATATTATTCGAAGAATTCCTTAAAAAGCACGCTTTGCCTTAGAGGCAATAAGATGCTTTATGAATTTTGCATAGCGAATGGTATTAAATATAATAGATGTGGCAAGATCATTGTTTCGACTAACATGGAAGAAGCTGAAAAGATAAAAGCAATTTATGCAAATGCTGTTTCAGTTGGAGTTCCCGATCTGAAATTGTTAAATAAAGAAGAAATCAAGGAACTCGAACCTAATATTTATGCTTTAAACGGTATCTTCTCCGGATCGACAGGGATAATTGATTCGCATGGCTTAATGTCTTGCCTTTATAATAAATCCAAAGATAATGGCGTTATGTTTGCTTTTAAGAATGAAGTTGGCTTAATTGGTAAAAATAAAGAAGGCTATATAATAAATATTGTTGACGGAGATAAGATTCTTTCAGAAATTGTTATTAATTGCGGCGGATTGTTCTCGGATAAAATTGCGAAGACGGCAGGTTTTGATATAGATAAATTGGGATATAGCATTTATTTCTGTAAAGGAGATTATTTTTCAATCAATGGATCAACGGGAAAGTTGAAGCATCTTGTTTATCCTGTTCCTCATGAAGAGGGGCATGGTTTGGGCGTCCACGCCACTTTAGATCTTCAGGGATATATCCGATTGGGACCGGATGCCAACTATGTGGATGCGATAAACTATGATATAGATGCCGGCAAAAGAAAATATTTTTATGAGTCCGCGAAAAATTATTTACCCTGGCTTAAAGAAAGTGCCCTCATGCCTGACACTTCTGGGATCCGGCCGAAGCTGCAGGGGCTGGGCGAAGGGATTAGGGATTTTATTATCAGGGAAGAATCAGATAATGGTTTCCCGGGATTTATTAATTTGATCGGCATTGAGTCGCCGGGATTGACCGCATCTTTGGCAATTGGAGAATTTATCAGAAATCTGGTAAAATAATGGAATGAAACTTCCGCAATATTTTAAGTCAATACTATGGTTTGCTGATTTTAGTAAAATATCACTGGAAAAGGATGAGGAGATAATCCTTTTTCAAGCTTTAGAGAAGGGAAGAATGGAGCATTTGAGGTATCTGGTAAAAAAGCTTGGAGGAAAGCGCATCTATAATTTTGCAAAAAAACATGCCGGCAAATTCAGCCGGAAAAGCATCCTGCCGTTTGCCAGGACGCTGTTTGCTTAAATAATGAATAAGAAGTTGTTTTGGGAAATACTTGATCGGGGGAGAAAGGAGATACTCTCCAATCTTTCTATAACCCTGGGTCGCGGCTATTATCTTGCAGGCGGCACAGCATTGGCTTTGCAAATAGGACACCGGGAATCGCTTGATTTTGATGTTTTCTGTGATAAAGAGATAACGCTTTCTATAAAAACTAAAATTTTTAAGGCGTTTTCTGGCCTGAATCCTAAAACACTGGTTGACACATCTGATGAGTTAACGGTGGTTGTTAAAAAAGATATCAAAATAACGATCTTGTATTACTATTGGCCTCCGCTTTTTCCGCTGGTGAAAACGAACCTGGCAATGCCGCTTCTTTCCATTAAAGATATTGCGGCCACTAAAGCATATGCCCTGGGGCGAAGAGGGAATTTCAGGGATTACTTTGACCTTTATGTTTTGGTGAAAAGTAAATACTTTTCATTGAGAGATATTATTGCCTGGTGCAAGAAAAAATATGGGGATGTTTTCAGCGAAAGGATGTTCCTGGAGCAATTGACTTATTGCGGAGATTTGGGAAAAGATATTAACTTAAAATATTTAGGCGCAAAATATGCCTCACCCAAGCAAATTGTTGATTTTTTTGCTAAAGAAATAAAAAAGATTAAATAGTAATGGCAAAAAGAAAAGCCGGGCAGGTTTATTTTTACCGGTAGAATACAAGGATCTCCGCGCTTTTTACGCCCTTAAAGGAATTAAATCTTAAATCATTTGAATTGAACAGCAATGACTAATAATGACTAGAATATAATGCCACTTGACAAGTATTGCATAAGGTCTTATGATATCTAAATTATGACAGTTGATGAGCATGAAGTTTATACCCCGCAGGAAACCATTTCAATTTTAAAAATATCAGATTCAACTTTTCGGCGATTAATCAGAAAAGGAATTCTCCGCGCCGGCAAGATCGGCGGACAGTATCGTATCCTGGGAAAACATATCCTTCAATTATTAAGCCCAAGCCTGCCGCGGAAGGTTAAAATGGCTTATAAACGAATCGTTGAGGATCTGGATTAAGCGCAAAATAGGAGAGTATTTTATGTTACAAGAAAAGATCCAGTCGAACAAGGCAATAATTGGCGTTATTGGTCTGGGTTATGTCGGATTGCCCTTGGCGGTTGAATTTGGAAAGGCTGGATTCACTGTTCTGGGGATAGATCAAGACAATAAAAAGTTAAAAAAGCTGGCGAAGCGGGTCAATTACATACCTGATGTAAAGACCAAAGAGTTGTTTGATTTGCTGGATAGGAAAAGACTGATACCCGGGAATGATTTCGCAAAATTAAAAGAAGCCGATGTGATTTATATTTGTGTGCCGACGCCGATCGATAAAAACAAGCAACCGGATATCTCCTATATCGTTGCGGTCACCGATCAGGTCATCAAGATCCTCAGAAAGGAGCAGTTGATTATATTAGGCAGCACCACATATCCCGGCACTACCGAAGATGTCGTCATGCCAAGATTAGAGTCGACTGGCCTTAAAGTCGGCAAGGATATTTTCTTGAGCTTTGCTCCGGAAAGGGTTGACCCAGGAAATAAAGGTTATACGACCAGAAATACGACAAAGGTCTTTGGCGGAGTTACTCCGAAATGCGCAGAGTTGACCAAGCTTTTGCTTGCCAAAATAATCTCGAATGTGATGCAGGTGTCTTCGCCAAAAGTGGCGGAAACAGAAAAATTGCTGGAGAACATTTTTCGTAGCGTGAATATCGCCTTGGTCAATGAACTTACGATCCTGTGTAGGGAGATGGGCATAAACGTTTGGGAAGTGATCGAAGCCGCTTCTACCAAGCCCTATGGCTTTATGCCGTTTTATCCCGGGCCCGGGATCGGCGGGCACTGCATCCCCATTGATCCTTACTACTTGGCCTGGAAAGCAAAAGAATATGATCTGCGAACAAGATTTATTGAATTGGCAGGGGAAATAAATGATGGTATGCCCCATTATGTCGTCAAGCTAACACAGGACGGCCTTAATAAATTCAGCAAAAGTCTCAGCGGATCAAAGATCTTGATCTTGGGCGTTGCCTACAAAAAAGATATTAACGATGTCAGGGAATCGCCCTCCTTGAAAATAATTGAGATACTCCAGGCAAAAGGCGCTCAAGTCATCGTTAATGACCCATATATTGAGAAAATAGAGATTAAAGGCACCCAATACAGATCAACGAAAGTGACCGATAAAATTTTAAAGACCATGGATGCGGTCGTCATCGCGACCGATCACTCTGATTATGATTACGAGCAGATCGTAGGCACGTCCAGATTGGTTATTGATACCAGGAACGCGACGAAGCGCTTGAAGAACAAAGACAACGTCATCCTATTATAGGAGAGGAGTTCGGTCGACATGGCAGTGGTCGCACAGGTAGGCATCGGCTACTGGGGGATTAATATCCTCAGGGCGTTACTCGATCTTGATAGGGTTGAGGTGAAATATGCCTGTGATGCTGATCAGGGTAAGATCGAAGCGGCCAGAAAAAACTATTCACAGGTCAAATATCTCTCTGATTATGAGGACATCATAAACGACAATGAAGTCCAAGCAGTGATTATTTCAACTCCTGTACCGACCCATTTCAATCTTGCCAAAAAAGCTCTGGCAGCAAAAAAACATGTTTTTATCGAGAAGCCCATAACTCTGAAAAGCCAAGAGGCGCGAGAACTTGTCAAATTAGCGAAAAGAAATGACCGTAAATTGATGGTTGGACATCTACTCCTTTATCATCCTGTTATTAAGTCCTTAAAAGAGGCTTTAACGCGTGGGAGCATCGGGCAGCCATTATACATGTATTTCCGCCGAACTAACCTGGGCAAGGTCAGGACGGTCGAAAACGTGCTCTGGAGTGTAGCGCCACACGATATTTCCATCTTTCTTTATTTGCTGGATAAAAAGCCCAGTCAAACAACAGCCCGCGGCGCCTGTTACCTGCAGCCAGATATTGAGGATGTGGTATTTACCAGTTTTGCCTATGAGAGCGGTGAAATTGTTCATTTACATAACAGTTGGCTTGATCCCTTTAAGGAAAGGAAGATCGTGGTTGTGGGCGAAAAAGGAATGCTGGTGGCGGACGAAATGGCTAGCCAGGGGAAATTGATGCTGTTTAATAAATATGTTCAACGCACTCCGGGTTCAACCGAATTTAAATACACTGACAAAGGCGCTGTTGCGGTCGTCTACGATAACAAGGAGCCGCTCAAGGCCGAATTGGAGCATTTTATTGATTGTCTGGAGAACGACAAAGAACCATTAAGCAACGGGGAAAATGGACTGACGGTCTTGTGCGTATTGGAAGCTGCACAAGAGTCACTGAAAAATGATGCTCGGCCTGTAAAAATCAAATATTAGAAGGAGAGTGGCTATGAGTTATTTTGCGCATGAAAGCGCGATAATAGATGAGCCGGTGCAGATCGGGGAAGGGACAAAGATCTGGCATTTTTCGCACATCTCAAAGAATGTAAGGATCGGCCAGAACTGTAAATTGGGCCAGAACGTTTTCGTCGCGTCGGATGTTGTAATTGGTAATCAGGTAAAGATCCAGAACAATGTTTCCGTTTATGGCGGCGTCGAGCTTGAGGATTATGTGTTTTGTGGGCCGTCGATGGTCTTTACCAATATTTTACAGCCCAGATGCCGCTATCCCCAGGAAACAGCGGACAAATATTTCCGCACCCTGGTTAAGGCAGGGGCTTCGCTCGGCGCTAATTGTACGATCGTTTGCGGAGTGACTATCGGCCGGGATGCCTTTGTCGGCGCAGGTTCGGTAGTGACAAAAGATGTCCCTGATTACTCGCTAGTTTATGGTAACCCGGCCAGGATCAAAGGGTGGGTCTGTGAATGTGGCAATAAGATCGCTTTCGAAGGCAATAAGGCGAAATGCAGTAAGTGTGGGATCGCTTATATCAAGGAGAAAGAGCAGGTCAAAAAGCTATGATACCGTTGATCGATTTAAAAAAACAGTACGAAGCGATCAAGGATGAGATCGATGCGGCGATCAAACAGGCCGTTGGCGAAGCAAAATATATTCTTGGCCCAGCGGTAAAAAGCTTGGAAGAGCAAATCGCCGCTTATCTTGGGGTCAAATATGCAGTGGGTGTTGCTTCAGGAACGGACGCGTTGTTGCTCGCTCTTTTGTCTTTAGGGATCGGCAAAGACGATGAGGTTATTACCACGCCATTCACCTTTATTGCCACGGCAGAAGCGATCTGGAATATCGGCGCGAAGCCGGTCTTTGTTGATATTGACCCGGATACCTATTGCCTTGATCCTGCGCTCATTGAGGCCAAGATCACGGCCAGGACAAAGGCGATCATCCCTGTTCATTTATACGGCCATCCGGCGGACATGTACCGCATCAAGGAGATTGCCAAACGGCACGGCTTGCGAGTCCTTGAAGACTGCGCCCAGTCATTTGGCGCAGAGTACAAAGGGCGAAAGGTGGGAGCTATCGGCGATGTCGGTTGTTTAAGTTTTTTCCCGGGCAAGAACCTTGGCTGTTATGGCGATGGCGGCATGATCACGACCAATGACGAAGCGGTATTTGAAAAGGCGAAGATATTAAGGCAGCATGGATCAAGGAAAAAGTATTTTCACGCGATTTCCGGGTACAACAGCCGGCTTGACACTCTGCAGGCCGCCGTCTTGTTGGTGAAACTTAAGCACCTTGATCGTTGGAACGAGCTCCGCCGCCGGAACGCTTTTATTTATGCGGAAGCTTTGGCCGGTAATAAAACGGCAAAAACTCCTTTTATCGCCGCCCAGGTAAAACACGCGTTCAATTATTATACGATCAGAATTGCTAATCGTGAAGAGGCGATGGCGAAACTTAACCGGGCGGGGATCGGGAACATGATCTATTATCCGCTCAGTTTGCATCTCCAGGAAGTCTACGCGCCTCTGGGGTATAAACAAGGTGATTTTCCCAAATCTGAACAAGCCCAGCAAACGGTCCTGTCCTTGCCCATGTATGCTGAACTGGGCGGCGAACAAATAAAAAACATCGCGGAAGTGTTAGCGTGATGAAAAGAAAGAAGATCTGCACTGTTGTCGGGGCCCGGCCGCAGTTCGTTAAGGCGGGATTGATCTCTAAAGAATTGGCCGGGAAATGCCGGGAAGTGCTGATCCATACCGGACAGCATTATGATCAGCAGATGTCCGATGTGTTCTTTAATGACCTTGACCTGAAAAAGCCAACTTATAACCTTAATATTGGTTCCGGTCAGCACGGGGTACAAACCGGCAAGATGCTGCAAAAGATCGAAGCCGTGCTGATCAAAGAAAAGCCTGATTTAGCCCTGGTTTACGGTGATACCAACTCAACCATTGCTGGCGCACTGGCCGCGGTTAAACTGGGCATCCCTTTGGCGCATGTCGAAGCCGGCTTAAGAAGCTTTAATACCCAGATGCCGGAAGAGATCAATCGCGTGCTGACCGATCGCCTTTCAAAGCTGCTTTTTTGCCCGACCGAAACCGCGGTCCAGAACTTAAAAAAAGAAAACATTAAGGCCGGGGTCCATAATGTCGGTGACGTGATGTATGATCTTGCCTTGATCTACGGACAGATCGCGGAAAAAAGATCGACTATCTTAACAAAACTTGATTTAGTGCCAAATAGCTATTCCCTGTTAACGGTCCATCGGGCTATCAATACCGATGATCCAGCGACTCTCCAACGACTGTTGGCCACACTCGCGTCAACCGGTAAAAAAATGGTTTTCCCGATCCATCCGCGCACAAAAAAAGCACTAAGCCAACTCAACCTGTCGGCAAAGGTTAAAAGCTTAATAAAGCAAAATATCATGATCATCGATCCACTTGGCTATATTGACATGGTGAAGTTAGAGAAAAACGCCAGATTTATTGTGACCGATTCCGGTGGCGTCCAGAAGGAAGCGTACTTCTTTGCTGTCCCTTGTATTACGCTGAGAAACGAGACGGAATGGGGAGAAACATTACGAGGCGGCTGGAATACATTGGTCGGTTCTGATGCCAGTAAGATCAGCCGGGCTTTAGGCGGGGCCAAGAAGCGGCAGAAACAGGTTAAGTACTATGGCAACGGCAAAGCCCACCAGAAAATCGTCAAGATCATTATGAGGAGCATGAACTAAATGGCAAAAAAAATATTGGTTACCGGCGTTGCTGGCTTTATTGGTTCCAATCTGCTGCCGGCACTGTTAAAGAAAGGCTATGAGGTCATCGGGATCGACAATCTGTCTCAAGGTTTCAAGCGGAATATAGAACCATATCTAAAAGATTTTCGTTTTGAAAAGATCGATGTCAGGGATAGGGAGGCATTGGCCTCGGTCGCTAAAGGCGTCGAAACAATCGTTCACCTCGCAGCTTATAAAATCCCGCGCTATGGCAACGCGCTGGATACTTTGATGGTGAATAGTCAAGGCATGCTGAGCGTGCTTGAGATCGCAAAAGATAATAAGATTAAGGTCGTTTTTACGTCCACTTCTGACGTCTACGGGAAGAACCCGAAACTCCCTTTTTCTGAAGAAAGCGATCTCGTTTTAGGTCCGACAAATATTAAAAGGTGGGCCTATGCGGGCTCAAAGATTTTTGATGAGCTTCTGCTTTTTGCTTATCACGAACAATTTGGCGTGCCGATGTCAATCATTCGGTATTTTGGGGGTTACGGCCCCAACCAAAACCCCACCTGGTGGGGCGGACCTCAATCGGTATTCATTGATGCCGTTCTTACTGGCAAGCCAATGGATATACATGGTGATGGTTTACAGACCAGGAGCTTTACCTATGTTACAGATCATATTGATGGGACCATGCGGGTTATTGAATCGGAGAAAGCGCTTGGCGAGATCTTTAATATCGGCAATACCCATGAGATCAACATTATTGATCTGGCTCGGATGGTCTGGCAAATATCCGGCAAAACAGGCGAGCCGCCGATCAAATATGTGCCTTATAAGAGCTTTTCCGGAAAATACGAAGATGTCATGCGTCGTGTTCCTGATATCAGCAAGGCCAAGGTTGTTCTCGGCTTTAACCCGAAGGTTGACATGGCAACAGGCCTCAAGCTCACCTATGACTGGCAAAAGCAACTTTACCTAAAAGAAGGAAAGATCTAACTAAAATATGTATATATTTGTGATCCCTGCATACAACGAAGAACAAAATATCAGTCAGTTATTGCGCAAACTGAAAGACAAGATGGGCCGACGCAACTATTCGGTGATCATTGTTAATGATGGCAGCCGAGATAAAACTAAAGAAATCGCGTTAGGGTTCATGAAGGAGATGCCTCTAAAAGTTTTTGATCACGCAACCAATCTGGGTGTTGGGCAAGTCTTTAGGACAGGATTTAAGGCCGCTCTCAAAGAGGCTAAAAATGATGATGTGATAATAACCAAAGAGGCTGATAATACCAGTGATCTTGCGATCTTGGACAAACTGATCAATTCGATCGAATCTGGATATGATATTGCTTTGGCGTCGTGTTACGCCCCGGGCGGGCAAGTTGTGGGGACTTCACTGTATCGCAAGATATTAAGCTGGGGAGCGAATCAATTGGTCAAATTGATCGTACCCATCAAGGGAATACACACCTATAGTTCATTTTATCGCGCTTACCGCGCAAAATATCTAAAAGACGCCTTTATTCTTTATGGCGATAAACTGATCGAGGAAAATGGTTTTGTCTGTATGGTTGAATTGTTAGTGAAATTGGGCAAAATGAAGCCCAAGGTCATTGAAATACCTATGGTATTGAACGGGAATGTTCGTGAAGGTAAAAGCAAAATGAGGACCAAGGCGACAATCATGGCATATTTAAGGTTGATCGCAAAACAGTTGTTGAATATTAGGGGGGGAATTCATGATCAAATTTGTCATGGCCTTGGCGGTTGTCATTTTGGGCGCGACTGGGCAAGTTTGCATGAAAATGGGGGCGCTAAAATTAGGGCAGGTATCATTAAAGTCAAATAGCATTGTCGAGATCATCATCAAAATCATTACGATCCCTTATATCCCGCTTGGGTTTTTTATTTGGGCGCTAGCGGCTTTCCTTTGGTTGGGGGTCTTAACCCGCGTAGAACTTAGTTATGCATATCCGATTTTTAGCCTTAGTTTTGTTTTGATCGCGTTGGCTTCCTGGCTGTTGTTTGGGGAAAACATCACGGTCTGGAGGATCATTGGAATCTCGATCATCTGTTTTGGCATCGCAGTAATGTACCGTTCGTAGGAGGATAAATGGATACTCAACGACATAAATGTGTCTTATGTAAGAATATACAGGTACATAATTTCAACAGAATGGGTTATGAATATTGGAAATGCAATGAATGCGGATTAATGTCTACGTATCCTTTTCCTAAGCCTAATGAGATTGAAAGTCATTATAAAAGAAAGTTTGAAGAAGGGAATTATCAGTTGATCCAAAAATTCATGAAAAGTTATTTAAATGTCTACTTTGGTTTTTATAATTTAATAAAAAAATGCTTAAAACGGAAAAATCAAAATATCATTAATAAAAAAGTACTTGATATAGGTTGTTTTACGGGAGATTTTCTTAAAATATTGAAAGATCAAGGAGCTGATGTTTATGGCCTGGAATTGCAAGACGAAGCTGTTCAGATAGCCAATGAATCGCTTAATGGCCGGGTTTTTAAAGCTGATCTGTTAAAGAATGATTTTCCACAAATTGAATATGACATTATTACTATGTTAGGGCTGATTGAACATGTAATTGATCCTTTGGAATTAATAAACAGGGCCGTTTCTTTATTAAGCAAAGACGGCATTATAATGATTCAAACGCCAA
>Ga0315291_10000950_pt1 | contig 38848 bp, 35 predicted proteins | sample YL17G12_20_MG_FD_203070 | JGI IMG/M metagenome (GOLD analysis project Ga0315291, IMG submission 203070) | Sediment microbial communities from Yellowstone Lake, YNP, Wyoming, USA - YL17G12_20 | ecosystem: Environmental > Aquatic > Freshwater > Lake > Sediment | place: USA: Wyoming | collected...
CTGAGACCTGCCCTGTGGCTTGTGTTTGCTTGCATCCCTACCTTCCTCTCATCCTCCCGTTTCCTCCGCCTTCAGCGGGGGCTTTGTGAGCACGATATCGAAGGCTAACTTATCTTCCTCGAGATCGGCGTGTTGTTCGTCCTCGGCAACGCGGCGCGCGTAAGAGTATATCCGCGTCGCACCCCGCTTGCGTACTTCCCCTGCCATGTTGTCCAGCAATTCCCGCCGCACCTGCTCCAGTGACTGCGAGGCGAACTCCGTCAGCTCCGGCTCACGCTCATCGGACGATACGAAATAGGCGCCGACACCGATGACGTAGCCTCCGTTCAGGACAGAAGGGACAACGCGGCGGGCGAATCCCTTCAGGAATTCCCTTTCGTTGGAGCTGAGTTGGGTTTTCCCCCCTCCGAACGTCAACGGCGTGGACAAGACAACCTTCCAGCCTGAGCACTTAGGGTCCCGCACCTCGAACTGGACGGCCAGGTCGTGCAGGGCCTCCTGGGCGCTTTCAAACTCCGGGTCAATGGACCTTTCCGCCGGGGGCGACTCCAGCCCCTCAGTCGCAAGATACTTCGGGGCGCCCGAACCGAAGCTGACAGCATTACCGCGCACAACCCAGAACCTACCCAGGCCGAAGTCCTGCAAAGAGCGGATGAAGGAGCCCTGTCCCGTGTAGAACAGGCCGGCGCTCTGCTTCATTCCGAACGCCTGGAGGGTGATGAAGAACGCCAGCAGCAGGGTTACGAAGGCACCGTACGACACGATGTAGCGCGGCGCACTGGCGGCCTTATCCTCTTCCGGTTCTGGCAGAGATGGGGGAATCTCTCAGACCTCCAGCAGAAGTATCTCGCATTCGCCTTCTTCCAAAGCGGACCCGCCGAGCTGGATGTCGCTGCTCACCGCTATCTCTTTGCAGATCCCGCGGGTCTTTTCGCGCAGGTACTGAGCGGCGCGCACTGCAAGATGAAGCGATCTCGTGCCTTTTTCCTGTTCCGGCGCTGACCCGTCAACCTGCACGCGGACAATCACCGAGTATGTCGCGGACTTCGTTATCTTCACAACGCCGTTGAGAATCTCTCTTCCCCTGCCCGAGAGGGTCCCGTCCTGGGCAAACAGTTCAGCCGCGGGGATTCTGACCACCCGGGCGCCTGGGAACTTCTCCGCCTCGGCAACCTTCATCTCGGGGTAGTAGTAGCGGAGCTCGTCCAGGCTAGCCTCCTCGTATAGCGGAGGCTTCTCGGCGCCCTGCGGAGCCAGTCTGCTCGCGGCGAGGCGGCGTTCGCCCCCCGCCAGATTGTCGTCGTCGGGTGATCCCGGGAAGCTGGCGACCGGGCTGGTGCCAGGGAAGGGGCCTCCGGCAAACTGCTGGAAGTGTTCCGGTTCAGGGCTGGAGAATGTCAGCATCATGACGAAGAAACAGAGCAGGAGGGTCATCGTGTCGGCGTAGGTGAGCATCCACGTCGGCGCCCCTGCCGGGTCGTCTGATTCGTCTGTTTCCACGCGCTGAGACATGGTCTATTCGGTGCTCGATTGACGCTGTTTCGGTCTGACGTACGACCTCAGTCTCTCCTCCAACACGCCGGGGTTGACGGCGGTCTGGATGGCGGACAGGCCTTCTATCATCATTTCCCGTATCGTTGTTTCCTCGCTGCTTCGGCGGCGGAGCTTTCCGGCAAGAGGGATGAAGAACAGATTCGCAAGAAGTGCGCCGTAGAAGGTTGTCAGGATCGCAGTGGCCATGCCGGCGCCGATCTTGGACGGATCATCGAGCTGCCGCAGCATCTGCACCAGCCCGATCAGGGTTCCGATCATCCCGAAGGCGGGCGCCGACTCGCCCATGAAGGTCAATATGCTGCTGCCCCGCTTGTGGCGCCTCTGCATTGAGCCAAGCTCGATGAACATGATCTCGCGGATCTGATCGGCTTCCGTGCCGTCTATGAGGAGCTGGAGCCCCTTTGCAAGGAAGTCGTCATCAACCCTTCGGGCGGCGTCCTCCAGCGCCAGCACGCCGTCCTTGCGGGCGGTGCGGGCGTACTGCGTCATGTCCCTGATTACGTTCTCAGCAGCGGGGATGTTTACGCTTAAGGTCCGCTTCACCACGGAAATGATCCCCATGACCTCGCCGAGTGGGAAGTGGACCAGCGTAGCGCAGAAGCAGCCGCCCACGGTGATAAATATGGACGGCACGTCCAGAAACCCGCTCGCCCCACCTCCCATGTAGATCGATACCACCATTAGGGATAGGCCGGCCATGACCCCCAATAGGGTTGCGATGTCCATTTGTCAGGCCCCACTCTTCTTGTTTTGCCGGATATTCCTGAGTTGGCGCGTTATCTCCGCACTCAGTTCCGGATTCGTTATCGCCGCAAGGATGTTGGCAGCATTTCTGTCCTGCATCAGGTATATGATCTTCACTACTGTATCTTGCTCGTTCTTGGCGTACAGCTCCGTTAGCACCTCGGCTGCCTTCTCCGGCTCCATCTTCGCGTAGATCTCGGCGGTCTTCTTCAGGTTGGCTTCTTCGGCAGCCTCGATGCTGATTCGCCCCGTCGCAAGGTCTGCCTCCCTGCGCTGAAGGTCCTCTTTCAGTTGGTTCAGCTCCGTTTTTTCCTTCTGGAGCATGCTCACCAGGTTTTCCCTCTCGGTCTTCAGTTGCAGTTCCCAGACTTCCAGCTCGCGTGACCTGCGCTGAAGCCTTGCCTGGAGCTGCGCGTTGTCGGTCGTCTTCGCTTCGAGCTCACCGGTGATTCGCTGGAGCGTTGCCTCGGAACTCAGACGCAGGAAGGGCATATCCCGCTCACCCGGCGGTGAGGCCGATGAGTCCGCAGGCGCTCCCGATTTATTCTGTTCGCCAGGCGGTGCCTTCACCTTGAATAGCCCGCCGATCAGAGGCGCTTCGGCCAGAGAAGCTCGCGACGGACTGAGGCCGCCCTGGCTGTTGACCGACATGATCAGCACAGCCAGGAACACGACTATCGCCCCGAGCAGTGCGGCGAGAATCAAGATCACTTTTTTCACCGTGTGCCCTCAGCTTGAATGAACTTGCGCATCGAATGGGAGTCCAGGGTCTGCTCCTCGGCTTTTTCCAGTTTGGCCATGAACTGCGCTTTGAGTCTGTCGCGGTATTTCTCAAGCATCTTGCAGGATTGCATCACTCGTTCCAGTCTCTTTCTGACTGCCTCTCTGACCTCTCGCAATTCACTGACCTCGCGGCGGCACTGGTTGATTCGAGTGCGCACGTATGGCAGGAAAGCGGCATGCCGCGCACGGAATTCGAGGTCGCACTTGCGGCATGCCTCTCGCATGTTCTCCAGCACCTCGTGCTTCGTGCGCTGCCATCGCTCTTGCTCCGCTTGGCGCTCCCGCAGGTCTCTGTCTACGTTCGCGATCTCGATTTCCAGGCTGTGCTGCTGTTGCTCCTTGATCTCCAGGATCCTCTGGAACCGAAACCGGAAACCCGCCGCCAATGCCACCTCCGCCGTCTATGGTTGCTCAAAACTCCCAGTGGTCAGTAATTGCCTTCAGCTTCCTCAGCGCGCTCTCGAACGGCTCCGTCTGTCCGGTCCGCTGCCGCAGGAAGGCGTTGATCTGCGGCATGAGCTCCAGTGCCCTGTCAATCTCCGGGCTGCTGCCCGCCGCGTAGGCGCCGATCAGGATCAGGTCCTCGGAATCCTGATAGGTGCTTTGAATGTGTTTCAGCTTGCGCACCATTTCGAGGTGCTCTTCGCTGGCGACGTCGCGCATCACACGGCTCACGCTGCTTAAGATGTCAATGGCCGGATAGTGGCCGCGGTCGGCCAGGCGTCTATCCAAAGCGATGTGGCCGTCCAGCGTGGCCCGCACGATGTCGGCGATGGGCTCGGTGAAATCGTCCCTGTCCACCAGCACTGAGTAGATTCCCGTTATACTTCCGCTTTCCGAGTTGCCGAGCCTTTCGGTCAGCATCGGCATAAGGGAGAAAACCGAAGGCGGATACCCTCGGGTCGTGGGCGGCTCCCCGGCTGCCAGGCCGATCTCCCTCTGTGCGTGGGCGGCGCGGGTGAGCGAGTCCATGATGTACAGGACGTCCATGCCGCGGTCGCGCAGGTACTCCGCTATGGTCGTCGATGTATAGGCAGCCTTGACTTTAAGCAGCGGCGGCACGTCCGCCGTTGACACCACCACGACCGACTTGCTGAGACCTTGCGGACCCAGGTTGTCCCGGATGAACTGGCCCACCTCCCGGCCCCGCTCACCGATCAGTGCGATTACGTTTGCATCTGCCTCAGAGTTGCGCGCTATCTCGCCGAGCAGTATGCTCTTGCCTACGCCGCTGCCGGAGAAGATGCCGACCCTCTGGCCCTTGCCTAGCGTCAGCGGCACGTCAATAGCGCGGATTCCCGTGATGAATGGTTGCCGGATGCGGGGGCGTTTCAGTGGGTGAGGGGCCTGGTTGTGGATCGGAGCGCTGTCAGGACAGGATATCTCTCCGCCGTGGTCCATAGGCTGCCCCAGACCATCGAGAACCCGTCCGAGCAGGTCCAAGCCCAGGCCTATTTCCAGGTCCGTGTGGACCGACACCACCCTGTCGCCTGCCTGAACGCCGTTCAGTTCTTCCAGAGGCATGAGGATAGTGGTGCTCCCTCGAAACCCCACAACCTCCGCCTTGATGCGCCGCTCCTGGCCTCCGTTGCGGACGCATATCTCGCACAATCGGCCGACTCCCACCGCGGGGCCCTTTGCCTCGATGATCGAACCCGTCACGCGTTTGATCGCGCCCTGATACGCCATGCAGTCAAGCTCGGCGATTCTGTCAGCGTAGTGTTTCAGATTGAATGCCATCTCAGCTCGCACGCTTCTTTAGGAGACTTTGTTCGATCCTCTCCAAGCTTCCCTGCACTTCCGAGAGAGCTCTGCCGGAATCTGTTTCGATGCAGCAGGAGGCGGGAGGGATGCTGGCATCGGGCACGACGGAAACGCGGGCGGACCCGTGAACCCGGTCGAGTTTCTCGACGGCGGCTTTCGTGAGCTCGTAGTCCTGCGGATTAACTCGGACCACGGTGGCCCCTTTGTTTCTGACGGCGTCGAGCGCGGACCGCACCGCGGCTTCGATCCGATACCTGCCGTTTTCGATCTCGTGCTGTAGTACCTTCTCTGCGATTCCCAGGCTGAGGGACACGATTTCCTGCTCGTTGTCTTCCAGCAGCGAGGTTCTTTCCTTCCTGATCCCGTCGATCAGGGCTCTCAGTTGGGTCAGTTTCAGGTCAAGGTCCCTTCCCTTCGCGAGGATCTCCGCCTCACGGCGCGTCAGATCGGCTTCCCTCCGCGACAGGGCTTCATGTCGAGATTGAAGCAAGCGGGATTCCTGCGTCGTCTGCTGCTCTTCGCTGCCTGCGCCGGCGGCGTGAAGTTGCTCGGAGACCCTGCCGGCGCGGACCGCTCCGAGCGGATGGTGGAACCTGAGGATGCAGGGATCATTCGACATACTGCTCCTCTCCCGTCTCGATCGCCAGGCTCCCATCGCGATACATCTGCTTCGCGACCTTCATGATTTCCCATTGCGCCTCGGTCACGACCGCGAGCACCACCCTGCCAGCCATCTCCCTCTCTTCCGCAACGCGCTCGCGGACGCGCTCGGAGAGGTTGGACAGGATATGCTGCTGGACATTTTGCGGTGCAGCCTTCAGGGCCAGGGCAAGCTGGCTGACCTCGACCCTGCGCAGGAGCTCCTGCAAGGACTTCTTGTCGACTTTCACAAGATCATTAAAGTCGAACATGTGACGTTCGAGCATGTCGGCCATGTTCGGATCACGCTCGCGTATCCGCCCCAAGACCTTCTCTTGGGATTCCTTATCCAGTGCCGCGACCACCGCTGCCATCTCCTCGGCGCGCTTCTCGTCCGAGACCACCTGCGCGCTCGTGCCCATCTCTTCGAATCTCTCTTTGAAACCGAGCAGCACTTCCTCCGCAACCTCGTCCGGAACGGCTTCGCTCGACAGCATGCGTTCGACCGTGGCCTCCTTCAGGTCCCCTTCCATGGTGTTCAGGATTGCCTTGGCCTTGGCTCGGGACAGGCGCGACAGGATGGTGGCAATGGCCCTGGGGCTCTCTGTCTCCAGAACCATGAGGATCTGTGCCTCCGGGAGGCTCTCGATGAACTCAAGGGGCGTTGTCTGCCGGGGTGCGGCGCCTGGGCTGGGTTCCTCCCCCGCGTAGACGCGCCGGGCAATTTCCTCTCCCTTTGCCTTGACCAGGAACTTGCGGAATGTCCCCGCCGGATCGCCCATGGAAAGCTCTCCGCTTTGTCTCTTGGTGAAGAACTCGCCCAGCGTAGCGGTCCTTTCCTCGTCTCCTATGTCGTAGGCGCTGAGGCTGTCCGCGGCTTCACGGAGCTTTGCGATGGACTCATCGCTCATGTGTTTGAGCAAGGCGGCAGCCTGGTCATCTCTCAGGGACATGATGAGTATCGCTGCCTTCTGCGCGCCTGTGAGCTCCATGGCCATGGACGGCTTCAGCCTCCCTTCTTGATCCAGCCCTCGAGCAAGCGAGTGGCCGCCTCGGGACTATCCTGGACGAACCTGGCCACCTCCTGCTGCATCAACTCGGCGCGAACCGCCTGGGGCGGGTAGGCGCCATTCGATTGCCCGTTCATAATCTCGGGGACCAGCAGCTGGCTGGGGGTGGCTGCCTTGATACCTTTCGCCAGGTGCCGGCCGACGAGAAGCAACACGATGCACACGACGGCGATTGCAGCATACTCGGCCGCGAACGGGAGCCATTGCGGCATTGCCGCTGCGTTGCTCGCCGCCACCTCGGTCGGGCCGGGCGGGAAGGTGGCTTCCACTATCTCCAGCGAATCTCCTCGCTCTGCGTTGAATCCGATGGCGTCTTTGATGATCTTCGTAATCGCGTTGATGTCGGGGATCCCGGCAGGGGACGCCTTGGCTGTTCCCCCCTCGCCGGAGGGGCTTTCTGCCGCAGCGGGCGCCGTTAGGTCCACTACAGCAGCTACGCTCAGCCGCTTGATGGTCGCACCCCGGTTGACCGTCTCTCGCACGGATTCGCTCACTACGTAGCGAGTGTCAATGGTATCGGACTTGCTGTCCTGCGTCGGGCCGGCTGCGGTCTCTGGCGATTGTTGGTTCGCGCCCGGCATGTTGGCGGCTGTGCCGACTACGCCTCCCACTTGTGTCCCTTTTCCACTGGTCTTGCTACTTTCGATGCGCTCACTTGTCTTGACGCTCTTGTCCGGGTCGTATTCCTTCTTCGTCTCCCGAGTGTCTTCGAATGTAAGCTCGGCACTGACTCGCACCTCACAGCGCCCGTTGCCGAGGACCTTGGCCAGCATCGTATCCGCCTTGTTCGACAGGTAAGTTTCGATCCTCTGCCTATAAGCGAACTGGTCGCCCGCGGCCATCTCGGCCGCGTCTTGCCCCGAGCCGGCCAGCACGTTCCCCTTGGCGTCGTTGATGGTGACATCCTTGGGGCTCAGACCTTCGACCGCGGACGCCACCAGGTTGCTTATGCCCGCGATCTGACCCACGTCCAACTGTTGCCCGCTGCGGGTGATGATTAGCACTGAGGCGGTCGGTTTACGTTCGTCCTTCTTGAAGAGCGAGGGCTCGGGCGTGACGAGGTGCACACGGGCGTACGTAACCGAATCGAGGGACATAATTGTTGTGGCCAGTTCGTTCTGGAGGGCGCTGATGTAGTTGATGCGCTCCGCGAAGGGCGTGATGCCGATGTTCGGGTTACGGAAGGTCTCAAAGCCCCCATGCGCCCCGGTTGGGATCCCTTTTTCGGCCGCGACCATGCGCGCCTCGTAAACCCTCTGCGCCGGCACCATGACGGCGCCGCCTCCCTCAGTCACGCGCACCGGAATGCCCGCGGCCTTGAGGCTCTTCACCATCTCCGCGCACTCGGTGGCTGCCAGCCCCGTGTAGAGTATCTCGTAGTCAGGGCTGCCCGCCCAGTAAACCACCCCCACCATAGCGCCGCCACATGCGAGGAGCAGGAGCACAAGGATCAACTTGTGCCCGGCGGAGAGGTGAGTCCATATCTGGCCCAACTGTCTTCCTACGGCCTGGAGCAAGCCCATCGTCTACACCTGCATTCTCATGATCTCTCTGTACGCATCCACCAACCGGTTCCTGATCTCCATCATGAGCCGGAAGCTCAGGTCCGCCTCGTTCACGGCCATTATCACCTGGTGCAGGTTGTCCATCTTGCCTGCAGCCAGGTCACGCACCGCCTTGTCGGCAGTGTTTTGCAGATCGTTGACTTCGTTGATGTAGCGCCCGAGAACGTTCTTGAACTGCGCAGCCGAATCACGCCCTGAGGCGGGCTGAGCGCTCTCCGGGAGATACTGTATGTCGCCGGGACTGACAGGTAACGGTTTCATGATGACGGCCTCAGCAGTTTAATGGTTTCCTCGCATATCTGGCGGAAGTTGCGCATCGCGGCCAGATTGGCCTCGTAGGCACGGCTAGCCATCAGCATGTCCACCATCTCCTCCGGGGGCTCGACGTTGGGCATGGCCACAAACCCCTCCGCATTCGCATCGGGGTGGCCGGGGTTGAACACCATCCTGGGCGGCGCATTCGAGGAGACTATTCCCCTGACCTGGACCCCATTCATCTCGTTGAGCACAGTCGCGAAAACAGCGTGTTGTCTTCTATAGGGACCCCCCTCCGGCGTTTCGGTCGTATCGGCGTTCGCCAGATTGTTGGCTATGACCTGCATGCGTACCCATTCGGCACGCAGGCCGGACCCTGAGATCTCTATGGCCTTAAACAGGTCTTCTTGCGCCATGGCTGAGTGACTCCCACCTGTTATCTGCCGTCAATTGCAGCCCTCAGTCTCCCGATGCGGGAGCCGAGGACGGCCAGGTACAGTTTCATCTGCAGCGCGTTCTTCTCCAACTCGACGATCTCGCGCTCGAGGACCACGTTGTTTCCGTCCGGCCCCGGCTCGCCCAAGAACGGGAAGTACGTCTCGGTGTCGATGGTCTTCCCGGAGCGGAGGTTTCCCACTTCGTCAAGGATGGCGTCCAGTTGATCCGTAAAGCGCAGACGGGCCGTCAGGTATCCCGGCGTGTTCAGGTTGGCCAGGTTGTTTGCGATTACCTCGTGGTTTCTGGCTGCCGCGTTGATCAGTGCAGCCAGGCCGTCTGCCTCAAGGAGTCCCATTGTCGGGTCTGCTTCATCAGGGAACTGGATGGTGGTGTACTACAACATGAGCAAACGCGGTGCCAAAAAGCCCAGAACGCCTGGTTGCACCGCGCCTGGACGCCAATAGGATCGCAAAGGGGCTGTGGCGGGGCTCTGAGGGGGGCGGGCACGAAAAAGCTGCCGGACTCAGGAAAACTTTTCCGGCACGTAGCCTTGTTCAACGTATTTTTTCAACTTGTTGCGGACGGTTCTCGTTGAAATATCCAACCTCTCCGCTGCGCGAGTTCTGCTGCCGTCGACCTGGCGCAGCGTTCTGAGTATCGCATTGCGCTCTATCTCTTCCAGAGTGGCGCCCCCTGTGAGCTGATCGGACTGCATGCAGCTTCGTCCCGTAAGATACTCGGGGAGGTCCTCCGGCCCGATGACGCCGTCTGTATCCATGATGAGCAGCCTCTGGATCAGGTTTTCCAGCTCGCGCGCGTTACCGGGCCAGTTGTAGGACAGGAGTGTCCGCATCGCCTCCGGCGAGACGGTGGGGCGAGACTTCCCGAGCCGGCGGCTGAACTTCTTGATGAAGTACTTGCTCAGCAGCGCCACGTCGCCGTCCCGCTCGCGCAACGGGGGCAGCACGAGCGGGACCACGTTGAGGCGGTAGAAAAGGTCATCTCGAAACCTGCCTTCTCTGACTTCCCTGGCGAGATCGCGATTCGTCGTCGCTATGATCCGCACGTCAACTCGCAGCGTGCGCGTGCCACCTACCCGCTCGAACTCCTTCTCCTCGATGACGCGCAGCAGTTCCGCCTGGAGCTTCTCGGACGTCTCGCTGATCTCGTCCAAAAGGAACGTCCCGCCGTCGGCCAGTTCGAATCTTCCCGGCTTAGGACGATGGGCGCCCGTGAAAGCCCCCTTCTCGTGACCGAAGAGCTCACTCTCGAGGATGGATTCGGAGAGTGCAGCGCAGTTGACGCGGATGAACGGGCCCTCTCGGCGCGGGCTTGAGTTGTGGATAAGGCGGGAGACCAGTTCCTTTCCCGTGCCGCTCTCGCCCTCCAGGAGAACCGTGACGTCCGTGGCGCCGACGCGGACCGCTCTGGCGCAGACATCCTTGAAGGGGCGGCTCTCTCCTATGAGCTCGCCCCCGGCCCCCCCGGACGACAGTTCCTTGTGGAGGTACCGGTTCTCCTCGATGAGTCTCCTGTGCTCTTTGAGCTTCGTGACCAGAGCCTCGACCTGGTCAACGCAAATCGGCTTCAACAGGTAATCGAAGCTGCCCCTTTTCATGGCCTCGACGGCCGTTCGCACGTCGCCGTGACCGGTTACGATCACCACGTCACCCGGGTCGGAAACCGATTTCGCCTCGTCCAGCACGCTCAGGCCGTCCCGCTTCGGCATTCTCAGGTCCGTGAAGACGACGTCGAAGTGATCCTCTTCCAGCAGCCTGCACGCCTCTTCGCCATCACTGGCGGTCCGGACCTCAATTGCATCGTCCACCGCCAGGAGGGCTTCCTGCATCAGGTCCCTGTCCAGCGCCTCGTCGTCGGCCACAAGCACCCTGCGAATCATCTCTCCTCCGTCTTGACGTACGCTGCGAGTCGGAACTGCATGGTTGTTCCCCTGCCGGGTTCGCTGTCTATCAGAAGCTCTGAGCCGTGAAGCTGGAGTATCCTGCTGACTATGGCGAGCCCGAGGCCCGTTCCACCCTTTTTCTCCGTGTAGAAGGGCTCGAGGATCTTGCCGACCTTGTCTTTCGCGATTCCCCGTCCCGTGTCGCTTACCATCATGCGGACCAGCCTTTCGTTGTCCGCCTCGAGGCACGCCGTTACGCGGACTTCGCCCGGCCCTTCCAGGGCTTCGACGCCGTTTGTGACCAAGTTCAGGATTACCTGCTTGATCTTGCTCCTGTCGGCAACAACCCAGCAAGCCTCATCCGGTATGTCAACGACTATCTCGCCCCGTTCGAAGCTGTGCTCGGCGCGGACGAACTCGCAAATCTGCTCGGCCTCCGACCTCAGGTCGCAGGGGCCCGCTTGGAGCGTGTCCGGCCGAGCGAAGTCCAGGAGCCGGCTGAGCATACCGTTGAGCCTATCCGCGGCTCCGATGATGTTCTCGATGTATCTGTGTTGCCGGCCGTCTGCTTCGAACCTGCGCTCCAGGATGCTGGCGAAGCCCTTGATGCCGTTGAGCGGCTTCCTGATCTCGTGTGCCAGTCCCGCCGCCATCCTGCCCAGGTCTGCAAGCTTCTCCTGCTGGCGGAGCTGCGACTCCAATTCGCACTCGCGTGTGATGTCGCGGTCGAGCTGAGTCGCCCCGATGGGCCTGGAACTGGAGTCTTCCACAAGGCACGCCGTGCTGGAAATGATTCGCGTTTCGCCTTCGCCTACCTCGCGTCGCAGCGTTTCCTGGCGGTATCGGCGCTCAATCACGCCGGCCAGCAATGCGTCGTGTGGCTTCATGACGTCGCGGAAGTCCCTTCCGATCGCCTGTTGCCGGCTGCAGCCCCACATCTTCTCGGCGGCGGGATTGAAGGTGAGTATGGCCCCGTCCAGGTCGGTCACGACAACAGCTATTGGGATGCTTTCGAGAATGCTGCGCTGGAAGTTGTTCGCCTCATCCAGCTCCCGCACCTTCTGCTGGAGCGCCAGGTTGGCCTTCTCGAGTTCAAGGTCGACACGCTCGGCTTCGTCCTTGAGTTGCCCGTAGGCCTCTCGCAGTTGGTCGGTCTGCCTGGTGAAATGCTCGAAGGCCTCGGTCAAGGCCTGCAGCTCTTCCACCGTGACCTGGCTGCGTTCTTCGCTGGTCTCCAACATGGGCGACCTCAACCGGCGCGGTAAGCCAGACGTGCCTTGCTGGCCTGGATGTCCGCGCGTGTCTCCTGAGCCTTCTGCTCGCGTTGGCGCATGTAAGCTATTAGTGCCAGCCGCAGTTCCTCCTGGTGACTGCTCGTCTGTTCGATGGCGGCCTGGATTTCGTGGAGAAGAGCGTCCAGCTCGCCCTGCGGATCCTGTCTCTCCCGCTGCCACAGGTCCTTTGCCGGCTCAATGGCCTCTTCGATGGTCGCTATCTCGTCCAGGAGTTCCTCCACCCGCGCGGAAAGCTGCATGACAACGCTAACCGCCTGGTCATCTGTCATGACCCGGCACTGTTCCCTGGCAAGTTCGAGGACCTGGAGATACAGGTCCTTTTGCCTTCGGTATGCGTGAACAAGCTGTTCGCTAAGTGAATTCATTGCGGCGCCTCTGAATCGCGGCTAGTCTGCATCATGGTCGTCATCCAATCGGCCCATCGGAGAGCTTCTGCGTCTGCATTTCCTATCTGGGCCAGAAGTCTCCGCGCTTCCTCATTGCTGCCGGCGTTCCTCTCGCACACGGCCAGCATCAAAAGCAGGTGCACGTCACCCGGCGCTTCCTCGCACAGACGCCGGTACAGGCGCGCCGCGTCCGCGTAGGAGCCCGCCATGAAATACACGTGAGCAAGCTCTTCGTCCGTGACCACCTGGCTGTCGAGGACAGGCACCCATCCCTTCTGGCTTACGGATTCCTCCACCGGCGGCTGCTGCGCTACGGCTTCAGCAGGCTCTTTCGGCTCCGGCGGGACCGCATCGGGCCGTCCTTCGGGTGCTGCTTTGCCGCCCAGGTCAATGCTCTCAGGCATGTCGCGCAGCGTGTTCAGCAATGCCGCCGACGGCCCGTAGAGTTGGCCGCTGTGAGGGTCCTGCAGCGAGTAACCGTAAAGCCACCGAAAACCCTCGTTCGCGTTGGCCTGAACGACGTCCTCAGCGGTCTGCGCGCACGCGAAATGCGCCGTCGCGAACGCGGCGAACAAAGCGCCCATGATGGGCAGAAACCGATTCACTGTCCGTCTCCCGTGGCATTCAGCGGGCACTTGCCGCTGTAGGCGAGTGCAGCGCGGTCGAACTCCATCTTCCGCTCGTAGTACGCACCGATCATCCGGAGGGCTTTTGCGCGCAGCGCCGCGGACTCGCATTTGTGGGCAACTTGCAGGCACAGATCGAAGCCGGCGTCATCCTTACCCTGTGCCATGCATATCTTCGCCCGCAGAAGGCGAACCCCGTGGAGCAGTTGCTCATCCGGCTTGACTGAGCCGGCCGAAGCCCCGGCATCCTCTATCTCGGCCAGCACGCTTTCCGCCTCCGCGTATCTTCCGAGCTCCACCTGGATGCGGGCCTTCTCGAGCATCAGGGCAGGGCGCTCGCTGGCATCAGGCAGCAATGCCAGGGACTGCTCCACAAGCTGCAGGGCGCTCTCCTCCATGTCCGCTTTCTCGTAGACTTCGACCAGCAAGGGCAGAAGCTCACGGATCTCGGCGGCCTTGGAGAACCTGGAGCGCATTAACTGACCGAGAACCACTGCGCGGACATGTTGTCCGGACTGGAGGTAACAGTGGATCAGGTCGCAGCAGGTCGTCTTCGCAAACTCCCCTTCAACAGGCCACTCAGAGAGAATGTGTTCGTAGCGTGTCGCGGCTTCCCCGAAATCCTTGGCGTCCAGCGCCATTCGAGCCAGGCGGTAGTCGGCCAGCCGCGCGTGCTCAGTGCCGGCGAAACGCGCCTTCACTTCGTGGTACTTCTCTTCCACGTCGGCTCGCGCATATCCGCCCTCTTCCATGCAACGAGCGACGCCATACAGGGCTTGCGCGGAAAGCTCCTGGGTCCCTGCAAGACTCGCCGCGCGCTGGAAACTCGCTGCGGCTTGCTCGTACTTCCGCTGTTCCATCTGGTAGTGCCCCGCCCAGAAAAAGGCGCGCGCGCACAAAGGATGCTCCTCGCTGCTATCCACCAGAAGCAACAGTTCCCGCTCGGCCAGATCGCTCTTTCCCATCTCTCCCCATGCTCTGCCCGCCGCATAGTGTCCCCATGCGGTCCATGGCGATTGTGGGAACTCGTCGGCCAGTATCACGAGTTGATCCAGAGCCATCTGTTGCCGCCCCTGGGTCATGTAGAGGTGAGCGAGGGCGTAGTAGGCCTCGGGAACATGTGCGGATTCTGGAAAAAGGATCAGAAACTCCTGACAGGCCGTGAGTGCCGCCTCACGTGCGTCCTCCGCTGATTTCCGTCCAGGCTCCATGTCCCCGACGACGAGCCGCTCTCCTTCCCTCGAGGCCTCCAGACCCACCGACCCTAGGATCACTTCAAGGGCTTCCTCGGGAGGAGCCCCCGTTAACCGTGCAGTAATGAGTTGCTTTCCCTGGTCCTTGCAGGAGATGTTCCATCCTGCGCCGTTGGCTGTCTCCCCCAATACTGTTCGCAGCGGCGCACCTTCCGACCGCAAGTGGAGCAGTCCGTCCTGCCACTGCGAGGACAGGGAGCCGTCGCCACCGGACGTGGGAGCCGCGGCAATGTCTTGCTCGGCAACCAGCCGTTGTGGGGAGGCGCCCCTGCCGAAAACAGGCGGCTCGGACTCATAGAGACATCCTTTCTCACCCAACAGCGCAAGGGCAACCGACACTTTCGCCATTGCCTTGCGGTATATGACCCACCTGGTCAGCGCTTCCGAGTCACGGTATCGCGTGCAGTTGGCCTGAAGCCGGTACAGGTCGCGGAACATCTCTTTCCATCGCTGCTGCTCGCCACGGATCGCAACCGAGGTTATGAGTGCGTTCCTCCACAACTCGTCGCCAGGCCTGCTGACCGACAGCAGCGACTGGACGATCTCAAGCGCTTCCTCGTACTTGCCCAGACTCACGAGAGCGAGACTCAGCCTGCTTTGAGCCACCAGAGACCTGGCCAAGCTTTCGCCTTCCTTCTCGGCGGCCGCCCGGTAGCAGCGCTCGGCGTATTCCCAGTTCTTCGCGTCGACGCATCCGTCTCCGAGACTAATAAGCTCGTCGTAGCCCAGCGCAGCCAGCCGCTCTACCGCCCAGACCCCATCATCTTTACTCTCAACCGTTTGGCCGCCTCCTGCCAGGGCAGCATCGGCGCCGCCCTGAGGGACGCCAGATGCAGCAGAGTGCCCCAGGGCTACGGCTATCACCACGGCTGCCAACGCCAGCACGAGAATGCCTCCCAGGCAAAGCTTCCACATGGGGAATCCCTTTGCCCCGGCGCCGACTTCCTCGGGAGGAGCCTCCTCTTCTTCTTGTTCGTCTTCGGGTTTGGGGAGTTGTTCGTCCTGGGCTGTGTCCGCCTGCGGCTCCTTGGGCTCCGGCTCCTTGTTCTCCGGCACGTCGTCTTTGGTGGCCGCGGGTTCCTCGTCGGTTGGGTGTTCGTCCTGGGGGAGCTCTGCCTGCGCCTCGTCCGACTCCGGCCTCTCGTCCACCGGCAGATCATCCTCGGTGGCTGTAGGTTCCCCTTCAGCCGGCTGCGGCTCGTCGGCGTCTGGCTGCTCCGCCGCTGCGTCCGCGTCGCCGGCCGCCTCGCCTGTCCCCGCTGCAAACATGCTGATAAGACGGGTGAGCGCCTTGGCTGCGAGCCGGCGAAGCAGCCGCCGAACGCCCTCCACATACTGAAGGGCGGCAGACGAAGCTGTAGCCCTTCCTGACGGACGATGCATAGGCCGCCTCAACAGTTCCCAGGCGGCCTCGAACAGTGCTGTGCCCCCAAGCAATCGCAGCGCACGAGAAGGGACTTCGGGATATACGAAGCGGCGTGTCCGAGGAAGGGCGAGTGCTCCGTCCCCCAGCAGCAACCTTTGGATATCGATGGGGATCTGACGGTTAGGCAAAGGTTCCAGCAGATATCCTCCAGAAAACGTCGCCCATGCTTGGACGTAAATCAACCCCACAGTACTTCCTTTTCGGCGTTGGACACGCCGCCATGGCTCTTGCTGTAATCGAATCCCGCTGGTACGGACAAGACGTAAGTTGCGAGATCTTCTTCGTTGTCTAAGACCCGTAGCCTTTCGCCGCCTGCGACGAGTTCGAGCAAGTGCTGCTGGTGCGCCGACAGGTTGAGCAGCACCAGCTTGCGCCCCGCGGCTGAGAGCTGCCGGGCAAGCTCTGCACAGTCCATCAAAAACGCCCCGCTCACGAACTCCGCGCGCCGCAGGTCCATTGCCACTACACGCGCACCGTCGCCATGCTTCAGCACGTCTTCCGGCCAGACCGGGCGCCTTATCAGGGCGTTACCCTCCGGCTCCAGCCTCAGCACCCTGCCATCGAGCTCTTTATGGGCCTTCATTGGCTATCGCCTCGCTCACAACGACGCTGCTCACGCCGCCGCTTCTCACCATTCTTGCGTTCACGTCAAACTTGTCGTTCAGCTTCTCCAGAATGCCGTCGCACCCGACGCGGTAGTGGTCGTCCAACACGGTCAAGCTTGCGACGACGTGCCCTTTCAACAGGCTGGCCCGCCACTGTCCGTCGCCGCCTGCGTCGAGAGCGGCTGCACCTTCTATGAGCGGCTGGATGAGCTCTGCTATGCGATCTTCGCTGAAGCCGAGGTCAGAGAGGACGCTGCGCAACGCGCAGAGCGCCCCCGCGCCATCGTCGCTGGCGTAAGCGGCTGAGGGGGATAGTATCTGCGTTCCAGCGCCTTCCAGGAATCTCGTAACGTCGTCGTCGCCGAGAGGGGACCACAGGCTTGACGGGAGCCGCCGAGTCGCTTCGTGCTGGAAGAACTCATCTATGCGCCGCTTGAGGTCATGCACGCGACACGGCTTTGTCAGATAGTCCCACACGCCGAGCCGGAGGCTCTCGGTCGCCGTCTCCAATGAGGCGTACCCCGTCAGGACGATCACGCCAATGCGTGGATTACGCTCGCGAGCTTCCCGGACTATCTCGACCCCCGAACGGCCGGGCATCTTCAGGTCGGTTATCATGAAGTCGTAGGTGTTCTGTTTGATCATCCGGGATGCCTCCTCTGCGTTCTCGGCGCAGTGGACCTCCCAGCCGTCCTGCATGAAAAGCTCCTGCAGGGCCCAGCGGATCGACTCCTCGTCGTCCACTATGAGCATTGGTCTACTCATGCGGCCACCTTTGCTGCGGTTCGCGGGAAGATGATGGTGAAGGTAGCCCCTTTCCCCGGAGCGCTCTGCACATCGATGCGCCCGTTGTGGGCATCCATGATCTTCTTGCTCACGGCCAGGCCGAGGCCGATTCCTTTGTGCCTGGAGGTGTAGAAGGGCTCGAAGATCCTTGCAAGCTGCTCGCGGCTCATGCCCTCTCCTTCGTCCCGGAAGGCCACGCCGACGGCGTCATCTGCAGCGAGTTCCGAGAGGTAGATCTCTATCCTGCTGCCTTTGGGGCAGGCGTCTATCGAGTTGAGCAGGACATTGCGGAACACCTGCTGCACCAGGTCAGGATCAACGTCTGCTTCACACTTGGCGCAGCGGCGTTGGATGTCGACGGCGATCTCGTTCTTCTCCAGATGCTGATGGACGGACTGCAGGCTCTTTCGGACCACGTCCTCCAGCTCCCAGTGGACCAGTTGCGGTCGGTATTTCCGGGCGAAATGCAACAGGTTCTCTACGATCTTCTCCATCTTCTCGGCTTCGCGGTGGACATTGTCCAGCAGCCTCATTCGCGAATCGTTCGCATCCATCTTGGTTTTCAGCACTTCCAACGAGAGCAGCATGCCGCAGAGCGGGTTCCTGATCTCATGTGCCACGGAGGTGGAGATCTCTCCCAGGGCGGCAAGGCCTGCGGCACGGCTCAGATCCTCGTTCAGTTCGCCGACCGCATCCGACAGCCTCTCCAGGCGCTCTTGCTCGCCCTCAAGGCACTTGGTGCGCAGACGGGAAAGCAAGCCCTGCAACTCCAGCAGCCTCTCATGTGGTTCCTCGGTCTGCTCTGAGTGTGCGTCCTGCATGACTCCGAGGAGGCCGGTGAAAGCTGCCTGGGTCTCCTCAAGGAGAGCGATTCGTTCCGGAAGTTCCGCGCGCTGCCTCTCAAGCTCTTCAGATAGACGCTGGGTGAGCCGACGTAGCCTCTCCATTAATCCCTCCACAAGTCCGTTGCCCAAGCTCCGCATACCCTCGCGCGGATTATAGTGATTCCGGAAACCGCTATGCAAGATTTTCGATTTCCGGTTCCTCGCACGCCGCAGTGGGCCTCAGCCAGGGGCTACCTCGTGGCATATATGGCGCTAGAGAGGGACTTTCCGTGCAACGTGTGTTGCACGCAAAAAGCCTGCCAATCCTGGCGATCGGCCTTCTGTTTGGGCTGATGCAGCGTGCCTGCCCCCGTGCACCCGGTCAAGAACGCCGGAGAAGGCCACAGTGGATGGAGTGCGCATAGGTGGGGCGGCACACTCCCGGCGTTCCATTATCCAACAGGCGTTTAGAGTTACATCGCTATGCGACGGGGAGCAAGCAGGCCCCGCGGGGCCCGCCGCCGGTGGCGAGGGACAGATCCAGTGTGGCAGTCAGGATCGGGGGCGGCCCGGCCGTCAGGGCTGCCAATGCGGTCCCACCCTACGACAAGGATATGCCGTGAAGAAGCGCCGATCGGTACCGTCGGGACCGATGCTAACGCGAACCTTTCGGAGGCAATGGGGGCATCTTCCCTCGTAGGCGGTGCCCTCCTTGTTCTTATAGATGCGCGCGTATGTGCGACAGCACTCGAAGACTATGCCGAGGAACTCCTTGGGCGGCACCTTCAGGCCCCCTCGTCGAGGATCTTCTCAGCCGCCTCTCGCAGGGCCTCAGCGGCGAGAAGCTCTCCGCGCCGGAGCTTCTCCCACACCTGGTGCACACGTTCCTTCCGATAGTTCTCGGCCTGCTTTACGCGGTCGATGAGCTCCCTGAGCTCTGAGGACACCACCGGCTCTGACGCTTCGTTGCTGCGCGGAGCAGCGGCGGAGCCTTCCGATTTGCGCACCTTCGCCTTCCCGCCCTCAGAGAGACGGGAGAGCCGGTCCCGCCCGACGGGACTGATTTCATCCGCCATCGCTCTCAGACCTCCATTTTGTCAACCTTTATAGCCAAAAGCGTGCCAACGAGAGCTCCTTTTCAGCTAAATTATCGGAAAAGCGCCTTTGCGCTCAAGTTTCTGACAGGCCAAATCCACATTTCTGCCTCCAGGCAGCGGCTGTTCTGGCCCCTCTGCCACGGTTGTGGCTGTCGCCACTTGGCCGGCAGCAGCATGGCCATGGTTCCCTGTGTCCAGCGCAGTCGGGATGCGCTAAGTCCTTTTCCTGAAAGCACTTAGTAGAGGTTAACGGGCCAAAGGTGTGTCCGGCATCGAGGGCTGCGGGGACCGCTGTGCTAGTAGGGCCATCAGGGGCGCGAGCGGGAAATCCCCAAGTTTGTCGAACACTGATGCCAAAGCATCTTGATTTGTCTTGCACTGTTTGGGTAAACAGTGTGTCGCATGTTGTACGGCCGTGCCATTGATCTATTTCGCAACGATCCGACTTGGGGAGTGGCAATCGGCACGGTCCGAGTCTATTGGCCCCCGAGCCCTCTCTCGATGGTAGGAGTATCACGATGGGGTGTGGCGTGCTGCTGGTGGACGACGAAGATTCCATTCGCGATAGCATAGGGACGTATCTGTCGGACAAGGACTATGAGGTGCGCACGGCGGCCACGGTGGATGAAGCGCTGAGGACGTTGGAGGAATTCCTGCCCGGGTTGCTCATAGTCGACCTGCAGATGCCGGGCAAGGATGGATTCCTCATGATCCAGGAGCTCCGCAAGCGCAACAACTCGGCCGCGATCATAGTGATAAGCGGCCACGGAAACATCGAGAAGGCGGTGGAGGCCACCAAGATGGGGGCCTCGCGGTTCCTGGAGAAGCCGTTCTCCCTGTGTGATCTCGAGCAGGCAGTGGAGCAGACACTCCGGGACGACACGTGCGGCTGCCACCTCCTGCGGCTCGATCGAGACGGCTTCCGCATGGAAGGGCAGGGCTGGAGCCTCATTGGCATAAGTGACGCGATGAAAGACGTTTACAGAAAGATCCTCCTGGTAGCTCAGAACACCAGCTCCACCGTGCTCGTCCAGGGCGAAAGCGGCACCGGCAAGGAACTCGTGGCGAGGGCGATCTTCGAGAGCGGTCGCCATCCAAAGGGCAAGTTCATAGATGTAAACTGCGCGGCCCTGAGTGAATCCCTGCTGGAGGCCGAGTTGTTCGGCCACGAGAAGGGGGCCTTCACCGGCGCCATTCAGACGCGTAAAGGGCTATTCGAGGCCGCGGACGGGGGGGTGATATTTCTGGACGAGATCGGGGAGATGCCGCTGAGACTCCAGGCCAAGCTGCTGAGAGTCCTCGAGGAAAAGGCTTTCAAGCGCGTGGGGGGTGTGGAAAACATCAAGGTCAACCTCCGTGTTATCGCCTCCACGAACCGTGACATAGCCGAAATGGTCAAGCAGGGCGAGTTTCGTCGTGACCTGTACTACCGCCTCGACGTCTTCACCATCGGCATCCCGCCCCTGCGCGAGCGACCCAGCGACGTACCGCTTCTGTGCGCTCACTTCCTGAAGGTGTTCTCGCGGGCGTGCAAGAAGCATCTGGGCGTTTTCAGCAGCGATGCGATGGCCCGCCTTCAGCAGTACGAGTGGCCAGGCAACGTCCGGGAGCTGCGCAACGTGATTGAACGGGGCGTCATACTCGGGTCAGGCCGCACTGTGTATGCCAGGGACCTGGCCATTCCGAAGTGCGAGACGCCTCACATCTGCGTCTCCTCGCCCTTGCCGATCCAGGTTCAGTCACTGGAGGGCATGGAGAGAGAGCTCATCGGGAAGGTGCTCGAGGAGACGGGCGGGCAGAGGGCCAGGGCTGCCGAAATCCTTGGCATAAACCGCACGACGCTTTGGCACAAGATAAAGCGCTACGGCCTGGACACGCTGCAGCAGAGCGCAGCGGCCCCGCATCTGCCTGCCCGTTCCGCCTAGGCCTCAGGTTGATATTCCCCCTCAGAGTCGTATTCCCGCCGCATCGCTCCGCGACCCCCGTCAGAGAAATTTGCGAAGAAAAAGCTAAAGTCGGGCGCGGAACTTCCGATAACTAGAAGTGAGGGTCAGAGCGTGTGCTCCGGCCTCCCGTAAGCGGTGAGACACTGTCAGGGCCTCGCGAAGCCGCGGGGCACGCCTTTTGGGGAGGAGTGAGCTATGGGCCTGGTCATTGCGCATAACCTGATGGCTGATACTGTGTTGCGCAACTTGGGGGAGTCGTTCAGGATGATGGCGGAGTCGATCAATTCACTGTCGTCCGGTCTGCGCGTCAACAGCGCGGATGACGACCCCGCGGGCTTGGCAGTGCGGGAGTTGCTGAGGGCGGAGGTCGCGGGCCTCGGCCAGGGCATCCGCAACGCCAATGACGCCGTCTCGATGCTCCAGACTTTTGACGGCGCGTCGCAGGTCATTGACGAGAAGCTTATCCGTATGAAGGAGCTGGCCGAGCAGGCGTCCACCGGCACCTACAGCACGACCCAGCGCGCGTTGATGCAGTCCGAGTTCGAGGCGATGAGGGACGAAATCACCCGGATTGCGAACGCGACGGACTTCAACGGTGTAAAGGGCCTCAACGCCAGCGGCACGCTGAAGATTCACTTCGGCACGGGCAACAGCTCTGCTGAAGACTACTACTATGTCACCAGGCAGGACATGACGGCCGCTGGGCTCAGCGTGAATGCCCTGAACATCGCCACCCAGCCTTCGGCCCAGGAGGCGCTGGAGAGCATCAACACGGCGATCGGGGTCAAGGACACGGCTCGCGGCCACTTCGGCGCCATGATGAACCGTCTGGAAAACACGATATCCAACCTGGAAATACAGAAGGAGAACATCCAGGCTGCCGAGTCCCAGATATCCGATGTTGACGTGGCGGCTGAGATGGCGAACCTTACCCGAGCCCAGATCCTGGCCCAAGCAGGCATTGCCATGCTCGCGCAGGCGAACACCGTGCCCAGCATGGCCCTCACGCTGCTCCGCTAAGAGCATAGGTAATGCTCAAGGGCCTCTCCTGCCCGGCAGGGGGGGCCTTTTTTTTGGCCTGCGGCACATGCTTTGCGCCCCTACCGGACCTGATGGCTGTCGAGCACGGCCAAAAAGGGCCTCAAAGGGGCTTTGGGAGCCCCGGAAGGGCATGAAAGGCGGTTTGTGCCAGACGGAAAAAGTTGCCCCTCGGCGGAAGGATTTCCCGCATGAGTTCGATAAGCTTTGCAGGCGCTGGGTCTGGAATTGACTGGTCGAAGCTCATTGATGCCGAGATACAGGCCCGCAGGGCACACATAATCACTCCCATCGAGCAGTGGCAGACCTCGTGGAAAACCAAGATGACCGCCTTCGACGAGCTGGCGTCCCTGCTGTCGAAGTTGCGGGACACGGTCAGAGACATGGACACCGGGCAGGAACTGCGCTCCTACACGGCTGAGAGCAGCAGTGAGTCCACCCTAGGTGTCAGTGCGTCCAGCAGCGCCATGCCAGGCACCCACACCGTCGAGATCAATCAACTGGCCGGCGCCGAAGTGGAAATCCACGGTGGCGTGGACGACGCCACTACCGTGGTCAACAACAGCGGCACGTCCAAGTCGTTCGTCTATCTCTACGCGGGCCAGAGCATAAGCGTAACTGTGGAGGACGGCACGACGCTGGAAGAGCTTGCGGGGCTCATCAGCGGGGACCCGAACAACCCGGGGGTGTACGCGTACGTGCTTGACGACGGCCTCGGCGGGGCATCCTCCCATCACCTGGTTCTCACAGGTACGGACACGGGCAGCACCTACACCATCAGCGTCGATGGGCTGGCCACCACGCTTGGTGGAGACTGGGGCGACCTCACGGCAGATGCCTCGGCGGGGGCTTCAAGCGTGACTGTGGACGATGTATCGTCCTTTGCCCAATACCAGGCAATCATCATCGCCGATGACGACAGCGCGGCAGAGTATCACATCGTGGACTCCATCGCCGCCAGCACGCTCAACCTGAAGGGGATGTTGGGAGACAATTTCAGTATCGCGCAGAACGCCTACGCCTCTGCAAGAGGCATCGGCAGCGGGCTGTCTGCGGGCGCGTCCGGCGGCGCCTCGGAAGTCACCGTCGACGATGCGAGCCGGTTCCAGGTCGGCAAGAGCGTCATCGTTGCAGACGGCAGCGGCTACCAGGAGCTCACCATCTCCGCCGTGGATACCACCACCAATACGCTCACCTTCTCTTCCAGCCTGACGAACAGTTACCTGGATGACGGCTACGTGACTCAACTGGAAGGGGGAAGAAAGTTCACTTTCGCGGACACCGACTTCACGCAGGCGCAGGCCGCCAAGAGCGCGCAGCTTCGCGTGGACGGCTATCCCCCGGCAAGTTGGATCGAGAGGGAAACGAATGTGATCAGCGACGCCATCCAGGGCGTGACGCTCACTCTGAATGGCAGGACGAGCGGGACGCCGGTCACCGTCACCGTGCATGAGGACACGGCGGCTGTGAAGGAGAAGATCAAGGCCTTCGTGGAGGCATACAACGCCGTCAAGACCTTCCTCAACGAACAGACGTCCTACGATGCCGCGGCGAAGACAGGCGGCGTCCTGCTCGGCAACTACGCGGCGGAGATCGTCGAGTCGCAGCTCAGCAGCATGGTGACTGGCGCCGCCCCGGGCTTCCAGGAGGGGACGGACACATTCACCCACCTTGCTCAGATCGGCATACACACTGTGGGGCAAGCGGACAAAAACGTGGACCTGGGCCTGTTGAAGATCGAAGAGAACCAGCTTGACGGTGCACTGTCCGTCGAGCTGGACGCCGTGATAAAGCTCTTCGCCGCTGACTTCCAGGGATACTCCGACAGCAGCTACCTTACCTTCCACCAGGCGAGCGACTTGCTCACCACGCCGGGCACCTACGACGTGGAGGTGGACTTCGACGCAGGCGGCAACATCACAGCGGCTCGGATCAAGCTGAGCTCCGAGTCGACTTTCCGCGACGCTACGATAAATTCCTCCTACATCGTCGGGACCGCCGACAACCCGGAGTCCGGCCTCTGGGTCAAAGCCGTCTGGGACGGTTCCTCCTCCACGCAGACCGCCACGGTGCGTGTCACACAGGGGATCGCCGGGGCGACGGCCAGTACCCTCGACGACGTCCTTGGCAGCACGGAGGGGATCCTGCACAACATTGACAAGAGCTACAATGACGTTGTGGGACAGCTTCAAGACAGGATCGATCGAGAGGAGGAGAGACTAACGCGCTGGCAAGAGAGGCTGGTCCTCAAGTACGCAAGGCTGGAACAGCTTCTCATTCAACTCAAGAGCCAGCTAAGCTGGAGCACTCAGACCGCCAGCGGAATAAGCGGGTCCGCCACTAGCTGACCCTTAACCATGTCCCTGAAGCAGAGGAGTATCGCCCATGGGCGCATCGGAGAAGTACGTTGAGAGTGCCATATCCACGCAGGAACGCGGCAAGCTGGTCGTGATGCTCTACGAGGGAGCTATCAAGTTCCTCAAGGTCGCCAGGCAGAAGCTGGAAGAGGAGGACTACGTCGCAAAGGGCATCTACATCGGCAAGGCGCAGGACATCATCGCGGAACTCAATAGCTCGCTGGACATGACCAAGGACTACCAAATCGCCCAGGATCTTCGCGCACTCTACAACTTCCTCTATGGCCACCTGAACGAGGGGAACATCCAGCGGGATCCGGTTAAGATCAGCGAGTGCATCGGCATCCTGGGCGAGCTAATGGAAGCGTGGCGGGAGGTGGCCGAAGGCCGTGGAAGCGCCGCGAGCGGAGAAGTGAGTGTCGCGGAAGGGGGATTCCAGGCGTGACTCACGTTGCGCGCTTCACCGGCTGACTTTGCCCCGCCCCAGCGCAGCCAGCCTGACGGTCGAGAATGGCCCGGACGCGGGCGTCCTGCGGGCTGAACACGGCCGCCCTCTGCGCAAGCTGAAGTGCTTGCTCCACCCGTCCGCACTCCTGGCATAGCTCAGCCAGTTCCACCATGGCCGACACGTCCCCCGGCCTGTACGACAGGAACCTCTCGTAGGCGTCCAGCAAGTCCCCCATACGTTCGGGGCAGCGGCCCAGCCGCGCGGCCTGCCGGAGGTACGCCGCCTCCTGCGGCGTTGCTGCGAGCGCCTTCAGGCAGCACCCCCAGGCCTTTTCCCCCTCGCCGCGGCGCTCGTGCAGTTCTGCGAACGCTGCCTCAATTGCCCCCGCGTCGCCGTCGGGATCCAGACTCTGTGCGAAGAAGAGTGCTTCCTCAGCCTTCTGGAGTTCGCCGTGCTTCAGGAAGAGGCGGGCGAAACCAAGGTATGGACGGAAGTTGTTCAGACGCAGCCGCGCCGCCCGTCGCAGGCAGCGCGCCGCCTCGTCATCCTGTCCCAGCTTAAGGCAGCACTCGCCAAGGCCAACCACCGCCGTGAACGCATCAAAGTCCAGAGGACTGGTCACGGGGAAGACGCTGCTTTCGAGACCCGCTTCGCTCAGCCCGATCGCTTCAAGGCCTTTCCTGTAGGCGTGGGCCGCGCCTTCGTAATCCCCCCGCCTTTGCAGTATCTGACCGAGTCTGACCCAGTTGTCCGCTCCCAACCCCTCGGCGATGAGCTGCCTGCATACGTTCTCGGCGCGCTCGTAGTTGCCCCTGCTGAATGCGACCTCAGAACGTAGCTGAGCGAGGTACGTGCTGCCGACGCCTCCCTTGATGATCGAACTCGCTTCTTGGAGAAACCGCTCCGCGGAGGCGTAATCGCCCTCAGCCTGGTGCTGGGCTGCGTAGTGAAGAAGATAGTCGGTTCTCACGGCGTCAGGCAGCCAGTCCTCAGGGACCGTGTGGGCGCCTTCGGCAGCCCCGCTCAGGGGAGCCCCCGCGCAGGGAAGCAGGTCCCGCGACAGCATCAGGTCGTAGTCGCCGGCCGTCTCCCTGTCTGCCTCCCAGCGTACTGCATCGCAGCCGGCGGCCGTCATGTAGCACAGGCCCTGGATCAGCCTGCGCTCCACTGCCAGCGACAGGGCGGCGGAAGGGAAGTAGTAGTAGTCGGCCCCCGCACTCGACGCGCCTGCCAGGTACGCCTCCCCGACGTTGGCGCACGGCGGACTGGGGATGACTTGCAGATTCTTCAGTTCCGCCAGTCGTCCAAGCGCGCACCGGCAATCGCTTTCGCCGCGGCTTGCGTCCCGGTTGACAAGGACGATGCAGCACGGATAGTCGAGCTTGTCAACCAAGTACCTCACAACAGAAAGCTCCTGGTCGTCCCATTTTTTCACTGGGAAGACGACGGCGACACGCTTCACCTTCGGCCAGGGTTGGGGTGGCAGATCGGCGCGAATACGCCGCAGGTTCTGCTTGAAGTTCTCGTCGTCCAGCCTCTGCATGTCCGAGATGCGGTCGGACTCCGTGGCGGAGATGTAGTACTCACCCGTGATGCTGGGCACATGGAGGAAATCCACGAAGAAGGACAGCTTGCGCGTGATGTCCCAGTCGATCATCACCCGGACGTTCTCGTCATAGCCCCCGGCTCTCAACGCGAGCTCTTTGGTGTGCATCAGGCTGACGTGGAGGACGTGGTTTGTGTGAAACATGAACATACGGTTGTAGTCGCGCGAGACCTTCACGCGTTTCTGGAGCGGATGCCTTGTTCCGTGCTCGTCCTTGACGAACAGCACCTCGTAGAGGTCGGAATAGGCGACGGCCATCTGCGGGTTCTGCCGCAGGGCTTCGAGGAGGCAAGCGAGGTGGCTCGGGTACCAGATGTCGTCGTCGTCCAGGTAGGCGATGTAGTGTCCTCGCGCGTGCTGAAGTGCGAGGTTGAGGCAGGCAGCTTTGCCGCGGTTTTCCGTGCGGTTGAAGTAGACGATGCGCGGATCGCCGAGCCCCTCCACAATAGTGCGAACATCCTGCCCGCCGTCGTTGATGACCAGCAGCTCCCAGTCTCGAAAAGTCTGACCAATGACGCTGCGGAGCGCGTCGGGTAGGTAATGCGGGCGGTTGTAGGTAGGAGTCAGGACCGTCACTGTCGGTGCGGGGCGCATCGTCGGACTGCTCGCTCAGATGTATCCCAGGCTCTGAAGCCTGCTGGCAACCGTCTCCTTGTCCGGCTCGGACAGCTCGAACGCATACGGCTGTTCCGGAACGTCGTAGACCTGCTCGAAGTAGTTCTTCGCCTCGCGCTCCAGGCGGTCTGCGTCCGGTGGCTGCTGCGGGGCCGCAGGCGCGGGAGCATGGGCCAGACGGTGCAATTCCGTCTCTCCCTTCCCGGTGTCATGGATCATCTGGTAGCCGCCGTCAATGCAAGAGACGATCTGTTTGCAGCATTCCTTCACGGGCCGGGGGAACGGATCCAGGTAGAAACTCCTTGTTGCCTTGTTGGTGCTGCGATTGTCCGCGCCGTCGTAAAAGGTTTGCAGCCAGACGCGCCTCGGCCTGGTATCGTTGAGGCTGCGGCCGAGGAAGGTCGCCGGTGATTCCTTGATGCCGCACACGTCGAGGATCGTTGGCGCGACGTCAAGCGTTGAGACCGGTCTGTCGGTTGCCTCGCGCACGATCCGCCGCGCCAGCCCCCCGCTGAATATGAGGGGCACGTGCACCAGTCCCTCCACGAGGCGGTCATAGCCGTGTCCGAAGACGCCGCGCTCCAGCAGCTCTTGGCCGTGGTCGGCGACGACGCAGAGAAGGGAGGATTCCAGCAGGCCGCTGTCTGCCAGAAAGCGGTGCAGCACCTCCACGTTGATGTCCACGTAGCTCACGGCCGAGTCGTAGAGCTCCTGATACTTCGCTGAATGGGCACCGAGTATCCGCCTGCCTTCCTCGGTCGCGAGGCAGGTGTTGAGCAGGAACTGCTGGACGGATGTGAACGTGCCCAGGCGCGAGAAGGGCACCGTGATGTTTTCGTGCAAGTCCATCAGGTGCAGCCAGAAGAACTGCTTCGGGGCGTCCTTGCCGGTGTAAAGGCTGCCCATGGCGTACTTCACAATGTCGGCGGCGTCGTAGGGGTAGAACTTCTTGTGTTGCGCTATCTGGCGCACCAGCGGCAGCCCCTCCCGCCCCGTCATCTGCTTGAGAATCTCGTAGATGTCCGGCTGTGCCTGGCAGTCCTCGAAGATCTCCATCAGCTCCCGCTCCGTAGGTGCGCTAATGCGCCTCGGCGTGTTGTCCACGAAGGTGTTGTCCGCGTACTGGAAGTTGTCCGCTCCGAGGAAATCGTGGAACTCGTCGAAACCTCGGTCGTAACCGTAGAAGTGGGATACGTGCGGGTTGGCAGCATTGAAGGCCACCGTTCGAAACCCATGGCGGGAGAGGACCTCCGGCAATGCTGCCAGGTGCTCGGGGACTGCGCGGCTGCGGCCGAAGTTCTGGAAGAAGTTCGACATCAGGATGCCCGGGAAGCTCTGAGCGGTCTGGCCCGCCGTCGAGTACGCCTCTGTGAAATTGACCCCGTCCGCGGCTAGCCTGTCGATTGCAGGCGTGGTGGGCTTGGCGTAGCCGTTGCAGGAAAGATGATCGCCGCGCATGCAGTCGACCGTAATGAGAAAGACAATCTGCTCGGCAGAAAAGTCGTGCCTGACGCCCAGCGATTCACGGATGGCTTTCCTGCTCTCCGCTCCTGGGAATGCATGGAGGTAGTAGTCGCGCTCCGCATCCTCCCCTCGCCGGTGGTGCCACCAGAGCCTCAGCAGCTTCAGCGTGCCGTCAAACATGAGCTGTCTTTCGGGCGTGGCGGACAATACCCGGTGCAGCTCCACGTCCAGGCCTCGAATGTCGTCATGTGCCGCGACAAGCAGTTGCAGCTTCTCGCCGATCGAGGTTGTCTGCTTGAGCTTCGCCAGCAGGCTGCGGAACGCCTCCTGGTTGTCCGGCTGGCTGTCCCTCGCAACGGTTGTTTCGCTCCGGTCCATGGTTTCTTCTGCCTCTCCGAGTAGTGTCTGATGGCGAGTCTTAGGCCCTCCGGGCTATGCCGACTTCGCCAGCTTGCCGCGGGCGCGGTGTGAGGCGCAGGTGCGCATCAAGACCTTGCCGTAGTCCCTCACCACCCTCTCCCAGTGGAACCTCTTCAGGGCCTTCTTGTGCGCCCAGCGTGCCATGACGTTCATTTCCTCAGGATGCTTGCGCGCCCACTTGATGGCCTCTGCAAGCGCGCCTGGGTCTTGGGGTGGCACGAGAAGGCCGTGCATCCTGTCTTGGATGAGCCAATGCGTGCCGCCGACGGCCGTCGTGACAAGGGGGACGCCCGCCGCCATTGCCTCCGTGACTGCCAGGCTGCACGCCTCGAAGTTGGACGGCAGGACGCACAGGTCGTAGTCCGGCAGCAGGGCGGCCAACTCTTCGCTGCTCTTCCAGCCACGCAAGCGCGAGTTCTCGCCGAGCCCGAGCGAACCCAGGCATGACCTCAAGAGGTCTCTGTCAGGGCCGTCCCCGATGATGTCCATCGACAATTCGGGCCACTCCGCCTTGACCAGATTCAGGGCGTGGCAAAGGGTCAGCAGGCCTTTCTGCTCGTTGCTGAGACGGCCGAAAAAGACCAGACGATTGACGCCCTGGGTCGTGCGTTCGCGGTAGTTGGCAAAGAATGCATCGTCAGCCGCGTTCGGGATCACAAAGACGTTCTCGGTTCGCCCGAAGCGCTGCTCGAGGATCAATCGCGCGTAGGGTGTGACGGCCACTATGAACTCGGACTGCCGGAACACAGAGGCGTTGCTTCTGTCGGGGGGGTAGTTGACGTTCTGGCACCACATACCGGCGACGATTCCCCTTCTGTTGCACACCTCTATCAGCTCGCGGCAGTTTGCGCGCCACAGGGGGACGCAGACGTCTATCGTCGTTGCGCACTGGTCAACGGCCTGGCTGACGGCCCGGTGGAACGAGTCCAGGTCGGGCCCTTCCACCCAGCGCAGCTTGTATCGCGCATCAGCGGGCGCCTTGACGGGCAGGGCATGCACGAAAGGCCGCGCGTTGTAGAACACCGTGATCTCATAGCCATTGTCCGCCAACCCGTTGGCCACGTGATGCACGGCGTTCTCGCCGCCGCCTGCGCCGGGCTGGTTGTGGGAGATGAAGCAGACGCGGGGTCTATCGCCGTCCTGTGGGTCCACATGCGGAAGCCTGACGTCCTTTGCAGGGGTCAAGACAACCTCCAGGTCACCGCCGAGCTTCCTCTGTGAGATGATCTTGAACGGCTTGAACCCGTAGGAGGCCCCAAACGACTCCCAAAGGGGCTCCCTCGCATCGAAATACAGGAACGTATCCTCTGTGAAGTGCCTGCGGTGCGTGGGGTCGGAGATCGCCTTCTTCGCCGGGAACAGGGGCACCGTGATCTCCACCTTTCCGCCAGGTTTGCAGACCCTCCAGATCTCGCCCATTACGTCTGCAAACTCGTCCCCTATGTGCTCGAGCAGATTGTCGGCGGCCAGACAGTCCACCGAGTCAGTCTCAAGGGGGATCCCCTGCGTTATGTCGCAGACGATGTCAGCGCCGCTCTCCGGGTCAATGTCGATGCCGATGAAACCTTTTCTCTTGAAGTGCCCGCAGCCGAGGTCCACTCTGACCTCTTCTGTTTCTGCGACCGTCGCGCGCGGCCGGGGCGTGGGCTCGGCAAGGTCGGCTGGCTCTGCGCGTCCGATGACGGCCCGCATCACCTGGTCGACGCTGATGGACTCCATGCACCGATACGCGGTGCAGTCGTTCCAGCTCGGCAGGTACTGGCAGGGGCGACATCCGATCTCGCCGGCGATCATGTGGACTGCACGGCCGGCCGGCAGGTTCTTCTCCTCCGCGGTGGGGCCGAACAGAACGTATGTCTCCGCTCCGACTGCCGCGGCCATGTGCGCCGCGCCGGAGTCGTTGGCGACGATCAGGCCGGCCTTCTCTATCAGGTAGGCAGTCTGCGGAATCGTGTACTGCCCCGCCAGATTCAGCGTCTCTTCGGGCCACCGTGAAGGGTCGAACTCCTCCGCCTCAGCCTGCCCGCCGATGTAACAGACCTGATACCCGGACTCATGCAGCCGGCGCGCAAGCTCCCTGAAGTGCGGCCAGCGTTTCCTCTTCCATTGCGGATCGGGGTTAGATGTGTCGGCCAGGAGCGCGGCCCTCTCGCCCTCCGCAAACGGCAGTGGGATGCTTTCAGTAGCGCAATAAGTCTCGGGCATTTCCCCGCGGAAACCCACCATGCGGGCGAGGTCCAGGTGGCACTCTGACTCGTGACGCCTGTGGTCCTCGTAAGTCGCGACGACGAGGGGAACGCAGGAAGGCGTCAGATGATCGGCCCACATCTTCTGGAATTCACCGGACCACATGGAGAGCAGAAACGCATCGTGCTCCCGGGAGGGATCGTAAGCGTTCAGTTCCGTGCACCTATCGACCAGGGACCATCCCGCGAGCACATCCAGAGCGGGAAGCTTTCCCACAACCTCCAGCTCGCTTCTGGGGTAGAGCTGCTTGATGGCTCTTATGGCAGGCGTCAACATGACCATGTTTCCGATGCCCTGGACCATGGCTATGCAGAATCTCAGGGGAGTGTCGCGGAAATTCTCCCGCAGGAACTCTCCCGACTCCTCGCTCGGATACAGGGTGCGGAAACCTGTAACGAGCCGGAACGCCTCGCGGGTCAGGCCCTTGGAGATCAGTTTCAAGGCAAGGGTCCTCACCGGTTCCCAGGGCGCGGGCGTGGGGTCGGGCTCCGTCTTTGCGCCCAACATGGCTGCGCGCGCCGGCGGGCCGGTGCTCTGCCTGACGCTTGTCTCCTCCGCTTTGTACGCGGCCAGCCGCAGCGTCCGCAGGTTGCTCATGGCGTCGCGGTACTCCGGGTCGATCTTGAGCGCCGCGACGTAGCACTTCTCGCTTTCAGCAAAGAGACCGAGCCTGAACAACACAGTGCCCAGGTCGTTGAGCACCCGGGGGTCGTCCGGCTGCAATTCGAGGAGGCGGAGGTATCTTTCCAGGGCGCCCTTGAAATCGCCACTTGCGCAGCGGAACTCCGCTTCGCTGCGCAGTTGTGCTGTGCTGCTCATCAGAACTCACCCTTTCTCATGCGGCCGATTCTATGTCCTCTAAGGCTGCGCCCCCCGCGCGGGTGCGCTGAACGATTCTCCATAGTTCCATGTGTTGCAGGAATATCCGGTACTGCTTAAGCAGCGCACGGATTCGCCAGGTGAAGTCGTTCAGCGTGTAGACGCGCTCACCCATTACCGTCTCGCCGGCAAAGCTCTCCGGACTCGAGAAGGCCGCCTCGAGCCTTCGCATCTCGCTCTCCAAGCTGGCCGCGTCCAGGTCCGAAGCGTCCAGCTTATCCCGCAGGGCCCTCTGCGCGTCGGCGGGCATCTCCTGTGGAGGCATCCCCGTGGACCGGCGGAACCAGTATGGGACGGCTTCGATGCACTTGCTCTTCCAGAAGTCGAAGGACAGCTTGTGCAGGTGATAGCCGACGATGTTCGTATTGACGTAGATATGGACGCCGTGCTTTTCCTCCCAGCGCCTCCCCATTTCCGTGTCGCTGCCCCAGACGTAGGAGGGATCATAGGTGCCAAACATGTCGTACGCCTCGCGCATGCAGCTCAGGTTGCAGGTCACGAACCACGCGGCATCGGCGAGGAACCGCGGCCTCGGCTGGTGCAGCGCGGTGTAGAGCGGGATCGCTTCGTAGAGGTAGTTGAACAGGCTCCGTTTGTAGGACTCCGGGAACCTCCGGCCGCCGCAGATGACGTAGCGCGGATCGAAGCCGAAGCCCTCGTGCTCGGCGTAGTGCTCGGCAAGCGCCGTGCGGGACAGTATCGCGTCCAGGTTGATCTGCAGGACGATCTGCCCACGCGCATTCCGTATGCCCTCGTTGCGCGCGAGAGGGATGGATGCCTGGCCGACCTGGATGACCCGCAGCCGGTCCCCGAAATGGCTGCGGCAGCGCGCCGTGAGCGCACTCATCTGCCCAGCCGCCGGCTCGTCTAGGCCGTTCGCAACGAGCACGACCTCGTAGCGTTCGGCGGGGAAAGTCTGGCAGCACAGCGCCTCCAGGCACTGCTCCAGAACGTCGAGCCGGCCGTGCGCGGGCACGATCACAGAGATATCCCGTGGGTTCTGGACGGTGGTCGCGGGGCTGATCTCAGCGGCCTGGCCCAAGACCGCCTCAGGCGTCATTCCGACGACCTTGCAGAGCATCCTGAGGTTCTCGCGCGCCTCGCTGTGGGTCGGTTCCAGCTTCAGAGCCGCCGCCAGGTAACGCTTGCTCTCTTCCATACGGCCAAGAGCGAAGCAGACCGTTCCCAGGTCGTTGAGCACGTCGGGGTTGCCCGGATCGGACTGGAGGAGTCGGAGGTAGGATTTCAGCGCACCCGTGTGGTCGCCGCGCTCGTAGGATTGCTGTGCCTTTGCTCGAAGCGTTTCCGGGCTGCTCATCTGCACGTTATCGCTGCTAGTGGCCGGCGCCGGCGGGCCGCGTGATGTTGATCAGCATGGCATAACCACACCGATGGTGCGCAAAGCCCATGCCGTGGGGTCGAAAGGGACGATATCAGACGGCTGGGGCCTGCGCAGAGGGCGCTGAAACGCGTTCAGGCACCATGGCGGGTGGCAGAAGCCCCTGAAGTGCCGAAGGGAAGGCGTTGATTTTCCCAACCACAGGTGAAGATGGCAACGGAGGGGGATGCGGCGAGACGCTCTTCTGGAGCAGCGCCTCCCAGCAGTATGTGCGAGCAGCCTTTGGACACGTCAGTCGCGGCCAGCTCCGACTGAGTCCTCCTGTCGCTGATCCTTGGGTCCGAGGAACCTCACGAACGAGCGGAGCATGCGAGCGTCGAACTGGGATTCCATCTCGTTCATCATCAGCTCCAGTGCATCATAGGGGCTTCTGGCCGCAGCGTAGGGTCTGTCCGTCGTAAGGGCGTCATAGACGTCGACAATGCCCGCCAGCCGGACAATGGGGCTGAGCTGCTCGCCGCTCAAGGCGTCTGGATAGCCTCTCCCATCCAGGTGCTCATGGTGACTCCGGATGACGCGGGCGGCCGTTGCGGGTAGACGCTTGATCTGCCTGGCTATCTTCTCGCCGAGAGCAGGATGCTCCTTAATCAGTTCGAATTCCTCCGGCGTCAATCGGCCCGGCTTGGTCAGTAACTCGTCGGGTATCTGGCTCTTTCCAATGTCGTGCAGCATGCCACCGAGGCCGATGCGTCTCAGTTGGTCCGAGTCGCTGATGCCTAGCACCTCTCTACCGCCGGCTACCAGGAACATGCCGACGTGGACGCAGTGCGTATAGGTGTAGTAGTCGTGCGACGCCAGCGCCGTCATGTGCCACAGTGAGTCGGGGCGCTTCAGGATCGAAAGCACCGTCGCCTCCACCACAGCGTGGACTCGCTGCAGGTTCCGGCCAGATCGAGGGTCATCGAAGACGTCCACCATCACTCGCGAAGATGTATCGTAGACTATCTCGCAGGCCTGTTGGGGGGGAAGGAGATCGTCCCGAACGATTGCGGCTATGTTCTCTTCAACATAGTGATGATAGGCTTCCCGGTCGGACTCGCAAAGATAGAGCGACTTTACGCCGTGGTCCAACAGCCTCAGGCGTGTCTTTTCGTACAGACGCGCCTGGGCCTTCTTGTACAGCGTGAAGCGCCCCGGCCGCACGCGGATGTACAGGTCCACCGGTGCCAACGTGCCCGCCTGCATGACAGCCAGCGGCACCGGCATGAACTTCTCTTTGCTGGCGGCGCTATCCGGCTCCATAATTCCCCTCCCCCGAATGCAACCGCCGTGCGGAGTCAGCGCCGAGTTCAAGTCCAGGCGGCCGGGCCGCATTTACGACGGGCGCCGCGCCTGCCTGTGCCCCGGCGATTCTCGTCCCTCCGTATTGGATAGTTGCAAACGTTGAGCTAGGTCCCCGCGCCAAGGGTATAGTACGAATAAGGGGGGGCGTTTATCAAGTTTTTTATTGACGGATTCGTATGAACGTTTGGGAGGAGCGTCCGCATGGAACTCGCCGCGCCAAAAGCCCCCGTCCGCTTGAAAAAGCCGGGCGATTTGGTATAAGGTACGAGAGTGGCCCAGCGGGACCGCAGGATCAAGCCAGACCTGCCGTGGTAGGCGCCCGAAGCTAGTGTAGCTCAACGGTAGAGCAGCGGTTTTGTAAACCGCAGGTTAGGGGTTCGAATCCCCTCACTAGCTCCATTTGTCGCGTCGTCCGGTCTGCATGAATCCATCTACTTGGTGCCGCTGGCGGTTGGTCCGGAATGGGCAGGTTCCCGAGTGGCCAAAGGGAACAGACTGTAAATCTGTTGGCGTATGCCTCCGGAGGTTCGAATCCTCCCCTGCCCACCAGAAAACCTGCGGGCGTAGCTCAATCGGCAGAGCGCTGGCCCTCCAAGCCAGCGGTTGTGGGTTCGAGCCCCATCGCCCGCTCCAGGAATTGCCAGAGCTCCGGCTGCTTACGGACCGAGGGCTCTGTATCCGCTAGTAGGTGCGGGCCAGTTTGCCGTAGCATGTTCGGTGGGAGAACTCCTGTGGCCGGTGTGTGGGGGAGAGGTGTGGCGTCGGGCGGGTCGTCATCAGGGGGGGAGAAGGCCGGTCGGGAAGATCGCTGTTCGGCATTGAATTTGCGCTTGACATTTCGCGGTTTTTGCGCTATCTTAGCAGATCGTAGGCTGATAGAGGCGTGGGTAGGGACTACAGGGCCGGTCCGGCAATTAGGAATGAAGGATGATGGGCGGGTTTCGGCTGGCCGGCGCGGTGGAGCGGTGTAAGTGTGTTTTTTGCCTGCCTTTCTTGCCGTTTTTCCCGTGATCGCATCTTGCGTGACTGCACTGCAACCCGCAAGGGCAAGATTCGTCGTGCTGCTGTAGCTCAGTGGTAGAGCGCGTCCTTGGTAAGGATGAGGTCATGGGTCCGACCCCCATCAGCAGCTCCATCCTAACAGGTGGGGCCACGGGGCACGGTGGGTTTGAGCGGTAGCTGGGGGAGAGTCTGGCGAACCTTCGGACCAGCCTCTCTGGGTCAGAAGAGGACGGTTCAGAACCTCGCAACAGGCGTTTGGAGGCATAGGTTTACTATGGCAAAGGAGGAGTTCAAGCGCACAAAGCCGCACGTCAATGTGGGCACCATCGGCCATATTGACCACGGCAAGACTACGCTTACGTCGGCCATAACCCTTTACCTGAGCAAGAAGGGTCTGGCGGCCTTCCGGCCATTCGACAGCATCGACAACGCGCCGGAGGAAAAGGAGCGTGGCATAACCATCGCCACACAGCACGTGGAGTACGAGACCGAGCACCGGCACTACGCCCACGTGGACTGCCCGGGCCACCGCGACTACATCAAGAACATGATTACCGGTGCAGCCCAGATGGATGGTGCGATACTTGTGGTGAGCGCGGCTGACGGGCCGATGCCTCAGACACACGAGCACGTGTTGCTGGCCCGCCAGGTGAACGTGCCGGCAATGGTGGTCTTCTTGAACAAGACTGACATGCTCGATGACCCTGAACTGCTGGACTTGGTGGAGATGGAGGTCAGGGAGCTTCTTACCAAGCACGAGTTCCCGGGTGAAGAGGTGCCGGTAGTCAAGGGCTCCGCGCTGGCTGTGCTGGAACATCCCGATGACCCGGAGGCCGGAAAGTGCATCCAGGAGTTGATGGATGCCATAGACAATTTCATCCCTGAGCCGGCACGCGAGATCGACAAGCCGTTCCAGATGCCTGTGGAAGACGTGTTCAGCATCAAGGGACGCGGCACTGTGGGAACGGGCCGTGTGGAGCGCGGACGGGTCAAGGTCGGCGACGAGATCGAGGTGGTTGGGCTCACCCACGAGGTCAGGAAGACCGTCGTGACGGGTGTCGAGATGTTCCGCAAGACCCTGAACACGGGCCAGGCTGGAGATAACATCGGCGTGCTGCTTCGGGGCGTCGAGAAGGACGAGCTGCAGAGGGGTCAAGTGCTTGCCGCCCCGGGCTCGATTACGCCGCACACGAGGTTCCAGGCCCAAGTCTACGTGCTGACCAAGGAAGAGGGCGGCCGCCATACGCCGTTCTTCACAGGTTATCGTCCTCAGTTCTACTTCCGTACCACGGATGTGACCGGCGACGTAGAGCTCGCGGAAGGCCAGGACATGGTTCTGCCGGGCGACGACGTGAGCGTTGGCATTAAGCTCATCGAGCCGATAGCCATGGAGGAGCAGTTGCGTTTCGCCATTCGCGAGGGCGGCAATACCGTCGGCGCGGGCGTGGTGACCAAGATCATCGAATAACAGGTCCTGAGTCATGCGGGAATATGTCACACTGCAATGCCGTGACTGCAAGAGCCAGAACTACAGGACTTCGAAAGGGTCGAAAGGTACCAAGAAACTGGAGTTGAAGAAGCACTGCCCGAAGTGCCGCAAGCATAGCGTGCACGTGGAGAGGAGGAAATAGCTGGCGACGGGGCCGGGCTGGCGTTGAGTGGGTCGGCTCGTTGTCAGGTTGAGTTCGCTCAAGGCCAGTAGCTCAACTGGCAGAGCACCGGTCTCCAAAACCGGCGGTTGGGGGTTCGAGTCCCTCCTGGCCTGCCATCGGTTACCGGTTTACTGCGGAGGGCTCTTCCGAGTCTAACATGTGAAGGTCTTCCTCCGGTCATGGCCTTAAGTCCTTACAAGCTCAATCAGGGGGTCTATGCACGCGCTGTCGCAGGCATGGCCATCTTGGTGCTGGCGCTGTTCGCCAGCGTTCGCCTTTTTGAGCTGCTCGGCGGCAGAGATCAGTCGCCGATGGCCGTTGGGATCCCTGTGGCCTACTTCTGGGCCCTGGCCCTTTTCGTGGTCCTCGCGGCTGTTGTGAGCGTCTTTACGTTCGGTCTGCACACTGGCGTCCGGGGCCTGGACTCCACGAGCATGGCCCTGGTCGACCTTCTGATCGATACGCAGACTGAGCTTCAGAAGGTGTCCTGGCCGACCCGGGAGGAACTGCGCACTTCGACCACGGTTGTGTTGATCTGCATGGCGGTCTTGAGCGTTCTCCTTTACGCCGTGGATCTGGTCGTTTCTTTTGTGATGAGCACCTTCGGGGTCTTGCCGAAGTGAAGGCTCCGTGCCGCACGTGCCCGCACCAAGGGATGCCCTCTGGCGGAATGGTTCAGCGTTTGGTTCTGAGGGATCAGTTGTGGCGCTACAGTGGTTTGTGCTGAGGGTCCAGAGTAACCGCGAGGAAGAGGTGCGCGATAATCTGATCCGTGTTCTTGATCGTGAGGGTCAGGCTGAGCTGGTGCCTAACGTCCTCGTGCCCACTGTGACGGTGTCGGAGATTCACGGGGGCAAAAGGCAGGAAGTCGAGCGTAAGATCTACCCTGGCTATGTGATCGTAGAGGTGGAGACCGACGAGCGGGGCAAGGTGTGCGATGCTCTGTGGTACCTGATACGCGAGACCAGCGGTGTCGGAGACTTCATTGGGGGTGAGCGGCCCTGGCCGCTGCAGCCCGACGAAGTGGCGCGCCTGCTCGGTCAAGCTGAAGAGAAGCAAGGGGAAGTCCCCGCTCTCAAGATAGAGTTCAAAGAGGGCGACGTAGTGGAGATCAAGGAAGGGCCTTTCCACGACATGCAGGGCCAGGTGGAAGAGATCAACCCCAGCAGCGGCAGAGTGAAGGTGGTTATCAGCGTCTTCAACCGGCCCACCTCTGTTGAGTTCGACTACTGGCAGATGGAGCCGGCGTGAACAGGCTGACGTCAGGCAGGTGAACAGATGGCCAAGAAACGAAAACCGGAAGCGACTCTCAAGCTCATGGCCGTTGGAGGACAGGCAAATCCCGCTCCGCCTCTGGGTCCCGCGCTGAGCCAGCATCGTGTGAATATAGGTCAGTTCATCGGCCAGTTCAACGAGAAGACCAGGGACCAGATGGGCGTGCCGCTGCCGGTGGTGGTCAGGGTATACAGGGATGGTTC
>Ga0315291_10000951_pt1 | contig 38830 bp, 47 predicted proteins | sample YL17G12_20_MG_FD_203070 | JGI IMG/M metagenome (GOLD analysis project Ga0315291, IMG submission 203070) | Sediment microbial communities from Yellowstone Lake, YNP, Wyoming, USA - YL17G12_20 | ecosystem: Environmental > Aquatic > Freshwater > Lake > Sediment | place: USA: Wyoming | collected...
AGCTGCGCAGAGTGATATTCCCGCTTGTATTTTTCTATGAAGCTGGTTATATTTTCGGGTTTCACATCTTCTCCCTGCTGCCAGGCCTGCACCTGTTCGAGCGGCCAGAACTTAACAATTGCCCTCTTTATGTCCTCTCTTGGAACCAGCACTCCGGACTTTATTTTTCCTCTTTTTGTCTGCATGAATGGCCCCTCTATTCCAAGTGCTTTTTTTGCAGCTGCCGTGTCATACCTTCCAGACTCGAGGATTCCCCTGACTGCCAGCCTGTTTTTAAGACTTTTTGAAAATCCGGGCTTGCCTTGTTCAATTTCTCTATGGCATCTTGTTCTTAAGGTATCATCAGATTCAACATACTGTCCTCTTTTCCTGAATCCCGGACCGTAAATAGTGAACCCGCTTCCAGGATGCATACTGACTTCATACTGTCCTCTTTTTATCCGGCTATTTTTAGTCATCTTCCAGTTTCTTCCGAGCCTCCCGTATAACTGATACAATATCTTCAAGGGATTTTCCTCTCTGCCAGAATGCAGAACCTGCCTGGCTAGAAACCGGGTTTGCGAGCATCATAACATATGAGTATTCTATCTCCCGAAGACTTGGTTTCCGCCCGAGGGCAGGAACCTTGAACAGTGATAATAAGAGACTTTGGTTCAGGATCTCGCCATGTTCATTAGCCTGCTTGTTTATCTCATTGATTATAATATCAAGATTCTGCTGTCTGAGCAAGCTCATGTCTATGCTGAAGAGAGGAAGGTTACCTGTTCCTGAAAGATAATCTGAAAGACAGGAGAAAGTGTATCTTGTCTCGGGCATGATAAAATCCCCGGGCTTTACAAAACCAGCAAAATAACTGAATGTCTCTCTTGAAAGATTTGCTGCCAATTGTCTCACGAACTCGGCTTCAACACATCTTTGGTCTTCCTCAACGCATACTCTTTCAAAACTCTGCTCCAGGTCACTGCGTATATTTCTTATTATAGAGCCTGAAGAGATTCCTGTTTTCTGTGAGAGAGTCTCGATATAGACTCCTGCTCTTTCTGCAGGAACATGCTGGATGAATTCACGAGCCTTGTCCAACAAAGCGAGCCTTCCTTCTGCAGTTACAAGATTAATTCCTTCAGAGACTTGTTCGACAAAAAAATCAAATGCAGGCTGTGATTTACCAAGTTCGGCTTTGAAATCTCCGCCCGCTTTCATGAAACTGTCCGGGTCATGCCCTCCTGGCAGGAAGCAGACTTTTGTGTTGCGTTTGCCAGCCATAATATTGACAGTCTTTAAAGCAGCCCGTTTTCCAGCATCATCTCCATCAAAACAGAATACAAGCTCAGCATCTTCAAATCTTCTTGATGAAAGCAGGGCAGCATGGTCGTCTGTGAATGCTGTTCCGATTGCAGCAACAACATTATCTATTCCTTCCTGATGAGAGTGATTGACATCTGTATATCCTTCAACTACAACTATCTGTTTTGTGTCTTGTATCGGGCGCAGTGCGAAATTCAGCCCGTAAAGGAGTTTGCCCTTGCTGAAAAGAGGCGTCTCTGGCGAGTTCAGGTATTTTATCTCAGGATGCTCTTCAAGTGAACGAGCCCCAAAACCTATTATCCTGTTAAGATTATCAAAAAATGGGAACATCAGTCTTCCCCTGAAAAAATCATAATAACCGCCAGATTCCCTGGCTCTTATCAAGCCCGCTTTTTCAAGCAATTCAGGATTGAACTTCCTGCTTAATGCATCTGTCAGGTTCTGCCATCCTTCGGGCGAATAACCGAGCCTGAATTGGTCAATTGTATCATCTGTAAAACCCCTTGCCTTGATGTATGATGCAGCTGGGGAGCCTGGAAATTGTCTCTGGAAAAACCTGCAGGCATGTTCTAATGTATCATACATGGGTTCTCTTTCTATTTCTTCTCGGGAGAAGGTTATTGGAATTCCTGCTCTCTGCCCAAGAATTCTCAGAGCCTCGCGAAAATCGACTCCGTCATGTTTCATCACAAAAGTGAAGACATCTCCGCCAACTCCGCATCCAAAACACTTATAAATCTGTCTTTTTGGATTGACTTTAAAAGAAGGAGTCTTCTCATCATGGAATGGACAGCATGCGATATACAATGCTCCTGTTTTTTTCAATCGAATTCTTTCACTTATAACATCAACAATGTCTGTAGCTTCCCTAATTCTCTCTTTTGTATCACTGTATTCCATAAACATAGAACCTAAAACCAGTTTTATTAAGATTTATATCTCTTAAAATAGATTTTTTGAAGTGTAGGAAGCGAGCCCGCGGGCGAGCAGATAGAAAGGATTTTATATCCTAAAAACTTCAAGCAATCATGAAGAAAGAGCATGTTGCTATCCGAAAGGATTTGCTTATTGGAATTGTTGTCGCTGTAGCTGCTGTTGTAATAATCCTGGGTTTTGTGGTGCTTTCAGGCAGGACACCAGCATCGCCTCCTGAAACAGGACAGCCTGCAAGCGTAGAAAAATCAAATATTTCAATAACAATCTCGGGAGTGGGCCAGAAGCAAGCAATAGACAAGCCCAATAATAATGTAATACTGGTAGTCAGCGGGGCAGCAAATAATGTTTCTGTAAGCAAAAATACCATGCTTTTAAGACTTGTCGTGACTGGAGAGGATAATGCAATCAGCCTGTGCAAGGACATCCACCAGCCAGAGCTTATTCAGACAAACCCGGATAATGTCATAAGTTATTTGGTGTGCTGAGGAAGCGAGCCAGCGGGCGAGGGGAGAAAGAAGCATGTAGAGAAAAGGGTTTTTATTACAATAATATTTATTAATAGCTGAAAACATTGAAAATTATGGAACTAACTGTAGAAGAGATTGCATCAAGAGTTATGGGAATGGATTATGATGAAGCACAAAAATTCTTAAGAAGTTTGAATGAAGGAGAGAGGGCTAATTATGACAGATATATTCTTGGTAGATTTCCTAAAGTTATGAGAGAAGAAGAGAAAAGATGCAGGGCTGAACACGGATGCTCACTTGATGATTTTTATGACATAGAACATCCTTCTGATTAATTATTAGAAAGGGTAAGAAGCGAGCCGAGCGACTTTGAGGAGCGAAGGGCGAGCGAGGGGAAAGATAGATTTATTAATCATTATAATAGCTTAAAAATATGAAGAATGTCAGATGGATAGCCTCGATAGTATTGATTCTTATATTCTTTAACCTGCTATTAATCTTTGTAATACCATTTAAGGGAACAGCTACTGAATTTTATAATATTACTGAAGAATATACTGAAACAGAAAGATTTGTAGAGGAGCCTTATGGAGAGTATAATCCTCATCCATTTGTTCAGGGATATCCAGATGGTGAATGGTCTGGCGGACAAACGGGTTCCGGAACATATGACAGAACTTGCATATTATATAACAAAATAGACGAACCAATAAGGGCATGGATAGAAATGAATATTGGATGCAATGAAAAAGAGATAAAGACAGTCATGCCTAAAGAAAGTCCAATGGTGGTTGGTGCAAATGAAAAATTTGTCCTGAGAAATAGCGAGGTTATTCCAGGAGCGTGCAGCCATAGCTGTAAATTTGTATATGAAGCTCCGATAACAAGAACAAGAGAAGTAACAAAACAAAGATTAGTGACTATTTATTATATATTATATGAAAAATGGGCTGGAAAAGTCCAATGGCAGTATGAGTCTGCTGTTTGATTCTATTGGAAGATTTATTTAAGCGAGCTCCAGGGCGAGCGTGGAGGGAGACGACTAACAAAAGATTTATATAGTACTGTTATAATATTATAACAAGTGTGATAATAATATATCAAATGTTTAAAAATTATAACAAATACAGGGTATTGAGAACTTTTCTTGACAATCCTACTGAAAGTTTTAGGCTTAGGGAACTTGGCAGAAAAGTAAAACTTGCGCCTCTTTCCCTGAGCAATTACCTAAGAGAGCTTGAAAATGAAAGCCTGATTAGGAGTTATGAAAAAAATAAAATTAAATTCTATACTGCTCAAAGAGATAGTATCAGGTTTGCAAGATTCCAAAAAATAAGCATTCAGTATGAGCTTTACGAGTCAGGAGTTATAGATGAACTCTGGGAAAAACTTCATCCAGAGGCAATTATACTGTATGGCAGCCATGCAAAAGGAGAAGCAATAGAAAGCTCGGATGTGGACTTGTTCTTGGCGTGCAAACAAAAAAATATTGACTTGGAAGAGTATGAAAAAAAACTTGGGAAAAGAATACATCTTATATTCAAGATTGCTGATAAAATTCCTGCTGAATTAAAAAACAATCTTGCGAACGGAATTGTAATGATGGGGTATTTTAAAGTAGAATGATAATCAAAGTTCAAATAGACACAGAAAAGGCAAAGTCTATTTACAGAATGACTAAAGAAAGGGAAGAATTTATCAAAACTTTAGAAATAAATGACAATTCTGCCACTATAATTACTGAAAACTATTATGAGATAATAAAAGAGCTTGGAACAATTTTGCTGCTTTTAGAAGGGCTTAAGGCAACTGGAGAATATGCGCATAAGGAGATAATAGAATATCTTGAGCAAAACAGGGTTATTGACTCATTTGAAGCCAGCATTTCACAGGACCTCAGAATAAAGAGAAATTACAGTTCTTATGAAGGAAAAAGGATAAGCAAAGAGTATCTTGCTGAAAAGAAGAAAAGCCTGCTCGACATAACCAAAAAGTTAAGAACTGCTGTTGAGAGGAAGTTAAAATGAAAAAATGCGCTGACTGCAAGGCTGAATTTGAAGACACCAAGAAAGGTTCAAGATACGAAAGAAAATACTGCTTAAAATGCAGCAAGAAGAGAAAAAAGATGTGGGATAATCAGTGGAAAGTCAAGTTTGAAGATTTAGAGGATGAAGATTAAGGATTCTGTGGGAAGGAAGGGTTGAATAAACTTATAAAATACGGATTCTTGTGAGGAATATGGATAAAATATCAGAAGCTCAAACTAGAAAGGATTTAATCAGTCCTATTTTAAAAAGAGTTGGCTGGGGAGTTGGTGGACATTATGTTAAGGAAGAAGTAAATCCTGTTAAGTCTAATTTTGTAACAAAAGAGTATGTTGGTCGTGAGGCTGGAATTGAAAGGAATGTTGACAGGTTTATTGATTATCTTCTGTTAGATGAAGATAGAAGCCCTATTGCAATTGTGGAGGCTAAAAAAACTTCTGTAGACGTTGAAAAGGGTGAAATTCAGGCAAGAACGTATAGAGAAGATATTGAAAGGCAAATCAGAGTAAAAATACCGATTTTCTTAACAAATGGGAAGGTTTGGTATTATGTTGATGACCTTGACAGAAGAAGGCAAGTACTACTTCCTTTCACTCAAAAGGATCTTCATAGAATTGTTAGTTTAATGAAAGATAAAAAAGATCCTACGACTATTAATGTTAGTTCTAAGATAGTTGATAGAAGAAGAGGAATAGAAGCTGTTAAATTAGTTTTAGAGCATTTTTCTAAAGGGCATAAAGAAGCACTAATCAACATGGCAACTGGAACAGGTAAAACAAGAGTAGCAATGGCTATGATTAATTGTTTGATAAAGGCAGGTTATATACAAAAAGTGTTGTTCGTTGTGGACAGAATTTCTTTAGGTGATCAGGCAACAGAAGAAGGATTTAAAAAATTCTTTCCAGACAGCCCTGTTTGCGAATTAAATGTAGAAGGATATTCTGATACTGCAAGGTTTTATATTTCAACTGTCCAAACCTTAATGTCCCCGCAAAAACCAAGAGGTAAATTTTATGAAAAATTTGGAACAGGCGCATTTGACTTGATTATTTTTGATGAAGCACATAGGTCTTATTATGATAAAAATAATGACTTGCTGAGTTATTTTGATGCTCTAAAGGTTGGGTTAACTGCTACCCCGTCATCAGAAGAAACTAGAGATACTTTTGATTTATTCAATTGTGAGAAAGGTAAACCAACAGTTAAATATGATTATTGGGATGCTGTAAACGATAAAGTTCTTGCGCCATATGTTGCTGAAATAATAGAGACAAAAGTATTGTCCTTAGGAATAGAAGGCAAAAAACTTAGCAAAGAGTTGCAGCAAGCATTAAGACTTCAAGAAGAAGAACCTGAGAAATTTCAAACTCCAGGATCAAAATTTGAGAGATTATTTACAGACGAAAAGACTAATGAACTAATAATTAGAGAGTTTATGGAGAGATGTTACAAGTCTGATGATGACAGACCGTGTAAAAGCATCTTCTTTTGTGCGAGTATAAAACATGCAGAGGCAATTGAGTTATTATTTCAGAGGTTGTACCCAAATTTAGCTAAAGATGTTAAAGTTATTACTTCAGATAAATCTCGATACATGGATGAAGTCAAAAGGTTTGAGAAGCGAGACAGTCCGCGAATAGCTTTATCTGTCGGAGTTTTGGATACAGGGATAGACATTCCAGAAATAATGAATCTTGTTTTTGTTAAGCCAGTTATCTCTGGAATAAGATTTTGGCAGATGTTAGGAAGAGGGACTAGGAATCTAGATGCATGCAAGAATAAAGAATGGCTTCCGACTAATAAGGACGGACAGCATATAAAAGAGGATTTTTTAATATTAGATTTTAAGTTTGGAGAATGGTCAAATGTTTTAGAACATAAATTAGGAGTTTTAAAACAAAAATCTTCGGGAACAGATGCTAAAACAAGAATATTCTTAGAGCAAGTTGATGCTTTAGGAAAAAAACTCAGTGATAAAGAAAGAAAAGTTGTTGAAAAGCAGATAATTGACACTGTTAAAGGAATAGACATAGACTCTCCCTTGGTTATTGAAAAGAAAGATATAATTAAGAAGGTAATTTCAGCCAAGTTTGACTTAAGGCAGCATGTTAAAGAACTAAGGGAAGAAATCCCACCCTTATTGATGTATTCTCCATCTCAAAACTCAAAAGTGTATTCATTTATATCAAAATGTATTCACCTATTTGATTATATTAAGGAGAATAAGAAAGACAAGGTCGCAGATGTTCAAGAATTTGTCCTTGAAAGAGTAGAATCTATTTGGGATAAGAATCTTGAAGCAATCAAACAAAGAAGAGATGATTTAATACGAATTCAAAAAGAGTTGTTTTGGGAAGAAATAACTTTTGAAGATGTTGATTTTTTGATTAGAGAAATTGCTCCTTTGATGATTTTTTATGAGGAAGAAAGAAAAACAATGCTTAGGATTAATGCTCCAGACGTAGTTATGAATGTTAAAAATGAGATAATGCAGGTAAAGGAAAGTGGGGAATTGCAAGATTTTATTTATAGCAATCCTTTAATTAAAAAAATAAGGGATGGAGAGGGTGTAACTTCTAAAGAACTTTTAGAAATAGAAGCTAAACTAAAGCAACTTAATCCATTGTTTACTATTAATAATATTCAGCAGACGCAGGATTTTATTTTATTTTTGAGAGAATTAATTCAAATAAAAGGCTTGCCAGATCCTCAAGAGATGATTAAATGGGAATTTGATAAGTTTGTAGCTGATAAAAATCAGCATTACAACGCTGAACAGCTTAAGTTTCTAAGACTTTTAGAGCAGGTTTTTATTAGAGCTAAACACATCGAGCTTAGGAGTTTTGCAGAGCATCCCCTGGCAGATGCTCGTCCTTTAGACATGTTTACAAAGGAACAGCTTGAAACCATAGTTGTTAAGTGCAATAAACTTAGGTGGAAATAGAATGAATAATAATAAAAATTTTAATTGTGACAAATTTAAAACAGGCTATTTAGACGAAAGCGGAGATTCTGGGGGAACTGGAAGTAAAAGTCTAGTCTTAACATATATCTGCACAGATCAAGGAAAAAAGTTATCAAAGATTCTTAAAAGAGCTAAAGAACAATTAAGAAGGATCAAGAAAGGCGAAAGATGGCTAAACCGTCTTGGTGGAGAGGTAAAATTTGCAGGATTTCCTGATGAAGGGATTCGCATAAAACTTCTTGAAGACTTATCGAAGATAAATTTAAACATTAGGTTTATTGCAATTAAAAAACAAGGAAAAAATATTTCTGAATCTGAAAAAGAAAAGATATTATTTGACTTACTTAATGAGAGTTTTGTTAATCATGGATGTTTGCCTTCTAAGATAATCGCAGATAAGGACTACTTTAAGAATAACAAAATATCTTCTTTGGTCGTTAAAAATTATGAAGAAACAGTCTATGATGGCGGGAAATATAAAAAAATGTCTTATGAAGTAAATTTAGCTGAAGACGGACAAGATGTTACAAATTGCGATTTAGTTATTCCAATAAAACATGAAAATTCTAAGTTAAGGGTAGAACTTCAAGTAGCAGATTTAATAAGCGGTGCAATATTCCAAGAGATGGAAAATGAAGATAAAACTTATACAGATATTTTGAGAAAAAACACTAAACTAAATGGGCTAATCAAAAAACCAACTGAAAAATGATAAGAAGGATTAAAGCGTTACAAAACCATCCTACTAGTCGATCCCATCAACATTGGCTGGTGGGCACCTTGCGGACTCCGTTCGAGATGGATTTTATATGTAACAATCTATTAAACATACATATATATATAAATTTAACTGTGGTTTAAGTATCTAGTAAAAAGGTGTATACACCTTTTTGACAAAGATTTAAATAGTTGCTCGTTCTAAATTTGGTATGGTGATAAAGAATAATCCATTAAGCGGGGAAGAAAGGAATATCGTCTCAACTCGGTTATACAAGAGCGAGTTTCTTTATTTTAAGAAGACTTGCGAGCAAGAAGGCAAGTCTGTAAACACCAAGTTGAGAGAGATGATTAGGAAGGAGATAAAGATGGGAGAGGAAAAAGATGAAAAAAGATAAACTAACTCTAAAAACAAATTTACTAAGAGAAATATTTAATCTAGCACCTAAAAGATTTAGAGAAGAAAATTTAGATAACCATTATCTTGCAAAAAAGTTTCGTATCTCTGGAAAGGAATTAAAAGATAATATAGACTTTTTTGTTGAAACAGGATTGATTAATAGATGGGTTAATCATCAGGAAAATAGGATATTTGAATGGATTATAACTGACAAAGGACTTCATTATTTAGAAGGAAAAGAAGCAGAAAAAAATCAGGAAAGGTCTAATAGAGTTATTGCTTTTACTGGTGGAATAATTGCCCTGACAACTATTTATGCATTTATTGTTCAAAGTGTTAATCTTGAAAACTATCCTCAAACTTACTGGATAATAACCCCAATTTTTCTTATATTGGTTCTTATGTGCTTAGGGCCTTTAATAAAATTTATTGTAGATTACTGGAAGATAGAGGTTTTTGGAAAATGAAACAGCAAACACAAAATAATAAAATCGAATGGATAAGAAAGAATGGCAAATTGTAAATATTGTGGCAATACAACTAGGGGAAATAATCAGTATATTTGTGGAAACTGTAGGAAAATTAGGAGAGCTTATTCGAGGAAAAAGGGCATCGTGAAACTTAAAAATCTTGTTTTTGAAAAGCTAGTAGAATATGTATTATTTCTGAAAAGGAATAATGCGCCTCCCGGATATGAACAAGCATTGAGAAAATTATTTAAACCTCTTTATAAAAGAAGAAAATGAAACATAAAATAATTTTTGATAGTCATATTTATGATTTAATTGTAGATGGAAGTTTAGATATAACTTTATTATTGTCAAAAAAGGAAAACTTTGAGTTTTACATTACCCATATTCAAATAGACGAGATAAATAGATGTTCAAATGAAGAAAAACGGGCGGGATTACTTTTGTTTATGACTAAATTGTTACCAAAAATTATTCCTACTGAATCCGGGGTTTGGGATGTTTCAAGATGGGGAGAATCTAAATGGACAGATGAAAAAATAACTTTAATTGAGTTATTAAGAAAAGGGAATTTAAAACACACAGAAGATGCTTTAATAGGTGAAACTGCAATTAAGAATAAACTTATTCTTGTTACAGATGATGATTTACTAAGAAGCAATGTAAAGAAACTTGGTGGTGAGACGATAAGTTCTGAGGAGTTTAAGGAGATGTTAAGATGAAACAACAAATACAGATTAATAAAATTGAAAGGAAAGATAAAAAATGAGTGAAGAACTGAGTCAAGAAGTTAAATCGGTGCTTGGAGAGATATTAAACAAAGGTTCTGAGATTAAAGAAGCACTAAAGTTAAAATTTAATCATCCTTCCAAGAGATCGCAAGAAGAAATACTAACTGATCCAAATATTTTTTATTATTCTCTCTATGAGGGCTTCTGGAAAATATTTGAGCAAATAAAGAATAATATAGAAAATCCTCTTGTTCAACCTTGGATAAGGGTAATTATAGAATCTGCTTCGGATATCCTTTGGTATTCCCAAAAAGACGAGGATGATAAGAAAGATATCGCTTGCCAATATTTTCTTTGCACTTTAGGAATATTGGGCGGTAAGCAGGGCAACTTGAATTATGACTCTTTTTTAACATTATTGATAAATTCTAAGGAAAAGAACCAATTTGAAGATTTAAAGAAGAAGGGATACCCTATAAAAGAAATTCATAAACGATGGCATAATTTATTTCCGCCAATCAGCGAAGATTCCTTACCTAATGTTGTAGAAGAATATTTTTTAACTATGGAGAATAATCCTATCAAAAAAGAACAATTAGACATATTCTTCAGACATATGTCACTTTACCATCATCCGAGTTTAATGATTAATAATCTCGATAGAGAATCTAAAGATCAATCTCATGTTTTTAGGTGCTTTTCATTGATCTCTATTTGTGGATTAAGCTTGATAAGATTTTCAACTAGTAAAGAAGAGATTAATAAAGATTCGGAATTTATCAAACTAAATCAAAAAGTAAATGAACTGATAAAAAAGTTGAATTTGGATAGAAAAAATGAAACAGCAAGATAATAAGATCGAATGGCGAGAGGTCGAACTTAAAGATATATTACTATTTGAGCATAAAAGCGGAAAAAAAGCTGGAGAAGGCTCTAATATTGGGAAACACAAGTTTTTTACTTCAAGTTCTGAGCAAAGCAAGTTTACAGATAAGTTTGATTTTGACGGCGAACATTTAATTTTCTCTACTGGAGGACAAGCAGGAATGCACTATTGTGATGAGAAGTTTTCTTCTTCAAATGATTGTTTTGTTGTTAAGGTAATAAATCACTATGCAAAGTTTATCTATTTTTTGCTCAAATCCAAAATGTATCTATTGGAACAAGGATTTAAAGGAGCAGGATTAAAACATTTATCCAAGGATTATTTGAAAAAGATTAAAATTAAACTCCCATTCTCCAACAACAAACCAGACCTAAAAGAGCAAGAAAGAATAGTCTCAATCCTAGAAAAAGCAGAGAAGCTGAAAGAAAGAGGCAAGAACGCTAATGATTTGCTGGACGAATATTTGAAAAGTGTGTTTAATGAGATGTTTTTGAAAGAAAAAGATTTTCCAAATAAAAAGTTAGTGGAAATTTGCGAACAAATAACTGATGGTACTCATAATACTCCAAAATTAGAATCCGAAGGAATTCCTATGCTCGATTCAAAAGATATAGACAAAATAAAAATTAACGACAAAAATGCTACTAAATTTATATCTAAAAAAACAGATATGGAATTAACTAAAAAGTGTAAACCTCAAGAGAATGACGTGTTAATAAGTTCAAGAGGTTCTATTGGAAAGATTGCAATAGTGCAAAAACAACAGGATTTTAATATAATGGGAAATATAATTCTTGTTCGTCCCAATAAGAAAGAATTAGACTATGAATTCTTAGCAATGTATCTAGATTTGTTTAATGAAATGCTTGTTGGAAGCTCGCGAGGAGTTGCACAAAAGGGACTTTATCTTAGTACCATAAGAAATCTTAAAATCCCCCTCCCACCTCTTCCTCTTCAGCAAAAATTTGCCAAGATTGTTGGGCAGGTTGAAAAAATGAAAGAAAATGTTAAAAAAACTAAAACTGGCTCGGAAGAATTGTTTAACTCTTTGATGAGCAAGGCGTTTAGAGGAGAATTAATATGAAATATGATAAAGGGGCTTTAATGAAAATTGTCGAACTATATTTAAACAAGCCGGATGTACATTGTATCGAATTTAATAATTATAGAGAGGAGATTTTAAATAAGAACAAGGGAAAAGTTGAAAATACCATAAAGGATGATGAAGACCACAAGATTATTGCAAGATTGGTTTGGAATAAAGAAAAGTTTGTATTTAATTACGATATTATCACCTTAGATAAAAAAACAAATAAGCCTTTGTTAAAGTTTGATTCTGCTCATAATCTAAGACATGCTGACGATGAAGAGTTTAAAATGTTTCATCCTTCTTTCACATTATATAAAATAGAGCATCCTATGTTAAAATTAATTATAGACTCTATGCCTCAGGAAAAACAAAATCTATGGAAAGAAAAATTATGCCAAGAATTATTTATTGCTTATGAAATGTGGAATAAAACGCTTGAAAATCAAAATATAGATGTAGATAACAATGTTTGGAGAAAGGAATTAAATTCTTTAATGCAGAAAGTGTTTAGAGGAGAGGTAAAATGGAAATAAAAGCTGATAAAAACAAACAAGTGCAATTTGATGATCAAAAGATGCAGGAATTCAAAGATAGGATTACAAACTATAGTACATGGAGATGGAGTGGAGTATCTTTATATCAGAGTATTTTTGTTGTATTTGTTACTTCCGCAATTTTGATACTTGTAGACTTAATATCACGAGATGACTGGATTTTTAAAATTTTAATTATATTCATTTTGATACTAGTCTCTTTAGTATTATATAAACAGATGCTAAGGCAAGTTTCAAAACCCATCTTTGTAGCAGACAATATGATTGCTACAATTGAAAGCAAACCTGTTACTATAAAAGGAAATGATGGAGAAAATTATTCAGTTATGAATATCAGCATGATTGTGCCCAATAAAATAAAGGAGATTAAAAATGAATCAAACCCTTAAAGATTATTTACCAATTCTTTATGTAATCTTATTTTTCTTAGTTCTAATAGGCCTGCTTTTCTTAATTTGCTATATTCCTAGGTTCTATGATTGGTTTAAGGGAGACAAAATTGTTCAAAAACATATAAATGAAGTCATTGGTAACAAAACAGATGATGCAGAGATTGCTGGCACTTTGATGCAATGGGTTCGTGATAATGTTGTTTATCCTGATGATAATACAAAAGTAAGAATTCTTGGCATTGATTTTTATAAAGTTCATAATGAGACTAAATTCTTCTGGAGAGACGTTCCTGCTTCCTGGACAATTATTAGAAAAATGGGGATGTGTGGTGAGGATACAAATTATTTTGTAGGAGTTATGGCACAATTAGGATACAAAGCAAGAAGGGTAGAACCAGAAGGACCATATCATTGGGACCACGCTTGGGCAGAATATTATACTTCAGAAGGTAATAAAATAGTATTAGACCCTTCTAGCAATCAAATAATTTCTCCGAATCTCAAACGATGGGCGGAGAACAAAAGCTTTACAAAGATAGAAGCAGTAGACTTGAAAGGCAATAAGGAGGACGTTACTGAAGAGTATATTTAACATGTTACACGCAGAACTCAAATCAAAGATAAGGAAATTATGGGATAAATTCTGGAGCGGCGGGATTAGCAACCCACTTCAGGCTATTGAGCAGATATCTTATCTTATTTTTATGAAGAAACTTGAAGATAAAGATGTTCTTGATGAGCAAAAGGCGACTCTTAAGAATATCAAATTTAAATCTATCTTTATAGGGCATGAAAACTGCAAGTGGTCTGTTTGGAGTGAGTATTCTTCTGATAAAATTCTTTCTCACGTTAGAGATATAGTATTCAAATTTATGAGGGAATTGGGAGGAGAAAACTCGCATTATAACAACTATATGAAAGACGCAACTTTCTCATTGCCGACTGCGTCTTTGCTGATTGAAGCAGTCAGTATAATCAATGACTTACATATAAAAGAACAAAACCAAGATGCCCAGGGAGATATTTACGAATACCTTTTGTCTGAATTAACAACAGCAGGCAAAAATGGACAGTTTAGAACTCCAAGACATATTATTAAGATGATGGTGGAGCTTGCAAAACCCGAACTAGGAGATAGAATATTAGACCCTGCTTGTGGAACAGCTGGTTTTTTAGTGAATGCTTACGAACACATTCTAAAGACTAATCAAAAGACAGGAGTAAGCACTCTAACTCCACAACAAAAGAAAATATTAGATGAAGAATCTCTTTATGGTTATGATATTGACAGAACAATGGTAAGAATTGCAGTTATGAACTTAATGATGCACGGAATAACTAATCCAAATATAGTCGGAGAAGATACTTTATCAAAAAGGTATAATGAAAAGGGTGTTTATGACGTTATTTTGGCAAATCCTCCATTTAAAGGATCTATTAATGAAAGTGAAAAATCAGACGAGCTTACAATAAGCACAAGCAAAACAGAACTTTTATTCTTAGAACTAATGTATAACTGCCTTTCAATTGGAGGAAGATGTGCAGTTATAGTTCCAGATGGAGTTTTATTTGGCAATTCAAATGCTCACAAATCAATAAGAAAGCTTTTGTTGGAAAAGTGTAGGCTTGATGCAATAATCTCTATGCCTTCTGGGATATTCAAACCTTATGCAGGAGTTTCTACAGCTGTTTTGTTCTTTACAAAGGGCGAGCCTACGGAAAAGGTCTGGTTTTATGATATGGAAGCAGATGGATTTAGTTTGGATGATAAAAGGACTGAAATTAAAGAAAATGACATCCCTGATATTTTAGAGAGATTTGAAAAAAGAAACAAAGAAAATAACAAAGATAGATCTAAGAAAGATTTTCTAGTTCCTATTGATGAAATAAAAGCTAATGAATGGGATTTATCGATTAATAAGTACAGAAAAGAGAAGCATGAAGAGACGGTTTATAGAGAAAGTAAAGAGATAATTAAGGATGCTAAAACGGAAGTTAAAGAACTCTTAGAAGGTTTTGAGGAGCTTGAAAAGTTAGTTTAATTGTTTAAATGAGCCTTATGAATCAAACTCAAACACTAATTATCGCAGCGACATTTGGGGCGATTTTATCTTTTCCAACTGCAGAATCTATATTTTTAGAAGAGATTATGCCACTCATCTTAAAAACTGCTTCTTCGAGTGTATTATTGCCAATAACTGTTTTATATTTTATTATAGCTGTTTTAGTATTTGTGGCTTCATTAGGTATTTATTGGAAGATTATTAAAAATGTTTCTTGGTCTTCTAAAAATTTATCTAAAAGTCAATTTGATAACTTTATGATTAAAAACATTCTTACTTTTTTTGTATCTTTGATTTTGGCAGCAATTATTAGAGTAAATTATTTCTAGTTTTTCTCTCGCCAGCTATAACTCTTCTCTCTCCCGATTATAATTTGATCCAGCACCTTAATCCCTAACTCCTCTCCTGCCTTTTCTATTTTCTCAGTTATCTCTATATCCTCTCCACTCGGCTCTGGATTCCCGCTCGGATGATTATGCACCAAGATAATTTTGCTTGCTGAGTTCTTTATTGCTGGCTTGAAGACTTCTCTGGGATGAACTATTGAGGCATCAAGAATGCCTTTTGTTATTAATTGTTCTCCAATTATGTAGTTTTGAGAGTTTAGCATTAGGACATAGAAATGCTCTTCTTTTTTGTCTTTGAGTCTTTCATGGAAGTAGTTAAAAACATCTTCTGCGCATGAGATTTTCTTTACTGGCTTCTTTGCTTGATTTATTCTCTTTTGAAGCTCTGCTATTGTTAAAATCTGCATTGCCTTGCTTGGCCCAATTCCATTAATCTCTTGCAATTCTTTCAATGAGCACTCAAGAAGCTTGTCTAGTCCATACTCGCTAATTAGGCGATTGGACATCTCGATTACATTCTCTCCTGGCTGTCCTTTCTTGCCCCTTGTGCCTGTTCTAAGCAATATTGCAAAGAGCTCTGCATTGCTCAGAGCTTCAGGGCCGTGCTTGAGGAAACGCTCTCTTGGGCGATCTTCCTTTGGGATATCGAGGATTTTCATATGCCTTAGTAGGCAATATACTTTTAATAATTTGTCGTGAGAGGATAAGGAGAGATAAAACTACAGAAGAAGTAATGTCCCCAGAACTTTATAAACTTCCAGGCTCTTAATATTTTATGGATAAAAAAGAAGAATTTAGAACAGACTCCGAATGGATAAAGTCAACTGCATCTGGAGCAATTGTAAATCTTTATATTGGCCCTCGAGATGGTACAAATGTTCATGCCCATATTTGTTTAAGCGGAGCAGAATTAGTCTATTATAGAAACTTGAAAGGCGAGATAATCGTTAAGGGAAAATGATAAAAGAACTAACTTTTATAAGCTTTGATTAGTCTTTGTGTATCCCTACCATCAATAATCCCAAAAAAGATTTTTCTATTCTCAGATACAGACTTTGCAATAGAAAATAACTCCATTTGTTCGATAATATTCTGATCAATTTCTCCTACATACTGCACTACAAAAAAATCTGCAGGGCTACTAAAAAGTCTCTGAATTTGATCGCCATGTTTACCCATTTTTTTAGGAGTAAGAATCCCTTTAGTGCCTTTACCCTTAAGTCCGAAAGCAGCACGATATCTCTTTCCTTTATAAACCAAGCGAGTAGTAAATAAATCATTCTTTTCACCGCCCCAATCAGTAAACTTTCCTATTTCGCCAAGAGCCTTTTTTAAAATATTCTTAACTTCTTTTTCATAAACTGGTTCGTTCAATACAGAAATAGTTTTCACGCTTCTGACTTTTGAAAAAGAGTCTATGTCATCAATCGAAACTGATTTTATATTAACTCTGTCCTTTGGGAATGCGACCCGAATAACTGAAGAATTTGATGTAACGGAATTTATTTTGGTAGGAAATGCTCTTAACTTCTTGCTACTTGTTGCCAAGCTTAGAATTTTATCGCGGTTGCGATTATAAAAATCTATTTTTTGATATGCGAGTTCGCCATCAATTTTTACTTTATATTTATCAATAATATCTTCGCTGTATAATTTTTGACATTCCTGAAACACCCTTGTTCTATTTTTAAATCCCGCCTTGATTTGGATCCTACTTATTTTCTTAATTTTACCGCCACTGTAAACCGCTAAAAAAACCTTTCTTCGGTCTGAAGATCTGCTTAATACCTCTGCGGCATTCGCAATTTTGTCATTTCTATTAGCACCAACATCAGATACTACTTTTGACATAGTTAATTTCCCTTTTTCTTTAATTTCTTTATAGGCAATAACTTTTTGAAAACTTTTCCATTAATCTTAAGAGTGTTCCTTATCTCATTCGCAGATGCTCCGGACTTAAGCGAAGAAAGCATCAGGAGTTTTTTTAAATTCTCAAGTTCCTTAAAGAGTTTTTTCTCATCCATTTTTGACCTCCTTTTTTTTAAGCTTAATAACCGAAAGTGAATCGCTTATATTGCTAGGATTAATGCTCTTTACTTTCAAAGCAATACTTATTTGTTCACTAGTCACACCATTCTGAATCAGTTGTAAAATTAACAAGTTTTCAATGGCTTGCATCTTGTCATTTAATTTTGTTAAAAGTTTTTCTGTATTATCTTTCATTTTCTTTTCCATCCTTTTGTATCCCTTATATTTTTAACTCCGACAAGGGGGCTTATTTCGTCAGAATTAAATCCAATTTTCTTTAAAGCAGTAATTTTGTCATTCTTATCGGCTATGCCTTGAACTGCAACCATGCCTGTTAATTTCTCCAATTTTTCACAGATTATTTTAAATTGTTTATCATCCATTTTTACTTGCCTCCTTTCTATTTTTGGAAAGAATGACATTTACATAATTGCCTGTTGTATTCAGCACCTCAGCTATCTGGCTAGGTTTTAATCCAATTTTACTTAATCGCTGTATCGCTTCTGTTTGCGGGGCATCTGGATCAAGGCTACTCTGGGAAAATAATTTTATCATTATGTCTAATTTTTCTATAACTTCTTTCTCAAATTTCTCAGTCATTTTCTAGTATATTTATTTTTATTTATTAACTGACTAATTCTTCCCGAAGACATGCCTATAGCATCTGCTATTTTTTGATTGTCTACCTTTAGATTTTGTAAAAACACTATTAAAAGTGCTTTTACGTCTTCTAATTCTCTTCGAATACTTTCTATTTCCTTATCTGCCATGATTATTAAACATAGTATAACTATTTAAATCTTTCTACTTTCTATTTATCCGTATGTATCTATACAAATATGTATTTATACATTATATCCTGTTTAGAATAGACGTTTATTAAGAAAACTCTTCTTTCAAAACATTACCCGCCAATTTTTTAACATTTTCTTGATTATCGCTCGCCCCATCGCAACCCTTAAACTGACGAGGGCAATTCACCCTTGCCTCCCCTCAAAACACATTAATCCCACGGATGTTCGATTAGATGCTCGAAGGGCATTTGTTCTGCTGGAATTCCAATGCTCTTGCCATACTCTCTTGCTTCTTCCAGTTCAGGATAACCTTTGCTGAATTTGAACATGTGATTCTTGAAAATAATATACATAACTTTATCTTTTACAACGTGAATATAGAATCCCTGCTTTATTGTTTTGATTGCCTGCCCGATAAACTTTTCTTTATTATTATCACTAACTTCTATTTTATGAAATGTCATGATTCTCTCTTCTCCCTCAAGATTTTCTATGTCTGTGCTAATAATTTTTGCTAGCTTAATTAAGGATTTATCTTCCAGGCTTTCTTCAAGAATAACACCTTTCCAAGTCATTATAATTAATAGTATTAGAATTATTTAACCCTTTCTCCTCTTCACTCGCTCGCTGCCGAAATCCCTACTTATTCTTATTACGCAAAGATAAGGCTTAAAAAGAGGCGAATTTAGAAAAGATTATGAAAGTATTAGTAACTGGCGGAGCAGGATTTATTGGAAGTTATACATGCGAGTTATTGCTAAAGAAAGATTATGAGGTTGTATGTTTGGATAATTTTAATGATTTTTATAACCCTGAACAGAAAGAAAAAAATATAGAAGAATGCCTGAAAAATGAGAATTTTAAACTGTATAGAGCAGATTTAAGAAATAAAGAAATTCTCGACAAAATCTTCAGAGAAAATGAGATTGACAAAATAATCCATCTTGGAGCAATGGCTGGAATATCTGCTAGTTTAGACAAGCCTGAATTATATTTTGAAATAAATGTTATTGGCACCTTAAATCTACTTGAAACAATGAAAAAATTTGGCGTGAAACATCTAATTTTTGGATCTAGCAGTAGCATATATGGCGAGAGAGAAAAAGGGCCTTTCTCAGAAGAGGATAATGTTGATAAGCCAATATCTCCTTATGCATCCAGCAAAAAAGCATGCGAAGAACTTTGTTATTGCTACCATCATCTTTACGGAATTAAAGTAACTTGCCTGAGATTATTTACTGTTTATGGGCCGAGACAGAGGCCTGATTTGGCAATTATGAAATTCATCAAGCTGGCTTTGGAAGACAAACCGATACAATTATATGGAGATGGCAGCACTATGAGAGATTATACTTATGTTGAGGACATAGCTGAAGGAATATTAAAAGCCCTGGAGAAAGAATTTGATTATGAGATTATTAATTTAGGAAATAACAATCCTGTAAAATTAAGCATGCTCATAGACATTATAGAGAAAGGCATAGGTAAAAAGATAAAGCGGGAGTTCAAGCCTTTGCAAAAAGGTGATGTTTCTATAACCTTTGCAAATATAAGCAAAGCTAAAAAACTGCTTAAATGGCAGCCGAAAATGCCAATAGAAAAGGGGATTAGAAAAGAGATTGAGTGGGTTAAGACAAAGTGATTGCATAGGTCCAATAGTCTAGGGCTAAAACAAACCGTTTACACTGAGCAGTCGTAGTCCGCAGTTCGGTCCTGCGCAGATGTTTTATTTTTTTAATTTTACAAGCCTAGCTACTACAATATGCCAGGAATCTGGAATTCCTTCTTTTGTTTGTTTAGAAAGAAATGCATCATTAAGCTTCTGCATAAAAATTTCTTTTTGTTCCGGGCTTAGCCTTTTAGTCTTTGCTTCTATGGTGGGCTTATATCCTGATAAAAAAATATCCATATCTCTGAAGAAGAAAGTGTCCAACTTTGACTGCGATTTAATTATCTTAAACCCGCTTTGTTTAGCTATTTTATTAAACTCCTGCCTTAAGATTTTACTTCCTTTTTTATCCAAATCTATATTAAACACTTCTCTCATTATTTTAACAACCTCATTTAGAACTTCACTTTTTTCCTCTATAAAATTGATAACTGCCTCTCCATTGATTCTTAAAATCCGGCACATCTCCTTTAGAGATTTCTCTTTATCTGAAAACTGCTGGAAGGCAATATTGCAAAAAATAATATCAAAACTTTCATCTTCAAATGGAAGGGTTGAAGCATCAGCAACTAGAAAAGATAATCTCACGTCTTTTATAGATCTAGCTTTTTCGATTTCATTTGAATCTAAGTCTATTCCTACTAATTCTGTTGCTTTTGTTATATTAATTATTTCTCGGCTTAATTCTCCGTTCCCGCAACCTATATCCAGAACTCTTTTTCCCTTCCAATTTAAGCCTTCAATGCTTTTAAGCCCTATTGCAGTTTGATGTTGTCCCATGTTAATCAGTGTTAAAGAACATTCTTAAAATTTTCCAGACCTTGAATGTTTAACTTAGAAATATTTTGTTCTATGGTTCTGCTTAGGGCGAGAGTCTCATTTAATTTTTTTTCAAGTGCTTCTGGAGTTATCTCACTAAGGCTTATATAATTGATTATCCCCAACTTTTGGAATATCTTTGCTCTTATGAGCTGCTCTTTCTCAAAAGTTTCTCTTGGAATTATCAATGCAGGAACTTTTGCACTAAGAATCTCACAGAATGAGTTGTAGCCTCCCATTGAAACTATCAAGTCATAATTTGGCATCCTTTCGCTAAGGTTTTTGACATTCCAGATAATTTTTATTTTTGGAAATTTTGAGTATTTGGTGATGAGGTTCTCGTAAAATTTCTTCTCAGATAATGGCCCGCATATTACTTCTACGGTGAATCTTGAGAACTCACCGAGTTTTACGAAGTTTTCTAGGAATTTATTAATAATCTCGCAACCATCTCTTCCGCCACCAACTGTAACAAGAATCTTATCTGACTTATCTGCAACTTTTGGCTTAGTCTCTGTTACAAGATATCCTAGATAATGAAGTTTTTTGGAAATTTTGTCACTTAGTTTATACTCTTTCGTGAAGTCATTTATGTTCTTGTCTCCAAAAATGAGAATCTTATCATAGTATCTCTCAAAAATTGATTCATAGTTTCTTCTCTCCCATTTAGCTATAACTTCATTTGGGTCATCAATTATATCTCTAAATGTAATATATTTTTTAGTCTTTAATTTTTTCCCAATATATTCAAGAGACTTGACAAGCTCATTTTTTACTCCTTTTGGAGAGAAATCAACGAGAAGAAGGTCTGGCTTAAAGTTCTTGATTATATCAAGCAAGATGGATTCTCTCATCTTTAATATCTCTTCAGGATTTATTTTTGTATTAAATGATTCGTAGGTAATTGTTTCGCCTCTTATACTCTTTAAAGAAGGGAGCTTAATTAGTTCAACTCCTGCAGGCAGATCTATAAGATTTGGAACAGCTGTGCCAGTTACAATTATTATTGCTGCATCTTTCTTCTTTTGCATTATGGCTTGAGACAGCTTAATTGCTCTGCTAAGGTGCCCTACTCCAAATGTGTCATGAGAATAGATTACTACCTTAAACATTTTCTTAACTCCTTTTCTACATTTTTGAAGAGCTTATAAGCTTCAAATCTTGCAGCAAATCTTGAGTTCGCGGCGCTTATTTTGTTGTATAATTTTTTGTTTGAGAACAATAAATCTATCTTTTTTGCTACTTCTTTAGAGAGCTTGCTGCTGCTTAAATTTGGATTTACCGCAAGAAATTTTTTGTTTGCCGAGCTTACACTCTCACTTAATCCTGTGCCTTCTATGCCTTCTTTGTACGGGAATATCACTGGCACGCCCATGAAAGCAGCATTCATACATGAACTAGGTCTTGCATCCATAAATGACTGAGGAGTTGCAGGATGAATCATTATGTCTATAGACTTGCAGAACAGCGGAACTAATTTTGGTGGCACAAATCCAATGTGCATATTTTTCAATCCCATCTTTGCTTTTCTCTCTTGGAGATTCTTTTTTTCAAGTCCTGTGCCTGCTATTATTAGACTTATTCCTTTATGGTTTTTTGAGAGATTAAACGCATCTACTACTAAAGAGACTTGTTTCTCAGAATGAAGCCTGCCCAGGTAGGCAATCCACTTGGTGTCCTTGTTTATCTTGCCGAACTGTTTTCTTATGAATTTGTTCCTGAGAAACGCCTTTTTTGATTGCTCTTTTGTTCTTTTTACTTCTTTTATACCTTGACTGTTTGGAAATGGCGGTGTTGGGCATATTTTATCCACTTTTATGCCCTGCCTGCCAGCAAATCTCTTGAGCATATTTGAGACGCTGTAAACCAAGTCTGATTTATTCAACGAAGACACCATGACATTCACTATTTCATCCCATGTTTCTTTGTCAGACACTAATTTCTTATAGTCTGAATCTCTAAAACAACCCGAGAATACATCGCTGCCTCTAAGGAAAGCGACTGTCTTGAAGCCAATGTCTTTTTTTAGATAATTTACTGCAACTATCCAGGGGAAGATATAAACTACTAAGACTATGTCAAGTCCACCCATTGTCTTTTTTGCTTTGATTATTGCATTTTGAAACATCAAATCGCCGAAATTGAAAGGGACTTTTGGGAATTTTGCTTCTTCAACAAAAAAATTAAAAAAATTCTTTGATTTCGGAGGCTTATTGAAGAATTTAGATTCTATCTCCTCTTCGGACTTGTATTCTTTTGGGGAGATTATGCTTACCTTATGCCCTCTTTTTATAAGATATTCAATGAATGGTGCTACAAAACCTATGCTATGCCCTGCTAAGTAAGGAGTTATCTTTTCACCCTTAAAATAATAAGGATTTTTAGCCAATATTGCTATTTTCATGCTTCTCTCAAGATTGCTCTTGCCTCGTCAAGACAGCCTGAAGCTCTTCTGAAATATTCTTCAATTCTGTCAGGGAACTCTTTTTCACTTGGCTCTTTATGTTCTCTTGCAAGCCCAATCCCTTCTCTTAATATCTCCACCCATCCAGAGTACATAATCTTTTCTGCGCGTTCTATTTTTTCTAACATTTGTTTTTCTTTAGGATCTTTTATCCCTTTTTTACGATTCTCTAAGACAAATGCTATTCTCTCATCCTTAACTTCCGCCACTTTTTCGTCTAGGGGAAGACACTTCTTTTGAGCTCTTTCAACCATTCTCCAGAGAGATTCTGATTCTGGATGAACGAACCTGAAATCATATTCAAATTCTCCTCTTTTCTCCAGCAAACCGTCTTTTTCAAGTCTTTTTGTTATAGCGGTTCCAATATCTGGCTTAAGCCTTGATATCAGCCTTCTATACTCAAAATATTCTGGCATTTTTGCCATTTGCTCTAAGTTGTGCGAGACTTCATCCAAAGTCACGTAAGGGTCAAACATGATAAAGCTAAAGTTAGCACTCAGTCCCAATCTTCTGACAATACCTATAACATTATCTATCTGCGCCGGGCTGATTGATTTGTGGTAGAAATCAAGCTGCCTTTGGTTGAATGATTCAATACCAGCGCTGATTTTTTCCAATCCCGATTCTTTCATTTTTCTAAGAAGAGGTTCGTCAACATCATCAACACGGCATAGAATTTTGTATTGCAGCGGTTTTGGAAATTTCCTTGCTTTTATCTCTTCAGCGATTTCTATTGCTCTTTCGCGCCCCTCTTTTGTGTGACCAAGGAAATTTTCATCATCAAATCTTATCTTTCTTACGCCTTTTTCATAAAGCTCTTGAAGTTCATCTACGACATTCTTTGGACTTCTTGCCCTCCATTTTTTTGTAAAGAATGCAAGCGTGCAGAATGCACAACCTCCGTAACAGCCCCTGCTTGAACAAACAGGGACTCTTTGATTGGAATCCCTTATACCTTCAAGATTATATCTTGATGGGAATGGAATAGTATCTAAATCATCTATTCCTTCCCTCTTTTTATTATGGACAATACTTCCGCTGCTGCGGAAACTAATACCTTCAATTGCCTCAAGAGGGTTGCCATTCTCAAGCGCCCTTGCAAGCTCCAGGAGAGTTATTTCTCCTTCTCCCCGCACTATAGAATCAATGAAAGGATATCTACCTAGCAATTCCCCATGAACAAATGTTGCAAGATGGCCTCCGAAGGTTACATGCGTATATGGGAGATTTGCTTTTACTGAAGCAGCGAGTTGAAGCGCATGGTTAATCGTTGTTTTGCTCAGCGCAGCTATACCTACAACAAGCGGGCTTTCATTAATCTGCCTTGCTTTTGCCAAAACATCTTGGTCAGAGAGTTCATGAACTTCCATGTCCAGTATATGGGGGTGGTATCCTTCTTTTTGCAAAATTGTTGCCAGATAACTTAATCCCATTGCTTCTGAGCATTTTGGATAATATGGGCGAGCTCCAACTACCCTTGAGGGTGGAGAGATAAGTACTATATCTTTATTCTTTGCCATTTTTCCTTAGTTTTTCATTTAATTTTTGATTATGGATAGCATATGGGAAACAGCAATAGCTACAAGATTTGAAAGAGTCTAGAGGCGTCTTGCATTTCTGCCTGAATGCCTTGTATTTTTCAGAATTCCATAGTTCTAGTATGCTATGCTCTTTCAAGTCACCGATGGGGAATTCAGGACATTCTTTAACATGGTTGCAGGCAATTAGTTTGGAATCTTGGTTTATATTTGCAAAATACCATGGCTTGAAGCAGAGGTTTCCCCTGAGCAGCGAGTCTACCATTAATCCCCTCATAGCAGAGTCTATTTCTTCATCTGTTACCCCGAATACTTGGAGATGCTGTTCTGTTAGCCCAAATTTCATTGCAGAACCATCTGCCAACATCTGTGGAATTATGTCCCTGTTATATGCGACAACTTCTTCTCTTGTTGGAAAATGTATTGTTAAGTCTTTCTGACATCCATCTTTTGCAGGAGAGTCTGGTGTTATAGGATTCAGAGAGACTTTATCCACTTTCATTGCCGCGCAAAGCTTCAGAAGCTCTGGAAGATGCTGCCAGTTATATTTCATAACAACACAATTCACCTGCAAAGACAATCCCGAACCCTGCTTTCTTCTTTCATCATCCAGCGCCGCGATTGCTTTCATCATCTTTTCATAGCTTTCTGGAACTCCCCTTATATAATCGTGGGTTTCTGCGAAAGGAGAATCCAGAGAAAGCACAATTGCTTTAAGCCCTGCAGCAACAAGCTGCCTTGCTTTTTCCTGGTCAATCAATAAACCATTTGATGTTATATGGGATGAAATCCCGAGTGAATTGCAATCATCAACAAGATCAACCAAATCTCTTCTAAGAGTAGGCTCCCCTCCAAAATATTTAACTTGCCTCAAGCCAAGCTGTTTTGCTTCTTCCTCTATTTTCCTTATCTGCTCTCTAGAGATTTCTAATGCAGGATCGCAATTTTGTCCTCCCTCACACATTATGCAGTTTGAGTTGCATCTTTTTGTTAAGTGGATTTTTATCTCCTGCAATTCATAACCGAGATTTGACTCTAGGCATGCTATTATATTGCCTTTTCCTTCTTTTCCGTTAAGTTTAAACCCCATTATAATTTGCCTCCTGTTAAAACATCTGCATTTTCAAATATTTTTCTTATTTCTTCTGCTTGATGAGTTATGTTCGCAGGAATTTCTACTTTTCCTGAATGGGTGCCTGTTTCTGCCTGATTAATTGAGAATTGCAATATATCAAGCCACATGGAAGTCATTCTTGTCTCGACTTCTTTCTTTGCTTTCTTAAGTTTGTCCCACTCTAAGATACTTTTATCTCTTTTGAGCAATAAATAACCTGACGAGAATTGCTCATATTCTCTTTCCAGCGCTTTCATGTCTCCCCTGAATTGTTCCATTAACTTGAAGATGGCTGCCCCACCTTCGTTGACGAAGGCATATTTATCATTAAAATCTTCGCTCTCCACAAGGAGCCCATCTCTTTTCAGCGTTTTCCAGACAACAGAGCCTTTTACTGGTTTGAGATAGGTTCTTGTTTTCTTAAAGTTAAAATGGGATGAATATTTTCTTATGTGATCATGATTTACCTGCAGCTCTTCAGGCGTGACATAAGGGTCAAACATAATAAAACTAAAAGTTGCATCTAATCCTTTACGAATTACTCTCTCTATTACATCAATAACCTGTTCGGGAGATAGATTCTTATTATAAAAGTCAAGCTGCCTTTGATTGAATGATTCAATCCCTATATTTACTTTACTCAATCCGGATGCTGCAAGTTTATCCAACAGAGCAGGGTCTAAATCATCTGCTCTTAGAGATACCTTATATCTTATTTTAAGCCCTCTTTCTATAATCTTGTCTGCTATCTCTATCGCTCTTTCTCGCCCTTCTTTGCAATGCCCTATGTAATTTTCATCATCTATAACAAAAGCTTTTGCTCCTAATTCTATAAGTGAGACTATTTCTTCTAAGACATTAGAGGCACTTCTTGCCCTCCATCCTTTGTGAAGGGGAACAACACAAAACGAACATTTGCCAGGACAACCTCTGCTTGTAAGTATGTGGGCAGAATCATTATATTCAGTTACTCCTCTCATATTATATCTTTTTGGGAAAGGGATTGTATCTAATTCCTGTATTGCAGGACGGGTTTTGGTTCTTCTAACCTCTCCATTAACCCTGAATGCCAGCCCATCAATATTATCAAGGTCGCCCTCACTTCTTAACGCTTCATATAATTCATGAAGAGTCAATTCTCCTTCACCCCTTACTATAGAATCAACTGCCAGGCAAGTGCTTAATACTTCCTGATCTCGGAATGTTGCACAATGCCCTCCGAGGGTTATATGCGAGCGAACACCTTGCTTTTTAAGGCTGGTTGCAAATTTCATAGCATCAGCGAGGTAGAATGGACTGTTGCCAGATATACCTATGATAACATAGTCTTTGTCGTGGCTCATTGATACAACTTGCGATAAGTCCAAATTTGAAGAATTAAAGTCAACAATCTCAACAGGAACTCCTTTGAATTCAAGATAACCTCCCAGATAACCTAATCCAAGATTCTCCGAGAGTTCTGGAGGATAAGTCTTTGTATATTCGGAGGTTACTTTAGGTGATATTAACAAAACTCCTGTATTCTTAGAGTTGCTCATCATGCTTTAACCCCCTGATAAACTGAGAGATATCCCTCTCTAATCGGCGTATTAGTCTTTCCTGTTCCCGATAGAGATTTATCGTATGTCAATCCAAAATCAAGAGGAGCTAATTTTTTTCTCATATGAACTATAAAATGTGTTCTATCCATCTTTCTTGAGAGATGCAATGTTAGCATTCTTCTGAAATTTGCAAAATAATCCTGAGCATTCACCTCATGCTCTCCGCATAAAAGTTTCAAATGGGGCATCTCCTCAGGATTTCTTCTGTCAAAACTAGTATCTAAATGAATAATTGCATTACCCTTTTCTCTTAAACTTAAATAAATGTTTTCCAATGCTTTGAGTTTATTGCCTATGAAATAAAAAGAATGCTGACTCAAGGCTAAATCAAATTCATTTTTGGGTAATTGGTAATTGGTTATATCTCCCATCATTATCATAATATCTCTATTGCAGAGGTTGGTCTGCCAATCTGGATGCTGAAAGCCAAATAATTTGGGAGTAGGAGAGCCAATAATTTTCGTTATATCATCTAATAATATCCCCTTGCCAACTCCAATCTCTAGTATTTTCTGGGGTGCCTTGCCTTGTTTTTCTATTAAGATACCTCTAAAGTCTATCTCCTCGCCCAATATTTGTAGAAATTCATTAAGCCCTTTTTTACCAGTCATACTAATCTAAGGCTACCTCCTTGAAGCTTATTTTCCTGAATTTATCTGTCTTGGAAATCGCCTCTAATTTTTTCATAATGTCAATGACTTCTAAAATGTCTTCTTTAGTAGAGTTAACAACTTTTGATAGTTCATCTAAGGAGAATCTTTCTCCTTCATTAAACAATCTTATCAATTTAACGAATAGCTCTGTATATTTTCTACTGTCTTCTGTAGAAGTTATTATTCGAATTATATGGTTTTTATTAACCACTTTTCCATCTTGCTCTATGCCTTCAATAAACTCTTCTCTTGAATCATATTTTGCCGAGAACATGTTTGCTATATCTTCCATCCAGAAATAGCTTTCTTTTGGCTTATTTTTTCTAGGGTAATGAATGAGTATTACTCCCTTTTTGTTAACGAGCGATCTTATAATTCCAAGAAGAAGGCTACCTGCTCCATCAGAAATCGGTTCAAATGAGAATGTGAAGTCATACTGCCCTTCAGACAGATTTATGCTTGAATAGTCAGATACAATATAGTTCTTGATTTTATTATTAAATTTTGACTTGCAATATTCTGTTAGTTCCTTGGATATATCTGAATAGGTAACTTCACATCCTGCATCAGCAAGAGCAGCTGCCCAATCGCCGTAATATCCTGCGAAAACCAGGATTTTGTCTCCTTCATTAATGGAGAGCTTTTTAAGAAGGTCTTTGTCTTTTGGTGTTGTTCTTTGATGTCTATGGGTTTTTGACTCTTTGCTAATTTTTCCATCTTTTTCTTCCATGTAGAACTCAACTCCCCACCCATTCTGGTTATTTATCATCTGCTGGATATTTATTACATTTATCTTCATTTTATACTGCCTCCAGTTTTTCAGTCAGTTTCTTGTTTAACAAGGCTGTTACATAACAACATTGAACGCAATCTTCAAAATTTACTGGCGTGGAAGATTGCCTGAACAACTTGTATCTTTCAGAGTTCCATAAACTAGTCAGGCTCTGCTCATGAATATTACCTATAGGCCTAACTCTAGTGTCTTTCACCCTATTGCAAGCTACGACATCGCCGTTTTCTCTTATAATTGTATAATAAAATGGCCTGAAACAGTGGAATCTTCCCAATCTTGAAACATAGTCTACTTTGCTTGCTCTTTCGATATCTGCTTCTGACTCTCCGAATATATACACTTTGTCACGAGGTATTTGTATATGCAGGGCAGATGCTTTTTCTAAGAGACTGGGTGCTATTTCTTGATTATATTCCCTGATTTCATCTGCTGTAAGAGGAAGTCTGGCAAATTGCTCGGCTTCTTCATTATAACTCTTTAGGCGATGGGTTCTAACAACTGGATTAAGGGTAATTGCACTTATGCCCTGGTTTGCGCAAAATTCAAATAATTCTGGAAGACCTCTGAAATTCATTCTTGTCACAGCAACATTATCTGATAAGGTAAATTTTGATTGTCTCAGCACTTTCTGTTTCTGAATTTCTTTTAAACCCTGCACTATTCTCTCAAATGTTCCAGGAACTCCCCTCATGAGGTCATTTAGTTCAGGATCCGGACCGTCTATTGAAACTATCATCTCATCAAGACATGCATCGAATATTTCTCTTACTCTTTCAGGAGTCAACAGAGTGGCGTTTGATATGACATTTGTATGCATTCCTCTTTCATGGGCGTATTTCACAAAATAGCCAAATCTGGGATGCATAAGCGGCTCCCCTCCAAAAAATTTCACATTCCTGAGACCAAGAGTTTTTCCTTCATCTATTACCCTTTCTATATCTTCGTCAATGAGAGTATCTTCTGAATAACAGTTCTTCCAATTGCCGCATGGAGGGCATCTAAGATTACATCTTCCTGTGAGATGTATTTTAATTTCTCTAAGCTCAAATGGCTCGGCATTCTCCAGACAAGCTCTTAATTTTTCTGCTTCTTCGAGAGTCTTTATTTTAAGAGCCATCTTCAAGCCACCCCCCTATTATCTTGTTAGTATTCATCTCGTTCAGGCATTTCAAGCATACTGGATTTAATATTGGTGGCTTGCATTTCTGCCTGAATTCCTTAAATTCTTTGGAATGAATAATATCCTTGAGATTATTTTGCTTGATTGAGCCTATCTTAAAACCTTCTGCTTTTGATGAACAACATGCATAAACTTCGCCATTTGGTGCGATATAGTAATTAATCCAAGGTATATAGCAAGGTTTCTTTTTGTAATGTTCTCCATTAAAGCCCTTAAAAGCAAAATAAGCCGGATTTATGATGCTGATGTTATATTTATCGGAAATCTTTTTTATTTCTGGGAAGATTATCTCGTTGAATTCTTTTATTTCCTCTTCTGAAGGAGAAGATGACTTGTCTTCTAGATGCCCTTCATTATAAGGGATAAATGAAACTTTATTTACAGATAATTTATTTGCGAGTTCTATCATTCCTGGCAATTTCTTGTAATTTTCTTTTGAAACAACACATTGAAGGACAAGTTCTATCTTTTTGTTCAGTCTAGCAGATTCTTTTAACAATAATGAGAAGGCTCCTGTGCTTCTCTTCCATGCTCCTTTTACTCCGACCATGTCATCATGCTCTGTTTCATTGAAGGAATCTACAGAGATTGTTACTTGATCAATGCCACTTTCTACGAGCTTCTTTGCTGCTTTTTCATCTATAAGAGTACCATTAGAAGTTATGCTCACATTCATATCTTTTGATTTTGTATATTTTATTATCTCGGGCAAGTCGTCCCTAAGCAAGACTTCACCCCCGCTGAATTTTATACTCTCACAAGACAGTTCGGATATCTCATCTATTGTCTTTTTTATTAGTTCAAGGCTCAATTCATCAGGATGCTGGATTCTCCAGTAATTGCATTTCTTGCAGCGCAGATTGCACCTTCTAGTAAGCTTGAATTTTACCTTGAAAGAGGGCAGTCGTTCATTGCTTTCATAAGCTTTCTTGAATTTGTCTTTTCCTATCTTATCAAGATATTTTGAAATCTTCATCTCTGTCCTCCAGCCAGTTAGTCAAGGCAATATTGTTTTTTATCTCATCCATGCATTTAAGGCAATTCTCCGGCTTGTTTGCGCATTTTTGTCTCTGCCTAAACAAGCGGCTTTTTTCATTATTAATAATGTCTTTTAAGCAGTTATCCTGTACATTGCCTATCTCAAATTCTTTGTTTGCACAGCATAATGCAACCATGCTGTTGAAATGTATTAGAAAACTATACCATCCGACATAACAAGGTATTTTTGAATAGATTTTCTTTGGGACATCTTCGGGGGTTTCTCCTATTTCCCTCCTTAATGGATCTGGGTTCACAAGAGTTATATCGTATGCTTGGCTCTTTTCAACTATAAGAGGCATTATTTTTTTATCAAATATTTCTATGTCTTCCTTTTCCATCGCGAGACTCTTGTCTTCTAAATGCCCCTTAACTAAGGATATTGTGTCCCATCTTGAAACATTCAATTCTTTCAATAGGTCGAGCATCTTGTCTATATCACGGTAGTTTACTTTTGTCAAGACAGATGAAATTGTTATTCTTAATTCAGAATTCAATTTCTCTTTATAGTTAACAAGGTTCTTAATAGCATTTGTGCTTCTCTCCCAAGCCCCTTTCATTCCGACTATTTTGTTATGTATCTCAGGATTTGAAGAGTCAATTGAGATAGTTATCTTATCAAGCCCTGCCGAGACTATTGCTTCTGCAAGCTTGTCATCTATTATTAAGCCGTTGGAGGTTATGCTGCAGATTATGCCTTTGGATTTTATATGCTTAATAACTTCTGGAAGTCTCTCTAACAATGTTATTTCTCCTCCCGAGAGCTTTATGCATCTGCATCCAAGTGTAGAGAGCTCGTCAACAAGGGAGATTATTTTCTCGTAGGAGAGCCCCGGGTGGAGCATATGCGATTCTCTCCTCCAATAATTGCATTTTGCACACCTAAGATTGCACTTGCCAAGAGGTTTTATCTTTACGAATAGTGGCTGATAGAAGTCATTGTTTTTAACGCACTCTTTGAACTTCTGCTTGTCTGATATACCTATTTTTGAAGCTATCTTGTTGCTCATAGTCTCATTACCTCCATGCCAAATTCTGTCTCTTGGCATTCTTTGCATTTCTCATATTGCCTATTGGCTATTTTATTTCTTATCTTTGTCATCTTGTCTGAGAGCAGGACTTTTCTGAAATCTTCTTTCAGCACATTTGTAAAAATATGCTTGCCATCAAAATCATAGCAACAGATTGTTACATCCCCATTCCAGAGTATTGTACCATTTCGCTTGCACCATGTGCATTTTTCTGATTTTCTTTTTATTTTCAGAGTATTATAATCTTCATACCTTGAGTATTTCTTGTCCTCTGGCAGCCACTCTTTGGCGAGCTTTTCCTTATCATTATTCCAGCTTCCGAGCGAGATATCTTTAAGGGCAAGTTCATCAACACCAAGTGATTTCGCGAATTCTTTCAATTTATTTATCTCTTTTCCGTTCTCTTTTGTGAGCAACATCTGAAGCCTGATTTTTGTTTTTGATGCAGAATTCTTTTTCTCACTTGCAAGAGCTTTTATATTATTAACGATATCCTCGAAATTGCTTCCTACCCTATATTTTTCATGGCTTTCTTTTTTCATGCCATCAAGGCAGACAATTATTGTGTCTAATCCAGAACAGAGAATATTTTTCCTAATTTCCCTGTCAAGCATTGTAGAATTGGTACTTATTATTGTTCTTATCCCTTTTTTTGCCGCATATCTGACCATCTCGAATATGTCTTTGTTAAGCAATGGCTCGCCGAAATTCCAGAGGTTTATCTTTTTAATCTCATCTTTCTCAAAAGAGTCTATTATCTTCTTAAACAGAACAAGACTCATGTCTCCTCTTGCCCTGGACATCGCACAGTTCGTAGGGCAAAGCGGACATTTCAGATTACAGAGATTTGTGGGTTCTATTTTAATTTTTGGGTAAATCATTTTAATAAGTCCTTATAAATCTCAATATATTCTCGGGTTTCTCTATCTGTGGAAAACTTCTCTTTTATTAGTTGTTGTGCATTCTTGCTTAGTAAATCTCTGAGTTCAGAATTTCCAATAAGAATCATAATTTTATCATAAAGTTCTTTAGAATTGCCTGCTTCAAAGAGAAGCGCGTGCTTGTTGTCTTCCAGTATTCCTTTAAATATGCTGGAAGCTATTGTAGGTATGCCTGCTTTCAAACCCTCAAGAAGGCTGTTGCTTAAACCATCATTTGTTGATGGCATGCATATTATGTCTATCAAATTGTAGTATTTATCAACTTCAGTGAAAGGAACCATGCCTGTAAGAGTAACCCTCTCCCCCAGATTATTTTTCTTAATGTAATCTTGATAGGGCTTATTTTCCTTGTCCTTGACAAAATCACCTACAATTAAAAGATGGGCTATGGGGTTTTCTTTAGCTACTCTGTTAAATGCTTCTAGAAGATGCTGAACTCCTTTTTTCTCTCTTATTGCACCACTAAACCCTATGATAAATGCATCTCTTTTTATGCCAAGTTTATCTTTCAAAGCAATTTTATCTTCCTCTGGCAGTTCCTTGTGCTCAAAATCACATGAGTTTAATACTATTTTATGCCTCTTACCTTTATCAATAAAGTAACTTCCATCTTCTTGGGAGATATCATTCACGAAAGTTATGAAACTTGAATTGTCTATTGTCCATTTGATTGCGCCAAACTTTGAGAAATCGAAGACATCACGAGAAATATCATTTCCCCTAACACAGACGATTGAAGGAATACCTATCTTCTTGCCTGCCATAACTGCAAAAAATCCTGATTTTGTAGTGCAGAATCCTTGTATTAAATCAGGTTTTTCCTTATCTAATACCTTGAGCAGGGCATGATAGAAATTTCTTCTCTGACTTGCCATCAATCCTGGTTCGAGAACCATGAATTTTTTTGATATTGGGCCTATTCTGTAAATGACGAGCCCTTTCGCATTTCTCTCTTCATTTACATAAGTCGCAGATAGATTTTCCTCGAAGAAATCCTCTTTCTGATAATCATAAGTTATTACCACAATGTCTAACCCTTCTTTATTCAGGTTTTTGGCGATTCTTTCAACTGAACGTGCAACACCACCCATATCTGGAGGATATTGTTCTGCTACAATGGCTATTTTCATGTCTATTTAATTAGATGACGTTTGTATTTAAATCCTTCTATTTGTTGTTACTTGTAAGTTAGAATAATTACCCTTTTCCTTACTTCAACACGAACTTATCAATAAGCTTCTTTATTCTTTTGTTAGAATGCAAAATCCAATATCTTTCTCTTTTGGCAATCCTTTTGTGTTTAATTTTAATTTATAATGCCTTCTGCAGACATACATCCATCCGGATTTGCTAATGTGATACATCTCTGCATAAGCATAATTATCGCAATTAGAAACATCGCAGCAATATCTTTTATTCTTTAGTTTGAATTTCATCTCTTAACAGGCCTTATTTATGCACGGATTTTATGCAGCAACTTCTTGCTCTAAGCCCTTGATCAGATTCCAATCCAATTTTAGCAGCTGTTTGACTGCAGGATTACCGGTATTTAATTTGTATAAATTTGATTTTCCGACTCTTCTTGTCTTAATCACTATGTGATTTCTCTCTAATTTATCCCAAAATGTCTGCAAAGTCGAGTAACTAACACCAGAATTCTTCGCTATTTCAGTCAGGGGATAATCAAATAATTGGAATGAGATAAGAAAATCCAAAACTTTAATTATTGGATTTCCACCAAATATTTCCACAAAAATTGTTTCATCATTCATGTTTTATGTAGAGTAATGATGTTTATAAATATTTCTGTTTATGTTTTTATATGTCAGAAATTGAAATTTCTGAGCACTATCAAAATTTTTCAAATTTTGAAGTGTTAATATTAGAAATATCTAAATATTATCTTTTCTATATGTCTTTATGGATTTTAATGATGAAGAAAAAATTAAAGTTACTATTCTCTACCATTTAAGGAGAAAGAAAGTTATTGGCGGTGTTCATGTTCCTTTTGATACCTTAATAATGGGATTTCCATCACATTTAGGGAAGGATGTGAAAAAAATTGCTAAAGAACTTGTCAGAGAGGGAATTATCCTGACGAAGCCGGCTTCATATGGCTTGCAGGTCTCTTTAAACAAAGATAGGCTAAAGGAAATTGATGAAATGATCAAGAAAGTATTGGGATATGAGTTTTAGAATTATTTTATCACGAACTTATCAACCAGCTTCTTCGCCTTCTCACTCATTTCTCATCACGCATTTGTCCACAGATTTCTGCGGGATGGACTTGAGTTTTGCCTGAAACTCCTTGACAAACTCCACAACCTTGTCAGCAAGCATTTTCTTGACTTCGCCGCTCAGAATCTTGCCTTCCTTATATTTCTTCACCAGCTTTTCTGATTCCTTCTTGTCCAGGAACAAGTTGGTCAAATAAAATATGGATACATCCTCTTCTGGCTTGCCGCCGTGCTTCCTGTGTTCTTCTGCTGTGACTGCACCGCCGCTATATGCCTTGGTTATCTTGTTCCTGACTGTTGCTTCATCATCACTTAAGAATATTGCATTATTTTTTGACTTTGACATTTTATTACCATCTGTGCCTGGGAAAAATTTGGAATGAAGGATTGCTGGCTTGTTATATCCAAACCTGTCTGCAATATCCCTGCAAATTCTTATATGGGTGTCTTCATCAGGCCCTATTGGCACCAGGACATTCTTTATTCCATGCATTTCCTGGGGAAGAAGGATATGAGCTGACTGGACAGCTGGATAGAAATACAACCCAGGATTGTCCTCGTTTTCATAACCATAGCTTGCCTTTATTTCAGATACTGTAATTTTTTTTGAAAGTTTTATGGCAAGATTGTAGATATTCGTGTAAATCTGGTCTATTATAAAGTAAGTATTCTTGGGGTCAAATCCGTATGCTAAAAGCTCTTTTGCCAGTTTCATTGAAAATTCCAGGGCTTGTTTCTGGTCTTTTACTTTTCCAGAAACGTAGCTCTCATCATCTGATATTGGAATAAAGACTGGAATCTTATACTTTTTTTGAAAAAATAAGTTTGTATCGAAAACCGGCTTATGCCCAAGATGGATTGTTCCGGATGCATTAAAACCAGAGACAATTGCGCATTTTTCGCCTTTTTTCAGGGCTGAGAAAAACTTTTCAAAATCCCTGTGCGAGTAAAGTATCTCTTTTTCAAATGTATAGAAGTCAGGTTTTTCCTTTAGAGCTCCGACTAATTGCGCCCCGAACTTCTTTACAAGGTCTTCATTCTCCTGAGGAATCTTCTGCAAATTCATTTTTTTATTAAGCATACAGCGTTTATAAAATTATTGAGAATTAATCTTATTTGGGGATTTGGAATTAATAATAAAAACGCTTTTGACGCTGGGGCAATCTTGTGTGAAGGGTTGTGTGCAGTTTATACTTTTATCTGCAAAAAGTATAAATACTACTTTGCCTATTGAAAGTTATGGCAAAAGCCATTGTAAAGAATGCCAAAACAAGTGGCGAGAAACCTGATGCTATAATTCTTGCAGCAGGCATGATGGGCAGGAAAACCCTTTATCCAAAGGCATTGGTTGAATTTGAAGGCAAGTCTATTATTGAGCATCAGATAAACTGGCTTTCTTCGCATGTCAATAAGATAGTGATTGCGTGCCACAAGGACGAGTATGAGCCAATACATAATTATCTTGGAAACATGAAAAATGTTGAATATTCTCTTGAACCTGTCTTGCTTGGAACTTCTGGGGCTGTCACAAAGGCTCTTGAAAAGACAAAAGCAAGCAAGATTCTCATATGCAATGTAGATGATGTGACTGACATTGACTTGAAGGCATTGATTGGATTCGGCACAGACACAATAGCTGTTGCAAACCCAAGGCTTAACTATGGTATAATAAAAATTGATGGGTTTGAGGTTGAGGAGTTTAGAGAGAAGCCAATAATGCCTGACTTATGGGTAAGCTGCGGCGTTTATCTTCTTGACAGGAAAACAATGCAGGAATTTTCTTCAAAAGGAAGCTTGGAAAGAGATGTTTTTCCAGGATTGAACTTGAAGGCTTTCAAGCATTTCGGACTTTTCAAGACTTTCGGGCCGTGCTAGGATTCTGAGATATAATCGCCAACATTAATATTCTTATTTCATTAAATATAAAACAATTTTATATGATGGGCTTAGTGTTTGTTATTGAAAGCTTGATTGGAAATGTTTAATCCTTGGTTCTTTTTTAACTTGATAATATTTAAATACCTTTTATGCCTGAAGTTTTGATACTAAAATGAGGAGACTACTATTATTACCGCTGCTTTTCATGCTGGCAGTATCACTTTTGTCAATTGCATCTGCAAATGTCATTTTTGGACAGACGAACACGCTTTATAATCTTGGAGATACTTTGCAGATTTCTGCTGTTGTCAAGCCTTCTGATGCTGTCAATGGTTTTCTTGAATTGAATCTTAATTGCGGAGACTCTTCTATTAATTTTTACAGGACTTACATCTCTCTTAATGCAAATGAAGAGAAGCAGGTTTCAAGCGATGTGCCTTTGAGCAGGTTTTTTGTCAGCCAGGCAGGAATATGCAGGATAGCAGCCAGCATTGGAGAGGAAAAATCATACAGCCAGGACATCACGATATCTGACAAGATTAATGTTGTATTAAATTCTTTAACAGGTGAAATCATGCCTGGCAGCGAGATTTCAGTTGAAGGAACTGCTGTCAAGGAAAACAGTCAGAATGTTGAAGGTTTTGTCAATGTTTACATTAATTCAGAAATAAATATGACTGTGACTGTCTCGCTAGGAAAATTTTCCACGAAATTGAGTATACCAAAGAATATGGGTGCTGGCTCGCACGCTGTCAATGCTTATGTTTATGAAAAGATAGATTCTGATGATGGGACGAGCAACTCAGGCTCAGGAAACTTTTTCGTTATTGTGAAATCTGTGCCAACAGAGATTGAGATAGCGCTTGATTCTGGGAATGTGAATCCGGGCGCGACACTCTCGTACAAGCCTATGCTGTATGACCAGGCTCATGAGCTGATAGCTGACAAAGAAGTTACAATCAAGATTTCTGACTCTAATAACAAACTGCTGGCTGAGAAAGCCGCGGTATCTGGCAAACAGGAAGAGCTCAAGCTTGACCAGAGTGCTAGTGCCGGCAAATGGACAATATCTGCTTCTAGTCTTGAGATTTCTGGAACAAAAGAGTTTAATGTCAATGAATTGCAGCAGGCAAGCCTGAAAATAGATAACAACACGCTGGTTGTTGTTAATACTGGAAATGTTCCTTACAAAAAAACAATAGAGGTGACAATCGGCGATACAACAAAAATGCTTGATGTAGATATTCCTGTTTCAGAGAGCAACAAATTCAAGCTTTATGCTCCTGATGGAAGTTACATTGTGAAAGCCAGTGATGGAGCAGAGGAAGTTGAAGTTTCTGGAGTGGCTTTGACAGGACGCGCAATAGATATTGTAGATGCTTCACAGGGAATTGAATTCAAGAGATATATTCTGGCATGGATTTTCCTTTTTGCTGTGGTAGGATGGTTTGTTTATTCCAAGTACTCGAACTTTATACCATGGACAAAGAAGTATAATGTGCCTGAGACTATTCCTGAGCAGAAAACACATCATCCTATAATGGTTGACGTGCCTGCAAAGAAGATGTCAGAAGTTGTCCTGCCAGACAAGGCAATTCCAAGCCAGGCTGAGCATACAATTGCATTAAACGGACAGAAACAGGAATCAAGCCTTCTTGTGCTTAATATTAAGAACTCTGACAAG
>Ga0315291_10000952_pt1 | contig 38821 bp, 36 predicted proteins | sample YL17G12_20_MG_FD_203070 | JGI IMG/M metagenome (GOLD analysis project Ga0315291, IMG submission 203070) | Sediment microbial communities from Yellowstone Lake, YNP, Wyoming, USA - YL17G12_20 | ecosystem: Environmental > Aquatic > Freshwater > Lake > Sediment | place: USA: Wyoming | collected...
CTTTGGATTCCGTGACCATGCCACGGTTGCCTTGGTGGAAGGCTCTTTGGTTCAAGTTTATTGGTATTCGACCGGATGCTATTCAGTTACCACCTTCTAACGATGTGGGTGGCGCTTAGTGTTCGTGTTCTCACCATTGGCACGCTTGTTTGTAACCGAACGGCACCGTCAGCGGGCTGGTGCCGTGGGGTTTTCCGTCCCAGCCTTGAGCGAGGCTTTCGTAGGTGATATAAATTCCGACCCATTGTTGGTTACAAATATGCGTGGCAGTTTTGTGCGGACCAGAGTTTCTCGTGAGGGGTACGCTAGGTATGGTTTTTGTGAGTGTTCATTAGATCTGGAGGGGGATCTTATGCTTGCTCTCTACCAGGGGTTGCGTACGGCTTCCGAAAATGAAGGTTGGGGTAACAGAGTCTCCTCAATTGAAGAGGCCGTGGAGTTACAGCAAAAGATAGGTTTGGTGCCCAAGACGCTAGTTGTGTCCGATGGCGTCGAGGTTAAGTTTGACGGGCTTGTGGTGAGGTCACCTTTGCCCAAGGGTGCTGCGTTACTAGCCACTGATCAGCAGCATACGGGTTACTACACTCGTGTTGGGGACCATGTTGGGATTTTGGCCCATAATGTAAATCGGACATTTGTGGTGGTTGGGTGACATGGGCCGTAGCACTAGCTGAGTTCGCCGCGAATAACATGTCCGCCAGGGCACGTGGAGCGTTACTAGACCGTGGTGTGTCGGATGAGCAGATCAAATTATTTCAGATCGGCTACTTAGATAGTGCCGTTCCGAAGGGGTTGCCCGAACATTTTCTGAGTTGGGCTAGCGGTAAGCTGGACGACGTATTCGTATTACCATTGACCAATACGTTAGGGGCCATACACGGCTTCCAGTTTAGGCATGTGGACCGTAAGCAGTCTGGGTATCAGGATTACTTCTTGGATCGGAAAGAAGCTGCCTTGTTTGGGTTGGGGCAGGCGGTCGAGAAGATGTGGGAAACTCGATCTGTCTACTTGGTGGAAGGGGCCTTTGATCTGTTTCCGGTTCAACGTGCTTTTCCAGCCGTGATCGCTACATTGACGGCTCGCCCAAGTGCTCAAACGGTACGGGTGCTGAAAAGATTGGTACACTATGTCTGGATGGGGTATGACATGGACCCCACCGGAAGAAATGGTTGCAAGCAGTTTTTTGATGATCACGGACACGACTTTCAGGTGTATATAGTCACGTATCCGAAGGTGAATGGTTCGTTTGTCAAAGACCCAGGGGAGCTATGGGAAGCCTGGGGGGATACGCAGATGACACAGTTCATCCAATCCGTAACCACACTCGATCAATTTGAAGCCCAAGTTCGTTAATTAGGAGATCCCCGATGCCGAAACTATACGCAAAAGCAGAAGCCGTAGAGCAAATTGCCATGTCCATCTTGCCAACGTACCACTCTGAGTTAGCCACAGCTCGGATTGAGTACATTTTCGTAGACAAAGCCGGATCCAAAAATGGGCGGCCGGTTTTGGGGAAAGCCAAGCGTGTGAGCGGTTCCTGGGAGTTCCTTGTAGAGAAGGATTTCCTGATTGAGGTAGCTCTGGACCAGTGGAATGAGTTGAGTGAACGGAAGCGGCTTGCCCTCGTAGATCATCTCCTTGAGAGTTGCACCGGGGAAGAGGACGAGAAGGACGCTTCAATGAAGTGGCTTGTACGTGAGCCGGAAATTCGTGAGTTCGCTAGCATCTTGCATCGTCATGGGGCTTGGACGGATGAACTCGTTGGCATGGTTGAGGTGGCTCAGCGTCTGAATTTGGAAGCCCGACTGCAAGAGGTTGAGGACTCCGTTACGCAAGAAAAGCATTGATGCATGTGGGACACTCGTCACCGTCCCCTGCTCTTTGCCGACGTGCTTGGTCAAGAAGGTAACGTTCAGCTTCTCAAATCGAGGTTGCGGAACGGTACGTCTTTCGATACGAGCTACATTTTTTCCGGTGGGTTCGGCACTGGTAAGACAACTCTTGCTCGTATCCTTGCTAGAGCCATGCTCTGCATGAATCCGGATAAAACCGATCCGGAACCGTGCAATGCATGTCCAAACTGCGTAACCATATTGGAGGAGCGTCCAGGGGCCTTCACAGAGCGGGATTCCGCTAGCCAAGGCACAATCGATCACGTACGGCAGATCATGGAAGATTTGCCGTACGTAGTGCCAAATGCCCCGAAGCGTATTTACCTTTTCGATGAAGCACATCGAATGGGACCAGGAGCCCAGGACGTACTCCTGAAGCCTCTTGAGGAAAAGCAGATGGTCGGTATTTTCTGCACCACCGAGGCGGAAAAACTCCGACCGGCAATCCGGTCCAGAAGTGAAGAGTATTCGATCCGTAAAATCACTCGGGAAGACATCCTCAAGAGGATGCACAAGATTTTAGCGGCTGAGTCCGTGGAGGCTCAGGATGATGCCGTCCTTACTATCATTGACTATTCCGGAGGTCACGTACGGGACGTGATCAATAAGTTGGAGATGGTCGCCCAGTTGGGCCCCATCACCATTGAAAATGTTCGCGAATACCTGCACTTGTCCGTTATCTCTCTCTACTACGAAATACTACTGCACTTGAGTGACCCGAAGAAAGCCATTGACCTCTTGGACCGGGCCTGTGAGCAAGCCGCACCGGAGGATGTCTCTGCTGGTCTGGCCGAAGCAGCCATGAACTCTTATCGTGTGGCTAACGGCATGTTTGCCGATTTTGCTTACGTGGATAAGAGTTTGGCGGTTCAGGTTTATGCAAAATATCAGGCCAACGTGGTCAAATTCGCGTACTGGTTTTTGGGCTCACGCTTCACCACTAAACTGAGCCTCACTAGAGATATCGTGGTGTTCTCTCAAACTCCTGGAAACTTGCCTTTGGAAGGACCAACTCCGCCATTAGTTTTCGTGGGGGGTCCGGCGGTTCAAGTTCCTCACACTACAGCTCAGACTCTACCGACACCGCCGGTTGTAACACCAAGCCCCACACCGGGGCATATTGAATTTGCTGATCCAACAATCCCAACAGAGGTGGAGCTAGCGGTTGTGAATTCGGCGCTACCTAGAACTAGACGCCAAGTAGCCTCAGAGATGCCGTCACGATCGGACAAAGGAGCAAAAATGATGGTTCCAACTGAGTGGCGGCTGTGCTTTGACCAACTTATGCGAAAAAAGTTAGCAAATTCGTTGAGTTCCGTTGCTGAAATAGTTGGCGCAGTGTAAACCCCCGAAGTTGATGAGCGATCCGTCTATAGAGTGGGTGGTGCTTGAGCTAACGACTAAAGCCGAGGGGGAAGACCCGGATATAATTCGGGCATCCATTCGGCATCACATTCGTGATGCCGAAGTCTTTATCCCGGCGTCCGTCGTCCAGCAGGGTGGCAACAGGGTCTACCAGTACCTGGTGGACGGCTACGCTTTCATTCGGAACAAGCACCCCTCTAATCTGTATCGCCGACTAGACGATACGAAGTACGTACAGAACGTCCTCTATGTTCGTGTGAACAAGGACAAAAAACTCGCCACTATAACCGCCGACCAAGTTGAGAAGCTTCGTTCTCAGATCAAGGTGGAGGTTGACCAAGGGATTGAGGTTGGGGACACCATAGTAATCACCTCCGGTCCGTACAAGAACATCTCCGCGATCGTCAAAGAGGATATTCAAGAGCAAGATTCGGTGCTGGTCCACATCAAGCTCAGGTCTACAGATCGTTTGATCACGTTGCCTAGAGGGTTCCTTAGATTGGAGACTAAGTCCCCCACAATAGTCTATCGCGATCGTTTTCAGAGTATCTCGGACTGGACGCGATCGGCGCATTATTTGATGGCCTGGACACCGCGTGGGTTAGGTCGTCTTCCCGACGCCTCCCAAAAATTCTTTACCCTCACTGCTTGGTTGAATAGGAGTGTCTCAACCTATGAGCTACTACGGTCGTACTATGCAACGCTCGATTTTGTTAATGTCCTTTCAAAAGCTACCGATTACGGGTTGCTGCATCGGGGGGCCACCCTGCGTGCTCGCATGTCGTCCATTCATGCCTTGGCAACCTCGTCTTTAGCCATGACAGCAAGACAGCTGGAGTTCCTTTATCTGACGGATGTCGTGGGTCGCGTGGCTGGTGCTTATTCGGAGTTGAAAGCGATGACTGAGAGACCTGAAGCCCCCGTAAACCTGATTGTAGATGGCACTCAACTTTTTATTCGATGTTCTGAGGCTCCAGGTTTAGGTTCGTTGACGGACTCTACCGGTCGTCCAACGGGAGCGATTGTTGGGTTTTTGCGCAGCCTTGGGGGCTACAAGAAACGCTTTCCGAAGGCCGTAGTGTACGTCTGTTGGGACGGGAGTTCACAACGACGTAAGAATATGTACCCAGAATACAAAGCCAATCGAAGCTCTCGTTCTAATCCATCGCAACCTGGTTCGTTGCCTTTTGGTTGGGGTTGGTTGCGGGAAGCTTTGCCGCTACTGGGCGTGTTCCAAGCCTTTAATCATGTGGAGGAGGCCGATGACGTGATGGCGTCCTTGGTCCGAGGGCCGCTATTAGGCCAACCGAATGTCATGATCACCACGGATAGAGACTTGCTTCAGCTAGTAACGGAGTTCACACATCAGTTGTGCCCGGCCGTGGGTGCAGGGAAAGAGAAGCTTTACGATTTGGATTTAGTGAAAGAGGAGTATGGAGTCAAACCGCCCACATTAGTACACGTTAGGGCGCTTAGTGGTGATAGCTCCGACAATATTTCGGGCGTCCCTAATTTTGGGTTGAAAACCGCAAGCAAACTCATTAGTATGCACGGTTCGGTCGGCGCACTTTTGTCGTCCAACCTGGCGGGTCTAACTAAGAGTCAAGTCGCTAACTTGTTAGCGAGTGAGAAGCAAGTCCGTTTGAACGTGGAGTTATTGACGCTCTGCGATGTGCCCTACGAACAGATTGAATCGAACCCAGATCAGATTGAAGTAGAAGCTAGGCTAAAGGCTCTGGAAATTAAGCCTGATCCAATTCTAGCAGCATTCTTCCCGCGTATCTGAAGAGATGGCTCTGTCGAGCCTAAGAGGTGTTCAATATGTCGAGTGGCTATGTGATACCGGTAGACCCGTCAGAACTGTCTAATCGTTTTGCAGCCGCCGACGAAGCGGAATTTGAATTCGAGGGTGCACCGGCCCACATGCCGGACATAGAGCTAGAGGCCTTGTTCTCTAGTGACGATTACAATAATCGAATTTTGCCGCTACTCGACAAGATCCCAGAACGCGAAGCGGACTTGATTGACCTCTATTACATGAGGAAGAAGCGTCAAGCCGATATCGCTGAAATTTTTGACGTGACCCAAGCTGCCATCTCTTACCGTTTAGATCGAGGGGTTCAGCGTCTCAAGTTCCTGTTGTCCATTCCTGAGGTTGAGGAAGACGACATGCGGCGTGATCTGGCCGAAATCTTTGATCAAATCGACATCGACATCTTGGTGGGGATGTGGGTAACGACGTGTCAATCTGAGGTCGCTAGTAAACTCAAGCTTACTCAGGGGCGTGTACGTCACCGTTTTTTTAAGGCCGTGGAAGTGCTCAAGACGGCCGCCGAAAACGACGACAAATACAGCCCTTACAGCAAAATCTTTTCTTCCATATCTTCCAAGAATTTCAACATTTTACGAGCCGTGGCGCTCCCACAATGGCAGAATAGAGGGCTAGATCGTTGTATATAAAGGGGTTTTTGGTTTGGTGCAAATAACTTGATTGAGATTCGATCCCCACCGGGAGCGCTGAGGTACGATATTCCTTTTGTGTGTCCCCCTGGTTATGTACAGCTATAAGCGAACACTCCGCACCGCAGCCGACGACGGATCGGATTGGGGTGTGCTGCCTCAAGACTATGAGAAGGTCGTGCAAGAATTCGCACGTAAAGTTGGGGCTGATTCTACGAGTGACATGGGGATGAACCAAGGCATCCATATGTACTTCCACGACTGGCGCGATGCCGATGCACGTCCTTCTCGTGTTGGGTTTAGTCTGATGACGCTGTACACGAAGTACGGCGCTGGTGGGAGCTTTGGGATCTACACGGCTTTCAATAACAAAGCGAAGAACCGCATACTGACCAAAGAGTTGTACTCGCCCGACGATGCGGGTCTTGAACAAGCGTTCAAGAAGTTTGCCCAACGCTTACGCTGGACGGTTTCTGCCCTAGAGAAGATGAAAACAGACGGCGTGTTAGTGCCAAACGAGTATTGAAGGGCTTACTCTCCCGAGCGTTTGTGGCTAGCTCGGACTTGAGCCAACTTCGTGGATTTCAGCGGGATGCTATAGCGACTCGGGGAGTGACCAATTGCCATTAAAAGCGGCCAAAGTAAGAATGGGTGTCACTAAGTCGTAGGAATTCCGCATTTTCTTTTATCAAAAGTGGTGATGAGGCCACTTTTGCCAGTTCCATCCAGACTCCAATTTCAGGACTACCAATTCGAGGTCATTCTGACGAATGGTCGTTGGAAGTGGACTACCCGTGTTGATGTATCCAAGTCGTTGGCGACGACGTTAATTAGGGATGTAATTACGCCCTACGGCCTCTTGCGGGACACCATCCCGATTCCCGGTGAGGTTGTTCAGGCGATGGCGGACTCCATCACGGAAGTCCAGCAGTCGTACACCCCAAGCATCTTGCTCAGTCCTACGGCGCTGATATTTGTGCTGGATGAAGGACGTGGGGTATCTGCGGCACAGTCGGTTCAGATTATGAACAATGGGATATTTGGGTCTTTGTTGGGGGTGTCAATCACGTCGTCCGTTCCGTTCGTGTTTTCGATCCCCGCGAATGTGAGTGGTCTTGCGGCCAATGAGTCAGGCAGTTTCGATGTGTCGGCGGATAGCCTGAATCTGCTGTCCTTGGGTAGCCCCTATTCAGCACTCCTGACCGTGCAGAGTCCTCAGGCTACAAACAGCCCCCAGGTGATCCCTGTCAATGTCGTGGTTCGACCTAAGGCTGTGATCGCTACTTCGGTGGCGGGTCTAAACTTCAACGTTGCGGCACCGCTGAGCGGGTCGTTCCCTCCTATCCCGTCGCAGCAGTTCATGCTTACGAACACCGGGGATCCGGCTTCTGTTCTGGACTACCAGATCCGGAAGCTCACAGGGGTTCCGTGGGTCGTGAGTGTAGCTCCCGTCTACGGTTCACTGAACGGTGGGGGCGGTCAACCCGTTACCGTAGTTGTGGTGCCTACGCCGGGTATGGGTCCTGGTACGTATACCGAGACACTTAGGATCACGGGCTACAGCTCGAACATGACTCTAGACGTTTTGGTCACTCTCAACATCTCGTGATCACTATGAGTGAAGGCGTATGCATAGCATGTAACAAGCTTGGCCCTTTAAAACGGGACAGACAGTCTGAACTAGCAGTACAGACAACTTCTTTTGATTTTACCTCTGCTCTAGGACGTAAAGCTTACCAGCGTAAGTACCGTCTTCAGCGTACTTATGGTCTCACTATTGAGCAATTTGATTGGGTGGTGATGCAGCAACATTCAAAATGCGCAGTTTGCAAAACTGCGTTGGGTTCAGGCAGGTCGTGTCACGTGGATCACGATCATGTGACTGGTAAGGTCAGAGGGGTTCTGTGCATTAACTGCAATGTAGGTATAGCAACTGCCAGGGATAAAGTTGAAGTTCTTGCCTCGGCTATGACCTATCTGCATAACAACCAGGTGATGGTGATGATATGAGGGACTTTGATCTTGGTACTATTAGTATGTCGGGTGCTTCCGGGTTAGACGCTCTGTTTCAACGTGAAGCTCATATCCTCAACCCGCACCCCACGGGACGCACCAAGGTGGCGTCAATCCGGGATTTGAGCGGATTTGTGCGTTTGTCCTCGGAGACGTTGATTCATCGGAGTGACCGCGACCTGTGGGCACTCAAGAAGGAAGCTGACGGTAGCTACTTCATCGAGCGCTTGTTCGATGACAATGGTTCACCACTCAAAGGCTGAACACGGTGGAAGCACGCAAGAAAGCACGAGCCGCAATGGCACGCCACGTTCAGGCGTCTGAGCGTTCTCAACTTGAGTCCCAAATGAAAATTGCGGGTCTTGCTGGGGACGTGCGTGTTGCAGGTGAGGTGCCCAAGCCGCCTAAAGTTGGAGCCATCGACAACGAGGTGGGCGGCCATCTCAAGCGTGCAATTCCATCGGACTACGATTACGATCCAAAGGCAATCAAGCCCTTGGCCAAGATGCTGTGGGCGTTGAGTGTCAGTTTGGGGCACGTGATGACGGCGCACCGTCAATTCGTGAAGCTCAAATCGGCCACTATCTCTCCGGACGGTCTTGTCGGGGGGCGCGGTTACGTGATGTCCGTGAAGGATGTTAGGACCGCTTTGCACGATGCCGCTGAGGCAATTTCAGCCGTTTCTGACACGATTCACGACGAACTTCATGCCCCTCACTGGCGTCCCAAACTGGGGGAGCTGGAGAAGAATGATGTTGAGGGCATCGAGCGCTTGGTCGGGGATGCTGAGCGCATCATGGAAGATCCTGAAGGGACGACTTCCGACGACGAGCCCGAGGATATCGAGAAGGCCGAGAAGTCGGGCCCGCAGACTGACCTAGAAGGGGACGATGCTTCTGGGTCGGAGATGCCCGACGGTGGGGACTACCCGGATTCTACCGCACAGCCCGCTCAGGACATGCAGACCAAGCAGGCGTCCTATCGACGTACCGTGGAACCCTTGAGTCTATCTGCCCGCGTGCTGAGTCGGTTTGCTTCGTCGTTGCCCGTTGAAACGCTTCCGGGGCCGCGTGTCAACCATTTGGATCGTGGGGACGTTGATCAGACGGGTCCGTTCGGGTCGTACAACTCCGAAGAACCACAGTCGATGCACGACAATTGGAGTCGCAACGATGGTGGTCGGGGCGGCGAGTACGACTACGTATCGGACTGGGACAACGATTTGTCCGAGAAGTCCGCGACCTCGATGGTCCCAGATTCCAATACCGAGCCTACGCCCACCCAGGGTTACGACTTCGGGATTGGCTACGGCAACGGTAATGATGCCCACGGGCAAGGTGCGGGTGGCTACGGCACCGTTGATACCGACGGCAAGGGTGTGTACGGCCCTCATGCGGAATTGCCCGACGACCCAGGTGCGGGCGGGCATGACGACGAGAATGACACCACCCCGAGTATTGAAATCTCGGTGAGTCGCAGTTCAATGCCCAGGACGGCGGCTGCATACGAGATGAAAGACCTTCGGTCTATCATCGTAAGAGGTCGTGAGTACAAGGTTCGCTACGTCACGCGAGACCACGGGGATCCGATTGCCGTTATTGATGTTTCTGGCGAAGAATTTGATGGTGAGACAGGGCCCTTTGGTGGCGACTATGGGGACGAGTATCGACTTCCGCGAGACTTCGTGGTCCCTCAGAATGGTAGGGCTCGTCTAGCTAGTGCCGATCCTTGGAAGGTCGATGCCGTGGCTGAGTTGCCCAATGACGGTGAGCCCCCGGTGGCCCGTTCGGATTACTACCAGGGTGACAAGGGCTCGAATCTTGTGAACTCGGTTAGGGGCGATTCAGAACTCCCCGGTGAGCCGACCAACAACTACGAGTTCTCTAAAGATGTGCACCCCGGTCTGGGTTATCGCTATGAGCAGGGTGCTCAACCTTACATCAAGTGGGACTCAGAAACTCACAATATGCGCCCCGATTACGTTTACCAACGTGAAGTCCAAGGTCCTTACGTTAAGCAGGAAGGCTGAGCCATGTCCGAACTGGATCTTAGTTGGTTTTTGAAGGATGCATCCGTGGCCGACCTTGATTGGCTTGACGTGGACGAGGAGCAGTACCGGGCGATGGATACGCTTCCGAAGCAGAACCTGGACATTCGTCCGGACCTGGAAGCGTTGTGGGCACGTGAGGGGGAATCCCCGACCACGTACCTGATTCCGAATCAGGTTCCGGTTCCGACTCCGGGTATCGAGGATCCCAAGACCATGGGCGACATGTCCCAAGCACATGGGAGGTTACGTGCTCAGGCAGAAGAAATCGCCAAGGTGGCGAGACTGGCTTTGATGCAGTCCGACGATACGGGCCGCCTGCGTGGTGAGCTGGTCAAGCGCTTTGGTCTTGAGCCGCTACGGGAGCATCGGGCCGTGTTGGCAGCCGTCCTTCAAGAGCGTGGCCTCTTGGGCCGTCTCTACGTCGCGGCACAAGACTTTCCGACTTGTGATCGGGGTGGTTCCCCGGTTCAGTTCGTTCGCAAGTACGCCTCTGAGGCCAAGTACGTGTTGGCCAAGAAGGCTTGTGAGGGTTGCTGCCACTCGAAGCCCACGGTGGCCGGTGGCTCGACCTGTGGGCAGTTCCAGAAAGAGATCAAGGTCCAGGTTCCGTACACGGAACACCTGGCTGAGGCCGTCGAGACAGCTCAAGCGGCTCGTGGTCGGGAGATCCAGGCGGCAGTCTCGGACCCCAAAGAGCGGATCCGTCAGGCCTTCCTTGCGCCACGCTCTACGGCGGTTCGTGCCGTCTACGAAGGCCAGGGCGAGGGTAAGATCCCGAAGCTTGCCGCGTCGGCACCTGGGGTTGCTCGGGGTCAGTTGCTGGAGGCTTCGTCATTGGTCCGTAAGAAGGTGGCTTCCGAGCAAACGGATTTGGAAGCCCGTCCGGTGATGGCCTTTCTGCACCGTGAAATGGTCAAGGGTTTGTCCCATGGTGAGCTGGCTAAGACTCTCAAGCTGGCCTTTGACGAGAGCTTGCTGAAGCGTACGCATTCCCATTGGGGCAAGTTGCTCAATGAGTCTGGGCTCTACGGGGTGGTCTATACGAAGCAGGCGAGCTTCGATGACTGCCGCGTGGGGGCGGACTTCTTGGCCAAACACAATCCGAGTGTTCGGGCAATTGTTGCTGGGGATAAGTGCGGTTCGTGCATCTACAACAAGGCAGCTCGTTGCATGATGTACGGTAAGTCGCTCGTCACTAGCGCTTCTGAGGTCGTGACCTCAGCGACCGTTGCAGCAGTTCTGCTGGAGCACAGCACAGCGGGTCGTCTGCAACCGTGGGATGCTAAGACGGCTTCGACATGGGGCGACAACCCCGTCAAGGCGCTCAAGGCGATCCATGAGGTGACTCGATCTTCGTACCTTCCGCAAGTGGCACCCGTTCGGATGGGCTTCATGCAGGGCTTCCACGGGCAGACGGTGGGGCACACCACGAGTGGTTTGGATCGCCGTGGTATTGTGAAGCAGGCCTCGAAGTATCTGAACGAGGGGCTGTATGGGCAGGACTTGCTGGCTGCCCTCAAGAGTCGCTTTGCGACGGCTGATCTCGTGGCGTCCAAGGACGAGCTTCGTTCAGTGCTGGCGGAGCAGGGGCTTCAGGGCATCTACTACGTAGACCCGAGCGTCTACGATGACTACGGCAAAGGCTGCAAGGAAGCTTCCCGGTTGCACGGAACTCGCGTTGTTGGCTACCTCAAAGAGGGTTCCAAGTGCGGGAGCTGCGTGCATCAGATCCGTACGGGTTTCTGCTCGCAGATCAACAAGCAGTTGGTGGTAGAGCCGCCATACGTGGACAAGCTGGCGCAGCAGCGTGAGATCCTCGCTTCGGGTAGTTCTTTTGAGATTGAGCCCGACACGATCATGCACAACGCCAACACGTTGGCGGAGTTCGAGATGCAGCACGAAATGGCGGTGGAGGTCAAAGAGGCTTCTGCTCCTGGGTCCGTGGCCATCCAGTTCGGCACGGGGAAAGTTAGTCTTTGACCTACGCACGAACAGTGATGGCGCTGCGTGTGGCGGCTCGTTTTCAACGGGCAGACCAACCGGCGGGTGCACGCAAAGAGGTGCGTGACCTGGTTAAGCCCGTCAACAAGCCGAAGGGTATCTCCAGAGAAACGCTCAAGGATTACGTGACTACTGAGGATGCTGAGGGGCAGGCACCTAACAAGCGTGACATTCGTCCCGAGGACGTGTTCCAGCCGAAGCCGAAGAACATGAATGTGCTCGATTACGCCCTCAAAGGGTGGCCTGGGTCGAGTGACGACTATGAAGATATGGGGAAGGCGATCAATCAGCAGATCCCTAAAGACAAGGGCTACGCCACTGTGAGTGGGCTCAGTCAATACCTCGTAGAGACAGACGGTGGGGGCGGCACCAAGGCTGTCGGAAAGAAGTAACTATGGGGAACAAGGTACTCGATATGGAAGATGGTTTGGACGGCCCCCCAGAAGCCGTTACCCCTCTGCCCAAACCCACGCATCAGGTAAGTTTCTTACCCACGAGGACTGTGGCCCCAGCGGGGGGACGTGCTGCGGGTGGCCGTACTCGTCCGGCGGGTAGCCGTTTTCAAAAGCCTACGGCAGAGGATTTGGAGCATTACGAGGCCACGGCAGAGGAACGCAATCTTTTCATCGCCAACGATCCGGTGGTTCGTAGTGCGGCGGGCCGCGACCCTGTGGCCTTGTTGGGTACTTTGAAGGCTGAGGTTGCCCGTGAAGCGGCAGCTCTGGTCTACCAGCGCATCGAGAACGAGAAGATGGGCAAGGACATCTCTCAGGTTAGCGGGCGTCGTATCGATGCCCTCAAGAAGATCGCTGACATCGAAATGGAGATGCGGAAGATCGGTTTCGACCAGATCGATGTTCACAGCGAGAAGTTTCAGCGGATCTTTAAGCTGTGGATCGAGACCATCCGTACTGTGGCCGAGCACACCCTAAACCCCGAGCAACTCGACTTGTTCTTCAACCGGCTGACCACTGAAATGGATGGTTGGGAGGACAAGGCTGAGGACTTGATTCGGTGATGTGTGCCACCTAAGAAAAAACCATCTGGGGATGGCATTGCGAGTCTTATTCGGGACGCTGGTGCTCGGGCTAAGCTCGCTGTAGAGCATAAGCAACAAGCTCTAGACCATGCGGCAGCGGTAGAGCTGGACCCGAGTGCTGAGCTTATCGTGGATGAAATTCGTCCATTTAAGCCCAGGATCTTCAACATCCTAGAGTACATCGAGCAGTCCTGGGGACTGGGGATGAAGCTGTTCCCGGCACAGCGCTTCATCGTCAAGCTCTACTACCACCTTCCGCTTGAGGAAAAGGAGAAGACGATCGAGGTCCGAGACATGCTCGGATCCAAGATCCTGCACTACTTCACCGAGAAGGAGTACCTCAAGTTCCTTTACGAAGACGGCCGCTGCAACATTGGAGAGCAGGATCACGAGAGACGTGAGCTTGTGTTGGCCATTGGCCGCAGGGCAGGAAAAACTACATTATCTGGAATCTTTGCCAGCTACGAGGTCTACCGTCTCCTGAACCTTGGCAACCCGCAGGAATACTACGGCCTCCCGAACGGCAACCGCATTCAGATCATCTCGGTCGCCACGGACAAGGACCAGGCGGGTATCTTGTTCAACGAGGTGACCACGCACTTGGCGAAGTGCGAGTATTTCAAGCCTTACGTTGCGAACAACACGCTCAGTCACATTCAGTTCCGAACCCCGTACGACATTTCCAGGTTTGGCCCCTCAGCCCGGCACCAGAACGGCAAGTTCGTCTCGTTCAACGGCAAGGCTACGCTGCGCGTCACCTTCAAGTCCTGCATCGCAAAGGGCCTTCGTGGTTCCGGTAACGTGGTCGTCATAATGGACGAGATGGCCCACTACCAGGACAAGGGGCAGTCGAGCGCCAAGGACATTTACGACGCCGTTACGCCGTCTACCGCCGCCTTCTCGCCCAAGACTTTGGACGCGAAGGGGCAGCTCATGCCGATCGTGAAGCCGGACGGAACGACCTATCCGGTCGAGTCTCGGATCATTACGATTTCGTCCCCGCTGAACAAGCACGGGCAGTTCTACGACCTGTACTACAAGGCGATGAGCCGGGCCCCGGGGTCGGACAACATTCTGGCGATTCAAGCCCCAACATGGGAGGTGAACCCCACCCTACCCTCGTCCTATTACGTTCAGAAGTACCACTCGGACCCGGCGGTGTTCCTCACGGAGCACGGCGCTCAGTTCAGCGATCGTGTCCGAGGTTGGATTGAGCGTGAGTCGGATCTGGTTGAGTGCGTTGAACCTGATCTGCGGCCACAGGTCATGGGCATTCCCCGGTACCCGTACCAGATGGGGATCGATATCGGACTCGTGGGCGACGGTACCGCGATTGCGATCACCTGCGACATCAATGGCAAGGTGCTGTTGGCGTACCACGAGTATTGGCAGGCAGGTGTGGATTGGCGTGAATCGAATCCGCATCTCGGCAGCAACTACTCGACCGACTATTGCAAGGGTTTGGCCACGGTAGATCGCCTGGATTTCGAGGAGATTGGCAATTGGATCCACAAGCTCTCCAAGCGCTTCTTTATTACAGACGGCCTCTTTGACCGCTGGAACGGCATCCCGTTAGAGCAGGCGTTGCTCAAGAAAGGGTTGACTCAATTCAAGAGTGAATACTTCCAACGTGACCTGGCTTCACGCATTTACCAGAACACCAAGATGCTGATGTTCGATAAGAGCCTCCGGTTATACGACTTCCCGAGGGGCACAGGGGCTAAGCACTCGCTGCTCCTTGAGGAGCTTCTCCAGCTACAGGCTCAACAGATGTCCAAGAACATTGTGGTGGTGCAGGCCCCTCAGACAGCAGGGCACCACGATGACTTGAGTGATGCCCTGGTTCGGGCCATTTGGCTTACCTCTGAGCGCATGCGCAATGAGAAGTATGTGTACGGGAACTCGGCGGGTGTGCCCGATCATGCGGGTTCAGCGATGAGCGCTGGACGCTACCAGATGATGCGTGCTCGGAGTCACGGGGGTTTCTCGGATCGCACCGTGAGCAAGAACATTGGCCTCCGGCAGCGTTCTGCGCTGCGGGTCCCTAGGTAATCCTCTTGAGATTTGGCTTTAGCGTAGATGGACGAAAACCCACCACTGGTCTTTGCAAACAAGGTCATCCGCCAGATGATTCAGCACATGGTAGCTGAAGATATGGTGGTTGATCGTAAAGACTACTTGGCCATTCGTGTGGTATTTCGGAAGTGCGGTGGTTCTTGGGCGAAGTTTGTTGATGGCGAGCTTCCTCAGTTCGAGCTTCTCAAAAGCGTGATCACGTCCTGGGGTCAAATGTCCGGACGCCAGAAATCCTCGGACCAGTTGATCTGACATGGCAACGGAACTCTTTCGCTCACGTGACCTGATCGTCTTCTCGAAGGGCGCAACGTTTACCGTTGATGTCCCCGAGACGGCTGCGGTCAATGGGTGGCAGGGGGGTTTAGGCTTTCAGTGGACGCCGCCCGTGGGGGACCAGATGCTGGCCACGGTTTCGGACGGCCTCTACGGGGGTTTTGCGCTTTGGGGCTCGGACGAGTCTGCGGATCAGTTCGTCAGCTCTACTCGGAACCAACCGACGTATCGTTACGTGGTCTTGGGAGCGGGCGGGTGGCTCATCGCGACCTCTGGTTACGAGAAGTACACGTATGCGTCGCGAGTTGGTCCCGGACCTTTGGTGCCGTTAGTGTATACAGCTAGTGATCGGTTGGTGTTTAGCTTGAACGGTAAATGGACTCGCGAGGACGAATGGTCTTTGTCGGGGGACCCGAGGGCTCCTAACAACTACTACATTGGGTTCGTGGCCCAGAGGCCCGTACCTGAGCGTAACGATTACTTGACTATCCAGGTTTCGATCTAATGGAAACTACACGCGATGCTAAGGATGTGGTCAAGCTTTGTAAGCGCTGTAATGAGCGCAAAACTCTAGATCAGTTCACAAAAAGGTCTGATCGCCGCAGTGGTCTTGGGTCCAGGTGCTTGGCGTGTGAAAGAGTGCGGAATACTGCGCGTCGTTCACACCCGGATGCTAAGGCTAAAGCTAGGTACTACGAAAAAGAATACCGTTTGACCCATCTGCCCCAAGAGTTAGAACGAGAAAGGGCGCGTGGTAAGCGTAGACGGTCGGATCCCAAGCTTTATCGGGTACTGATCGACAGTTTGAAGCGGAACGTAGTTTGGTTGGCAGCCCTCAAAGATGGACCGTGCGTTGATTGTGGTGGTAACTTTGTCCGCTGCGCTATGGATTTCGATCATAATCTGGGCTCTAAGTTCAAGAATGTGCCCGCTATGCTGAGTTACAGCCAAGAACGGATCATGGCGGAAATCCAAAAATGCGACCTTGTTTGCGCTAACTGTCACAGGGTACGCACGGCAAGTAGACGGGCTATACCAGAGTCTAGGCCGGGTCGTGATCGCTTTGTTGAGCGTGTAAACGCCTTGAAGCATCGCCCCTGCTCAGATTGTTCAGGACGCTTTCCACCATGTGCTATGGATTACGATCACGTGCGGGGGGAGAAACTTCAAGGTATCTCGTACATGTTTGAGAGCGCGTGGTCAAAGGTCCTAATTGAGCTAGCTAAATGTGAACTTGTTTGCGCTAACTGCCATCGTACCCGCACCTGGCAGCGTAAGCAGGTCACCGCCAAGAGAGCTGCTTAATGGAAATCGCACGCAACAGAGATGTGATCGTGCTTGTGAAGGACCTGTCCTTCCCTGTCATGCTTGACGCTGCTATGACTCAGGGTGGTTGGGTTGGGGGGACTGCGGTAACTTGGGCCGCCACCCCCGACGACAATTTCCTTGCGACCTACTCAGATGGGACGTACGGCGGTTTCCTATTGTGGGGATCGAATGAGTCTGCCGACCAGTACGTGTCGTACACGGGCAATCAACCCAAGTACCAGTTCGGGGTGGTGTGTACGGGGACGTGGCTCATCTCTACGATCGCCTACGAGAAGTACACGTTGCAGTCTCGCTTGGTGCCCCCGCTGGTGCCCAACGTCTACACGGTAGGCACCCGGCTCAGGTTCTCGCTCAGGGGTCTTTGGACCCCTCAGGACGAATGGTCCATCTCGGGTGACCCGAGGGCTCCGAACAACTTCCTCGTGGGGGCTATCATCCAAGCTCCCGATGCCTCGAACAACCAGTACCTCATGGTCCAGACCGCGATTTGAACTATGCCGTTCCCGCCCCCACTAGGTTCCTTTGAGATAGATTTCCGTGGCCTCGACATCGTTCGAGGGCGGGATTGCGTGCTGTTCTCAAAGGGCGACACGCACATGGTGACGGTAGACGCCGCCATGGTCCAAGGCGGTTGGCCAGGGGGTATTGGGGTTCAATGGGTTGATTCGACTACGAATGATCCCACCGTAACGTATTCCCAGGGCCTTTATGGGGGTTTCTTGCTTTATGGATCAGACGAGTCGGCGGATCAGTTCGTCAGCTCGACTCGTTCGCAGCTCGTGCATCCGCAATCTGTGGTCATGATGGCGGGCAACGCGGTGCTGTCCACCTCGTCTTACGAGAAGTACACATATGCTTCTCGGCTTGGTGGCCCTCTCGTTCCTTTGGTGTATGCACCCAAAGATCCACTGTTCTTTTCTCGAAGGGGCCTTTGGACCAAAGAGGATGAAGCGAGCCAAGGTGTGCCTTTACCGTTCGCCCCGGCCTTCTTTGTAGGCTTCACGATGCAGGTCCCGTCCCCCGTCAACCAGTTTTACCTTGGGATTCAGGCCAGCTTGTGATGAACCGTGCCCCCACGCAGATGACCCCAGACGAGATCGTCGCGGAGATCGGGACGCTTCATCAAGACTTGCAGTCCAAATTGGCACGAGTCCAGGGTTTGGCTCAAGGGTTGTACCACCGCGTACGACGCGAGCCCCCGGATGACAACACGACTGTCTACCTCACCTATGCAAACGCTTGGATGCGCTTTGCGGGGATGGCCAACCAGGGTGTTACCCGTACGGTATCGGCGTCCAAAGTGCTTCGGCGTTTGACTCCGGTTTCTGAGACCACGGCGGCGGCACCTGAGCGCAAAAAGGTGTCATCAAAACCCAAGGAAGACACAGCGCCAATAGATGCTTTGATTTCCATGTATGGGGCATCCTCGGGCCCTGCTGAGGCACCTGACCCAAGCGAACCGTCTACGGACAGTTCCCCAAGTGAAAACTGATGGCCAAGACTTTTACGAACGCTAAAACACGGGCTGCCACGCTATCCATTCCGGATTCACGTGGTTCGCGGCCGTACGTTTCCAAGGGTCCGATCAGTTCGCTCACGGCCAAGGAGAAGGAAGCCCGTCGTATCCAGAAGACGGCTGACGGCAGCTTCAACACTTCGATGGCGACGCAGGGCGCGTTTTTCTCGCCACAATTATCGACTGACTTCCTGGAGTTACCGCAGTCGCTTCGTGAGAAGCGCGAGATCTACCGGCACTTCTACAACACGGACCCTATTGTCGGTCAGTCAATCGACCTGCACACGGAGCTACCACTCTCTAAAGTAAGGTTAGGGACCCCGAAGCCCGCGACCTTCCCTAAAGGCTTCAAGGATCAACACGACTACGCGAGCTACATTCTGTGGTTCTTCACGGAGATGTGCGATCGGATCAAGCTGTTCCAACGGCTTGTTACGATGGTCCACCACTACTGGCTGGATGGTGGCGTGTTCGTGTTCGCTGAGGACTCTACGGTCGATGTTCCAGGGGAATTGGGCTACGATACCAAGAATCTTGGGGTCAAATCCGTTCTTATGGAGGACGGCGAAACCAAAGAAGAGCCCGATGTAGCGTTGGTTGAACGTGAAGATCGGGAACAGGATGAACTGGCTTACTACCAAAAGCACTACGCTGGGTGGGATCGCCTCATCATTCTGCCGATCGATCAGGTCAAGGTTACGACCTACTCGTTCACGGACAAGATGCGCATCGAGTTGATTCCGGCGGACCGGGATCGTGCCCTGATTGAACAGGCTAAGGCTGGTGACGCCTTTTCCGAAGAAATGGTGAAGGAGATCCCTGAGGAAGTTCGGGATCACATCGAACAGGGCAAGCTGATCCCACTTGGTTTAGATCCCGATGAGGGTTCGTTCTGCTACTACATGGCGGGCCGTCGTGGGGCCGGTGAGGACCTGGGACAGTCCATTCTGGATCGCGTGCTTCGCACGTTGATGTACCGGGAGAAGCTCCGCCAAGCGCAGACGCAGATTGCATCTCGTGCCATGACGCCTAAGCGCATTGTCTGGGGTGACCGCATATCGGAAATCGACGTGATGGATCTGCGCGAACAGGTCGATCTGGCGTTGGTTGACCCCGACTACTCTATCGTCACCAACTACGAAATTCACTGGGAAGAAATGGGATCTCGGGACCGCTTGCTGGACTTGTCCAGCGAGTACGAAACCACGGACAAGCTGCTCTACGCGGGGCTTGGCGTGACTGAGAGCCTACTCTCGGGCGAGGCCCTGTACTCAGGGGATCGACTCAAGCTTGAGGTCATCAACACCCGGTACCTGTTTCTGCGAGAGATGGTGCAGGAGTACGTTGAGCTGAACCTGTTCAAGCCGGTGGCCCGTCGTAAGGGCTTTGTGGAGAAGAATGCGTGGGGCGGTGAGGTCGTGTTGTACCCCAGGCTGTCCTTCACGCGCCTGCCGCTGCGGGACTCGCAGGACACCTACGATGCCCTGTTCAACCTCTACAACAAGGGTTCGATCGATATTTCGATCATCCTGGAGATGTTCAACATCGACCCGGATGACACCCGGATCAAACTGGAGCGGGACCTGTTCACGGTCAACGACGCCCTGTTTAACGAGGTTTTGCGGGGTATCTACAACGCGGCGGCCCAGACGATCGTGGACAAAACCGATGTGGCTACCAGAATTATATCGTCCCTCAAGCTCAAAGAGGTAGAGCCCCCGGCTGAGCCCGAGGAAGGCCGCTTCTAGTCTTTCGATGAATTCGATCCTACGGATGGATCGCGTTGGCACCAAAGATCATGTGGAACGGGAAACGGACGAGGCGGAGCGCCTGGTCCGTCCCGCCCCGAAGGTCAAACCACCCCGTCACGACAAGCGTCGTGAGCGCATGGATGTGGACGATGACCCAGATCTGGATCTGACCGACAAGGACCTCTCGAAGAACTACAAGACTATCGGGGGTTCTGTGACCCACCGGGTACTTGAGCGGTGGGCCAAAGGTGAGAATCCGGAGGCCGAAAAGGTCAGGGTCCGTAAGAAGGAAACGGGTTGGGTCGGATGGGTCGGTCAGGACGCCTTGAAAAGTAGTCCTGGGGATTACGAGGTCGTTGAGGCTGAGGAAGACGAGGGCAAAGAGCCTGACTCCGCAGAGACAGCCGCTCCGGGGGCTCAAAAGGGCGAAACGCCGCCGCCAACAGCGGAAGCTGACGCAAAAGCGCAGACCTCTTTGCAAGATATGGCCAAGGCGGACGCCGAGTTCGCTGCCATTCTGAAAGACTTCACGAACCCGAAGTCCGACATGTTTACGTGGGCCAAGAGTGCCCCAGATACTCCCGCAGCCAAGTTTCTGCGTGGTCGAACGCCTCCAAAGGGGGTCCAGACGCTAGGGGATCTGCAACGGGTGCTTCTGTTGAAGGCCCCGAAGACCACGGCCCCCAAGAAGGCCCCAGAAGCGGTCCCGGCTCCTCCCAAGACTGAGGGTGTACCACCGGGACAAGTCAAAGCGGAACCCAAGGAACCTCCGGCGAAAGCCTCTCCGGCGGAACCTAAGGCGGATCCCAAGCCCCCGGCTGCGGCTGGTGGTAAACCGAAACTTCAAGCACCGCCTCCGGCGGGGGCAGGGGCGGTCCCCCCGCCTATAACGGTCCCTCCGCCTGCGGTAGCTGTCCCCGATTCCTCTGAGGACTTCACTGCGCCTCCGACGGGGGTTCCGACGCGGCCCGTTTCTAAGGTTGAGCAAGACGCGGCACAGCAAACGATTGTGTCCTCGTTCCCCACGCAGGTTGCGGTGGACCTCTTGCTGCTGAGGCCGCCGTTGCATCCCGATGAGGTGTCAGCGCTGATCTCAGACTACCATTCGGCACAGGCTATCCCGATCAAGAACTTAGATGAGTTCCGGGACAAAGCTGCGAAGATCTACGCCACAGATCCTAGTACCGTGGCAGCACCTAAGACCACTAAGGGTGAAGATGGGGAACCTGTCCCCTTGGCATCTTTACCCCCTGACGAGCAAGCGACTGCAATTCGTAAGCATCAAGTTCAGGTGGTTGCGATGAGCCTCGCTGCTCGGGATGCTGTGGCTCAGAATTTGAGTAAGAAGTCGGGGGTCCCTAAAGATTTGGCAGTTCGCTTATCCGGTTTCTTGCTGTCTGGGAGAGACGAATCTCCCGAAGATCGTCAGAAGCGGGCAGTCGCAGAAGCCGAGAGCCTTTTCTATGAAGGCCTCTCAAAAGACCCTGAACCAGTGTCGGCATCGTCTGTACGGAAGATCCTCAGTTCCACGAAGGATCCGGCTGCACAACGGTTAGCGGTGGGGTACCTCCAAGCACAGGACCACCAGGAGGCACGTCAACGCTTTCTGGATCCTTCCTCTGAGGAACACATTTCAGAGCGTCAGTCCCCGGATGTCATTGCGTCGCGTTTGAGCAAGGCATCGGAGTTCCTTCGTGAGCGTGGGGCGCGTTATCCGGAGGGTCTGAGTGCCCAGGATAGCGCCCTGACGTTTAGGACTCGGGTGCTCAAGCATTTGTCGGCTTTGGCTCCAGCTAAAATTCCTCAAATTCAGGAACTTTTAGACACAGGGGACAATGCTCAATACGACAAGGACCTGAAGCGGTACGAGAAGGCGACGGGGGCCTATCAGGCGAAACTGCTCCAGGCTGATAAGGACTCAGACAAGGCGTACTCGGAGTATTCCAAAGCGCTCTTGGTTGGCGGTGACCCAGACGCCGATCCCCCGCTGTCTAGTACCGAGAGGCTACTGGAAGCAGGTTTGATGGAGCCAATTGAGCCCCGTAAACCACCTAGGTACGACTTACAGCGCAAGACACCGGAGGAACGTGGTGAGGCGGCTTCCGGCCTTTGGGACGACCTCATGAGCCGGACAGCTAGTCAGAGGGTAGCGGCCCGGTACTCGGCCAGCATTTCTACTTATCCGGATGCATGTGCGATGGGCCAGAACCGGCAAGCTGTCTATTGGGGTGTCAATCCTTACTCGAAAGGGCAGGGGCCAGCCCCTTATGTGGGTTGGGAGCAACCTCAGGCTCGTGACCTTGGTGACAAGGATTTCACGCAAATCCTTAAGGCGGCACGTGTGTGGTTGAAGACCCCGGTGCTTGCCTCTGACATCGATGGGGTCGTTAGGGACACGCAGCTTCGGGCAGCGTTGGATCTCGCGATTGACACTGAGGGGTACGCCTCAGTGCTGCATCCGACCCTGTACAACAACTTATTGGCTCGCCTTGCTGGTGCGCCTCAGGACGAGACACTGGTTACGGTTACAGCGTTTGCCAAAGATGAAATTGAACAGTCTACAACTGCGAGGATGACGACGATGCCCAAGGATACAGTTGAGTTGAAGCAAGCACAGGCGGATCACTTCTTGGCCCGCTTGGACCGTATGGCCTCCACCGTGCAAGAGAAGCACGAACAGTGGGGCATGCCTCTCGTGACAGCCAAGGAATTCGTGAACGGGCTCGATAAGCTCGCGGACGAGTTCGAGAAGGCCGCCTACGGTGAGCAGTCGCTGACGATTCGTCAAGCGTCGATCATCCTGGGTACGGAGAAGACCGCTGAGGTGATTCAGCGCGACTCCGACGAGAAGTACATGGACACGTTCGCGAATCCGCAGAAGCCGATTCAGACCGAAGCGGACGAGCCCTACATGGCTGCCTACAAGAGCGACGACTCTTCGGGCGTCCAAAACGGTTCGGCCAGCAACGGTCGCAAGCTCGCTCCTTGAACTGCGACATGCCTGCCACCGTTCTACAGATAGGTCCGTTGAGGACTTGCTCTAAGTGCGTGGAAACGAAACTGGTTAGTTCGTTTTACCGCACCACTAAGGTCAAGAGTGGCCTATTGAGCATCTGTAAAACGTGCATGCTTGCAAAGCAGTCTGAGTGGGTAAAAGGCAGAGGAGAACTTGAGCCCACCAGACGGAAAAACAGATATTACAAGATAGACTTCAATGGCTTATGGGAGAAACAAGGGGGCCTATGTTCTGTCTGTCGTACACCCATGTTACCCAAGGGTAAGACGGCAAAATCTGTTGTGGTTGATCACGATCGTCGTTGCTGTCCTGGTCGAGGGTCTTGCGGCCAATGCGTGCGAGGTCTGATTCATAGTCGTTGTAACATCATCGTAGGGGTCCTTGAAAGCGAATCCGCTACTGTTGCTCTTGCCAAAGATTATCTGGAGAAGCAAAAATGCTAGATTTTTGGCGTATCGTGAAGGACTTCAAGCAGGGGGACATCGTTCAACGGGTATCTCCCACTTTTGCCTTATCTCCTTATGTTGGTAGAGTGACAGCCGTTCATCGGGGGATCGCTCAAATCGATATCCAATGGCCTCACGCAAACGAACGTGTGAGCCCCGACGAAATCGTGAGAGTGAATCCAAAGCTTACGATGTTCTTACCGCCTGAGTTTGATCAGAGCTACGATAGCTACGATATTCAGAAAGCTCGTAAGCTCTGGGCATCGTCTTCTCCGTGGGGTGGGTCTAACCTCCCTGCTGGCTTCTATAGTGAAGTCGCTAAGGCCTGGGGCAAGGGTGCAAGTGAGGTTGGTGCTTACGATGCGGTGTGGCATCGGTTCGCGGCCCAAGGGGTTGCGGATGAGAGCTTGCGGAGTGAGGTGGCCAAGTTCTACCAGGTCGCTTCACGGTTGGCGGATCTCCGGATCCAGCAACACGCGGTCAAGAGTGCTGCCTACTGGGTTGCCCAGAACCGGCAGTACCGCGTGACGCAGGCTGAGGTTCAGGGTCAGAAGCCGTGTTGCCCAAAGTGCGGCACCCAGATGCGCAAGACCACCTACAAGATGGCAGAGGGGTCTCGGGTGCGTCTGTTCGCTTGTCCCAAGGATCTGTTCCTGATCAAGACGGATGCGATCCTTGGCCCGCAAGGCGAGCCGGTGGGTTGGTAGATGGCCTTCTTGAAGTACGCCAAAGCGACTGTTCAGAAGCCGGGGATTAAATTCGCGGAGTGGGACGCTCTGCGTCGTACCGCATTGTCCCCCGCTCCGGACTTTCAGAAGCGTACTGCCAAGGTCATTCTCGAAGAGTACGACCCTGCCAAATACATGTTGAGCCATGCGACCATCGTGGCGTCAGTCAACGTTGATAACGCTCAGGCCCCATTGGGGCGTCACTATGTGGACGGCTTCGAGGTGGATCGGCAGTACCCGGACTACTACGTCACTGCCGATACGAGCCAGTACATCAATAACAACAACGATGCGTTTGAGCGTAAGTTGCTGTTAGCGTCGTTCAAGACGTTCATTGGGGCGCACAGTTACGTAGAGCACGTGCAGATTCCTGAGCTTGCTAAGGGTCGCATCATCGATGCCGCAGCTCGGGATGTTGGTGACTCCGTGTACATCGACATTCTGATTGCGAACGACATCAAGCATGCTGACTTGATTCGTGCGATCAAGAGCGGGCAGCTCGGTACGTTGAGCATGGGGTGTTTTACCCCCGGTGCTCAAGTGACCATGTTCGATGGTACTCGTCTGCCAATAGAAGAGGTAGCAGTCGGGGATATCGTGATGTCCCACACAGGGAATCAGCGGGAAGTTACAGCTAAGCAGATTAAGGTGGGGCGCTTTGGGATGAAGCGTCTTGATGTGGTTGGGGTCCCCTCCCCTATCGAGGCCACAAACATCCACCCATTTTTTGTACTACGTGCGCCCGAGCTTTGTGCATGTGGGTGCGGAGAGCGTTTAACCTACAGCCCAACAGAAAATGTTCAGCGCCGTGTCTCTAAGCGTTTCAGAATTGGGCATCAGATGCGGGTTTTTAATCCGAATGGCCCCTATTCTCTTGCAGAAGCACGAGAACGTCGTACTCGTTTGAGTCAGATTCATACGAGGCAAGAGTTGGTTGAGGTACAGGCTGATCAACTTCAGGTTGGTGACTTACTGTGCTTTCCTAAATCTCAGGTTGCAGAAGTCGGTGGTGGCACTCCGGGTAAGGCCCGCTTGTTGGGGTATTTCTTAGCCGAAGGATCCTTCCTTAAGCGTAAAGGTGTTCCAACTGAGGTCCAGTTCAATTTTTCTATGGCCGAGAAGTCTACCTTCGTAGCTGAGGTGGCTAGCCTGATCCGTCAGGAGTTCCCTGAGGCGGGTAATCCTTGGATTCAAGAACGTGTGGATCGTGATACCTGTGTTGTCCACGCTACAGGCAAGGATATGGTTCAGTGGTTTCACGCACATGGTGGAGAATACTCGGATCGTAAATGCTTGTCCGCTGAGGTTATGGGGTGGTCTAAGGACCTGCAAATCCAACTTATCGGTACATGGCTGAATGGTGACGGTACTATTAGGTCTGATTTGGCGTCCGGCGCAAGTGGCACTACCACCTCTTATTCTTTGGCGTGCCAGTTGCATATGTTGTTCATGCGTTGTGGGTTGTTCGCACGCATGTACTGTAGTTTTGATGGGCACTCCTGTGCGGTCCAAGAGGCCGTCAATGGTGGTCGATCACTTCGTGGTCTAAGTAATGGACGGTTAGCAGCTTTCACCTTGAACACTAATCAAAGGGGTTCTAAGGCTCTTGAGTTTGCTACAACTAAAATGAGTGCCGGTGTTGGGGAAAACTCTCCGTGGCGTGAGTCTGAGACGCACGTCTTCTTCCCCGTCCGGTCGATCGAGAGCTTCCAGTATGAGGGGCCTGTCTACGATATGACGGTCGAAGAAGACCATTCCTATATCGTAGAGGGTGTAGCGGTTCACAACTGTTCCACTTCGAGCACGACCTGCACGAAGTGCGGCAATGTTGCTAAGGACGAGACACAGCTCTGCGCCTGTATCCGCTTCTTCAAGGGCAGTGAATTCTTTGACGAGTTTGGGACCAAGCGTAAGGTTGCAGAACTGTGCGGTCATTACACCGACCCGAACTCAGTAAAGTTCATTGAGGCCAGTTGGGTTGCGAACCCCGCCTTCAAGGGCGCAGTGATTCGTAACATCCTTACGGCGAAAGAACTCAAGGGCGTCGAAGACAAGATGCATCTTGCGTTCACTATCCCGACTCCTGCTGCGGATCCTAACGCTATGCGTAAGGCCGCTCGTATGCTCTTTTCGCAGCAAGAGGCCCCAGCTCAAGCGCCAGCTCAAGAGCTACCGGCTGATCCTGCAACGGATGCCGCACCTCCGGGTGAGCAGGCCGATCCAATGCAAAAGACGGTGGACGACCTGGCAAAGGCCCTGCGTGACCAAGCTATTGAGAAGGTCCGTAAGGAGATGAACGAGGGCGAGGCGGGTAAGGTCAAAGAGGTCGTTGACGAGAACAAGCAGAACGAATCGCTGATTCGGTCGGCCATGAAATCCCCCGAATGGCGTCGTGTGGCGAAATTCGTAATTTCTTTTGTTGGGAAATCTCAGGCTAGGAAGGTGCTGATCGGCCTTATCCACCACAAGGGTGGCGGTTGGAAGCAGGTACGTAACGCAGGGTTCACAGGTACAGACATGTTGGCCCTATCTCGCGTTATTGATGTGATGACCCAAAAAACTTCCATGGCCGGTGAAACAAGAGTTTATAGGACTGTCCTTAGTGTGGGCGGGACAGCCCCATATGGAGATGCAGAGACCTACTTGGCGGCTTGTCGTCAGGTACTAGGCCGGGTGGTAACCGGCAGCGAGGCAGCCAAGCTTCTTGAAAAAGGTCGCTTGTATGCTTTGGGCCGGTCGTGAATCTTTTTATAAAACCTCAGCCTACGAGTAAAGGATCCCTACCATGCGCGAGCGTACTACCTGGAACCGTGAAGAAGTTGTGAAGAAGGCTGCCCTTATGAAGACGGCGGATCCTTACACCATGAACCAAGAACACCCCCAACCGGCGGCTGACAAGTACGTGACGGGGGACCCCAGCACGTTCGCCGAAGACGTGCACAAGCCGAACACTTGGGAAACCGAGTACAGCGGTGATGAGGTCAAGCGCAATGAGATCGGGATGCCCGAGATGCGCTCTGACACCTTCAACCACTCGGAGAAGACCGCGAAGGAAGTTCTGCTCAAGAAGGCAGACCTTTGCGTAGCGGTTGCCCGGATCATGTTGGCAGGTATCAAGACCGCCAGTGAGAAGGCGGTTGAGAACCAGGCGTTCTCTCTCATGTTCATGCCTGACCAGGCGTTGATCGCGACCCATAAGCGTCTTGCTGGTGAACAGCAGGATGAGGGTGACGATGAGGACGCAGGCCAGGATAAGCAGGCGCAGCAGGATCAGGACAAGGATCAGGATCAGGATCAGGCGAAGCAGGCGCAGCAGGATCAAGATCAGGGTCAAGAGAAGCAAGCTGCCCTGAAGACCCTGGCATCCAAGGTAGCGGCCAGCCTTCAGGCTGGTGACTACAAGCGTGCTCAGGAGCAGATGCAGCAGTTGGTGCAGCAGCAAGGTCAGGGGCAGCAACAGCAGGTGAGCCAGCAGCAAATGCAGGCTCAGATCCAGCAGATGATTCAGGAAGCTATGGGTCAGATGCAGGCCCCTGCTCAGCAAGCTCAACAGCAGCAGGCCCCTGCTCAGCAGGCTCCTGCTCAGCAAGCCCAACAGCAGCAGGACCCTGCTCAGCAAGCTCAACAGCAGATGCAGAGTGATGAGCAGACGCTCGATCAGATGCTTGCTCAGGACGGCTGCGGCCCGATGGCTGAGTCGGACATCCAGATGGAGACATCTCCGATGGATATCGGCATGGACGACCTTGGTCCCGAGGACGAGGCTCTTCGCACGTTGTTCGCACAGGACGACGAGCAAGAGGTTCAGCAGCAGCAGAAGCAAGCCAACGTTCGTACGGCTGCCACCCGCACGGTGGGGACTCGTCCGACGGCTGGCGTAGCTAAGCTCGGTGGTGGTTCGCAGGGTGGTGGCGCTAGCGTCGCTGACTTGTCGAGCATGTGGCAGTCGGCCCCGGACGTCCGGGACGCTTTCGGCCTCAAGTGAATTTCCTCATCCGGCCCCTACGGGGGCCGGATGCTTAGATCGGATCGAATGTGAAGCACCCAGTCAACAACCCCCGTTAGGAGTAGTCAAGAATGACTTCTTTTGCCATCGGCGGTCAAAGCTCGGGTGATTTCAGGGAGACCAGCGGCAGAGTGCAACTTTTCCACGTCGTGACCCGCAATTCTGTGGGCCTACTGACGCCGGATGCGTTCACGCAAGCCAACCCTCCTGTAGTCACCGGAGCCACGACCAAATCCACAACGCTAGCGAGCATTACCAGGGTCGGTATCCTGGGAAGTTCGATCGCGTTCACCCGCCCTGATGTTGGAAACAACTACATCGGCGGCCCGGTCAAGCCCGGCGGCGCGTATGCCGTTGGTTACTTGCCCCTCGGCATCTTCATCAATGATGCCTTGGGTAACGCTTTCGAGAACACCCCGGGCGTCGCGTCCGGTCGTGGGCCGTACGTGTGCGGCAGCGGAAGCACGGTCGGAGCTACGCTCTACGAAACCAAGAAGCAGCTCGCGGCTGCTCCTGGGGACCCAATCACCTACGCTGTTGGTGACAAACTGTACGCTTCGGTGAACGGTTTGCTGACCAACGTCCTCGCGGACGCCTACGAGTACAACGTTGCAGGTCAGAACGACATCAAGTTCGTGACGCTGCTCGGTGTGGTCAAGGTCGCTCCAGACGCTAACTCTTCGCTCCTCGTTTTGGACCTTCGGGTCTGAGGAAAGAAAGGAGCCAAGAAAATGGGCCAAGTATCAAACGAGACCAAACAAAAGGTTATCAGCGAGTACATCAAGACCGCTGCTGGCCGTGCGAAGCTCGCCGCTTCGATGATCCAACCCCTGCGTCTCCGCCGTGACTACTCGTCAGTTGGTCGTAAGACCTTCCTGGTCGAGCAGCTCCCGGATGGTGCGTTGCCGATCTACGACAAGGATCCGGATGTGACCGCGTTCGTGGTGGGTGAAGAGGGTGAAAACATCCTTGCCATCCAGAAGCCACGTCGCGTGATCTTCCCCTTGTTCGAGATCGCCTCGAACCCGGAGATCCCGCTCACCCAGATCAAGGAGCGTCGTTTCGATCTGATCGAGCGTGCCCAAGATCTGGCGAAGGCGCAGATCCAGGCAGCAGAGGACGAGCGTGTGTTCGCGATCCTTGACAGCATCGCTGTCTCGGGCTTCGACACGCTGCCCGGCCAGACCAACCCGGACGTTCCGGTGGTTGCCCCCATCAGCCCGGCGGTTCTCGCCGATGCGTTCGCAGAGGTGGAACGTCACGATCTTCGTGTCGCCCGCATCTACATGAACGCGGTGGACTACGCGGACATCCGCAAGTTCGGTCGTGACATCTTGGACATTGAGAGTCAGGCCACCCTGCTCAAGACCGGCCTCCAGGCCGTTCTGTGGGGTGCTCAGATCATCACGTCCAGGCTCGTTCCGGCTGGCTTCGCGTATGTTTGCTGCGAGCCAGAGCAGTTCGGTCGCATCCCGGTTAGGACGGAAATCACCGTCTTGTCTGCCGATGACCCGAAGGCTCGCACCATCGGATTCTCGTGTTTTGAGAATCTGGGTATCGGCGCGTTCAACCCTCGCGGGTTGGCTCGTGTCGTCATCACCCGCGTCTAATCCTTAGTAATTCTGAGGGTTTGGGAAAGGGCTCTGTGGGAAACCACAGAGCCCTTTCTGCGTTTGGGGCCGTCTGTCGTTTTACGAAACCTACTCACCTAACTAAACCACTTGTCAGGCTTCTGGTGTAGGGGTACGGTAGGTTGCCTATGACTAGACCGGGGTGAGAGTATTCAAGTGCCAGCGGTGCTCTGATTCTTGGGAAACACCGGAGTCTGGTAACTTTAAATTCTGCCCCTCTTGTAAGGAGGCCTTAGAGATAGTGGGACGTACCAAGGTCTGTGCGTACCGGCACTGCGATCTTCAATTCGTAGATACCTCGACCAAAAACAGCATGAAATTCTGTCGCCCTGAGCATCAACGTAGAGAAAAGCTTTTCAGATCGGGGTTAGCAAAAGACCTGTCGTACTTTCGGACCTGATCCATAGTCTACTTATGCTTTTTCAGAAGGGGGTAGCTTTGCCCTCTAGATGGAGATCATAATGGACCAAATCAAATTCAAATCGGGGGAGTTCCAGGATTTCATCGCAACCCGCACCTTTGAGCTAGGTACTTCTGGCGTCAAAGTGGTGAAGGGGACTGAGGTATCGTTTGACGGGTCCACCGTGAGTTACGGGGGTTCCACTTACATGTTCCCTCAGTTTCGAGGTGCTTCCAACGCAGGGTGGGTTGTGCTCGCTGTGGAATACGAAGAGGGCAACCCGCTCTATGGTGCACCGGCTTCTGCCAACATCAAGATGCGGCCTCCGACCGACTCTCAGGGGCAAGCCAAGACAGTCGTGGCCACCATTGAGGCGGATGAGCGTACGGTGATGAGTTCGGCAACCCATGCCGCAGCCACACGGGACACCAACCGTGGTAAGTCGGTGAAGACGGGTAATACCCATGGCGTTGAATCTCAAGAGGGTGTTGCTGTGGGGCGCACCTTCAAGACTGCGGCTAAGTCTCGTAGTTCGTTGTCGGCGGAGTCGGCTGGTGAGGCTCTTCGTCAGGCCAACAACGTGCAGATCGAGGCTGGGCAGGGCATTACGGAAGAACAGATGTTGTCCCGCATGACCCCCGAGGACCGTGATGTCTACCGGGCGAAGAAAGACTCGTTGAAGTCCCGCTACGTTGATACGGACGTCAGTAGTCAGGGTACCCAGGTTGCGACGATTAAGACTGCCTCGGTCAAAGAAGCTGAGGGTATGAAGCTGACCCAATCGGTTGGCGGTGGGGTTGAGATTGCGGACATGGGTGGTATGGGTGGTAAGGCAGAGGCTTCGACCCGGACCGAGGATGGGATCACGTTCAAGAACACGAACGGACCCAAAGACAAGCCGCAGGTCCACCCGAGAACGGCAGCCGAGACCCCGGTGATGCACCTGGACGGCACGGCTGACATTCGGCGTAAGATCGCCCACACGATGTGCCCCGACTTCCCAGCGACCTACGATTTTGCAGCGTCCCCCAAGAAGAAGCTGGCCCGTTTGCAGGCTGACTTTGAGGACCGTCCGGATGTCTTGCGGGCGGTTTTTGCTATCGAGTCGGACGACTTCAAGAAGCAACTCGTGGCAGAATTTCCGCAAGCCTTCCAAGGCTAGTCTAGCGGGTTGGGTTTCCTCTTGTGGGCCATGTTGTATAACCGTCTATTGCTCGCTACACGGCGAGACTGAGATCGCTGTCGTGATCCAGACGGTTGCCCCAAGGTAACCCAATGTCTGACTCTTGCTTGCAACGCAAAACCTCTGGCCAGACGAAGGTCGCCGCTTCTTCCGGCATCTCGATTTTCCTACTTGAGGAACTTGGGGATGCCCGGTTGCGCTGTGCTCAACTCAAAAAGTACATCGATGAGGCAGTCAAGCTCATCGAGAAGTCGGGTGAGCGGGACCACTTCTTTGAGGTAGCGGCGCATTTGATTCACGGGATCCCTGACACGCTGCTTCGTATGGACAAGGCGTTGACCGCTGCGGCCATGGCGGCGGCCAAGATGGACTACGAGGATAACAAGGACGACATTCGTCCTGAAAAGATTGAAGAACTGGATCGGGCTATGGAGGACGTTCGGGTCCGTAGGGTTCAGCGTCGTTCAGAGGACAAACAAGGGAGTGCGGGCATGAAGATACCTGAGGCTGTAGCGCGTTTAGAGCACCTGGCGGCTTCGATTGAAGCCACGGGCACCGTCAACGCTTCTGAGTTGTCGGACCTCATCGTGAGCCTTGAGGGGCAGAGCGTGAAGAAGGCTTCGGCGACTACGGAGATTGCGGATGTACTTCGCACCCTCTCGGCCAGCCTGCTGGATACGAGTGACCCTGAGAACAAGCCTAGCCGCGTGTTGCTGGCTGCAACGCTTCGGCGGGTTCTGGGGGACACGGTGGACCTCAAGACAGCGGCGTTTGGTCCTCTCAAGGTCCGTAACCGAGAGCATGGGTCCGGGGTTGCGGCGGATGACTTTACGGCAGCGCTGAATCAAGCGGCCGAGAACCTGTACGTGTGTCGTGGGGTGAATGATGCGGCCCAGACTGCTGTGGACGATGCTTTGACCGGCAGGATTGCTCGTATCGGGCCTCTCACTGGTATGCCCAACCAGGTCATCGCGGTAGCGGAGAAGGTGAAAAAGAGCGCTTACGCCCTTCGCTTCGCTATGGGTGACGTTGCGAACGATTGGGAACACCTGGCCCGCTTGGTGAAGAAGGCGCTCCCTGAGGCTGAGCGCTACGACGTGAAGTACGCGGCAGAGCCCCTGGCTGACGATACCAAGGAATCTAGGTTCGAGGAAGGCAAGCCTGCGGATCCCACCAAGCAGATGGATCCGGATGACGCCAAGAAGTGGAAGCAGAACACTGAGGAACACAAGGACGACTTCAAGACCGCCGCTTCATCGTACGGCGGTGACCCTCGTTGGATCCACGCCAAGTACCCTGGTAAGTCCAGGGATGGCACGGCCTTCAAGAAGGGCGATCTTGTGCTCTATTGGCCTTCTGACAAGTCCTTCGACGTTGGGGACAAGGCTGAGACTGCCTGGAAGCGCTTTGAGTCTGAGGTTGAAGACGAGGATGTCTACAACAACTCTCGGATGGCCAACACGTTGGCCGATCAGTTGATTGAGTCCAGGTTCGAGGAAGGCAAGCCCGCAGATCCCACGGAGAACATGGATCCGGAGGACGCCAAGAAGTGGAAGACCGAGCACGACAAGAACAAGGACAACTTCAAGGCCGCTTCTCGCATTGTCCCGATTGAGGAAGCCAAGAAGGGTGACATGGTGGAGAGTGAGTTGGGCGTGCCGTGGCCGAAGGACTCTAAGAAAGAGAAGTTCACCGGCAAGGTCGTGCGCGTGAAGTCCGATGGGACGGTGACGGTAGACTTTACGAAGGGCAGCTCGAATCCCGACGGGCACTCTAACGAGGACGTTGGGGACGTCGATATCCGTTTGCCGAAGAAGACGGCTTCTGAGGACGAGGAAAAGCTGTCACGCTTCGAGGAAGGCAAGCCTGCGGATCCGACCAAGCAGATGAGCCCCGAGGATGCCAAGAAGTGGAAGCAGCAGACCGAAGAACACAAGGACGAGTTCAAGACCGCCGCCGGGGATATTGAGTATGTAATTTGGGGGATCCCACCCGGTGAGCACCACGAGAACGTGCTTTACACAAAAGCCGAAAGTATGGCTGAGGCCAAAAAGGTCATCACGGTTCTTGAGACTAAGCATGGCTGTACAAAGTGTCGCGTTCAGGTGCTGGACTTAACCAAAGCACCTGATTTCAGCAAAATCTTCAAGGCTGCTTCGGACCCCTGGAAGGTAGAGGCTGCTTCTGGTCCGAGTCCCAGCGGCTCCAACTGGAAGGAGATCAAGGGGTTTTCCAGTCACGCAGAGATGTTCCAAGGCCGCCCTGTCCAGACTTGGTCGTGGGATAGTCCTACGGTCGCCTTCGCGGTCCAAGAGTTTGCGGGGCCCGGGATCCCGCTTTACTCGTTAGAGATGGTGGCGACTATCGGGGGTACGGAGTACAAACTTCAAACCCGCCGTCCTCCGCAGTTCAAGAAGCCTCAGGACGCCTTCAAGTTCGCGGCGGTTTGGTACAAGATGATCGACGCCTTCGAGAACGGTGGCGGGGTTGGCCTCGACCTCACTACCGATTGGAAGCCGAAGGCCTGAAACGTGCGTGGGCCATCGCTACAGCAGCCTCTAGTATCTAGGCCCGCTTACGGTGCAGGGCACGGCACAGTTGCGGAATCTGGGTTGCCAGGCGGGGGCCCTTCCAATAAGGGCTTGCCCTTAGACTCAGGGATCCCGGGGTCTGCCACCTTCAACAAGCCGTCAGGGGAGGAAGCTCGGGATTTCGACAAGGGTAAGGACGAATCCATCTACCGGACGGACAACGCCGATGACTTGCTGACCGATCGGGATCGTATAGACACCCGTGAGGACAACGCCAAAAAGGAAAACGGCGTCAGCTATATGCCGACTAGTGAGTGGGACAGCTCAACCAAGACAAAATACCCGTACCGTGATGGGATCCCCAACACGCACAGTGCTTCCGCTGAGTTCGTGGCGGGCCTCTGGGAGGCTGAGCACGCCCCCACGTTACGCATTGCGGGTGAGACACGGATCAAGACAGCCCTCCGCCTTGAGGCCATTGTGGAGGGCCTCAACCCTAAGTTCAAAGAGCGTGCTGATCGGTGCTCTGTGACGCTCAAGCGGGCGGACATCAAGAACCTGCGGTGGATTCTCTCGGTGGACTGCGGCAACGGGCCCAAGGTCGTCAAGGTCAAGGGCTTCCGCGACAAGACCATCACGAAGCTCTCGAAGATGGACCTCGATCTGTCGTGTTCTTGCCCGGCGTGGCGTTGGCTCGGGCCTGAGCACCACTCGAAGACCGAGGACTACCTGGACGGTAAGCCCAGGGGTACCGCTTCGGTTCCTGTGATCCGTGACCCAACAGGTGTAAACCGCGTGTGCAAACACGTGGCGGCTGTCCTTTCCCACATCAAGAAGTGGGACGTGGGTAAGAAAAAATAGATTGGATCAAACAATGCCCGTATACGGAACACAGTGCGTCAAGTGTCAGAAGACTGAAGAACGCCGCCTAACCTTTCAGCAGTACGATGCTGTGAAAGATGGGGAGGCTTTGATCTGCTCAGATGAGTGCCAGGGTCCGGTAGGACTAGTGTTTGACCCCAAGGACGTGAGCTTCGTCCTCAAGGATGGGGAGTCCGGGGGTTTCACCAGCAAAGCCATCAAAGAGAACTCGTACCGGGCCAAGCGGCGCACCCTGATGGCTCAACGTGAGCGGGATCACGTTCGTCCGAACAAGCTCCAGCCCAATTTTCAAGGCAAACCCGCTGCATCTTGGGCAGACGCCAAGGATGCGGCTTACCAGTCTACCTATGACAAGGTGAAGGGTGAGCACGGGGCCAAGGATGCCGCAGTTGCGGCGTCTGAGAGTGCCAAAACCTACGATCGCTACGTGAAGCAAGAGGTAACATGAACCGCCTATTTTCAGTTCGGCGTAGACGTCCCAACATCGTAGATATCGACACGCCGAAAGTGTACGGCGTGGATGGGTACCGACTCAAATGGGACACAAACTTCGATGGGGCCTTCGCCACCACATTTTTGACGTCCACGAACGTCGGATTCTTGGATGATGCGGTAAACCGCAATGTCATCGAGACCCAGCCGGTAACGGACAAGGTGCGGATTGTCTTCAATCCGGCGACCTACTCGATCACCGACACATTGCCTTTCTGGCTCAAGTTCGTTCAGGTCATCGGGGGCGTAGAGCAGACCCCGGGTGCCCCGACGTTGGTCCTACCGGACGCCTCCCACCATGGTGTGGGTCTGGTGACGATCCACGGGGACGCTCCGAGTGGTGCCACAGTGGCCAATTCTCTCCAAATCGATCTACCTATGCTCATGCAGGATTTCAGGGTTCATAACGAATCTACTGCAAGGGATTTGTATCTTGCCACAGAGGCAAATGGCCCTGAGGTGATGGTTCCGAAGTCGTCTGACATTCAATCTTTGAGCTTCTTGGCTACACAGGGGTCTATCTATGTCCGCAGTCTAGGAGGTACCGCCACATTCTCGCTGTCGTTCACGTTGGCCTTCCCTCGCTAAGGGTAAGAACGAGTAAAGGTTGGTCGTGTGTATCTCATCAATCAACTATCCTTGCAGGTTGCGCAGCAGCTATTCATAGCTGCGAACCGCTATCGCGTAGGACAGAACTTGGTGGGTCTCAAGAATGGAGTTAATCTAACGTACCGCACGCCAGGTTTGGAGAAGTTCTCGCACAACCTGCCCTTCCTGGACATCTCGGTCTACTTCAACGGCAGTCGTCTAGCGCTGCTTGATGACTATATGGTCATGGAATCTGGGGGCTTTGGGACGGGGTTCGACACGATCGTTTTGGCGGTACCGCCCCCGTTGTCGAATGATCACCTTCTCGCTGACTACATTTTGCAGGTGCCGTGATGGCAATAACCCTCAAGCGCTACAACAGTATCCGCCGAACGGATGATGTAGACGATCAGCAGGGTTCCCCGGCCATCCTGGGCGCACTTGTTGCGTCCACGACTCAAGAGGAACTGCAAGTTTTCTTTCTGAGTCGTTTGCGCCAGGTCATCTTCGGCGAGACCAGCGTTGAGCACTGGTATGACGATTTCCTGGGCGACGGGATCCTGAGCCTCAAGGACCTGTCCGTAGGGGCCGGGGTGCAGCTCGTTCGCGTTGGGGTTCCTTTAGTAGGCCCGCTTGATGGTACGAACCGTGTTTTTCGCACGACCCCCGACCATTTTGTTCACGACTTGAGCGGTAGTGGGAAAACGATTGAGGTCTGGCACAACGGTAGACGACTGGTTCAGACCGCGACGCAGAATCCAGGTGTCGGTGATTACTGGGTAGAAGAATCCGGCGGCGTAAGTACAGGGTACGACACAATAAACCTTTTGACATTTTCCCCTGTTGGTAGATCAACCCTTGTGGCCAACTACCAACGGGTCTGAATTAGGGAGTTTCAATCATGGCGCAGTTCTCTCGGTATAATGCATTGAGCCAACTTTTGGATGTGGCGGGCTCAGAGCGGCAGGCGGGCGATCGTCTGTTGACCGATGAGACGGGGGGCCTGGGCTCTCCCATCATCCTGAACTCAGGCGTTGTGGCCACGATCACGGCCTTCGCAAACCCGAACCTCACGGTGGGTGGTTTGACTGGTCAGTCGGCAGCCAGTATCGGCACGCTCATCTCGCTCCGGAATGCTGAGAAGGCGGGCAACAACGGCGTTTTCCGTGTCAACGCCAACTCCAGCGCCACGGTCAATATCCTGACTAATGCCAGCGGGTACTTCCCGGATGGCAACACCGGCAGCTTGATCTGGGAGCAGTACAACGCTGGCATAGCGGCTTCGATCGGTGCTGTGACGTTAGGTATCGTGACCATCACGGGCCTCCAGAACATGACCGCGAACTCGGTTGGCGGGTTCATCACGATTTCTGGGGCAGCTTCCGGAGCGAACAACGGGACCTTCCTGATCACTGAATTCGTCTCGGCCACGAGCGTCAAGTACGCCAACTCTGCCGGTGTGGCTTCGGACGCGAACAACCCGGCTATCGCGTGGGTTGAGCGTCTGCCCTACACCCTGAACGATGACTTGGATCTTGAGCGTTCGGACCGTACGTACATCAAGGGCGTCAACTACGACCAGCCGGTCCCGTCCTACACTCGCCCGACTCTCGTGGGCGTGAACATCCCGGTCAATCTTTCCAACATCGCGGGCAAGACCCTCGATGCCCATGCGAAGTCGATCAACAAGGGGCAGTTCGAGTGGCCCGTAGAGGTCACCCTCACGAACCTCTACGGAGCTGGCACGCTCAAGCACGCGGACTCCAGTGACACCACGGGTATACCTTGCTTCGATGCTGCCCCGTTCACGAGTGACTGGACGAGCTGCTTCGTTCAGGTTGTGGACGAGAACACGGGCGATGAGCTGGAGGTTCAGGCTGGTCCGCAGCAGGGGCAGCGCATCTTTGGTCAGACCTACGGGGGTGCTTCAAGTTCACCCAACAGCGTTGAGGTTCGTTGGTACTCGTGTGCCCTGAGCGAGAACATCGCCACCTCATCTACGGCGTACTCTTGGGAAAAGGGCGCTTCTGAGGCTAAGACCGGCACCACATCCGTGACGGTCGTTCCGGGTGTTTCCCCGGCTTCGGCTCTGACCGGCCTCACAGGCGGCGGTTTCGTTGCAGGTGACATCGGTACGTTCCTGACGATCACGGGTTCTGCCAACGCGGCGAACAACGGTACCTTCGTGATTCTCTCGGTGCAGTCTGGCACTGCGGTAACGGTCAGCAATGCGGCTGCGGTTGCCGAAGGTCCGACCGCTGCGGTCACGTGGCTCCAGAAGTGGATGGGGTCCGTCACGGTCGTTGCTGGTGCTAACGGCGCGATGGCCATCACAGGCCTTACAGCAGGCGGCTTCGTTGGTGGTGACGTGGAGTCTTGGTTGGTTATCAGTGGCCTTGCCAACGGTGCCAACAACGGGTCCTTCGTTATCGCTTCGGTTCAATCGGCAACTGCGGTTACGGTGCAGAACCATGCGGCGGTCTCTGAAGGCCCCACTGCTTCGGTCGAGTGGGCGCAGTACGCCAAGACGCAGCCTACGGTTGTCAACCTGGTCTACGGCTTCAATCAGCGTCTTGACCAGCTTGATCAGAACGCCTGGCGCTTTCCTATGGTTGGCGGTCTGGTGTCCGATGCGGATCTTCGCCAGGACATCATTGACCTTCAGTCCACGGGCGGTTGGGCCGACGGTACGACCAATCTCTCGACGTACCTCACGAACACGGGCTCGTTCTACATCTTCTCCACGCTGCCCGGTGGCGCTGGGGACACTGTAGTTGCAGCTCTCAATGCGTTGAACCAGCAGATCGGTATCCGTGACTACACGGGTCCGTACCTCACGGATGGGCAGACCATTACGGCCTCGCTTCAAGCGTTGTCGGACGCTATCAACACGGCGTCCATTGTCCGCACGATTGAGCGTGTGGCCGCCGACATCAACGCCAATACAGCGCACACGCTACCGGGTGGTCTTACCTACGTGCTGGATGGTACCAACAATGGTAAGTTCCTGTTCTTGTTCTGGCGTGGCCTTCTTCGTGACCCGGGCACTGTGGCCAACGGTGACGACTACCAGGAGACCAGCACCACACAGTTCACTCCGTACTCTAAGATCAAGTCGGGTGACCACATCACGTACATGACCTGATGGCTTTT
>Ga0315291_10000954_pt1 | contig 38778 bp, 33 predicted proteins | sample YL17G12_20_MG_FD_203070 | JGI IMG/M metagenome (GOLD analysis project Ga0315291, IMG submission 203070) | Sediment microbial communities from Yellowstone Lake, YNP, Wyoming, USA - YL17G12_20 | ecosystem: Environmental > Aquatic > Freshwater > Lake > Sediment | place: USA: Wyoming | collected...
GTTTACGCTTGGAGACGCAAGGAGAGTGCTACCGTCGAGGTTGCTGCTGTGTCAAGCAATGGATGGTGCCGAATCCCCAAACGAGATCCACGGCATGGATACCGACGACGGGTCGATCGGTGAACAACTCAGAGAGAATGCCGAGCGCGGTGCGGTCGTTCGGGTCGTTGAAGGTTGGAACAAGGACTGCTGCGTTCGCGATGTAGAAGTTTGCATAGCTCGCAGGCAGGCGTTGGCCATCGATGTAGAGGGGGGCCGGCATGGGGAGTGCAGCCACTTCAATTCGTGATCCGTCCTCCAATCTCATACCTTCGAGGCGCTCCCGGTTCTCTCGCAGCACCTGGAAGTTTACGTCCTTTGGATCCGTCTCCTGACAGAGCACGACAGTCCGTGGGTTGACGAAGCGACAGAGATCGTCAACGTGACCGTGGGTGTCGTCACCCGCAATGCCTTTGCCGAGCCACAGGATGTTCGTAACGCCGAGGTTCTCGCGAAGCGCTTGTTCTATCTCCTGTTTTACAAATCCGGGGCTGCGAGTTTGAACCACAGGATCGAGGAGACACTCCTCCGTTGTGAGGAGCGTTCCGCGTCCGTTCACGTCAATGCTGCCGCCCTCGAGAATGAAATCCTTGTCACCGATCTTTGCCGGCAAGAGTCGGTAGCTGAATTTCTTCGCTGCTCGCGGTGGGACAGCGTCATCTTTCCGCCAATCAGGATATCTTGCCCAGGCATTGAAACGGAAGCGGGCAATGGCCACTTCCGGCGGCGGGCCGTCTTTCTTCACGAAGATGGGGCCAAAATCACGTGTCCAACCTCGGTTCGTCGGGAAGTTGATAAACTCAATCTTCTTCAGATCGACACCAATCCGGCCAAGGATGCGCTTTGCCTTTCGCTGTGTCTTGGGATCGGCGATCACACGAACGATCTCACCGGGAGCGATCTTACGCGCGATCTCCCCAAACACCCAGGGGATTGTCGCGAATTTGCCCGGCCAGTCGGTTCTGTTGTGCGGCCATCCGAGCCAGGTAGCCTCATGTGGCTCCCATTCGGCGGGCATTCGAAATCCCAAAGCGGCAGGAGACTTATCCATTGAAGCTAGTCTTTCTTGCGTGAAGGGGAATCGCCGAGGAACCGCTGAGTGATTCCCTGATAAGCGTCGATCCTTCGGTCGCGAAGGAACGGCCAGTTGCGACGGACATCCTCCAGTCGTTGCAGATCGACGACCCCAAGGAGGATTTCTTCCTCATTGGGCGCTGCCTCGGCGATCATCACGCCTTGCGGATCGGCGATGAATGAGGAACCCCAGAATTCAATCCCTGCGCTCTTCTTGTCGGGCCGCTCGTGTCCGATCCGATTGACAGCGGCGACATAAATGCCGTTGGCAATCGCATGGCCGCGCTGGACGGCCTGCCATGCATCGCGCTGGGCCTTGCCGTGCTGCTTCTTCTCGTGTGGATGCCAGCCGATGGCTGTCGGATACAGCAGGATGGATGCACCCTGCAGCGCAGTGAGGCGCGCGGCCTCCGGATACCACTGATCCCAACATATTAATATGCCGATGCGACCGACGCGGGTGTGGAACGCGCGAAAACCAAGGTCACCCGGCGTGAAGTAGAACTTCTCGTAGTATGCCGGGTCGTCCGGAATATGCATTTTGCGATACAGTCCGGCGATCTGGCCATCGGTATCAAGAATGGCGGCGCTGTTGTGGTAGAGGCCCGGTGCTCTTCGCTCGAATACTGGAGCAACAATGACGATCTTCAGCTTTTTCGCAACCTTCCCCAGCGCCTGCGTGGTCGGACCGGGAACGGTCTCGGCGAGGTCGAACAAAGTTGCATCCTCAGTCTGACAGAAGTACTGCGAGCGGAACAGCTCCGGCAAGCAGACAAGATCGGCCCCTTCTGCGGCGGCCGCTTTGATCTTGCTGATCGCTCGCTCGAGGTTTTTCTCAGGGTCCTTGCCAAACGCCATCTGTACCAACCCGACGGTGAACTTCTTGGGCATGGGTGCCGGATGTAACGATGTTTGAGAGAAATGTGGTCACAAAAGTACCTGAATATGGAGTGAGATGCAAGAATCAGCAGGCAGGGGGCGGAACACAGTAAGCAGACCGCAGTCCACTGCGTAGCCGCCGACTTCAGTCGTGTGACAGGGATGTGGCTCACAAACGTATCTGTCGTCGGCAGTCTGTCGACTGTTTTCTGAATTCACCTTGACAAAGATGGCATTTGTTGCGATAATGATTCAAAATTTTTGGTGATGAGCACGCCGAAGCGAATCTATCTTGCCTTCCTGTTTCTCGTGGCGTCGTGGTGCGCAGGGATCCTGCTGGCCCCTCTTCTCAAGGCATTCGGGCTTGGTGCAGGATCGTTCCTCTATTCATGGTATGCACCCATCTGTCATCAAATTGATCAGCGCTCGCTTCACCTTGCAGGTGAGAAGCTCGGGGTGTGCGCTCGATGTTCGTCTATCTACGGCAGCTTTCTTCTTGTTCTTCTGATCTATCCTCTTGTTCAACGACTCAGCTCTCCCTCTCTTCCGAAACGGTGGTGGCTTTTCGTTGCCGTCATTCCGATGCTCATCGACGTGTCGCTGAATGTGACCGGCATTCATCCGAGCACGGTCACGACACGGGCGGTGACGGGAGTGTTCTTTGGTGCAATCCTGCCGTTCTATCTTATGCCGCCGCTGTTGGAAGGTTTCTCGCAAGCGTGGCATCGACTAATATTACGAGGAGGTCTCTTCTATGCCCGAAAAGCCCAACAAACTTAGGGTGGCGTTGATCAGTGGTGCGGTGATCGGAGCAGTCTCCGGGATTCCCGGAGTCAGCTTGATCAACTGCTGCTGTTGTGCGGGTGTGTGGCTCGGCGGAATGCTCGCGATGTACCTCTACAAGCAACAATTCACCGAAGGGATGCAGCCTCTTGAATCGTCCGACGCGCTGATGCTTGGTCTGATGTCGGGCGTGGTGGGCGCGTTCGTCTCTACGATACTGAGCGTTTTGATTCTCGTGGTCCTCGGACCCGTTGAAGCTGAATTCCTGCGGTCTCTGTTCGAAAAGGCTCTCGAGCGACTTGCCGAGGAGGGAAGCGTCCCGGCTGATATGGTCGAGCAGTTCAAGGACCAGCTCGAGCAATCGATCCAGGACTCTGCTCGCATCTCCGGTATTCTGGGCAACCTGTTCATCACGTTGATCGTGTATCCGATCTTTTCCATCCTTGGAGCATTGCTTGGCTACGCAGTCTTTCGATCAAAAACTCCGCCACAAACAACGCCGGCACAATGAAATGCGGTGCAGATTCTGGGTGGCGTTGTTCGTCGCTGTGTCCACGGTGATACCTCTTGTAGCCCGAGCCCAGAGCGACATTGAGAGCGTGCGGAAAGTATTGTCGGATCAAGTCGAAGCTTGGAATCGCGGGGATATCGAGGGTTTCATGAAGGGATATTGGAACTCCGACAGTACGGTCTTCGTAAGCGGCGGGAATCTCTCGCGCGGATATGATCAGCTACTTGCCCGATACAAGAAGACGTACGGCACCCGAGAGAAAATGGGGAGGCTGGAGTTTACCGATCTTGCAATACGAAAAATTTCATCGCGTGCTGCAGCTGTGACAGGCGTCTTTCGGTTGTACAGGCCAAACGATCAACCGTGGGGACGGTTCACGCTCATTGTGGAACAGAAGCGGGAAGGATGGCGAATCACGCACGACCACACATCGTCTGCAGCCAACTAGGAAGTCCGACTTTTTTGCAGGGACAGATCGCAGAAGAAAGTCGGACTTCTTACCGGGAAGATGTCCGTCTTCTCTCCACGATCGGTCTCGGGAAGAAGGCGGACATCTACTTTTTCATCAAATCCAACACTACCGACGTCGTTGCTTTGATGCCCGTGCGAATCGTTGGCTCGGGAAGAGGCGCAAAGAGGCTCGAGTGAAGCGGCGGCAGCTGGGTTCCTTCCTTTCTGCTCTTCTCAACCTTCGCCGGATCGACTGTTCCTAACCAGAAAAGAGACAGCGGTATCTTGTCCCCCAGGCTGTAGTATCCAAAATCTTCCCCCGCCATCGTCGGCTCGACGAGGACGACGTTTTCCTGCCCCAATGCAGTTTCCATCACCTTGGCGACCCTCCGTGTGAACTCCGGGTCGTTGTACGTCGCTGCGATCGACTCACTTTCATCAATCTTGACAAGCGGGGCACGGTCTTCTGGAATGCCGGCTGCTGCTGCGGTTCCTCTGACAATTCTCTCGATAGAGGCGAGGATTTTCTTCCGAACCTCTTCTTTGTACGAACGGACCGTTATTTGAAGACGGACTTCATCCGGAATGATGTTGTGCTTCGTGCCGCCATGAATCGATCCAACGGTTACGACGGCAGGATCCAGCGGAGAGTTCTCTCTGCTGACGATCGTTTGGAGCGCCAGGACAATTTGCGATGCAAGTACTACGGGATCTTTCGTGGTATGCGGATAGGCTCCATGGCCGCCAACCCCGCGCACGGTGATGTCCACCGAGGTGACATTTGCGAGAGCGTACCCCTCACGTACTCCGACCTTCCCTGCTTCAAGCGAAGCGTGACTGTGCAGGGCAAGAACGTAATCTGGTTTGGGAAAGCGAGCATAGAGACCGTCATTTAACAGCGCTTTGGCACCAGAGCCGCGTTCTTCGCTTGGCTGAGCGATCATCATAAGTGTCCCCCTCCAGCGATCGGTCATCTGGCTCAGCATCCTCGCGGTCCCGAGGAGCGAAGTCATATGAACATCGTGTCCACATGCGTGCATCACCCGCACTTCCTCTCCTGCGTCATTTTTTGCCTTTACCGTGCTTGCATAGGCGAGCCCGGTTCGTTCCTCCAGAGGAAGAGCGTCCATGTCGGTGCGCACAAGGACCGTCGGACCGTTCCCATTTCTCATCACCGCTACAACCCCGTAGCTCGTGCGATGTGCCTCCCCGTACTTGCCGACGCGTTCTGCGACCTCAAAGCCTAACTTCCGGAGCTCCTTTGCTACCAATCCTGCAGTGTTCTCCTCCTGATAGGAAATCTCCGGGTGGGTATGCAGGTATCGGTATGTTTCAAGGAGGGAAGGGATCTCATGCTCAATTGCACGATCCAATGTTGACTGCCCGTAGGCCATCGTTGCGAGAAGGTACGCACCCGTCAGGGCGCCGGTGAGTCCGCCTGATTTCATCATTGTCCAAAGAAAGAAGATGGGATGGAAAGAAAGTGATCTCAGAGCTTGCGCAATCGAATCCTGAACGTGGTTCCGACACCGGGCCTACTCTCTTTCAGCGTCAACTTGCCGCGATGATGGGATTCGATGATACGCTGTGAGAGGCTGAGTCCCAATCCCCAGCCGCGTTTCTTCGTCGAGAAGCCTGGACGGAAGATCTCCTTCTTGAAGCCGGGATCGATCCCTTTGCCGGTGTCACTGACGTCGACGTAAACGTGATTTGCGCGCTCGAAAAGCGAGACCGTGATCTTTCCCTCGCCGGTCTCGATGGCATCGAGGGCGTTCTTGACGAGGTTCTCGATCACCCATTCGAAGAGCTCCCGGTTGATGCGGGCCATGACACTTCCCTGCTGTTCGAGAGCGAGCTGCACCTTCTTTCCCGTCTGTGGAATGCGCCGCTGGTAGTAATGAATGACTTTTTCGATGACATCCATAAGGTTCTCATCTTTCAGATCGGGCTTTGACCCGATCTTGGAGAACCGATCGGCGATCTTCTGAAGGCGCAGGAGATCGTTGTCCATATCCCGCAGCGTCTCCACGATCTTGGGATCGCTCGTGCCCGCTTGATGCTTGAGCAATTCTGTCCAACCCATCATGCTGGAAATGGGAGTCCCCAGTTGATGCGCCGTCTCTCGGGCCATGCCGACCCAGATGCTGCTCTGCTCGCTGCGTTTGATGTGGCTGAAGCTCATATACCCGATGAAGATGAAAAGCGCGACGACCGCGAGCTCGACATACGGAAGGAGGCGAAGCCTGGTGATCAATCTCGACTCGCCGTAATGAATGTAATTCAGGACGAGGCTGTCTCCATATTCGACTTTGATTCTCGGATTACTCTCGTCCATCTGGGCGATCAGCTGTTTCAGGTGTGAGCGCTGACTCTCCGCCGAGAGTGTCGTGTCAAGCGGGATATTACGGACATTGATGGCGTACGGCCTGAGCGGCTCGTTCGCGGCGTCTGAGAGAACCATTGGAAAATCGATGTTGTGGATTATCTCTTCCAACACAAAGCTGTAGTCGCCGCTTTGCGTCTTGCCGCTGCCGATGTACTCGAATGACTTGGCAAACAAGCTAGCAACATGCTTCTGATTTGCCTCGAGGTCCCGCACAATGGAGTGAGTATACCAGAGGGTGCCGGCAACAATGACAAACGCCAGTACAAGGAGAATAACTTTCAGCTCGCTTGATTGCGGAAGCAGGTTTCGGTTGTCCGTTGTCATTGCGGATCGAAGTCTGGAAGTGACCGAATGTGCTATCGAGCTATGAGAGTCTGATCGCGCCGCGCACCGACTGAGACCATCCAGATCCTGGTGCAGAGCAGGGAAGCAACAGTCTCGATGTATTTCCGAGCTTGCACGGGGAGCTTCGCGTAGGAGCGGACGCCGGAGGTCTTGGCTTTCCACCCCTTCAACGCTCGGTACTCTGGCTCAACGCGCTCGAGGGTCTGAATGTCTGTTGGGAAGTTCGCGACGCGTTTTCCGCCGACGCGATACCCGATGCAAATCTTGATCTCATCGAAATCATCGAGCACATCGAGTTTCGTCATCGCGATGTTCTGGATGCCATTGACCCGGATCGAATACCGGAGGCTGACGAGGTCCAGCCAGCCGCACCGACGCGGCCGGCCTGTGGTAGCCCCGTATTCGCCCCCGGTTTTGCGGAACTGTTCGCCGATTTCGTTGATCAGCTCTGATGGGAACGGTCCGTTGCCCACACGAGTGGTGTACGCTTTGACGACGCCGATGACCGAGGTGATTGATGTTGGAGGAATGCCCAAGCCGGTGCACGCGCCACCGCTGGTGGGACTCGATGAGGTCACAAACGGATACGTGCCGTGGTCAATGTCGAGAAGAGCCCCCTGAGCACCTTCTGCAAGGATCTTTTTCTTCTTGCTGAGAGCGTTGTTCAAGTAGGCCGACGTGTCGGTCACATACTCATCGATCTTCTTGTCGAACTCCTGATATTCGTTGATGATCGCATCGACGTCCAGTTCCCTGGAATTGTAGACCCTGCTGAGGAGTTGGTTGTTTTCTTCAATATTGCGTTTCAGCTTTTTGCACAGCACATCGCGATCGAGGAGGTCGACGACACGGATGCCGGTGCGCATGTATTTGTCGATGTAAGCGGGACCGATGCCCCGGCCCGTTGTCCCGATCTTCTGATCCCCCTGTTCACGAATCGAGTCGAGCAGCTTGTGATAAGGCATGATCAGGTGGGCATTGTGACTGATGAGCAACCGACCTCTCATCTTGACGCCAAGCTGCCGGAGCTGTTCGATTTCCGTCATCAACGCCACGGGATCAAGCACAACGCCATTGCCGATGACACACGTTACATGTCGATGGAAAATTCCGGATGGGATGAGATGCAAAACGTATTCTTTGCTGGTGACGCCATTCGGCCCGCGTGTTGGGACGACAACGGTGTGCCCGGCGTTCGCACCTCCCTGGTAGCGTGCGACGATGTTAACATTCTCACTGAGACGATCGACGATCTTCCCTTTTCCTTCATCACCCCACTGAGCGCCGACGATGATCTGAACAGGCATGAACTGTCCTTGCGGTAAATGATCAATCAGGTGAAGACTCTCTTCGTTGAGGAGGGGAACAACATCGGCTTGAAGAGACGTCAACGATCGGCCGGCAGCTGAAAGCTGCACGCCGACCGCTGTTTTTCCCGAAAAAGTGTAGGGAAAAAAAGAACGAAATACAAGGCGGAGAGCAAATGGGTTGCTTTGCCTTTCACTCGTTTAACGGTTATATTCGAGGCGGCTTGACAACTGAAAACGTCCTGACCAATAACGCAGAAGGTTACCGTGGACAAGTTCGTCATCAACGGTGGGAACGGACTCAGCGGGACAGTCCAGGCCAGCGGCGCGAAAAACGCTTCACTAGCACTGATGCCGGCCACGCTGCTCGCACCCGGCGTCTCTCTGCTGCACAACACGCCGATTCTGCGTGATGTAACGACAATGTCCGGGCTCCTCGAGACGATGGGGCTCAGGATCACACGCGAAAACCACACGCTCAGAATTGACTCGTCCGATGTCAGGAGCTACGAAGCTCCGTACGAACACGTCAAGAAGATGCGCGCGTCGATCTATGTGCTTGGGCCACTGGTAGGTCGCTTCGGTTACGCTCACGTTTCTTTGCCGGGCGGCTGTGCTTGGGGGCCGCGTCCCGTTAACCTTCACATCGAGGGCATTCGGAAGCTCGGAGCAGAGATCGATCTGGAGGGGGGGTACATCACGGCGAAGGCAAAAAGGCTCAAAGGTGCCCGAATTGTCTTTGATGTTTCGAGTGTAGGAGCAACTGGCAACGTAATGATGGCTGCGGTGCTGGCGCACGGGACCACGATTATCGACAACGCAGCAATGGAACCAGAAATCGCTGCCCTTGCGGAATATCTTGTGAAGATGGGAGCGAGGATCCACGGCATCGGGACGAACCACCTCGAGATCGAGGGTGTTGATGAGCTGCATCCGGCAGATTGTATCACGATCCCCGACCGGATCGAAACGGGTACGCTGCTTGTCGCCGGAGCTCTCGCAGGCAAGAAAGGGCGAAACGTGCGGGTTGAGATGTGTAATCCTTCCCATCTGAGTGCAGTCACGACAAAGCTGGAGGACGCTGGCGCAAGGCTGGTCATCGGCAAGGATTTCGTTGAGATTGAGCCGCCGGGGGAGATTCGCCCCGTGAGCGTGACGACATCGATTTACTCTGGCTTTCCAACCGACATGCAAGCCCAGTGGATCGCTCTCATGTCCCTGGCAAAGGGAACGAGCATCATCACAGATTCGATCTATTTCGATCGGTTCATGCACGTCCCTGAGCTCAACCGGCTCGGGGCCGACATCACGGTGAAAGAAAATGCTGCGACCGTCGTCGGTGTGGAAAAGCTCACGGGAGCAAAAGTGATGTCGACGGACTTGCGGGCGAGCGCGTCTCTCATTCTTGCCGGGCTGGTTGCCCAGGGGGCGACAGAGGTTCTTCGCGTCTACCACCTTGACCGCGGGTACGAGCACATTGAGAAGAAACTCGCCCAGCTCGGTGCAGACATTCAGCGCGTGAGCGGCGAAGAGTATTGATGTATGCGCTGCCGGGCCAGCGTCTTGAAATGCCCTGAAGGGCATTTGTTTTTGGGTGTATCTCTTGACTAGCCCGACCCTTGAGGGTCGGGCTAGTGATTATGAACCAATTATGCGAAAGGCATTCGTGCCTTTCCATCCTGCATGAAGCTGAGACAATTCCTTTCGTATAGTTCCCACCGCGTTGCTTTCCTCCTTGTTGCTGTTGTTTCGCTTGCGTGTACGCAGATACCCCTTTTCAATTATCTGGGATTTGAATTCTCCGCCCTTATTGCTGTCTTCGCGAGCTTGGTCGCAGGCGTGCTCACGATCTCGCTGTGGCGGAAAAGTCAGAGGGAGTACGAGGGGAAGATTGTCTCGTTCACGCTTCAGTGCAACATTGTTCTGGGTCTGCTCCTCGCTCTCCCGTTCGTCATCATCACCGCGAACGCTCTGTTCGTCAAGAATTGCTCCTTTCTTCACGGAATTATCCTGTTCCTGCTTATTCCTGTCCCGGCAGTGATATTTGCATTTTCGATGGCGTTGGTGATATCGGTGCTGGTTGAAAAGTGGCGGAAGACCTGGTTTGTGGTGTTGTGGCTCCTTGTTCTCCTCCACATCCTTTACGTCACCTTCACGAGACCCCAGATCTTCGCCTTCAATCCGATTGTCGGCTTCTTCCCCGGCTTCTCCTACGATGAGTCGCTCGAGGCCATCAATCGCTTGCTCATCTATCGCGCCGGCACGCTCGCTTTTGCTGCAGTTCTTGTTCTGCTTGCCATCGTGAAAAACCGAGGCAGGGTGCGCGGGCAGGAGGGAGAGCGACGGCCAATCAGAGCGCAACTGTGTGCAATGGTTGTGCTCCTCGCGTCTGTGGTCGGACTCTTTCTCTACAGTGATCAGCTGGGCCTCTCTTCGTCTGAGAGCTTCATTCGAGCAGAGCTCGGCGGTCGGGCTGAGACGGACCATTTTGTAATTTCGTATCCCGATTCGGTGTTGAAAGGGCGTCGGTTGAGTCAAATCATTCAACTGCATGAATTCACCTTCGACCGGCTCGCCCGGACTCTACGTATCAGTCCTCGCCGGAAGATTCACACCTTTCTGTATGCCTCCGCCGATCAGAAGGGAAGGCTCGTCGGAGCCGCGGGCACAAACATTGCAAAGCCCTGGCTGTGGCAGCTTCATCTGAATCTCTCCGATGTCGATGCCTCGTTCCAGCACGAGCTCACGCACGTGATGGCAGCAGAGTTCGGATTCCCACTTCTCCGGATTGGTGTCAATTCTGGATTGATCGAGGGATTGGCGACGGCTGTCGAGCGGACCCGATACGGCGAATCCCTGCACCGACTCGCCGCCATGGTGTTTGCGGTCGGGCTCGAGCCTGATATGGAAAGCCTCTTCTCGTTTTCCGGCTTTGTGCGCGCACATCCGGACGTGAGCTATACCCTTGCCGGATCCTTTTGCCGATACTTGATTGACCGATACGGTCTCCGGCGGTTCAAGCTGTTGTATCGGAGCGGGGATTTTGCCGCGCTCTACAACAAGGACGCCTCAACTCTGTTTCTCGAATGGCGACGTTATGTAGATCGCTACGAGCTAAGTGGGGGCGAAGTTGAGAAGGCTGCGTATCTCTTCAAGCGTCCCTCGATCTTCACCAAGGAGTGCGCGCGCGAGGTTGCAAATGTAAACGCCGAAACGCGTGCATTGTTCATCCGGAAAAAGTACGAGGAGGCGCTCGAATCGACCACTCGCTCGCTTGCGCACACGACAAATATTGAAGCAGTCCTGCAGCGAACGAATGCGCTCGTTCGACTCCAGCGTTATCGGGAAGCGATCGATTTTGCGGGAGAGAAGCTGCGTGATTCGACGATTCGTCACTCCTTGCTCACGCTCAAGCTGGTGCTTGGCGATGCGCTGTGGTCCGTGGACTCCGTTCGCGCGGCGAGAGCAACGTACGAAAACCTGCTCCGCGTCCACCTGTCTCTGCCATGGGACGAGGCGATGACGATTCGGCTGGAGGCCTTGAGCGACGCGAATCTTGCTCGCGATCTCAAACCCCTTTTCACGACCGATCTGGCGGACTCAGCACGCGAGAAACTCCTCAGGAAGGTCATCAGCGACCGGCTGAAGGATCCGCTTCCACGATATTTGCTCGCTCGCGCATTGGCTTCCGAGGAGCGATATGCAGAAGCGGTGAGAGAGTTCGAGAGTGTCGCTCGAATGCGTTCCGATCTCTTGGAACTGCTCAGACAACAGCGTCTCGCCCAGGCGTATTTTGCTCTCGGCAAGTACCAGAGAGCGCAGATCCATTATTGGCAATCGCTCAACTTTGTCACACAGGATTTGCAGGCTCTCCAGATCGAAGAGAAGCTCAGGTTCTGCGAGTGGATGGAGAACTATTTGAAGTTGTTGGATTGATTTTCCTCCAATTTTTGGTTTTATTGGCGTGCACTATTCAAGTTACTCACACCGATTCCGCTTTTCTGTTGACTATTCCTGGAGACAACCATGTCTACGACAATTACGGACGTATGGGCGCGGGAAATCCTCGATTCGCGCGGCAATCCCACTGTTGAAGTTGAGGTAACACTTGAAGACGGCACTGTGGGACGCGCAGCTATCCCGAGCGGGGCTTCCACGGGAGAAAATGAGGCAGTCGAGCTTCGAGATGGAGACAAAGCCCGCTACAACGGCAAAGGCGTACTGAAGGCAGTTGAGAATGTCAACAATATCCTCTCTGAGGAAGTTGTTGGCTTCGAAGCAACGGATCAAGTTGGGATTGATAAGATGATGATTGAGCTTGATGGAACGCCGACGAAGGGCAAGCTCGGTGCGAATGCCATCCTCGGAGTCTCGCTCGCTTCAGCGAAGGCTGCGGCACAATCACTTCGCCTTCCGTTGTACCGCTACATCGGTGGAACGAACGCCAAGATCCTTCCGGTGCCGATGATGAATATCCTGAACGGCGGCAAGCATGCGGACAACAACGTCGACTTTCAGGAGTTCATGATCATGCCGATTGATGCTCCTTCGTTTGCCGAGGCGCTGCGCATGGGGGCTGAGATCTTCCACTCTCTGAGGTCCGTCCTGCATAAGAAGGGCTACAACACCGCAGTTGGAGACGAGGGAGGATTTGCACCGAACTTGAAGTCCAACGAGGAGGCGCTTGAGGTCATTCTCGAAGCGATCGGGAAGGCGAACTACAAGGCCGGAGATCAGGTCTACATCGCTCTTGATCCGGCTGCGAGTGAGTTTTTCGACGGCGACAAGAAGCGATATGTTTTCTCAAAGTCGGACAAATCAGAAAAAACACCTGAGGAAATGGTACGATACTGGGAAAACTGGGTGAAGAGCTACCCCATTGCCTCCATTGAAGACGGCATGTCCGAGGGCGATTGGGATGGGTGGAAGATTCTCACTGATGCTGTGGGCAAGAAGATCCAGCTTGTCGGTGACGACATTTTTGTAACGAATGTCGAGTACCTTTCAAAAGGGATTGAGCGCGGTATCGCGAACTCGATTCTTATCAAGGTCAACCAGATCGGCACGTTGACGGAGACGCTCGATGCGATCGAGATGGCCAAGCGAGCTCACTACACGACGATCCTCAGCCATCGCTCTGGAGAGACGGAGGACACGACGCTCGCGGACATCGTGGTTGCGACGAACTCCGGTATGATCAAGACCGGCTCTGCCAGTCGCACCGATCGCATTGCGAAGTACAATCAACTCCTGCGCATCGAGGAAGAACTCGACACCAATGGATACTACGCCGGATTTGGCGCGCTGAATGTCAAACTCAAATGAACGCGTGCGTGGCAATCACGAGATAAGTCTTCCTCGTACTGTGAACTAGACCAAATGCCGAACCTGCAAAAAAATGCTTTCCTGAGAGAGCTGGAAAGCAGGTACGGAGGAGTGAAAAGACTATCCAACAGCCTTTCACTCTACGACATCGGGGACGGCTTAGCTCGCGTTTACATTCGCTACTCAAGACTTCACAACAGAAATCAAGCTTTTTATGGGTTGAGGAAAGAAGATCTGCTACTATTGGAGGGAAGGAACGCAGTTATTTGTTTCCTTTGGGACAATCAGAAAGAACCGTTATTCATAACTTATTCTGATTTTGAAGATGTCTTCAACTCGCTCGAGCCTGCATCCGACGGTCAATACAAAGTGCAGGTATTCAGCCAGCCGGATGGCACTGAGTTTTACATTGCCAAGGCTGGAAGGTTCAACGTCGAGAGATTCTTCGGCTGGCTTAATCTGGACGCGATGATCGATAAGAGCAGATTGGTCAAGCTTCCTGACTTGAGCCATTCACAAATACAAACCCTACTTGGTTCTATCGGGACGGCGAAAGGCTACGACATTTGGATACCTCCAATTGATAGAAACAAATTGGACTGGGAGCTGACGGAAAGATTCTGCTGCAGGGAAGAGATACCATCGAGGTTTGAGGCTCTACAGGATGTGATAAGAGAGATTGACGTCATTTGGATGCAAAGAGGGGCGAGCAAGTTGAGAGCAATGTTTGAGGTCGAACACTCGACCACAATTTACTCGGCTTTGCTCAGATTCAACGATTTCTATTTGGCGGAACCCAACGCAATGGCCAAGTTCAACATAGTCGCGGATGATGTGAGACGTTCTCTATTCTTGCGGCAGATAAACCGACCTACCTTCCGGTCGAGTGGGCTGGCGGAGATATGCAATTTCCTTGAATACAGAGACGTTTTCGGTTGGTTCCACAGAATTGTAAGGAGGCAAGCAAATGAAAAGGATTTGGATTCTAGTGCTCGTTAAGCGGGGTCTCATTGAGGACCCTGAGATCTATTTCAGCTTTCAAAGTGCCAGAAAGCGAAGAGATTGGCTGATGAGAGACTTTAATCCTGATTATGATGAATTGGAGATTTTTGAAAAAAGAATCTCAGTCTCATATCATTAAATATCTTTTTCTTTGTCTAATCGGAAAAGTGTATGGCTACTTCTATCAAGTTCGGAACCGACGGTTGGCGTGGGCTTATCGCTGCCGACTTCACCTTTGACAACGTCGCGAAAGTTGCTCTCGCGACGGCGAACTACTTCAAGCGCCATAAGAAAATCAAAAACGGTATCGTGGTGGGGTATGATCCTCGGTTTCTCTCAAAGGAATTTGCAGAGACCACAGCGACAGTGCTGGCAAATCGAGGTATCAAGGTCATACTATCCGACAAGATATCCTCCACACCGATGGTTTCGTTGCTCACGAGGAAGCTCAAGGCGGCGGGGGGCGTGATTATCACCGCCAGTCACAATCCGGCGCAATACAACGGATTCAAGATCAAAGGCGATTTCGGGGGACCGGCGCATCCGGAGATGATTGAGAAAGTCGAGAAAGAACTGAAGAAAGTACTGAAGTCGAAAGTAGTAGGTAAAAAGAGCTTCGAGGAACTGGTGGAGAAGGGTGTGATCAAGAAAATGGATTTTACCGCTGCGTACATTGAGGATTTGCGATCGAAGTTGAATCTCTCCTTGATCGAATCGTCCTCAATCAAGATCGCCTACGATGCGATGCATGGGTCCGGACAAAGTGTCTTTGCTCAGCTTGTTCCTGTCCGCGCCGAGATCCGGAATTCATTCAACCCATCCTTTGGCGGAGCCCATCCCGAACCAATCCCACAGAACCTCAAAGAGCTTCCCTCTGTGGTGGTGTTCAAGGGTTGTGACATCGGCATTGCAACGGACGGAGATGCCGACCGAGTCGGCGTGCTGGACGAGCATGGCGGCTTCGTGGATTCGCACCGTATTTTCGCGCTCCTGCTGAAGTATTTCGTTGAAGAAAAGAAGCTCACCGGCGAGGTGGCGAAGTCAATCTCCGTCAGCCAGATGATCAACAAAATGTGCGCGAAGTATGGCTTGAAGCTGCATGAGACCCCCGTCGGTTTCAAATATCTGTGTCGCCTGATGACGGAGCGGGACATTCTCATTGCGGGCGAGGAGAGCGGCGGTCTCGGTGTGAAGGGTCACCTCCCCGAGCGCGATGGAATCTACGTGGGGCTTCTGCTGTGTGAGATCATGGCAGCGCGCAAGCGCAAGCTCAGCGAGCTCGTTGAAGAGCTGATGATCGAATTCGGCTGGCACCACTTCAACCGCATTGATGCGCATATGACGGAGAAAGAGAAGCGGCACATTCTCGCATCCTACAAGAAAGGGGTGAAATCTCTTGGCGGGCAGCCGGTGAGAAAAGTCGAGACCACCGACGGCTACAAGCTGTTCGTGGACAATGGGTGGGTTCTGGTGCGAGCGTCGGGTACCGAGCCGCTGATCCGTTTCTACGCTGAAGCGGATTCCGTGATACGACTCGATGCGTTACTGAGAGCGGCTGTAGCTGTGTAAGAGTGTTGGAGTTAGAGGGAGCAGAAAAGAGAGGGTGAGAGGGCATGAGGGGGAGAGGGGAAGATTGCTAGAAACCTCCCTGTCAAACACAGAGGAGGTTTTTTATTAGCCGTGGTAGCTGCTGGGCTACCTCTCAGGATGCGGAAGTGGCGATTGCCTTGACAATCAGTTCGTTCAAGGTATTGGCTAGAACCTATCTCAAAAACCCTCCGGAAGAAAGGAAGGTTTCACGCCAAGTCCCGCTCCTGTCCCGCTTTCAAGGATCCCGCACCAGAGCGGGATCCCAAAGTGCGGGAGATTCCGCTCATAAGCGGGATTCAGAGAGCGGAACCGCAAAGGTCGCCAAGAATATATAATTCTTTCTATGCGTTGCGCCTTAGCGGCTTTGCCTGCCCGCCCCTCAGAATTCTATGAGGGCAGGCGGGCGTGAGTATTTTTGAGATGGCTTCTAGTTATGCTTCGAAGCCTAACAGTCCCCTCTCGTGCGTGGGAACGCGCCGTGAGAGAGGGGACCATAGGGGTGTGTGTTTTTCCTAGTGCATCTTATGGTGAAGAAGATAAAACTCCCATATGATCCGAAGTCAAAGCAAGTTGCGCGAATGTTGCGAAAGCACAGCACCCTGGCCGAGATCCTCTTGGGGAATGCTCTTAAAGGAAAGAAGATCCTTGGCCATGATTTCCACAGACAGAAGCCGATTGACCGATTCGTGGTGGATTTCTACTGCCCGAGGCTGAAACTGGTTCTGGAGATTGATGGTGTGACTCATGATCAAAAGGAGAAGGAAGATCGTATCCGGCAGAAGACATTGGAGTCCTTTGGACTCTTTGTTCTCCGATTCAGGGATGAGGACATAAAAAAGAATCTTGACGGAGTCCTGTCCGCCCTGCAAGAGTGGATTGAAAGGAGAATTCAGACATCCAAAAGCACACACCCCTAAATCCCCTCTCGCTTTCGCTCTCGCCATCGCTTCACCAGCCCGACAGACCTGTCGGTCTGGCGGGGAGGGGACTTTGTGAGGCAATGTGCTTTGCTCTTTGGGCCTTCGCGCAAGCGATGAAGACAACCGGCGCTAAGGAGTCGCCAATCACGAGAGGTCATCTCAAACAAGGAAGGTCATTCCGTCGGATTTTAAGACGGAATCCAGAACATAGCTATGTCTGGATGCCCGCCTAGGATCCGCGGGCATGACAAAGTATTGTTGAGATCGCTTCTATTCAGGAACACTCGAAAGGATGAAGGTGAGATCAATAGGCCTAGGAAGACCGTTGTTCGTTATGATGTTTGTTCCAATTGTGCTTTTGGCCGGCAGCAATCCCAAGAAAGCGGTTGCCGTTCGCACGCCAGTTCCGCCGCGCATCGATGGTGTGCTCGATGAGTCGGAGTGGAAGTTGGCGAAGCCGGAAACGGAGTTTACTCAGCAAGATCCGGTTGAGGGGGCTCCCGCGAGCATGCCGACAGAGATCCGTATTCTCTATGACGATGAAGCACTATACTTCGGCTGCACAATGTATGATCCTGAGCCATCAAAGATCGTTGCCCGGCTTGCTCGCAGGGACGACGAGATTATTTCTGACGCCATTTCGATCCGGCTCGATACCTATCACGATCACCAGACCGATTTCGAGTTCACGATCAACGCGGCGGGCGTGAAGGTCGACATTGTCCAGTACAATGATGGTCGCGATGAGGATGTTTCCTGGGACGTCGTGTGGGATGTCCAGACAATGATCAATGATAAGGGCTGGGTTGCCGAAGTGAAGATCCCGTACAAGGCATTGCGATTCCCGCAGCAGGAATCGTACGATTGGGGATTTCAAGTTTACCGCCGTATCGCTCGCACGAACGAGAACCAACACTGGGTCCTCATCCGGAAAAGCGAAAGCGGGTTGGCCTCGAAGTTCGGTCACCTCGTCGGAATTGAGCACATTCCCGCTCCGACAAACCTCGAACTCATTCCTTATGCGGTTGGAAGCGGCCGCTTTCTTCCAAAATCTCAAAGCCACCCTAAAGGGCGCGATCTTGCCGCGGATGCCGGATTTGATTTCAAGTACCGACCAGGCAGCGGGCTCACGATCGACGCGACCTTCAATCCGGATTTCGGTCAGGTGGAGGCCGATCCGGCTGTTCTCAACGTAACGACGTACGAGACGTTTTATCCCGAGAAGCGGCCCTTCTTCGTTGAGGGTTTACAGATCATCAAATTCACAACGTTCGGCGGAGAGTTTGGTCCCGGACTCTTCTATTCACGCCGCATCGGTCGCGCGCTGAGCGTTGAGGCACCGCCGGGCGGCTACGTTCTGGATGAGCCGCGGTTTGCCACAATCCTGGGTGCGGCCAAGATCTCGGGCAAGACATCAAGCGGACTCTCCATCGGAGTCCTCGAGGCTGTGACAGGCAAAGAGACAGCGACCTTCGTCGATTCCCTGGGGAACAAAACGAAGGAAGCCGTGGAGCCGCTGACGAATTTTAGCGTCGTGCGACTGCGGCAGGATCTCTTTGAGAACTCGAACATCGGCATGATTCTCACCTCGGTGAACCGCGACGGACGGTTGCCGGCGATGACGGCCGGTGCGGACTGGAACCTCAGATTCCAGGAGAGCATCTATCGTATCGACGGCTTTTTCGCCAAGTCGCGAACGACAAATGGCGCAGGGGAGGGTCTTGAGGGAACAGCGGGGAAATTCAATTTCAGCAAGGATGGCGGCCCGCACTGGCGCGGCGCTATGTCAATTGACTGGACATCCAAGCAGTACAATATCAATGACATGGGATACTTCCGACGGCCGAATGACTATGGCTGGATTGCCCAAATTCTCTACAGGGACGATGAGGTCACGGACTTCAAGCGCATCTGGAGCCTGAGTAGCCAGTACCACCTCCGGAGAAATTTCGATGGGGCCGAGTTGTTCGATCAGTTCACGTTCGCGGGAGATGTACTGTTCCCGAACTACTGGGAGGTCTCAACGCAGGCGGTGATTGATCGGGGGAAGTACGATGACCGTGAAACACGGGGCAATGGGTTGTACCGAAAACCGCGCAGTCTGGGAGTGAACGTATCGCTCGAAACAGACTCCCGCCAGCCTGTGGTTGCCGACGTTTCTCTCCAGTACGGGAGCGACGAGTTGAACATGAAGGGGGTCACGATTGGTTCCGAATTTGAATTCAAGCCGGTTTCGAATCTGACGTTTCAGATAGGCCTCCGGTACTCCCAACGCAGTCGAGAACGGGCCTGGGCCACCAACATCACCGAGTATCCTATCGATGCGCCCCTACCCCCGCGGACCGTAAGCATATTCGCCGAGCGCTCAACAACGCAATGGGACCTTGAGTCGAGAGGATCGTTCGTGTTTACCCGCGATCTTACCCTGCAATGGTATTTTCAAATCTTCTTCGCGCAGGGAAAGTACGAGAACTACCTTCGGATGCTCAACCCGGAGAGGTTCACTCCGTACCAATTCAGCCAGCCAGAGTTCAACCGGCTCTCGTTCAATTCAAATCTTGTGCTGCGCTGGGAGTATTTGCCAGGAAGTACGCTGTACGTGGTCTGGTCTCAAGCCCGACAAGGGGAAGGTGGGAACTACGGGACAGGTTTTTCCGACAACCTCAGCAGGACGTTCTCCTTACCGGTTGACAACGTGCTGATGCTGAAAGTCAGCTATTGGCTAAGTATGTAGGACTGTTGTACGTGCGGCTGTTAAATGTTGTAGGTTGCGCGTTTTTCGCGTCTCCCGCCGCTGTTGGGCGGGAAAGATTGAAGATCCAAGCTCGTGGGTTGTTCCAAAATTATCCACGAACGGTTGGTGTGAGTGGATGTAATTTTGTCCGCAGGACCACTTCGGGATTGGTTGTAAATTCCCAGCCTGAACGCCGGCTGGTCCGCCTTCGGCGGAAGACTCTCAACTTCAAACTCAAAACTGTAGACTGTAAACCGTGAACTGTCATGCAGAGCGGTGAACAAAGAGTCCTCAAGCGGGGCGACGAGATCGAGCTAGCGATGGACGACGCTGCTTTTGAAGGAAAGAGCGTCGGTCGCTTGGACGGGTTCGTCGTATTTGTAGACGGGGCTGTGCCGGGGGATGTCGTCCGTGCCCAAATCCTACAGAAGAAGAAGAGCTTCGCCGAGGCGAAGATCGTCGCCATTGAGAGGCCATCTCCATTTCGCGTGCAACCTCGATGCAAACACTTTGGCATCTGCGGCGGGTGCAAGTGGCAACATGTCAACTACCAGAAGCAGCTTGAGTTCAAGCACCAGCACGTCGTTGATGCCTTCGAGCGCATCGGCGGCTTCACCAACCTCAACGTCCTTCCCATCATTGGCGCCGACGATATTTTCTTCTATCGGAACAAGATGGAATATTCGTTCTCCGACCGACAGTGGCTTGAGGGTCCAAGAAGGTCGGGAGCAGAGCTCCCTTCCAACTTGGAAAGCCCGACCGATCGCGAATTGAGAAATTCCAATTTCGAAATTGGCAATTCGAAATCCCTGCCCGCCTTTGGCGGTCAGGCGGGCGCAATCTTCCTAGGTTTGCACGTGCCCGAGCGGTACGACAAAGTGCTCGAGATCGAAGAGTGCCATCTCCAGTCTGACCTGTCCAACCAGATTCTGAGCTTTGTCCGGGACTTCGCGCGCCGGGAGAATCTCCACGCCTATTCTTCGAGGAACGAATCGGGCTATCTCCGTTTTCTCGTCATTCGTCAGAGCCAACGCACGAATGAGCTAATGGTCAATCTTGTGACGTTCGACGACAGGCCGGAGGTCATGGGTAGCTTTGCAGCCAAGCTTCACTCCGCTGTTCCTCAAATCACGACAATCGTCAACACGATCAACTCAAGGAAAGCGCAGATTGCGTTTGGTGAAGTTGAGAAGGTCTATGTTGGCGGGGGGGTTATTCACGAGCGGCTGGGTAAGCACACCTTCACGATCTCTGCAAGCTCGTTCTTCCAAACGAATACAGCTCAGGCCGAGCGGCTCTACGAGGTCGCGAAGTCATTCGCGGAGCTCAAGCCCAGCGATTTCGTTTGGGATCTCTATTCCGGAACGGGGTCGATCGCGCTGTTCGTGTCTGATGCGGCGAAGGAGGTCGTCGGAATTGAGTCGGCGGCAAGCGCTGTGAGCGACGCGGAGCGGAATGCGAAAGCCAATGGAGTGAACAACTGCACATTTCTCCTCGGCGACTTAAAAGACCGGCTCACAAAGGATACGGAGTGGAGGAGGTCACACACAAAGCCAGACGTGATGATCACTGATCCACCACGCAGTGGGATGCATCCAAAGGTCTTGGACGAGATCCTTGAGATTGCCCCCGAGCGCATCGTTTACGTCAGCTGCAACCCCACGACACAGGCAAGGGATGTCAAAGCCCTTTGCTTGGGAAAATACGACCTCGTCAGGCTCCAGCCTGTCGATCTTTTTCCTCATACCTATCATATTGAAAATGTAGCCCAACTCGTGCTTCGATAACGGCAAGCTTCATGTTTCCACAAACAAAAACCCCGAGAGATCTCTCGGGGTTTTTGCTGTCAAATCGAGCAGCAAATCTAGCGCTTTGGCTTCTTGGTGAAGATCTGCAAAACGCGATCGCTCGTTCCTGGTCCAAAGTTCGGAGCGGCTCCGACCCAGCGCGAAATCTCGATGCGTTCAATCTGGACCACGCTCACAATTTGATCGAGCGAGCCCGGAATGTACTGGACATATGCCCCATCGAGATAGATGAGAAATTGAGGGCGGTCAGGGCCTGGATTCCGTGACGTGCCTCCCCGCCTCGGTGGATTGTCAAAAATGCCGGGCGCGAGTGATCGAAGGGCGTCGGTGAGCCGCGTTGCACCGGTTTGTTCGATCTGGGTGTCGGTGATCACTGTGCTCGCGTACGCCTGTTGCAGCCGCTTCAGAGCAGCGGGTTCAGAAGTGACCTCGACACCCGGAAGCTGGATCACCTCAGGCTCCATTTCGATAGAAAAGACTGCGCGCTCGCCTGCGCGCAAGCGGTGAACGTGAAACCGCTTCTTGTATGCAACGTGACTGATTTCGAGGATGTACAGGTCGGCAGGAACGTTGCGAATCTCAAATTGCCCTGCGCTGTCGGTCGCAGCCCCATAGTGAGTCGATCGGAGAAGGAGATTGACGAGAGGGATAGGTTGCTTCGTTTGAGCGTCGATGATCGTGCCGCGCACTGTGCCGACTTCCTGCGCGGAAGTCTGCCAGAAAAAAGCAACCAATCCACCAGCGCAGAGGGCAAATCGTCTGAACTGTCGGCTGTTGTTCGCTTGGCGGAGTGTTGATGATCCACCCATGTTCGTTGATCCACTCCCATCGCACCCGATGGGCTCTGGTGAAGAAAGAACGCGAGCACCCCGTGCAATTGCCTATTGCTCCGCTGGCGGGAGTGTGCTACCCGAGTCCTCCCCACCAGGATTCCGACTAAAGCTACGGTAGATCCAGTAGATCGCGCCGACGCCAACAAGGACGGCAGCTGCAATGACATACCACTTCGTGCTTGTCTCGATGCGTGGCTCGGCCAGTCTTCGTGCCTGCTCCGGGACGATGTCCGCAGCAAGGGTGGCGAACTCTCCCGAGTGCTCTGCTTTTTCATCGTACACTATTTGAGCGTCGGCAACGTTGACGAGGCGTATGCGGAGCACATAGAGCTTGCCACGTCGTGTCACGCTCGCGTGGAGCACTTTCTCGACGCCGAGGACTTTTCCGACATCGGCAAGGCAATACGAGTAGTTGCATTCCTCCAAATTCTTCACACCGGCCTCAGCCAATATGCTCATCATCGTGTCCGGGTGCATCAAGTCGAACCGTTTCGACTTCGCGAGAGCATCGCGAAAACTCTGCGTGAGGCGGAGACCCTCTTCGGCGGGCAGCCCGTGAACTTCAAACGGCAGAAGAGCGGTTTTCTCCGGGCTCTCCGGCATACTGCGAAATCTCGAGCTTGAGAAGCCGATGGATGTGAGCACCGGGATGAACAAGAGCAGTCTGATGTGACGTTGGGCGTTCATGTTGACCATTTCAAGGAAAGTCACTGAGCGAGTCGCCAAGGAATCACTGCGACAACCAGTACTAATATACAAACTCTCGACCTCTTGTCAAGGCCTTAAGGGTGAACCGAATGCTCGCCTCAATGCACAAACGTTGAATCATACAACATCCCCTGCGCAGCCACAATATCGAAGTAGTGCATTCCCTTTCGGGGGGAGGTCAAAACAAGTGTCGTGTCAAAGTCGTTGTTCCTTGGTCCGTAGGTGGCGCCGGTCTTGTACGTCTCGCGTCCCCAGACGGCAATGCGAAAGACACTGTCGGTTTGTGCCACGTTGATCCGATCGAAGCGGTAGGCTGTTGATTCGCCGATGGTCCCCTGCAAGGTGATCCTGATATCGATCTGACTGGACGTATCAGGTACTTCGACGACGAGAATGTATGCCAGGACGGCAACGTCGTACTCCTCATCGAGTATCGAGACGGGGTTGCAGCCTGATGAGAGATGAACCAGAGAAATGCCCGCTGCGATCAATGTTAACTGGACCGGGAGGATGAATCTTCTTCTCACAAACCCTCATGAAAAAAAGACCCCGGGGATTGGCTCCCCGGGGCTTTCGCTTCTGGATCTTCGACTCGATCACCAGAGCTCATTCCGGGACTGCTCACTATCTCCTTTCGGGCAGTTCGGGTTGGTTGTGATTTCTGCCTCAACGTACAGCCAGCGAGTGGGGATTCCAGCCCTATAGAGCGGCGTGCCATCCGTCTTGTTGACGCGACGCATGTCGTGATACGCCTGACCCTCCAAGAAGAGCTGGAGGTATTTCTGCTTCAGGATCTCGGTGATGAGAGCCGCGGTGTTGGCAAAGTCACCGGCCGCTTTTGCAGTCAATCCGGCGGTCGTCCTGATCGTATTCAGGTCAGTAATCGCGCCTGGCGTATCGCCTGTTCGTGCCTTTGCCTCGGCCCTGATCAAGAGATTCTCCTCATACGACATCATCGGGAAAGGAGCGTTGTACGGACCATATTTGGCCAACCCGGCCGCTTTGGTCGGGGTTTTTTCATCTGCGCTCCCATTTAAATCGCCGTAGATGTCGAAGCCGATGATTGTGGTCATGCCGCCTCGCACAGAGAGGAACGATGTCAGTCGCTTGTCTCCCGCCTCGCTCTTGAGCATGTCAACGTAGTATTTGTTGGACCGGATGGGCTCGCCGGTTTCGGTGTTTGTCCAGTGTCCCCACGGCGAGTATTCACCAGCGGTCAAGCTGTAGATCGCATTCACCGTCCCCGATGCAGCAGAGATCCCCTGGGCGGCAGAGCTGGCAGCGCTGGCATAATTCAGAGCGAACAAATAGTGCCGGGCTTTCAAGCTGTTGCAGGCAGCGATCCAATTCGTAGCATTGCCCTTGAAAGGCAGATCCATGGCAACTGTTTCTGTCCCAGCCTGAAAGTGAACGATGGCTTGATCCAACAACGTTTGGGTGAAAGCAAATACCGCGCTCTGCTTGGCGTAGACGGGGAAATCTGTCAACGTTTCTATCGGAACGTCTCCGTACACCGCGGCTTGGTCTCCGAGCACGAGAGCTTTGTAAAACTTCGCGATCCCCAGAAACGCGTTCAACTTACCGCCTGCAAGCCCGGCGTCAGCGGCATTGTAGATGATGTCGTTCGCGAGTTTCACAGCGCGGTAGCCTTGGGACCAATTGTAATCGTTCGCACTGTTCTTGCTTCGGTCCAACAAGTAGTTGTTCCACGCAGCTGGCTGCGGACGCCCCAGTCCGGTAGGAGCACACATCTGGCGTGTCCAGATACTCATAAACCGCGAACGATCTCCTGAATACCAATCACCGATAGCTGACTGCAAACCCACCAAGACAGCCTGCTGTCCTATGATTGTCTTGACGTTCGCCTCACTGACAGCGTTTGGGCTATTGTTGATGCCCACAAGATCCTTGTCGCATCCTGATAGGAACGTCACAACAGAAATCGCTACCAGGAGGCCGATCACGGAAAAGAAGAATTTCGTTTTCATGTGTCATTCTCCTGGATTAGTAGTTGATGGATATGTCGAATCTGAATGACCGCACCTGCGGAAGCGTGAAATAATCGAATCCACGCCCCTCAGCTTGCTGGAAGGTATTGACCTCAGGATCGTATCCCGTGTAGTCCGTCCACGTCTTCAGGTTTCGTCCAGAGGCGGTGAAGACGATTGACTCGATGTTGAAGAATGGGACGTTTCTCAGCCGGTAGGAGAGCGTAACATCTCTCAGCTTTACAAACGAGCCATCCTCAATAAACGGTTCATTGACGTTGAAGCCGTTGCCGTACACGCGATAGTAGACCTCACGGCGAAGCTGCTCACCGGGCTGGTACGTCCGACCGCCGGTCAGACCAAAGTTCGTTGCTGTCGTTCCCATGTAGATGACTGGCTGACCTTCATCGTTGAACCAGAGCTCTTCGCGCCGCTCGGTGTCCTTGTGGGTGCCGAAGTTGAACATCGCGCCCTTTGTGCCGTTCCACACCTTCTGTCCCCACATCGCATCAAAGAGCACCGAGAGCGTCAGGTCTCCGTTGAGGAATGTGAAGTCGTTCCGGAACGATCCGGTCCAGTCAGGATCCGCGTTGCCTAGCTCAACTGCCCCATTGTATCGCGGCGCATTCTTGATGTTCGGATTCAAGAAGTTGTCCACTCGCTTTGGGTCAGCGGGATCGGAATACACAATCTTCCCGTTGGCATCTTTTTCGTAGCCGGATCCCAGCCACGTGCCAAGACGTCGTCCTACCTTGGCGATGTTGTAGGTGCCCGCGAAGGCGCCTGTGAGCGTGATGTAGGATGTCTCAAAGCCCTCCAGCTTCGTGACCTCATTCTGGTTGCGTGCGTAATTGACGCTCGCGACCCACGAGAAATCGTCGAGCCGGATCGGATTGACGTCCACCTTCACCTCGAATCCCCGGTTCCACATCTCACCGGCATTTCGGTATTCGCTGTTGAATCCCGTCGAACGGGGAACATCCACGAAGAGTAGCAACTGCGTGATGTCTTGACGATAGTATGAGAACTCGAGATTGATCCGCCGATTCCAAAACGCCGCATCAAGGCCGGTCTCGATCTCCGTGCTCAGTTCCGGTTTCGCCGAGTTGTTCCCTGCACCAAGATTGTGGATGATTCCCGACTGACCGCTTCTATTTGCGCTTGTGCCACGCCCCCAAGGATCGAACAAGCCAGCGGTGCTGTAGAGGTTGTTTGTCGAGTACGTGCCGGGCTGACGGCCTGCTTGTCCCCAGGCAAATCGCAGCTTGAACTCATCCACAATGCCTTTGAGGCCTTGCATAAACGATTCTTGTGATAATCGGTATGCAATGCTGGCCTTGGGATAGTAGTGCACGGGGTTCTCGTCGCCAAAGGTTGAACCAGCATCTCGCCGAACTGCCCCAGTCAGGCTCAGACGATCCCACGCGTTGACCGTCAACTGCGTATAGTACGAGTAAATGCGGTTCTCAGATCGACTTGAACCTGCATCCTTCGTCACCCCAGCACCGATTTGGTCGAAAAATGGAATCGTGCTGCTGGAAGAACCGCTCGTCTGATTGCGCGTCGTGAACGTCAATTGCTGACCGAGAACGAGCGTACCAAGGATATCCTCGGTGACACGATACTTACCGGTCATCATCAGGTCTGTATTGATTACCTGGTTCGTGTATCGATCTTGACCTATGGCTCCCAATCGGCCGGTTGTGGCGGCTGCACCGACAGCGAGCCGCTGGAAGTTGAAGTGGTTATATCGATCCCAGCCGACATTGCCGCTCAAGCGAAGACCCTCAAGGACATCGTAATCAAACCCTGTCGAGTGGATGAAGCGAGTCAATTCTGTCTTGTACGTGTTATACTCCATCGTCCAGAAAGGATTGTCGTACGAAGCGAACCTTCGCTGCGTAACCCCATCGGCCTCCAGGAATATCTTGTTGTTGAACTCGGGCGGCGTGCGCAGTGATCCGAGCAGGATTCCCGAGGTGTTGCTACCATCCTGCGGAAGGTTCGTTAACGAATTGATATAGTTGGAGTTGCTCTTCAGCGAAAGTCCGGCGACAGGCGAGTAATTCAGGTTCAATCGGAGGTTCTGCTGGTTGAAGTCGGACTTGATCGACACACCGGTTTGGCCTGTAAAGGTGCCGGACACCAGGTACCGGAGAGTGGATGTCCCGCCGGAGACGCTCAGTGTGTTCACCGCCATATGGCCGGTGCGGAAAACGTCCTTATCGTGAGCATATGTCGTTGCGCCACCAGCGAGCTTTGCACCGTAAGAATCCGTTGTTCCAGGAACGTAGGGAGCATACGGAGTCCGCTGGCCATAGATCGTCTGCTGCGGAACGCTTCCCGTCACGTCGTCAAACGAATAGGAGCTGCTGTAGTTGATCCGCGCGAACTTCCCTGCCTCGGCCACTCTCCCGGACTTCGTGGTCACAAGAATAACACCGTTGGCAGCGCGGGCGCCGTAGATCGCCGCAGCCGAAGCACCTTTCAAAACTTCAATGGACTCAATGTCGTTCGGGTTGATGTCCGAAGCTCTGTTTGCCCCCTGAATAGTCCCAGAGCCGTTGTAGATGAACGAATCATCGATCGGCACGCCATCGACGACCCACAGCGGCTGAGAGCTTCCGGTCACCGTTCTTCGGCCCCGAAGCTGCACGTAGGTCCCCGTGCCGGGTGTTCCCGTGCTCTTAGTGACGCTCAGGCCCGCGACCCTTCCTGCCAGGCCATCCGCGGCGGAAGTCACCGCGATTTTTTGAAGATCGGAACCGCTGATCTTCGCAATCGAATTCCCCAGCTGGGCGCGCGGCACCTCGCCGGCTAGACCCGTAACAACGACCTCGTCGATCCTCAACACGTCTTGTTCGAGAGTGAAATTCACGTCGACGGTCTGATTGGCTACAACCGTCAAGGTTCTCTGGCCCTGCACGTAGCCAATGTATCGCGCGACGATCGCATAGCGGCTCGGGGAGAGCCCCAGGATCTGATAGGCGCCTTCAGCATTCGATGCAGCTCCTCGGTTGGTGCCTACCACGAGCACGTTTGCGCCGATGAGAGCTTCGCCAGTGTCTTTGTCCTTCACCGTCCCGCGAATGCCGCCTGTCCCCTCTTGTGCCAGCACTGAAGCTGTGAAGGACACAATCACGGCGAGTCCCAGCGCGCATATTGCGAGAGCTCTCGGTAGCGAATGTTTCATAGCTCCTCCTAATGATTGTGCAATGCGTCCTGAATCAGGCGTGTCGGGTTGCATCGTGGGAGCAAGAGCCCCGCACAGTGCCTGACTCAAGTTGTTCGAGATGTTGTGGATTAGATAGTGATGGTAGGATATTGTCTCTGTTCCACGTTACGTTTTTTCGGTTTCTACTGTCCATATGAGTGGATGTTTGATTAGTAAAACCGAAATGAGATGATTCAACGACAGCTAAGATCAGAATCAGAGAAGAACGGTTTTTCTGGTGAATTTGAAGATCCGCGCGGTTGCGTATGCTTTGTCGTGTGAGCGCTTGGCTGGTGCCCCACATTGAGGAAGAAGTTAATGAAATTTGGGTAAAAGTCAAGCAATTCGTGATGGATTGACCCTCTCGTCCCAGGGGGTCTTGCGCCGCAAGGAAGCCATCCGGCGAACCAACTACCGTCGCGCCGGTAGGTGAGACCCATCATGATTCTTGTTTCACAATAGTCTGCTTGGATATCGTCGCCCGTCGGATCACGTAGCCTCCGTTCACATTCTCAATTTTGACGTGCGTTGGCTCTTCAACGAACGTTGCTTCGATGCGCTCGATGACACTGTCCGTGCCTATGACGGTGAACTGGAGGGGAATCAACAACAGCGTATCGGGAAACGAGTACCATTGAATCGTGAGTGAATTGTCGGAACTGGACGAGGCCAACGGCGTAGCAACATCTCGAATGTGATGCTTCCCAACGGAATACGTCAGCCGCAGCGTGTAGGGGCGATATTTGGCGTGCAGCTTGACGAGCATGGTGAACGATGTGCCCGAGTCGGCAGCTGTCACCTCGACCCCGCGCTCCGCTGAAATCCAGGCTTCTTGCGGTGTAAGCAGACGGTTGTCGGTGAACTGAGAGGTCATGCTTTGGATGGTGGTATCAATGGAGCCGAAGCGAAGGCGAGTATTGGCAAGATACTCCGAGCTCCTCACAGAGAGTCTGCCCGATGTCGAATCGACATCATACCTCTGCTCAACCCACATACCTGGCCTCCAGTACTGCGTATACGATGGCTGAGTCGAGAGCACAACAACTGTGATGACAAACGCCAGCCCCGCACCAAGAATGCCCCATCTCCGTCGAAATCCTCGCAGCCAAAGCAAATCTGCCTGCGAATCGAAAAAGATGGAAGCAAATCCTAAAAGGAATGGGAATGACCAAAGCGAGAAAAAGATGATGTAGCCGAGAAGGAGCCCGGCGCTAACGGAAGGAGTGATTTCGGGGCTTGAATAAAGCGCCCGGGTAAGAAATCCGAACCCCTCCGAGAAGAACAGGCGAAACATGAAAAGCGGTGACAGGAGCCAAAAGATCAGCTTGAACAGAGGCTGTCGCACGAGCAACGCAAGGCTCAAGAGCAACAACGCTGTTGCCGGATATAACGCAAGCTTGTACGATTGGAGCGAGAACAGGACAAACGGGACGAGAAGGAATATGACCGAGCGGAGGAAGTACGAGTATGAATCTCGCCGCAGCCGGAGCTTCGGCGCGAGCTGAAGCGAAATCCATATGCCGATGCATCCGCTGACGAAGCCGAGCACAAGATAGCCTCCGAGATCCGCCATCCACGGATGCCTGACTCCTTTGATCAATGAGACGACGTTTTCGGAGAGCCAGACACATGTCTGAATGATGAGCATCAGCAAGAAGAGCTTGAGGCCGGGGATTTTTGGGCGGGTGGCGCGATCAACCACAGGTCGCCGCTGGCGAACTTTGACAAGTGCAATGATGGTTGCAGCGAGGGACAGGAGGATGAAAACACGAACGGCCCAGCGTGGGATGAAAAATGGAGATTGGCCGATCTGGAACAGATAGTATTGGCCGGTTTTCTCTTCCGGAACACCCCCGTCAAATCGCTCGACGAGCTTGTAGACAAGATCACCGGATCGCTTCAGGCCGCTCGGTTTGAAGTTCTCATAATTATCCTGAGGAGTGTGGATCGGATCTGCGGGATCTGATGTGAAGTCGATCGCTGGAATGTTCTTTTCGAGGAACGGCTCGTGGTCCGAGCCGATGCCGCCTCCGGGCATTGCGCCCATCAAGGTCAAGAAATGGGACGGAAAGGATAATCCCGAATAACCGAGCTTCCCGAACTCCTCGTATGAGGCCGTTACGAGCCACTCGGGCGCGCTGAGGGATCCCGCATCCACGAGCGGCAGCAGCCAGTCAGAGCCGTTGGCCATATCGACCTGAACCATCAATGCGACCTTGTCGAGCGCCGCGAAGTGCTCGACAAAATACCGCGAGCCCTGAAGCCCTCGTTCTTCACCGCCGAAGAGAGCGAACACAAATGTCGATTCGTTCTTCCTCTGCGACAGGACTCGGGCGAGCTCCAGGACGACGGCGCAACCGGAGCCATCGTCATTTGCTCCGGGGACCTCGGGTTCGCTGGAGTCGATGTGCGCTCCAAGCACGATTGTCCGATCCGTCTTTCCCGGCAGGACGCCCACAGCTACTCCGCTGTTTGTGTTGGATGGCGGAGAATCCCTCCGTCCGGGGAACTCCTTTATTGTCATGATGTGGGCTTCGCGCAACCCGAACTCGCGAAACTTGTTCACGGCAAACTCCATAGCCCGTCGCTCATTTGGCGAACCCATCGTCCGCGGACCTATGTCGACGGCAATGGTTCTAAGATACGTCGACGCGCTGTCAAACGAAAACGTCGTTTGGGCAAGGAGATCGACGGACACGAAAAGAAGAGAGAATTGCAGCCACGTCACAATCCTCATTGGATCGGTGAACCTTCTCATTGTGCTGCACTCCCGTATGCTGCTCATTCGCAACTGAAAATTGATGATCTCCGCCAAAGGCGGACCCGCCAGACTGCGTAGCGGGCTGGTGCGCCCGCCTGAACGACGCCAGCCCGACAACGCAGTTCTGGCGGGCAGTCGGGCAAGCCTCCGGCGCAGACAATCGAAAATCGTCAATCCTAAAGGTATCTCTCAAAAAAAGCCATGATTCTTCGCTCGTACTCACTGCCGCCCACATTCAAAAGATCGTTGTGGTCCCCTTTGTGGACGAGCAGCAACTCTTTCGGCTCGTTTGCGTTTTCGTACAGGGCGTGGGAGTATTCTGTTCGAATTCGAGAATCGTCAGTTCCGTGGATGAAGAGGATGGGCTTTCGCACCTGCTGAACGGCCTGCAGGGGAGAGACGTCACGTGCTTTGAACTTTGCGATTTTCTGGGATCGGCTCATCGCGACGTTTCGGAGGAAATGCCACGGCAGCTTGATGATGAGCTTCTGATAGTCGACCATGATCGTCCGCAGATCCGTGAAGCCTGCCTCGGCGATGATCGCTGAGATCCTGTCGTCTATCGCGGCAGCCAGCAGCGCGACAGCAGCTCCCATCGACGTGCCGAACACCCCAATTTTTCCAACGTGCATGTCCCTTCGGGAGTGCAAGTAGTCGATCACGGTTGAAAGGTCGAATTTCTCATAAAATCCATAGGTACAGTAGATGCCCTCGCTATTACCGTGACGGCGCGAATCGTAAAGGAACACATTGAAACCGTTTTGAAAAAAGAGCTTCGCGTACGGCACACCACCGATCTTGCAGTCGCCGACACCGTGGAGGTAGACGATAGTGCCCCGAGCTGTTCGGGGGTGCTTCACGAGCCAGCAGCTTAGCTTGAGTCCGTCGCGTGTTGCGATCGCGACATCCTCTTGCGGCAAGCCTGCATCCTTCGGCTCGAGCAATGTTGTGAACGTGCTGTACCACCCTGGGGTGCGGAGGTTTGGCTGCAAGAGAATGAGCGGTCCGACCACGAGGATGATCGCTGCTACCGTAACGAAGAACATCAGTAGTAGGAGGAGGATTGCAAGGAGGATGGACATGAAAGCTAAGGACTCGAAACCTTTAGGTGGTGAGGGTCTTCGGTGTCATAAGCAATATAAAAAGGGAGGCGGTGGCATGCAAGGTGAGGTTGGTCGGTTGGCCATGGGGGGAAGACTCCTGGCAGGCTGATGACAAAACTATCCCGTGATGTCATCGCGAGGAGCGGTGCGACGAGGCGATCCCGCAGATGCTTAAGAAATCGACATCGGGATTGCTTCTCCCGACTGAAGGTCGTTGCACAAATTCGTTCCACATCGGATGATTGTTCACAAACGGCACAGGTGATATGACGCTCCTGACGGAGCTCGTCAATTCTGTTTTGGCCCAAGCTACAAACGTCTCGTCCCTAACGGGACTCGCGAGGCGATATGAAATCAGCTCGATCTGGTCGCTCCGTAGGAGCGAAATATTCATAGATTGTCCAACAATGAACGAATCAGCCCCAGCGGGGCGGAATGTCATCTTTATCAAGGGTTCTGAACTTCGCAATCGGTATAAGTCGGGATCGCAATGACTGCAGTTAAGGTCCTTTGAGCAAATCCCGAGCACGCCAAGTGAGAAATCTCCCATTTACCAATGAACCAGTCACCATTACGGCTTTTATGTGATCATAATTCATCGTACTTTTGTGGTGCTTTGCTCTGACGTTTTCATCTACCCTGATCGCTGAGGTTCGGCTTGAACGTAGCACTGGTGCACGATTGGCTTACGGGAATGCGCGGAGGGGAAAAAGTCCTTGAAGTATTATGCGAACTCCACCCGAATGCAACGCTGTTCACCCTTCTGCATAACAGGGGGGCGATGTCCCCAACAATCGAGCGGATGAATATCCGTACCTCGTTCATTGATCGTTTGCCTCTGAAAACAGAAAAGTACCGGAACTATCTTCCGTTATTTCCGCGTGCGGTCGAATCCCTGGATTTGTCTCCATACGACCTTATTCTCTCAACGAGTCACTGCGTGGCGAAGGGTGCGATCCCAAAGCGGGGAGCCTTGCACATTTGTTATTGCCACACGCCGATGCGGTATGTCTGGGAGATGTACGACGAATATTTCGGGAAAGGGCGCGCCAGCCTTCCGGCGCGCGCGGCAATGTCGTTCTTTGCTCCGAGGTTGCGTCGCTGGGATGTGGCATCAAGCGATCGGGTCCACCATTTCATCGCGAACTCTCGAAACGTCGGTCAGCGTATTCAGCGCTACTATCAGCGCTCGGCGGATGTCATCCACGCCCCGGTCGACACATCGCTCTTTACGCTCTCCGAGCGCGATGACGGCTATTATCTGATCGTGAGCGCCCTCGTCCCATACAAACGAGTCGATCTTGCCATCGAGGTCTTCAGTCGTTTGGGGGAGCGGCTGCTGATCGTCGGCAAAGGTCCGGACCTTCAGAAGCTTAAGGCGTTGGCGTCCAGTAATATCGAATTCCTCGGCTGGCAGTCGGACGTTGAGCTTGCGAAGCTCTACGCTGGCTGTCGAGCGCTGGTCTTTCCCGGCATCGAAGATTTCGGGATCGTTCCTCTCGAAGCGATGGCAAGCGGGAAGCCTGTGATTGCGTTCGGGCAAGGAGGCGCGTTAGAGACTGTTATCGAGAGCCCTGGACTCTCCACGGGCATCTTCTTCCACGAGCACACGATTGAGGCGTTGACGGATGCTCTGAGGAAGTCTCAGCGATTTCGGTTTGACCCAAGAGTCATTCGAGTGCATGCCGAACAGTTCGATCGCTCAAAGTTCAAAATGAGACTTCAACAGTACATTCAAGAGAAACTTCAACTCCATCAGCCCGGTGCCAGGTGATCCTGAGGTCTCGTCCGATCCACTCGTTTTTGCGTGTGTTTCTTCCTCATTGAGCTCAACGATCCAAGAATATCTTTGACTTTAGGGCTCATTTTCTTTATATTTTCTGTCCAATTTTGGCGTTTTACCCCGTTCTATCCCGCTTTCCACCTGCTTGCTCGGGATGGGGTGCCCCACCATCTACAGCTCCCATAGGGTCTCACGACCCACCGGGTCGTAGATGACTTACTGAGTTCACGATAGGATAGAATGCCGACAGACCAGCATCATAGGTCAAAGAAGGTTCGGTATGATTTGGTGTTGGTGCCGCGCGACGATGCCGGTGAGGCGAAATCGGTCCGATTCGCGCCGTGGCAGGCTCTCATGCTGGTCGCCGGCTCTCTGATTCTGATCGTCATTGCGGTGTTGGCTTTGCTGGCGTACACGCCCATCGGAGCTCTCATCCCGATTGAGAATGCAGAGCTGGTGAACCGATACAGCAAGGATCTTGTCTCACTGAACCAACGGATGACATCGCTCATGGAGCAGCTCGTGGAGCTCCGCTCGTACAATGTGAAGCTCCGAAAGGCACTGGGTGAGCAAGTCGTTGCGACCGATTCAGGCGTTGCCGTCGTTGGAAGTCCTCGTTCCGCGAAGATCGAGAACAGAAAACAGGCTGGACAACTGGAGCGAGCGATCGGGGCTGCGGGTGTGCAGATTCCTCGGTCAGCGTTAGGCATGGCAGCGGTGCAACTGCTGGCGCAGGAGCAGCATCAGGTTGTTTTTCCCGTCGTTCTTCCGGCTGAGGGGTACATCAGTCGCGGATTTGACACGGACCAGCGACACTATGGACTGGACATTGCGGGAAAGATGGGAACGCTGGTGAATGCGGCTGCTGATGGTTATGTCGTGTTCGCGGGGTGGACGAGTGACGATGGATACAAGCTCATCCTTTCTCACTCAGGCGGGTTCCTGACGTTCTATCAACACAATCAATCGTTGCTGAAGTCGGCTCATGCATTTGTCAGACGCGGTGAACCGATCGCCTTGCTCGGCAACTCCGGGCAGACGAGTGTGGGTCCGCACGTGCACTTTGAGATTTGGAAAGATGGAGTGCCTGTCGACCCGGCAAACTACATCCTGAACCTTAACTTCTAGGGAACCAGTGGCTCTCAAAACAGATCCGGTTAAGGAGTTGAACATTATCGGTCCGGGAACGGTCCTCGAGGGAAAGATACGCAGTCAGGGGAGTGTTCGCATCGACGGCAAGGTGACCGGGGAAATAACGGCGAGCGAAAGCCTTGCGGTGGGCGTTACCGGCGAGATAGACGGCAACGTCACGGCGAAGAATGTCACGATCGGCGGCAAAGTGCGAGGCTCCATCAGTGCATCGGAGAAGATCGTGTTCGAGGGCAAAGCCGTTGTGAAAGGCGACATCCGTGCGATGAAGCTTGTGATCGATGAGGGGTGCGTGTTTGACGGGAAAGTCGCCATGACCGAGCGGACGCAGTTGTACGAACCGCGGCATTAGGCATTCCTTTGCTTGCGTTGAAGAGGTTGGACCAATGTCGTCTTCACCAAAGCCGGACGAACCCGGGCAACGGAAAGACCTTTTTCCAGGCCTCGGGCAGGGCTATCGGGACTTCGCACCCTATCTGACACTCGGGTTTCAACTCGCCGCAGCGGTTATTGCGTTCTTCCTCCTGGGGTGGTGGCTCGACACACGATACGGGACCTCCCCGACGTTCAAGTTGATCGGGTTGCTGCTCGGTTCAATCGGCGGGATGATCAAATTCTTCAAGTCAGTGTCGAAATTGACCAAAGAAAAGAAGTCCTGAACCTGGGTGACTGCTCGTGAAAATCGACTGGGGGTTCTTAAGGCTTGTTCTCTATTGTGCCGTGGGCGTTGCAGGGTTGATCGTGTATCCCCTTTCTCGCTTCGCCAGCGGCGAGGTGGTGCAGAGCGTTGCGGCAAGTGGTCTGGCCAACTTGCTGCATCTCTTGCTTGGCTACGCTGCGATTGAGCTTGGTTTCGAAAAATCCAACACCACGTTCCTGAAGGTTATTCTAGGCGGCACCGTTCTCCGACTGCTGTTGTTGGTCGGAATCGTGTTTCTGTTGGTCAGAGTGTATCAGTTTCACACGCTCTCGTTGATGATTTCGATGTTGCTGTTCTACGTTTTGAATCTCGCGCTCGAAATTCATTTTCTTCAGAAAAAGGTTTCCCTCAAAAGTTAGACGCGGCTCGTTCTTGAGATTCGATCCTTCTGCTCTTGCTGATACTTTGCAGCACGCCTCGGCCAGCGTGAGCGATTCCGTTCGCGCTGCCGTCTCCCATGGAGCTTCGGGGCACGGTGAAGGATTCGATTTCGGTCACCTGCTCGGCCACATGAAGAATTCCAAGGAGCTTGAATTCCCGGGCGGTCACATCGGGCTTCTGCACGTCCCACCTGTCCAGATCGGCGGGATAACAGTTGATCTTTCAATCACGAAGCACGTGTTCTTCTTGCTGCTCTCCGCGCTCATCGTGACGATCATAGCCGTCTACGCTGCGCGCAAGAACCGGAAGAGCGGCGTTCCGAAAGGAATCGGTAACCTTGTTGAAGTACTCGTCGTGTTTATCCGTGATGAGGTCGCACTGCCGAACATGGGGAGGGCGGGGCTCACGTACGTCCCCTTCTTGCTGACCACCTTCTTTTTCATCCTGATCATGAATCTCATCGGCCTCATCCCGTACGGGGCGACGTCGACTTCAAATGTTTCGGTGACAGCGGGATTAGCCTTCGTCGCGTTCATCATGATCCAGGCTGCGGCGATTCGGGCGCAGGGATGGAAACAGTACCTCGCCCATTTGACCGGCGGTGTGCATTGGGCTCTGTGGCCGATCACGATTCCGGTGGAAATCCTGGGGTTGTTTACGAAGCCGTTCGCTCTCTGTATGCGTCTCTTTGCGAACATGAACGGTGGACACATCGTCCTCCTTTCGCTCGTGGGCCTGATTCTGCTGTTTCGATCTGCGGTCATCGCTCCCCTCCCCGTGCTGTTCGGGGTCGCGATCGATATGCTGGAGCTCTTTGTTGCCCTTCTGCAGGCGTACATTTTTACCATGTTGACGTCGCTTTTTATGGGACTTGGGATGCATTCGGAGCATGGGGACGAACACGCTGAACTCTCTCATTTTAATGGATGAATACATCTTCTCTCTTCATAACGATCCCTTCCACAGGAGGAATGAACAATGGAACCTAATGCACTTGCCTATCTTGCTGCAGGAATTGGAGCCGGTATCGTCGTGGTGGGAGCCGCGCTCGGTATCGGGAAGCTCGCGGCTGCCACGATGGATGCCACGGGCCGGCAACCGGAAGCTGCCGGACAGGTCCGAACCTCGATGATCATTGCTGCCGCGCTCATTGAAGGTGCAACCTTCTTCGCGCTGGCCATCTGCATCATTCTTGCCACCAAATAAGCCAGGGGTTCAACCTCATGTTCGATATCAATCCGGGGTTGATGGTCTGGACAGTTGTCACCTTCGTGGTGCTCGTCCTGGTGCTCTCGAAGTTCGCGTGGAAACCGTTGCTGAAGTCTCTGAAGGATCGTGAAGACACAATCCGGCAGGCGCTCGATTCAGCCGAAAAGGCGCGCGCCGAGTCAGCGCAGTTGCTCAAGCGAAACGAAGAGAACCTGGCGAAAGCGGAAGAGGAATACCGGAAGATCCTCCGCGAGGGGAAGGCGCTTGCAGAGAAGCTGAAGGAGGAAATCGTTGCGAAGGCTCATCAACAGGCGCAGCGGGAGCTTCAGCAGGCGAAGGAGGAGATCCATCGGGACATCGATGCGGCCAAGCAGCAGCTGCGGGGAGAGGTGGCCGATCTTGCGATCCAGGCTGCCGGCAAAATCCTCGATGAGACGATGGATACGCAGAAGCACAAGAAGATTGTTGACAAGTTTCTCAGTCAACTTCCCAGCAACTAGTCAGTTCGAAGGTCACTCGTTCAGGGATGCGCCGGCTGCGCTCTGACCGCTTCCAGGGTCGGCGGGACGACCGTTGGATCCGGATGAGTCACTTTGATTAATGAAAGGCGTATGGAAGGTCTTCGCGTTGCACGGCGGTATGCAGAAGCCGTCTTGGGGATGTCAGAAGAAATGAAGCAGGTCGATCGCCTGGTGAGCGATATGGAAGTGCTCCGAAACGCAATCAAGGGCTCGCGGGAGTTCGTTTCATTTCTGAAGAGTCCCGTCATCTCGAGGGACAAGAAGAGATCCGTCGTGGCCGAGCTCTTCCGTCACAAAATTGACGAGTCAACGCTCAGCTTTCTGGACCTCCTCATCGAGAAGAACCGGGAGGATGTTCTTCCCCTGATCATTGATGAGTTCTTCAGGCTGCGCGACGAGCGGATGGGGGTCGTGACCGTCGATGTGCGCGCGGCGGCCGAGTTGACGAAAGAGCAACAGCAAGCCATCGAGAAACGGTTCGAGGGTATGACCCGCAAGAGCGTGCGCATCGCGTTCAGCGTGGACAAGCAGCTCAAAGGGGGCTTTGTTGCGAGGGTTGGCGATACGGTGTTTGATGGCAGCCTCCGGCGCCAGCTCGAACTGCTGAGGGAGCGCTTTGTCGAGGAAACCGCACGCAACTAGGATGTTTGGCTCATCATTGGAATTGAAGAAAAGGGAAACGTATGGCAGACGTAAGACCTGATGAAGTCTCCGCAATTCTGAGGAAACGGCTTTCGGGATTTGAAAAAGAAGTGGACGTGTACGACGTCGGAACGGTGCTTCAGGTAGGGGATGGTATCGCACGCGTGTATGGGCTCTCGAAAGTGATGGCGAGCGAGCTCGTGGAGTTTCCACACGATGTCTTCGGCATGGCTCTGAACATCGAGGAGGATAACGTCGGATGCGTCCTGTTTGGTGAGAGCTCCTTCATTAAAGAAGGAGATACCGTCAAGCGCACGAAGCGGCTGGCGTCCATGCCGGTCGGTGAGCAGATGCTTGGTCGCGTGATCACACCACTCGGTGAGCCGCTCGATGGCAAAGGACCGGTCAAGGTGGAAAAATACATGCCGCTCGAGCGGAAGGCGTTAGGTGTCATTCAGCGCCAGCCCGTCAAAGAGCCGCTGCAGACAGGTATCAAAGCTGTTGATGGCATGATCCCGATTGGTCGCGGTCAGCGCGAGCTCATCATCGGCGACCGTCAAACTGGCAAGACGGCGGTCGCGCTGGATACCATCATCAATCAGCGCTACACGCATACCGAGAAGGCAAAGAAAG